>Ga0129306_1000192_pt1 | contig 105634 bp, 65 predicted proteins | sample P827metagenome_FD_94438 | JGI IMG/M metagenome (GOLD analysis project Ga0129306, IMG submission 94438) | Capybara group fecal microbial communities from Wisconsin, USA - P827 metagenome | ecosystem: Host-associated > Mammals > Digestive system > Large intestine > Fecal | place: USA: Wisconsin...
ATTCCGCATCTAGTGATGGTGGTGCAGTTTACTTCAATATGAATGGTGAAGGTAATGTAGTAAATTGTACTTTTATTAATAATTCCGCATCTAGTGATGGTGGTGCGGTTTTCTTTTATGATAAGGGTAATGTAGTAAATTGTACTTTTATTAATAACACTGCAACCGATTTTGGTGGTGCAGTTGTCTTTGAGGCTAGTAGTAATGGTACTGTAACAAATTGTACTTTTATTAATAACACTGCAACCGATTTTGGTGGTGGTGCGTTCTACATGTATTCTGGTAGTGTTGAAAATTGTACTTTTACTAATAATAAAGTAACTGGTGATGATATTTATGGTGGTGGGGCTGTTATCTTTTGGTTTAATGGTAATGTAATAAATTGTAATTTTACAGATAACTCTGCAGTTAGTAAGGGCGGCGCCATTTATTTCAGTGGAGGGAACAGTACAGTTTCAGGTTGTATTTTTGTAAATAACTCCGCTAGTGATTATGCCGCTGTTCATTTGCCCTATGGCGATAGTGTCATTTCCAGATGTATTTTCATGAATAACTCCGCCGCTAATGGTGTCGTTGGTGCGGCCTGGAATTCATTTTCAAGTATGGAAATCAGCAATAACATCTTTTTAAATAATGATGTTAATCAGGATGTAATCGATTTAGCTTATTTTGTAAATCTGGCAACTGATTACAATTGGTTTGGAAATACTGCTGATAATTATGATAAGGGGGTTCCATCCGCAACTTCTAATGTCTGGCTATTCTTAAACGCTACAGCCAATCCTAACGAAATCCCAATTCTCAACTCATCTGAAATTACCTTTAAATTATATTCATACAATAAGACTTTAGGAACAGAACAATATGATAACACTCTTTTAATGCCGGTCAATTTAACAATTACCTCATCCACAAACGGGGAGGTTAATTCCTCACTCATTAATATGGGAGATGCTGTTACATACACTGCTAAGGAATTTGGAGATGCTAGCGTAACAGGTAAATTTGAAACGGTGTCATATACCATTAAATTAAAAAATACTCTTTTACCTACCGAAATCACTGTTAATCCTACTTCATTAGACTTGTTTGTTGGTGATGAGGAGGTTATTGTTGCTGGTTTGACTCCCGCTGATGCGGGTAACGTTACTTTCACTTCAAGCAATGAGTCTGTTGTGATTGTTGATGCTGAATGTAATGTCATTGCAATGGGTAAAGGTCAAGCAATTATCACTGTCAGTTTTGCTGGTGATAATAAGTATGCTGCAGCTGAAAACAAGACAGTCACTGTAGATGTTAGCTTGAATGAGGCCAGCGTTACTGTTGATAATGATACTTTAGATTTAAAGGTTGGTGAAACATATGCAATTAATGCCACCAAACATCCTGATACAATATTGCTTGACATCACTTACAAATCCAGCGATGACTCTGTTGCTAGCGTAGATGAAAATGGTGTTGTTACTGCTGTCGGTGAAGGTAGCGCAATCATTACTGTAAGTGTTGGTGATGGTGAAATCTATGCTGAAAATTCAACTATTGTTAATGTTACTGTTAATAAAGTGGATCCGTCCGAAAATATTAAAATTGAAGTTGATAACCTAACCTATGGTCAAAACACTACTGTTGATGTTGCATTGCCAAGTGATGCAACAGGAGATGTCACACTTAAAGTCGATGGAAAACTCGCAGGTGCTGCTGATGTTATTAATGGAACTGCAAATCTCACGGTGCCTTCCCTAACTGCTGGAAACCACACGATTGAAATTATATACTCTGGTGATAACAAATATTCTGAGGCCAGTAAAACCAAAAACTGCACTGTTTCAAAACAGAACACAACTGCAGAGGTAAGTGTTCCTGCAAACGCTACCTATGGTGATAATGAATCTGTTAACATCAAGTTACCAAGTGATGCAACCGGTAATGTCACAGTGAAGGCAGACGGTGAAGGGGTAGGGTTTGCAGAGGTTATTAATGGAACTGCAAGTATAGTGTTACCAGCATTAAGTGCAGGCAATCATGAAGTTGAAGTTGTCTATTCTGGTGATGACAAGTACACTCCAGTTAGTGAAACTGCCAATGTCACTGTCAAGAAGGCAGCTCCGAATTTAACAGCCAATGCAAAGACCTTCAAGGACACAGACAAGACCAATAAATACACAGTGACTCTAAAAGACAGCAACGGCAATCCTATTGCAAATGCTACAGTCACCTTGAAAGTCGACGGCAAGACATATACTGCAAAAACCAACAGCAATGGTGTTGCGACCTTTAAACTCAATAAACTGACCAAAAAAGGAACATTCACTGCAGTCATTACCTATGCTGGAGATGCAAACTACAACAATATCAGTGTAAAGGCAAAGATTGTCGTAAAATCGGCTTGGAAAACTATTTCCAAAGGCAGCAAGTATCATTCAATGGTTAAAAAGATTCAAAAGGCCTTGAAAATGCATGGTTTCTATTTATCATATAATGGCCGTTACTTGAAGGTTGACGGAATTTTCCACATCTACACCCAAAAAGCTGTAAAACAGTTCCAGAAAGCCAACAAGCTTAAGGTAACTGGTAAAGTTGATGAAAAGACTGCTAAAAAACTTGGAATAATTTAAAAAGAGTTTCATACTCTTTTTTCTTCTTTTTTTATTGCTTCTAATTCATGTGATTTTCATATAACACTTTTTCTAAATGATTTTCATATTTTTGTTATTTATGTACAAAATTGTTTAATGTTTGTTGTTATTTCACAATAAATATATACTAATGTTAATATAGATATTTATTAATTAATACTTTGAAGGTTAACGGCAAGAATTATACTGCAAAAACTAATTCCAAAGGTCAGGCAACCTTCAAGATTACAAACTTGAAGAAAAAGGGAACTTTCAAAACTACAGTCAAGTATTCAGGCAGCAAATACTACAATTCCAAGACTGTAAACACAAAAATCATCGTTAAGTAGAGAATCAATTCTCTACTACTTTTTTTATTTTGCATCAATTAGAAATATATATTATTCATCATCATGTAAAATATATATAGATAAAAAATTTTGGAGTTTTAATGATGAGGTGTAATAAGATTATTATAATTTCCATATTCCTTCTTGCTTTCTTTTTGATTTCTTCCGTCCAGGCGGCAGACAATCAGACTCAAATCAATGAGGATATAAAGGTGGATTTTGAACAAACGGTTTATAAGGAAGATTTAGGAGATATAAGTGTTGAAATTCCGCAAAATACAAGCGGAAAGTTGGTGGCCAAGGTAAATGGCGGTGAAATATACAACGAATATGTAAACTCTTCGGTTAAGATTCCAATAGTGATTCCTAAAAATATTTTCATAATTGTTCCAAACAAGATGACTGACCATATCACCTACAGGATCGATTTGTTTTTCAATGATGTTGAAATCAACTCAAACCACACCCTGAAGGTCATGAACTATCCTAGAAACTACACAGTCATGGGTTTTACACAGCAAATCTTAAAAGACGATACCTCATCCTACCTGTCACTGTTTTTCCCTGAGTCCGCAAACGGCGGGGCGGAAATCTATATTGACGGCAAGTTCAGCGAAAATGTAACCACAAGATCATTCACTTTCCTCAACAGCACAAAATTCATAACATTGCCTATTGGAAACCACACAATCGGCATCAAATATAAGGGGGACAGTTATTATTATCCGTTTTATAAGAATTTCACCTTTGAAGTCGTGGACATGCGCATAACCATACCAACAAACATGATTTTAGACCATGATGACTGCATAGTGGCCAAAACAATCAACAACAGGGACGGCAAGGTTTCAGTATTTGTGGATGGCGTTTTGGTTCTCACAGATAAGCTGGACAAGTACGGCGAATTCCTATATTCAATGTTTAATTATATCTCCTGCGGAGAGCATCACATCGAAGTCCAATACAATGCAAGCAATTTCACAAAATCCAAAAAGGCAACAGTCAATGTAACTTATGTGGTTGACATGTACACAAGCGATTATGTCTATGGGGAGGACAATGAAGTCAATTTCTACTTGCCAGGTGATTTGAATGAAAATTTAATCAACCTTACAATCAACGGTGTCAGATATCATCTTGATGTGGAAAATGGATGGGCAGATTTGGACGTTTCCCATTTGGGCGCCGGCAACTACACAATCATATTCGAATATCTTGGAGATTCCAAATACACTCCAATGAAAATTGAAGATAACTTCACAGTTAGGTATGAAATTGACATTGATGATTACTTATATTTCAATGACAACTGTGTGGTAACACTGGCGTTGCCAAGTCAGGCTAAGGGCAATCTTGAAGTTTATGTTGAATCAAAACTCTACAAATCAACTCCTTTGGTTAAAGGAATTGCCGAAATCATTATTAGGGATATTGGTCCCGGTGAATACGATGTATATGCAAGATACACAGGTGATGATTATGATATTGAAGAGGTAAATACCACCATTGAGATATGGCCTAAAGTAAAGAGCCCATATGAAATGAGATATGGTGATGACAAGTCAATAGATGTCGTCGTTTCAAAGTACACTAAAGGTTATGTGCTCTTTTACATTTCAGATGATGTATACAATGTCACAATCAAAAACGGAAAGGCAAGCTTGAATTTGAAAAAATTTGCGGTTGGAGATTATGACATTGATGTAAAATACGTTGGCGATAATGGATTTAACATTACCTTGTGGAGCTATGTCGACATTTTGCCGGTTACAATCAAGTTGACTACCGTCAAGACATATTCCCAAGGAGTCAAGCTGAAGGTTTATATCAATGGCGAGCTGGCTAAAAATAGGTATGTGACATTTAAGGTTGATAAAAAGACAGTCAAGGTCAAAACTGATTCCCATGGTGTTGCAGACATTAAATTGCTCACAGGAAAGCACACTATTGAGGCCACTTATAAAAATGCCAAAACATCAAAGACTGTAGTGCTTCATAAGGTTTCCTTAAAGTCAGTTACAGTTAAAAGGTCTGCCAAAAAACTGGTTTTGACTGCAACAGTCAAGGCGGGCAAGACCCCATTAAAAAATGTAAAGGTTACCTTTAAGTTCAATGGCAGAACCTACACTGCCAAAACCAATTCCAAAGGTGTTGCAAAACTCACCATTGGCAAATCAGTTCTAAAAAAACTTAAGGTAGGTAAAAAAGTAACCTATCAGGCTACCTGTCTTGATGACAGCGTTAAAAAAACAGCTGTTGTGAAAAAATAATTTTTTGGATTATTTTTTCTCTTCTTTTTCTTTTTGTTTTTCTTTTAGATTTTCAATTCCAATGATCATTTTTTACCTCCATTATTTTTTTCACTATGATATGATATAGTGTTTCATATAATAAATATTTTTAGGTATACCTAAATTTATTTAGTTAATCTTTAATCTTTTTTTAATAGTAATGCCATATATTTAAAACAATGAGTGAAAAATACATCCGACAGAACATGTCTTCCTGCAATATAGTTAAAAACGCTAAAATATACGCAAAAATCACCAGATTGGATGATGCAATATTCATAAGGGATTTGCTTATAAAAAACGACTGGGATTTGGATAAAATCCCTCAAACCGTACAATGTGGGGATAACTATTGGGTTTTAGCAATTATAGACGATAAAATCCAACTGCTTGCAAAATACAAAACCGAACCATCCCAAAAAACTATAGATAAGCTCATTAAAAATCATATTCGAAATCCAAACAACTCCAAGTATGGATTGAACATTTCAAAGGTCTTTGATACATTCGTGATTAAAAAACAGATTGCAGGCGACGATTACATCTTCGGATATTATGATAACCTTGAAGATGCCCAATTTGTGAGAAATTACCTTCTGGACCATAACTGGAACGTCAATGAATTCAATCAGGTCAACTACTGTGATGCATCGGACAAATACAAGGTTGTTAGTGTAATTGATGATAGGGTATATGTTCTGGCATCATCAGACAGTGACGATTTTAATTTAGATGATGTTTATAGGGAATTTCTGGCTAAAATATCAAAGCATAAGTATGGCCTTGCCATCTATCCTCACCTGGATGAATTAAAGGATAAAATCAGCGATTTGGAAGAGGAATTCGCAGTTAAATCAGCCGATGAGGTATGGTCATTTGAGGATATTGATGATACAAAATCGCCTTTAAATCAAATCGTTTTTAATTTGACACCATTTGAAAAAAGTGTTTATGATGCAATCGGTGAAAACACATCATTTGATGAAATCAAAAAGGCACTGGCAAGATACAGGTCAAAAAACTTTGATGGGAAAATCAATAGAAATCTTAACCAACTAATCGAGAGAGGTTTGGTTGAAAAAATAGATAATCAATACAGAAAAACAAATTTTTAAATATCGTTTCATACTTATATTTACTTGTATTTGCTATGCAAATACTAGTTCTTTTTTGGTTTGAACTAAGGGAAATTCCTTAAGGATTTTCCCTTTTTCAAAATTATTTTCTATCTGATAACAGTTCACCAGCCACTCCAATACTTTCTTTTGGATAAGCTTGAACAAGCACTGTTATTGCTTCAACAGGCAAATCATATGCATCAGCAACAACTTCAGACACGTTTTTAACCATTTCTCTTCTTTTCTCTACACTGATTCCATCATTTCCAGCAATTGTTATAACAGGCATCTTATCACCAATTAAAATTTATAACGAAGATAGTATAAAAATATTATTAAAGGATTTTGATATTATGCTTGGTGAAGAAGAACTTGTTAAGCTGTTTCCGGATTTTGCCGATTTGGTGCAGCCTTCCGGAATCGATTTGGAACTTGATAAAATATACATTCAAAAGACTGCAGGCTCACTCATTGACAATGAAAAGAATTTGCCTGAAATTGAAGAGCTTGAAGGAGATGTCTACACTTTAAAGCCACATACTGCTTATTTGGCAAGCATCAAAAGGAAAATTAAGATTCCTAAAGGTTATACTATGCTTTATCTTCCACGTTCAACACTTCTCAGGTCTTTTGTTTCTGTCCAGACAGCAGTTGGAGATCCTGGATTTTATGGAACATTGATGTTTATGATTTACAATCATGGGGAATTTGAATATAAAATCAAATCCGGTGACAGAATAGCTCAGGCGGTTGTATTTCCAGTCAAAGGCTCTGGAGAATACAGCGGGTCTTATCAAGAGGAAGAAAAATGAATGTAAGTGACAATTTTGTAAAGATTCTTGAAGAAGAGGGAATTCACGAAGTGTTTGGAATACCTGGCGAGCAGATTATGCCAATTTACAAGGCACTTTCCAAATCAGGCATTAGGCATATCCTTACCCGCCACGAACAGGCAGCAGCCCATGCGGCAGACGGCTATGCCAGATCAAGCGGCAAAATTGGCGTTTGCATCGCAACAGCATCTCCCGGTGCATTGAACTTTACTATGGCACTTGGAACCGCCTTTAAGGACAATGTCCCAATACTTGTCATAACTGGCGATAACGAGCTTAAATATAGAAACACCGATTATTTTCAAAGCCTTCCTCAAGTTGAGATTTTTAAAAACATTACAAGAGCATCTTATAATCCATTGAACGGAACAGAAGCAATGTATGTTCTAAGGGTGGCCATTTTTGAGCTTAAAAACAATCCTAAAGGTCCAATTCACATCAACCTGTCCAAAGACGTATTGCTGTCAGAGGAATTTGAAGATATTGATCTGTGCTATCTGTGCGAAAGTGATTTGTCCAACATCCAAAAGGCCCAGGAGTTAATCTCTTCATCTGAAAGGCCGTTGTTTATATTGGGTGCAGGAGCAATTTCCCAAAAGGACAGGATAGAATCAATCATAAATGAACATCAAATCCCGGTCACAACAACATTTCATGCAAAGGGCATAATATCAGAAGAGGACGACTTGAATTTGGGTCTGGTTGGAATACGCTCAACACCAAGGGCAAAATACGCATTTGAAAACGCAGATTGCATTATAGCATTGGGCATTAAGGCAAGCGAGAGAACATTGCCTGAAATCCCCGATAATCTGATTCATGTCAACATCAACAAAGATGTTTTGGTGGGCGATTATCCGATTCACGGCAAGGTCAGTGACTTTTTGGCTGAAACAGAGTTTAAAAACACTGACTGGCTAAGCAGCATTTTAAAAATTGACAATGAGATAGCTGTTGAGGGTGTGGATGATGATTTGTCTCCTCAGGCAGCCATCAAAAGGATATTGGATAAGTTCAGCGACAACATTATAGTTTCAGATGCCGGAAGCCATACGACCTGGACCACACTTTTGAAGAAATCCTTAAGGCCAGGACAGTTGCTGTTCTCAGGAGGTCTTGCACCTATGGGTTATGGTCTGCCTGCTGCCATCGGAGCCAATATTGCAACCGATGAAAAGGTCATTGTAATCAACGGTGATGGGGATTTCCAGATGAACCTTCAGGAACTTGCAACATTAAAGGAGAATAATCTGGATGTTGTAGTATTCATCTTGAACAATTCTGAATTTGGAATAATCAGGCAATGGCAGGAGAAGTTTTATGACATGAAACCTTACCAGGTCAATCTTCAAAATCCTGATTTTGTAAAATTAGCTTCAAGTTATTCAATCGATGCGGTTCGTGTTGACAACCTGTCCGATTTGGAATTTTTGCTTGAAAGTGATTTGTCAGGACCGCTTGTGGTGGAGGTTGTTGTTCGAAGTGAGGACATTCCACTTCCTCACTGAAATTCTTTTTTGACAAATTCCTTAACAATGTCTGTTATTTCATCATTACCATGTAGGGGAGCATAGTAAAATTCATCATTTTCTTCATAAATTATGCCGACAGTGGTAATTTCACCAGATGTTATCTGATCATTTAATGTTGTGATGTCTCTTCTAAAGACAAATGTAAGTCCGCATACATTTTGGAAAATATACTCCTCATCTGTTTTGAAATCCAATATTTCCCCGATGAACTTTTTGATGTATTTATCCATTTCGAACCCCCTTAATCAGTTGGCGAACTTCCTTTTTGCAAATCAGTTTGATGGCAGGTATCATCAATTTTAAAAGATTGACGTCAAGTCTGTTTTCCCCTTTAACATCAAAAACGCTTCCATTAAATGATGGTTCAGCAGATAACCTTGCATTTTCGTGGGCGCTATTGACAATAATAAGCATGCTCCAGATGTATCCGATATATTTGGCTGTGTCCGCATAAGAGTCAAGGCCAAAAATGAGATGGTTTTCGAGTTTGGATATGTGAATACACTTTCTAGATGACTTTAAAAATTCTTTCAAGTATTCAGTACATGGCATGGCCAGATCAATTATCTTTTTCACGTCATGCTTTTTGTGTTCCTTATCATCATCCTCGTTGCTGTCGTCATCTTCGCCGGGATAATGTGTGGAATAAACTTTGATTTTTCGCAAAATAAGTATTTTCAAACATCCCTCGAGTTTGCTGCCCTTTTTATCATAAATGAGAGTTATTCTAACCCCCAGATATAATAAAATAAGAATAAAAATGATGATTATTAAAATAATCACCAATAGGATGTTTAACATATAATAATTCCTATTCTTCTTCGTCTTTTGTTGTGAATTCAGGTTCTATGTATTCAGACTCATCATAATCATCTGATGAAGGGTCCATATAATTTTTTATTAGGTCACTAATCATTAAACCTAAATCAGACAACGCTTTGTTTGCATTAGTTCCTTTAGTTAAATCGAGAACACGAACTCCTTCAGCGCCATCTCCGTTTTTAGGAATCATTACCATTGAGGTTGGTTCTACACCGGCACCTGCGCCTGCTGCATCGCTTCCATCTTTACCAAGAATGTTTTCTCCAATTCCAAATCCAACTCCCATTCTCATTACAGGAATTAAGATCTTGTCTTCGGTTTCGATTGGTGTGCCGATAACATTGTCTACACTAATAAGTTTACGCAATTCTTCAACAGTTACTTTGATATTATTTGTCATAGTCTCACATCCTTGTTAATTAATATTTAGTTGTTAATGTTTAAAATATTTTTATATCTTCTTTTTAAAAATTGTTCTAATTGTGCAAAATTGTTTTCATTTGGAACTAAAACTTTATATTTGATGTTAATATTATATTTAATTAGATAAATTGTTTTAAAATAATCATAGGATATAATATTTTTCTTTAATTTAAAATCCAAGAGTTTATATTGTCAATATTACTAATATTAAATTAAGTAATACTTTGATGATTAAAAATTTAAAATCTTTTATTATATGTTCTTATAATAGAAGGTGTTTTCATTGTCAGAGTTTAGCATAAATGATGTAAGTGATATTATGTTGAAAGAAAGATTAAAAAAGAAAGCATCTGAGTTAGGAATGTCTGAAGAAGAATTAATTGAAAAGTTCATATCTGATGGTTTGGATCATATGGATGGTAAAGACAATTTCTCTACTAAGAATTTAAATATTGATGAAATTAAACGTATTTTAAGTGAAGATAAGATAAATGATGCAATTAATGGCATTGAATATAATCAAGGAAGTATTCAGGGCTTATTGGACATTATTAATTCTAGAAACTCTAGCTAATGGGGGCATTCTATGATTTTTTTAGATAGTAGTTTTTGGTATAACTTATTTAGGCCCTCTGAAAAGTTACATTCAAAATCATTGGTATTAATAGAATTTGTTAAAATTATATTTTTGATAATTGATGGGTTTGAATAGATCCATTTGTATTACTTTTTTGAATTTGGGACATATGTTTCAAGTGTAACTTTTTCCTTATAATTTTCAATGTTCATCGTGAGAGGTACATTTCAAGTGTAAATTATCACTTATAACTTTCAATGTTCATCGTGAGAGGTACATTTCAAGTGTAAATTATCACTTATAACTTGTAAGTTTGAGCAAAGAGGTGCATTTCAAGTGTAAATTATCACTTATAACTTAGACATTTTAATGGGGTGGTTGCGTTTCAAGTGTAAATGGTATAACTTATAAGTAAGTTAATTTCTTAAAAAAAATTAATTCAAAAATAAAAAAATGACAGAATCATAAGTATGATTCTGCGATGGATGCGACACCTGCGCCTGCATCTTCAATTACACCTAAACCTTTTAGGGTCATTCCGATAGCCGCAAAGGTTTGGGTTAATTCTTTGTAGGAAATATTTCCCATGTGTCCGATTCTGAAAATGTTTCCTTTTAAGTGATCTTGACCGCCAGCTAATTCAACGCCGTATTTGTCACGGGTTGTGCCTCTGAAGTCAGCATCTGTGATTCCTTCAGGCATTTTTACTGCAGTTACGGTTGCAGATGATACTGCCTCATCAGCAAACAATTCTAAACCTAATGCTTTGACTGCATCTACACTGGCTTTAGCTGCTTTGTGGTGACGTGCAACTCTGTTTTCCAATCCTTCTTCCATAACCATCTTCAAAGCTTCATTCATTGCATAGGTAAGTGAAACAGATGGGGTGTATGGGGTTTCAGGTGGGACTTTGTCTCCACTTTTTCTTGCAGCTTTCAAATCCAAATAGAAAGTATTTGTATTATCGTTTTTATCAACAGCAGCCCATGCATCGTCGCTTAAGGTAATAGCTGCCATGCCCGGTGGCGCTGCCAAACATTTTTGAGATCCTGTAAGGCACACATCAATACCGAATTTTTCAACATCCACGTAGTCTCCTCCAAGGGATGATACGGTATCCACGATGTATAATGCATCATAATTTTTCATTACTTTACCGATTTCTTCGATAGGTGCGGCTACACCGGTAGAAGTTTCATTGTGGATTACGCTGATAGCCTTGATGTCTTCATCAGCTTCCAATGCTTCTTCGATAGCTTCAGGAGTAACAGCGGTTCCCCATTCCACTGCCAATTCTTTAGTTTCAATTCCATGAGCATTAGCTATTTTCATGAAACGTTCTCCGAATTTTCCACCGACAATATTCAACATTTTTTCTCCAGGTGCTACAGTGTTGGCAATACCTGCTTCCATTGCTGCAGTTCCTGATCCAGTTAATAAATAAGAATTATTTGGGGTTTGGAAAACTTTACTCATTAATTCAGTAGTTTCAGTTAAGATTTCACCATATTTGGCGCTTCTGTGGTTAACAACAGCTTGTGACATTGCATTAAGTACTCTTGGGTGCACTGTTGTCGGTCCAGGAAGCATTAATAAAATATCATTCATTCAATTCCTCCAAAATATCTAAAAAGATTAGCTAGTTTAAAGCTATATTTATCTTTTATTTTTATACTTATTAAATATTTTTAATCTATGATTTTATTCAGTTATTGGAAAATTTTAGACTGCATTTTAGTGTATTGTTCATTATTTTAATAAATTTTTTAAATTATGGTTAATTTATTTTAGAGTATATGCAATTTAGTGGATAAGAATCCTCATTTAATATTCATTTATTGTAAGATAGGGAATTTATTTATAGTATTAGCTAATCTATTAAGTATATGATTAAGAGGATTTGTCTTTTTGTCGCAGGATTGTTCATAATGTCGATGGGAGTGGCATTTTCAATAACATCAACACTCGGAACAACTCCAATCAGCTCCCTTTCCTATGCTTTGGCTTTGATTACCAATATTGACATTGGAGTAACAACTTTCCTGTTTAATGCGGCACTGATCCTTCTTCAATTTCTAATTTTAAAGTCAAGATTCCATAAAAAAAGGCTACTTCAGTTAATCAACTGTGTTCTCTTTGGATATTTCACGGATTTATCTCTCTACCTGGTTTCCTTCATCCATTTTGACGGATCTGCACTGATGTGTGTTGTATATCTGATTTTAAGCATATTCCTGATAGCGTTCGGAATATTCGTATACATGCCTGCAAATATAGCGCCGCTTCCAGGTGAAGGCTGTGTGGAGGCCATAGCTATTGTCACCGATTGGAGGTTTTCAACAATAAAAATAGGTTTTGATGCGACAATTGTTACTCTGGCCCTTATAATGTGCGGATTGTGGTATACAAACATCTTCGGAGCGGTATATATTGGAACAATCATTTCCGCATTTATGGTTGGATTTACTTTAAGGCAAATCAATAATCTGTATGCCTATTTGACTGGTGAGGCAGTAAACGTAGTCAATAAATGAAAATGGGAATTTTAAATCACTTATGTTCATGGTATTTAAACAATAAATTATTTAATTAATTAAAAGCTAAAATTAATATAGTGAGGTTTAAATATGGAATTTGGACTCTGGGAAAAATATTATACAGAAATTCTTGATGATTTTGGTTTTTCACGTGAGGCTGATGAAGAATCAGCAAAACTATTGGATGAAATATTATCTACCGAAGGATGCCTTACCCTAAACGATTTGGCTGAAATCGTTGGATTTTCAGATAAATTCATCGTATTTGGTGCGGGACCTTCCATTAAAGAGCATATCATTGACTTAAAAGAGAATTATGACTTGAAGGAATATGTTTTGGTTGCGGCAGATGGTGCAACAACCGCTTTAATAGAAGAGAGAATCTCTCCTGATATCGTCGCTACAGATTTGGATGGGAATATTGACGATATCCTGCTTGCTAATTTGAGGGGAGCAAATATCGCCGTTCATGCTCATGGAGACAACATCGAACGCATTGCCGGCATAACACCATTTTTCAATAATGTGATAGGAACAACCCAGGCACAACCTGTAGGTAATCTCTATAACTTCGGAGGGTTCACAGATGGTGATAGGGCAATATTTTTGGCCATTGCACTTGGGGCAAGCCAAATCACTCTTGCAGGAATGGATTTCGGAGATGTGGTAACCAGATATTCAAGGCCTAACCTGGAAAGCGACTTAAGCAAGGCCGATGAATTCAAAAAGAAAAAATTAATTTATGCAGAAAAGTTCACAAATTGGATAATTGAAAACGAAAATGTCGAAATCATCAATTTAAAGGAATAATTTTTTATAATAATTCGAATATAGGTAGATAACATGGGAATTGAAGATATTTTAATGTATGATGAAAGCCTTTTTCAAAATATAAATGCTTTTGACCCGGATTATGTGCCTCCAAACTATAACTTCAGAGACACTCAAATGGAAGCCATGGCAATGGCAATCAGGCCAGCCATGAGAGGAGGACAGCCATCAAATGCAATTATATTGGGTTCACCAGCAACAGGAAAGACAACAGCCATTAGAAAAGTATTTGAAATGGTGGAAGCCAATACGGAAAAAGTAATATGCGTTTACATCAACTGCCAAATCCATACAACCCGTTTTGGAATATTTTCCCAAATCTACAAAAAGATATTCGGACATATCCCTCCTGAAACAGGAGTTCCTTTCTCAAGAATCTATACCCAAATCATGCAGGATCTTCAAAGAAAAGAGAAATCCCTGATTGTAGCATTCGACGATATCAATTATCTGTTCCAATCTAAAAATGCAAACAAGGTTGTTTATGACTTGCTCAGGGCTTATGAGGAATATCCTGGTGTAAGAACATCTATTTTTGCAATATTATCTGATTTGGAATTTAAATATGCATTTGATAAGAATGTCAATACGGTATTCATTCCTCAGGAAATCATGTTCCCATTATATACCTACACAGAAATCGAAGATATCCTAAGGGATAGGGCAAAAGCAGGATTTTTCCCAGGCGTTTTGTCAGATGATATTTTAGAGCAGATTTCAATGTATACTTTGGAAAACGGTGATTTGAGAGTGGGAATCAACCTTCTGAAATCATGCGGCAATATTGCGGAAGCTTCAGCAAGCCGTGAAATCACACAGGAACACTTCGATAAAGCTATTGAATCATTGGTTTCTATTAATGTTTCTGAAACCCTAAAATCTCTAACTGATGGGGAAAAGGATCTTTTGAAAATGATTGTAGACTATGAAGGCACCTGCATAGCAGGAGACCTTGCAGAGGACTACAAACAAAAAACAGGTTCCAGCTACGCTTCATTCAATAGAACTTTGGATAAGCTGGAGTTCGTAAGACTAATCGATACCAAATTTACAGGAAAAGGTGTTCGAGGCAATTCCCGCCATATCATATTGCGTTTCAACCCCGAAGATTACCAAATCTAGTTTTTTCCTGTAAGGGAAATTAGTTTCTGTTAACATTAGAGTATTGCATGGTAAGCTTATCTAATGTGCAACTAAGGGTTTGGTATCGTAAAATTAAATAAATCCTTTTAGATAATAAACGGATTTTGAGCTGCTACAACAGAAATAACAGATAAAAGTAATGCTGTTATCACTACAAGCATTACCATGCAAGATTGAACGTCTATGTTACTGTATGCGATTTCGTCTGCAATTGAACTTTTTTTTCTTAAATCGGCTTTTAATGTGGTGTCATTATTTCTCAACATATTAATCACTATATTTAAAATTGTTAAAAGACTAATATAAACAAAGAGATAGAGAGCATTTGAAAAGTAATATTCTTGAGGAAAAATCATGGAAAAATATGAATATTTTGATGTAACTGCAGATATTGGCTTTAAGGCTTATGGAAATGACTTAAATGAAGCTTTTGAAAATGCAGGACTTGCAATGTTCAATATCATATCGAATACTGATGATGTTATCCCACAAAAGGAGATGTCCTTTGAGGTAACCTCTGAAGATGAGGTGTCTCTCCTTTATGATTATCTCGAGGAGCTGCTGTTTTGCCATGAAATCGATTTCATGTTATTTTGCGAATTTCATGTTGAAATCGACGACAGCTTGCATTTAAAGGCAACAATTAAAGGAGAAGAAATTGACTGGTCAAAGCACGAAAGAAAAAGTGAAATCAAGGCCATAACATTTCATAAGATGGCTGTTAGGAAAACAGACGTTGTAGAGCTTCGGGCCATTGTTGATTTGTAAAGTTATATATAAGTTATAAGACATATTAATAATTATGAAAAGAACTAAATCAATCTCAAGAACATTTGAAATAATAATGGGTCTTATAGGGTCTATTATTGGAATCTTCACTGGTTCTTTTTTAATATTCCTGGGACACTTTGGGCAAGTTCAAACTCCTTTTTTAGGGTGGATAGCTATTGTTGCTTCCATTTTGGGTTTGGCTTCAACTTATTACGTTAAAGAGAATGCGGAAATTGCAGGTGTAGGGTTTATAATAGCTACAATGTGTGTGATAATTAGTTCCGCTTACATCAATGTATTGAGTGCAATATTTCTAATGATTGCAGGCATATCAGCGCTCTTTAGAAAATAATTCTTTTTTTGCAATATCTATTTTAGCCTACAATTTTGTTTTAAGAATTTCAGATAGCTTTTTTAATCAGTTAGTTCATAATATGTCTTAGATTGGAATTTCAACTAAAATTACTTCTATTTGAAGTAAATACGCTCACGTGAGAACAATATTTCTATTTGAGAACAATTTTATTAGATGAAATCAAGGTGAAATAATGTTTTGACTGGATGAAATTTGTATTTTTAGCAAATAAATTAGCTGAGCATTAGAATACTTGAAAACACATCCCAATTATTAAAGAAGTTATATTATGGAGATTAGATTTGAAAAGGAAAGGGAATTCATTGATATGTTAATTAATAATCATGCCCTGTTTGAAATCGAATTTGAAAATATTAAAAAGGAGTATCCGATGGATAATCCTAATAAAATTCATGATTTTTTAAAGGACAATCTGGGAGTAATGATTATTTTAAACAATATTAAACCATTGCTGTTAAAACATGTTCCTTATTCCTATTTTAATTTGAGATTAGATGAGAATCCCATTTTCGTACCTCAACTTTTGTTAATTGTCAATGCTCCTCGAAATAAGTTTGGAAATGGATTTAAGGATAATATTAAAAAAATTAATCGCTCCATTCACCCATTTCTTTTGGAATTTGATTTAACCACAGAATTTTTTATATTCGAAGGGTTGCTTCAAGATGATTGATAAACCTACCAAAACCTTATTTAAATAGCACATATAAATATTAAAACATAATATTTTAGTGATGCTTATGAGTATTAAAGATGAAATTAAAAAAGTTAGGGATAACGTTTATGAGATTCCGGGCTCTTATAATAAAAAAATGAGGGCTTCTGGAAGATTTTATATTGATGATGAAAGTTTTGACGCCCTGGAAGAGGGAGCGGTCGAACAAATCGTTAATGTTGCATGCCTTCCGGGCGTTCAAAGATACTCAATCGGACTTCCGGACATCCACTTCGGATATGGTTTTCCAATTGGGGGTGTTGCAGCATTTGGTTTGAGAAACGGTATTGTTTCCCCTGGTGGTGTTGGATTTGACATCAACTGCGGAGTCAGATTAATCAAATCAAACTTGACTCTTGAAGACATTGAGGATAACTTGGATGAGCTTACAGAAAAGCTGTTTAAAAACATTCCTTCCGGTGTTGGAAGCAAAGGCAAAATAAAGTTAGATGAAAATGAAATTAATGATGTGCTTGATTTTGGTGCTGAATGGGCTGTCAATAATGGATATGGATGGCCTGAAGATCTTGAGGTTTTAGAGGAAAACGGAAGGATGATTGATGCTGATTCAAGCATAGTTTCCGATAAGGCTAAAAAAAGAGGAATTCCGCAATTGGGTTCTCTAGGTTCCGGTAACCACTTTTTGGAAGTTCAAATTGTAGATGAAATCTATAATGAAGAGGTTGCTGAAGTGTTTGGCCTTAAAAAGGGAATGATTGTTGTCATGATTCATTCAGGTTCCAGAGGATGCGGACACCAGGTATGTTCCGATTATTTGAGATTGATGGATAAGGCTTATAAAAAATACAAAATCAACATTGATGATAGGCAATTGGCATGCGCTCCACTTGATTCAAAAGAGGCACAGGATTATATTCAGGCAATGGCAGCTGCAGCCAATTACGCATGGGCAAACAGGCAAATGATGACTCATTGGGTTCGTGAAACCTTTGAAGAGGTTTTGGGAAAATCAGCTAAGGAAATGGAAATGGATATAGTCTATGATGTTGCCCACAATATCGCTAAAATGGAAACCCATAAAGTTTATAATCGCCAAGAGGAAGTTTTAGTTCACAGAAAAGGAGCCACCCGCGCATTCGGTCCTGGAAGGGAAGAAGTTCCGGAAAAATACAGGGCTGTTGGTCAACCGGTATTGATTCCGGGCACTATGGGAACCGCTTCATATGTGTTGCATGGAACTGAAACAGCAATGGAGGAGACATTCGGTTCTACCGCTCACGGTGCTGGAAGAATATTGTCAAGATCCAAGGCTAAAAAAGATTACGATGCAGATGACATTACTGAAGATTTGGCATCTAAAGGCATTAAAATCAAAGCTACCAGCAAAAACGTCATTGCTGAAGAGGCTCCTGGTGCTTATAAGGATGTCGATAGTGTCGTAAGAGTATCTGACAGTACAGGCATTGCTAAATTGGTTGCGAAAGTTAAACCATTATCTGTTTGTAAAGGGTAGTTTAAAATGATTGGTATTATTGGCGGTAGTGGTGTATATGAAATTACACAGAAGGCTGACTCTTGTGAGAAAAGATTACTCAAAACAGACTATGGTGATGTTGAAGTTTCACTTTTGGAGATTTTTTCAAAGAAAGTGGCTTTCATTCCACGTCATGCTCAGGGACATTCCATTCCACCGCACAAAATCAATTTCAGAGCTAACATTGATGCCCTGAAGGCAGTGGGCGTTACTAAAATAATAGCTACCAATTCTGTCGGATCAATGAATGAAAATATGCCTCCTGGTTCTTTTGTTATCCCAAATGATTTTTTAGATTTCTCACAAAACCGTGCAAAGACATATTTTGAAGATAAGGTAGTGCATATTGACGTGACTGAACCTTATTGTCCTAGCTTAAGGGATACATTGTCCGAATGTGGTGATGTTATACTTGGAGGAACATATGTCTGCACCGAAGGACCTAGGTTTGAGACTCCTGCAGAAATCAAAATGTTTAAGATGCTTGGTGGGGATCTGGTCGGAATGACAGGTCTTCCTGAAGTTACCCTGGCTCGTGAAAGGGAAATGTGCTATAATTCAATATGTATCGTATCCAATTTTGCTTCCGGAATCTCCGAACAGGAGTTGACTATAGATGAAGTGTTCGAAATGGTTGCAAAAATGGAAGATGAGCTACTTGAATTGATTTATAATTTTATAAAAAATGTTGATGATGCATCAGATTGCATGTGTCATCACGCATTAGATGGTGCTGAAGTTTAAGTGTGATAATATGAGTAAGGTTATTTTATTAAATGCATCCCCAAGAGCAAACTCAAATACCAAAATAGTATTGGAAGAGTGTGCAAGGGAAATAGAAAAAGAAGGCTTGGAAACTGAAATCATTTCCCTTAGAGGAAAAAAGATTCAGTCATGCATAGCATGCGGTAAATGTTCCGAAGTGGGCAACTGTGTACTTCCGGACGGTTTGGATGAAATCATTAAAAAAATCCGTCAGGCAGATGGATTTATTCCGGCCGCACCTGTATACTTTGGAACTGCAAGAGGAGACATCATGTCAGCACTCCAGAGAATCGGAAAGGTATCCCGTGGAGGAGACAATTTCCTTGATTGGATGGTAGGGGGCCCTATTGCTGTTGCAAGACGTGGCGGTGTAACTTTGACCCTTCAGGAGATGTTGATGTTTTTTGCAATAAACAACATGATCGTTGCAGGAAGTACCTACTGGAATATGGTGATTGCAGGGCCTGAAGGAACTGCACTTGAGGACACAGAAGGTATTGAAACAGTCAGGTTATTTGGACAAAATGTCGCTAAAATAATTAAAAAAGTAAGGGATTAAAATGCGTTTGGCTGTTGTATCATCCGATGGTGAAAATGTGGATTTGCACCTTGGAAAAGGAAATTCCATATATGTTTATGATTATGAGGATGAATTAAACTTTGTAGAGCATAGAACTGTTGATATTGATGCTGAATCAAAACATCAGGGAAGCAAAGTTCTTAAAGCTTGCGAAGACTGTAATGTTTTGATTGCCGTGGAATATGGTTTTAAATCTAAAATTAAGGCTGAAGATATGGGCATGAAATTGGTTCGCGATGAAGGGCCTGTTGACGAAGTTTTAAAAAGGTATATTGACCATTACAATTTCATGAAAAATTAATTTTTTCTCTTTTTTTTTAAAAATCTTTATATAACATAAGTTATATAATACTAATTGTTGCAATATAACAATTGTGATAATCAACTGACAGGAGGATAATATAATGTGTGAAATTTTTTGTTTTAACTCAAATACGCCAAAACAAGTAAACAAGTGTTTAGAATGTTTTTATAATCACTCTGAAGAACATCCGCACGGATGGGGATTAGCTAATATGCAATCTGATGAATTTGTTATAGATAAAGAGCCTATAAAAGCAACATGTAGTCAACACTTAAAAGATATATTGTCTCATCCTGTTGTTGGTAAAAATGTATTCGCTCATATAAGATTGGCAACTGTGGGTGAAATTATATCTCCCAATTGTCACCCTTTCACAGAAGCTGATGATAATAATCGGTCCTGGATGTTAATACATAACGGGACTATCTTTGACTATCCTGAGCTTGACAAATACAAAGATGTTGAAAATGGGGATACAGACTCTGAGCGAATACTTCTTTATATAATCGATAAGGTTAATGAGTTTGAAAAGGCTAAAGGCGGACTTTCAACAATCAAGGAGCGTTTTAACTTATTGACTGATATTGTAACAGATTTATCTAAGAATAATAAACTTAATTTGATGATTTACGACGGGGATTTGACTTATATTCACTCCAATATGGGGGAATCCCTATATTATCTAAAAAATGAAGAAGGCTTTTTGGTCGCATCATCTCCTTTGGACGATGATGAGAGATGGATGCAGGTCGAATTAAACAAGTTGTTTGGTTTGATTGATGGAAATATCATTTTCGAAAGCGAAGAACATGAAAATGAATTTATTCAAACAGAAGAACATGAAAAAATTTTACAGGAATACTTAAATTCATTAGGGGAGGAGTAAATGTGCCAAACGGGGAGATTACTCAAAATATGATCAGGAGTAAGCTTTATGAGGAGTTTATAAAGCCAACAATGCAGGTAAAGAATTTTATCGGTGTTGAAATTGAAATTCCAATAGTCAATCTTAACAAAAAAGCTGTAGACTTCAATGTTGTTCATGAAGTCACTGATAAGCTTAAAAAACAGTTTTCCAACTTCAATGATGAGGGAATAGATTACGATGGAAATACATTTTCTCTTAAAAATCAACAAAATGAGGATATAGTCTGCTATGACTGTTCATATAACAATATAGAATTTGCGATGGGTCGTGAAAAGGACCTGTTTTCAATATTCGACAGGTTCACTGAGTATTATACATTTACAAAGGAAGCATTTGAGCAGCATGACCATACTTTGACTGGAATGGGGATTAATCCTTATAGGGAATACAATAATTTCACTCCAATTCCTTCTGAAAGGTATTTGATGCTTTATCATCACTTAAAATCTTTTAACAAGTATGATGATCTTTTAATGCATTTTCACAACTTCCCGGAATATGGAATGTTTTCATCTGCATCACAGGTGCAGCTTGACGTTTATCGTGATGATTTGATTCAGACAATCAATGTTTTCTCAAAAATAGAACCGATTAAGGCGTTGCTGTTCTCAAATTCCGTACTTTTCGGAGAAAATTCCAACAAAGCGTGTTGCCGTGATGATTTATGGGAATATTCAACTCATGGAATAAATCCTCACAATATCGGTATGTACGATGTTGATTTTAAGGATCTAAATGATTTTGGAGCATATATGGAATCATTAAATATGTACTGTGTGATGAGGGATGGAGCATATATCAACTTTGAAACAATGAATCTGAGGGATTATTTCAAGAAAGATTATGTTGAGGGGGAGATATATGACAATGGGGACTATAGGACAATCGAAATAAAGCCCTGTTTGGATGATATTCACTATTTAAGGCCATTCAAATTTATCAACTTAACGTTTAGAGGAACTGTTGAGTTTAGAAGTGTTTGCACACAGCCGATTAAAGATTCAATGACTGTAGCTGCATTTCACTTGGGTCTTAAAGATAAGCTCAATGAATTGGAAGAATTAATTAACAATGATGATGTAATATATCATAAGGGATACACAGCCAGTGAACTTAGAAAATTGCTGGTCTATAATGAGCTGCCGTCTTTTATTGATGGAAAGGGCATATGCGCTCTGTCTAAAGAGGTAGTTGATTTAGCTAACTTGGGCTTAAAAGAAAGGGGAATCGGTGAAGAAAAATTCTTAAAACCATTATACTTACGTATTAAAAAACACACAAATCCTGGAAAAACTGTTATTGATTCATTACAAAGGGGAGTGTCTTTAGAAAAGTTAATACATGATTATGGTACTATATGATGTGGGATGGAAATGAATTTATCAAGTCTATCAAAATTATCAACAAGTGAAATATTGGCTGGTTCATTTGGGATTGAATGGGAGAGCTTAAGGGCTCGCGGAGAAGGTGAGCTATCCTTGACGCCACATCCTAAGGCATTTGGGGACAAGTATACCAATCCTTTAGTCACCACTGATTTTTCGGAAAGCCAAATAGAGATTATAACTCCTGCATTTGCCACAATTGACGAAGCTTTTGATACTTTTTCTTTATTGGCGGATTTGGTCAACTCATCACTTCCGGATGATGAATATCTGTGGTTTCAGTCAATTCCATGTATATTGCCATACAACGATAAGATACCGATAGCCCAATATCCTGGTGACGGGATAAAATCGCAAAAATACCGTGAGGATTTGGCCAAAAAGTACGGCGTTAAAAAACAGATGATTTCAGGGGTTCATTTTAATTTTTCATTTGATGATGATGTTTTAAAAAAGCTACGAAAGATTGTAGGTTATGATTTGGATTTCCAAAGTTTTAAAAATGAAGTTTATCTGAAAATATCCAGAAATTATCTGAGATACTGCTGGTTAATCATATACCTTACAGGCTGTTCAATAGGGTCACATAATACATTCACTAAGGAGTGCATTCATCTGATGGATGCTAAGGATAACTATGGAAGCTATTATTCAACTAAAGGACCATCATTTAGGAATTCTTCTTGTGGATATAAGAATTTGAAAGATCTGTACCCTTCATATGCATCTGTTGGCGAATTTGCAGATGATGTGGCTGGTTTTATTGAAAATGGTGATTTGTCTGAAGCTAAAGAGTTGTACACTCAAATCAGATTAAAGCCAAAAAATCCTGGAGATTATTTGAATTCCTTAAAAAATGATGGAATAGAGTATATTGAAATAAGAACTTTGGATATCAATCCGTTTTATCAATGCGGTCTTGTAAAGCATGATATGAAGTTTTTACATTTGTTCTTACTGTATATGTTTGTTAAGGATGAATCTTCGTATTCAAACTGGCAGGAAGAAGCTCGCATAAATGAGGAAAATACTGCCGAAAGTGCTTATGTTGAGTCAATGAGATTAATAAGGGATGGTAAGGAAGTTACTCTGAAAAGTTGGGCTTCAGAAATTATTAATGAAATGTATGGAATGTGTGAAGTCTTTGGCATTGACGATGGAAGGCAAACCTTGAAGCTGATGTGCAACCGTATTAAGGATCCTAGCCTGACATATGGTCAGAGGATGCTAAAATTGATTAAAGATGATGGTTACATTAACACTCATGTAGAGCTTTCCAGGAACAACAAGCAAACCAGTGTTAATAATATTAAAAATATCGACCCTGATTCTTATAGTGGAATGGGAAAGTATGTAAATAGTGCTCTTAGGGGCAAATATTATCCAATATGCTTTTTATGAAGAAGTATATTGTAAACTTTTTTAGATTCTATTGTAACATTTTTTAAAAAGGATTCTTAGAGCTTTATTTTTTAATTAAAGCTCATTTATTTCATTTTCAAAGAATTTTTGGGGATGTTTCAAAATTTTATTTTTTTAAAACTTTGGTGAATTTTCACTTATTTTTAGAAATTTGATAATCTTTATATATTATGAATAAAATAAGTTATTATAACCTTTATGGGCGGGTTTTAAAAATTAAAACTTAAATTACAAATAATTCTTTAAATAAAGAGAGCATAGCTCTCGATAGTCGAATAAACGATTGTAAATACATACTTATTTAAAATCGTTTTTTGGGTTTATTTTGTATAGTATTTTATAAACTACAAAATTTAAGGCTATTTTTAAAATTTTAATGGCGTTACGCTAAATTACTAAATATATAATAAATTTTATTAACGGTAGATATAATGGCAAAAGCAAAATCAAGACGTAGAGTACGTGATACATGGAAAGAAAAGTCCTGGTATACTATCAAAACACCAGTGAACTTTGAAGACAAAGAAATTGGAGAAACTCCTGCAAAAGATCCAGAACTTCTCATTGGAAGAGGCGTAGAAGTTACTATGAGAGAATTAACCGGAGATTTCTCAAAACAATACATCAAACTCAGATTTGAAATTGATAATGTTGCAGGTGATGTTGCAAACACTAAATTCACCGGTCACAAAACCACAACTGATTATGTAAGAAGTATGATTAGAAGAGGAACTTCCAGAATCGACGCTTCTGCAATAGTCAAAACCAAAGATGGCCGCAAATTAAAACTTCAAGTATTGGCTGTAACTATCAGAAGAGCTAAATCTTCCCAACAAAGATACATGAGAAAAACCATTGAAGATTTACTCATTGAAGCAGCAGCTGAAAAATCATTCGATGATTTAATAAAAGTAGTCGTTAACGGTAAATTAGCATCTGAAATTTACCACAAGGCTAAAAAGATCTACCCTCTCAAAAGGGTTGAAATTATCAAAAGTAAAGTAATCAAATAGGATTACTTTTTCACTTCTTTTTTTTAAAATTTCCTTTTTATTTCTATTGTAGAATGAATACTTTTTATTTAATTTTTTCATATTTTGTTATAGATATTTTCATGCTTGTTTCTTTTTGAGGCATTGTTTATTTTTTTTAATATATGATGAAATGATTTTAATTTTTTCAATATTCTACTATATGAAAAGGCATATATATTTATTATAATATATATACATACAATATCGTCAGCTTTGAATTATCATGAAAGTAAGACAAAAAAATTGAGGTTAAATTTCATGAATAAAAAGCAAATATTTATTAGTATTTGTTTGTTCATAGTGTTTTTTTCTCTGCTTTCAGTTGCCTCAGCGAGTGATACGAGTGCGAATGTCACAGTTACGGCTGTTAGTGATGATTCAAACACTATTTCTGTAACAAACAATCAAGATCATACTCTGGGAGCGGATCCTGGAACTTTCACAGATTTAAATACTACAATTTCTGGTTCTCAGGCTGGGCAAACTGTCACTTTAGGTGATGACTATACCTACACTGATAGTGATGGTGACTTTTCTGAAGGAATTATAATAACTAAGAGTATAACAATTGATGGACAAGGTCATACTATAAATGCAGTAAATAACGCATCCATTTTTAATATTGGCGCTAATTGTAATGTTATTTTGAAAAATATTAATTTTGTTAATGCCCATGGTGAAAATGGTGGTGCAATCAAGCTAGATTCTTCAACCCATCTTGAGATTATTAATTGTAATTTTATAAATAACACAGCAACAACAAGCGGTGGAGCTATTTTCGTTGTTAACTCAAGTTCACTAACCTCAAACTTGGTTATTAACGGGTCTAATTTCATTAATAACTCCGCTAGCTTTGGTGGTGCTGTATACTTAAACGGAAAATCAAATGAATTTTCAATAATTGAAGATTCAACTTTTATAGATTGTACTTCTAGTGGCGATGGTGGAGCCGCTTATATTAGTGCAAACAACGTAGCTTTGAAAAACGTGGTATTTGCAAACAACGTCGTTGGAGATGATGGTGGTGCAATATACTGGGAAGGATATAACGGTATTATCGAAAATATCACTTGTACTAACAACAGAGGTATAAGTGCTAGTAAAAATGATGGTAGTACCTCAAGTACACGTGGTGGGACAATTTGTCTTACTGGTGGAAATATGAGCATTTCTGATTCTAAATTTATTTCAAGTTCCGCTTTTATGGATGTAGGAAAGGATTCTTCTAAAGTTGACGGCGGAGCTTTATTTGTAACCGGTAACGGTGTAAATATAACTAATGTTGAATTTATAAATTGTAATGCTACTAATAATGGTGGGGCATTATATGTAATTGGTAACGATACTCAAATTTTAAACTGTACTTTTGCAAGCAACACTGGATTGGACGCTGGTGCTTTATATGTTGAAGGTGATGGCTGTAAACTCGTTAATTCTACATTTAAAGACAATGTCGCAGGAGATGATGGTGGTGCTATATACTGGGAAGGTGACAACGGTATTATCTACAATATGACATGTATTAATAACAAAGGTATAAGTGCTACTAAACCTGATGGTGTTAATACTTCCAGTACTCGTGGAGGTACAATATCTATTATAGGGAGCAATATAACTCTCTCCAAATCCTCTTTTAAATCTTCTAAAGCATATATCGATGCAGGAAAAGACTCTTCCAAAGTTGATGGTGGCGCAATATTCATTACTGGAAATGGAATAATCATTAATGAAACAGAATTTGACGACTGTACTGCTGTTAATAATGGTGGTGCAATATATATTATCGGTAACAATACTCAAATCCTAAATTGTAGTATTGATAATACAAAGGCATACATCGGTGGTGCAATATTCATTGCTGGTGATGATACAATTGTAGATAATTCATTATTCAGGCATAATACTGCATCAGGTAACAGTCCTACTACTGGTGAGTTAGGTGGTTCTGGTGGTGCAATTTATGTAGAAGGTGAAGATGCTACCATTTCTAACTCAGACTTCGCATACGGTGATGCAGTCAATTATGGTGGTGCAATATCTGTATGGGGAGCTAACGCAAACATTACTAAAAACGTATTCGATAACTGTACTACTACCTATTACGACGGTGGATCAATCTATGTAAATGGTGTAAATGCAACCATTTCCCTTTCAAATTTCACAAGAAGCACAGCTAAAAATAACTTTGCTCACGGTGGTGCAATTCAGGTTAGTGGTGATGGAACAAACATCTTAGATTGTAATTTTGACAGTTGTTTTGCATATTATGGTGGAGTTATTCATATAAGTGGTTCACAAGCTGTTGTTAACGGTTCCAATTTCAAACATAGTGTAGAATATAACAAAATTTATCCTTATGATGGTGGTGCAATTTATGTAAGTGGTACTTATGCCACTATTTCAAATTCCAATTTCACAGATTTCACTGCTGAAGGTCGTGGTGGAGTAATCTGTATTGAAGGTGCAAATACTCTTATTAACAGTTCTAATTTTGACAACTGTAAGGCTGCAAATGGGGGTGTTATTTATGTATTTGGTAATTATGCACAAATTGAGGATTCTACATTTAAACTAAGTACTGCTGCCGATTTTGGTGGCGCTATTTATCTGACTGCTTGGGGTGCTTCAATTAAAGGTTCCAATATCACCGATTGTGAAGCTTCTAAAAGTGGTGGAGCTATTTATGTTGCAGGTGGAGGAACAATAATTGCTAAAAGTGATTTTGAGAATTGTCTAGCTAAAGGCTCTTCTTCTAGTTATGGTGGTGGAGCTATCTATATAGAAGGTCCTGATACTCATATTTCAACCTCTAACTTTAATAAGAACAATGTAAATGCTAAAGCTTATGGTGGAACAATTTACATTAATGGTGAGAGGACAATTATTGATACATCCGTATTTAACTCCAGTTCTGCTAAACAAGGTGGAATAATTTATATCCAAGGAGAACAAGCTATTATCAGGTCATCCATATTTGCCAATAGTTCATCATCATCTGAGGGTGGAGCTATAGCTGTTTATGGACATAATGCTACAATCGATGAATCTGATTTTGATAATATCTGGGCTACCAATAATGGTGGAGCCATATATGTAAAAGGTGAAGATACTGACATTTTACATTCTTCATTTAATGATTGTGTTTCTAAAGGAGCTTATTCTGGTGGTGCGATTTACATTAATGATAAGGATACTACAGTGGCATATTCCAACTTTACTTCATGTGAAGCGAAAGTTGCTGGTGCAATTTACATTAATGGTATAAATACACTTATTTCTTACTGTAATTTGGATAATAACACTGCATTAGGATATGAAGCTAAATTCGCTGCTGGTGGAGCAATTAAAGTTTTCGGAAATAATACTATTATCTCTAACTGTAACTTTACCAATAACACCGCACTTCATGGTAGTGGTGGTGCTTTAGATATGGGTGGAGATAATGCATCTGTATACTACTCATGGTTTGATAGAAACTATGCAGAATATAATGGTGGAGCTATCAACTGGGACGGTGGTCACGGTTCAGATTCCATTATAGGATCTACTTTCACCAATAATAAGTGTAATTACGATCAACAAGGTGGAGGTGCAGTCTTTTGGACTGCAGGTGAAATTGGCCATATTGGATCAGGGGGTTTAATACAAGATTCAATATTCATTAACAACACCGCTTTAAGAAAACATGGTGGTGCTGTTAACTGGTATCACGCTTGGGACAGTGTAATTAATAATTGTTTGTTTATTAACAATACTGCAGCATCTGATGGTGGTGCACTATATACTGGTCACCAAACCGGTGGTGGTTTCAATTTAACAATGACTAACTGTCAGTTCTACAATAACACCGCTAATAAACATGGTGGAGCTATTGCAAATCAAATGGAAGCTTCATGGATATATAACAATACATTTGACGGAAACAAGGCTCAAGCTAGTGGTGGAACAATATTGCTGAAAGAAACTTTTGCTGTTAATTCTGTAATTGACCACTGTTACATCTACAATTCCTATGTCAACGAATCTTATTATGGAAACCGCTATGGTGAAGGTGGTGGAGCAATCCGTATTGATGATGACAATATCACAATCACAAATTGTGCTATCTTTAATTCGGTGGCTAACAGTACTTATGGTGGTGCAATAAGGGTAAAAAGCGTAAATGCCAAGTTAATCAATGTTACAATCCAAAATGCTGCAACACTTAATGACAAAGGTGGTGCAATATATTGGGATGGTGATAATGGATATATGAAAAATGTTACAATATTCAACTCATCATCAAATTCCATGGGTAAAAAGGACGCTAATGGTGGAGCCATATACTTGGCTGGTAAGAATTGTAATTTTACCAATATTACCATAACTTCCTCATCTTCAAATAATCCTTATAATGGAAGTTCAAATTGGGCTAATGGTGGTGCAATTTATGTATCTGGCGACTCCAATGTTCTATCTAACATTACAATAGATGAGTCAACATCATCATCAGGTAATTTCAAGTCTAATGGTGGAGCTATTTATTGGATTGGAAACTCTGGTAGTTTGATTAATGCATCAATTTCAAATACTCTTGCAAATGGTAGAGGTGGAGCTATTTACTGGACAGGTGGTTCTCCTACTATTGACGGAATATTCATTGAATATTCACAAACAAATGTCACTAATTCAGCTAACAGTGCTGACGGTGGGGCAATGTATTTAGAAAATATTGCTAATTTGACTAATGTATATATCGTCAATGCTCTTGCTTCAAGGAGCACCGGTGACATTAAGGGTGGTGCTATCTATTATTATAATAAAAATCAAGGCGCAACTGCTATGAATAATATTACTGTTATTGGATCACGTGCTTCAACTGGTGATGGAACCTCTTATGGTGGAGCTGTTTATTGGACAACCTCTGCAAATACTCACAATATGTATAATTCATCATTTGTGGAAAATACTGCGGATCTTGGTGGTGCTGTATATACTGTTGGAACTACAAATATCTGGAACACTTCATTTACAGGCAACGTTGCTCTTGATGGTGGTGCTTTATATGGTACTAGTGGAGACGACAAATTGGATAATGCTTCATTTGCAAACAATAGTGCTAAAAGAGGTGGAGCTATCTTTGTTAATAACCAACAAATTAAAATATTTGATTCCTCTCTAGAATTCAACACAGCTGAGCAAGAAGGTGGTGCCCTCTATTATAATAATGTAAATATGAACAATAATAGAAATACTGAAATCACAAGAACTAACTTCACTAACAACACGGCATTCAAAGGTTCTGCTATATATGGAACTAAATTCAGAAACGTCTATTTGCAGGATGTTATTCTTCTTGATAACCAAGCAAATTCAAAAGAATTCATAGAAAAGGCTGTTGGTTATGATAATGAAACCAAGAAAAATTACACCTCTGCGGTATTTGTAGGATTTGACAATTTGTTAAATGCGATATGGCAGGATGCTGATGTTCTTATTTCATGTGACAATGTAACCTATTGGGATGTTGGCGGAAGAACAGTAACCAGTTCCAGCCCAACAAAAAGCGATAGGGAAGCAAATATAAATGTCACTGTTGAAATGTATAATGGTCTTGGTCAGAGGATAAATGTTGTAAATCTTACTACCGATGGTGCGGGTAGGATCTATTATCCATTCGATGCTGAAGAAGATGAAGATTACTATTTCGCATATATCCATCCGGCGGACAGATATTATACTTATTTAAGAGACACTTTGGCTAATAGAAGTCTTGTTAACCTTTTTGTCGATGATGTAATTATTTACGGTCAAAATCAGACTTTCCTCATCTATTTGACTGATGGTGCATGGGGTAGCTTAAACGGTACTGTTAATCTGACATTTAATGACACTAAGCATACAACTGTCCCTATAGATGTTGTTAACGGTAGTGACGGTTTTGTTGTAAAAGGATTATTCGGACTCTTGCCTGGCACTTATAATGTAACAGCTAGTTATGAGGGTGATATAAATCACACAGGAGATTCTGACTGGAAAGTATTTACTATACTTCCATACACTGATTTGCGCATCGTTAAAGAGGCAAATGTTACAGGAACTATCAATGTAACTGATTTAATCAAATTCACAATCACAGTTTTCAATGATGGGCCTTGTAATGCAACCAACGTTAATGTTAGCGAATACTTGGATTATCACTTAAGTATGGTTTCCAATGACCCGTCTCATGGGTTGTATGATTATGGCAACAGTACTTGGTATATTGGTGATTTGGCTAACGGAACTAAAGCAACTTTAACAATTGTTGCCCAAGTTATCTATTCAGGTAATATTTCTAATGTTGTGTTGGTATCTTGTAGTGAAGCAGAATCCAACTATACAAATAACCGTTTCGCTATTCAAAACATTACTGCAGAAGCTAATGTGGATTTGGCCATTATTAAAAAGGTTAATGTAACAGGATATGTGAATGTGACAGACAAAATCAAATTTACAATCACCGTTACAAATAAGGGTCCGGCTAATGCTACTGGTGTTTATGTAGGTGAAAGTTTAAGTCCTCATCTTCAAGTACTTTCCAATGAAACAACCATTGGTGAATGGGACGGTTATACCTGGAAAATTGGTAATTTAAACAAAGGAGAGGTTCATAACTTAACAATCACTGCACTGGTTATCTCACCTGGTGTTATTTCTAATGTTGTAAATATAACTGGTGATGATAATGATGTTAATGAATCCAATAATAATGACAGCATTAAAAACATTACTTCATTGCCTATTGTGGATTTAGCTATTACTAAAAGCGTCAATGTTTCAACTGTTGTCAATGTATCTGATTTAATCAAATTCACAATCACTGTTAGAAATAATGGTCCTTGTGATGCTACTAATGTAACTGTAACTGAAAAATTAAGCGATCTTTTGGAAGTTACTCAGGGCGGAATTGAGGTTAGTGCTGGAACTTATAATGTCAAATCAGGCTTGTGGACTATCGAAAAGTTAGCTAATCAGTCAACTGCAACTTTAACAATCGTGGCTAAAGTTATATCTAATGGAACCATTGCAAATGTTGTTGTTGTAAATTCCACAGAAAACGACACCAACAAATCAAACAACAAAGATAACATTACAAATATCACTGCATTGCCTGTAGTTGATTTGGCAATCACTAAAGAGGTCAATGTTTCAACTGTCGTTTATTTCGGAGATTTAATCAAATTCACAATCACCGTTACAAACAATGGTCCTTCCAATGCCACTGACGTTAATGTAACTGAAAAATTAAGTGATCTTTTAGAGGTTGTTCCGGGTGGAATTATTGTCACTACTGGAAATTATAATGAAACTAACGGTTATTGGTATATCGGCGATTTGAATGCAGGTAATTATGAAAAATTAACAATCACTGCAAAGGTCGTGGCTAACGGAACCATTGCAAACGTTGTAACTGTAACTTCCCATGAAAACGACACTAACAAATCAAACAACAATGATTCCATTGAAAACATTACAGCACTGCCGCTCGTTGATTTGCAAATCACTAAAACGGTAAATGTAAATGTAACTCGAATGGATGTGAGTGATAAACTTGAATTCACAATCACAGTTCACAACAACGGTCCTTGCAACGCTACTGGAGTCAATGTATCCGAAGTTCTAAGTCCATGCCTTGTAATGCTTGGAAATGTGCCTTCTATCGGTTATTATAACGTAACTGCTGGAGTATGGTATATCGGTGATTTGGCTAACGGATCCGATGCAACACTTAAAATTGTTACTCAAATAGTTTATTCAGGAAACATTACAAATGTTGTTATCGTAACTTCCAATGAGAAGGATACCAACGAGTCAAACAACAGGGATAATATCACAAACATTACTGCAGAGGCACATGTGGACAGGGGCATTTTCAAGACAGTCAATGTTGGCGAGGTTGTTAATGTCACAGATTTAATCGTGTTCACTGTCACAGCTTATAACAAGGGTCCTTGCAATGCTACTGGTGTATATGTGCTTGAGGCTTTGGATTTGGTCCATCTTGAATTAGTTGAGTGGAATGCAACAAAAGGCGAATACGTTAACTGTTACACTTGGAATATTGGTAATTTGGATAAAGATGAAGGGGTAACTCTTACAATAACCGCACGTGTCATCGCTCCTGGCAACATCACAAACTATGTTGAAATATTCGGTTGGGACAACGATACCAACAGGGATAATGACAATGACAGCATCAAGCAAATCAAGGCGGAAACAATTGTGGATGTGCAAATCACCAAAGAGGTCAATGTTACAGTAGTCAACATAACAGATAAGATTAAATTCACAGTAACTGTCTTCAACAACGGTCCTTGCAATGCAACTGGCGTATTTGTGGAAGAACCTTTAGATTTAATCCATCTTGGAGCGGATTATTACTGGAATGTGACAAAAGGGGATTTTGATGGTTATACTTGGAATATCGGTGATTTGGCTAACCAGTCAAGCGCTGTTTTAACCATAATAGCTAATGTTACTCAACTGGGCAGTATTTCAAACTTTGTTGTTGTAAATGTCACAGAAAAAGACACTAACATTTCAAACAATCGCGCTAATGTTACTAACATTACAGTTCTTCCTCTTGTTGATTTAAAAGTCAATAAGGTTGTTAATGTGACTGAAGTGAATGTGACAGACTACATTAGATATACAATTACTCTTGTCAATTCAGGTCCGTGCGAGGCTACTGATGTTAATGTAACTGAACATTTAAGTCCATTTGTAAAATTTGTCGCTGCAGAATATCTATATGGAAATTATGATAATTCAACTAATGTGTGGCATATTCCAATAGTATATGTCAATACTCCTATAAGTTTGGATATAATCGTTCAAGCAATCTCAAACGGCACAATTGAAAATGTAGTAACAGTAACAAGCCATGAAAATGACACTAACAAGTCCGATAACAACAAATCATCCGACAATGTGACTGCACTTCCTATTGTGGATGTCAAAATTATCAAGGTAGTCAATGTGACTGTCGTTAATGTTACTGATAAAATCGAATACACTATTACTGTAACCAATGACGGTCCGTCTAATGCAACCGGCGTTGTTGTTACAGATGAATTGAGTGATTTGTTAGAATTAGTTTCATTTGAGTCATCTCGCGCAGGCATTACATATGACAGCGAGTCAGGCATTGCCAATATAGGCAAGTTGGATGCTAATGAAACTGTCATTTTGACAATCGTTGCCCGTGCAATCTCAAACGGCACAATAGAAAACATGGCTAACGTCACTTCAAATGAAAACGACACCAACAAATCCAACAATGAGAATTCTTCAGAAAATGTGACTGCACTTCCTATTGTGGACGTTAAAGTCAACAAGACAGTCAGCACAACTATTGCAAAACTCGGTGACAATCTGACCTATATAATTACAGTATATAATAATGGACCGAACGATGCAACAAATGTAAACGTTACTGAATACCTGTCAAATAAAGTAACCTTGATTCAACATAATGCAAGCAAAGGTAATTATGATACAACTAAAAACATTTGGTATGTGGGATCACTCTCCAATGGCACAATCGCTACATTAAAATTAACAGTTAAAGTTAATAAAATTGGTATTGTTGAAAATAGTGTCATTGTCAATTCAACAGAAAAAGATTCTAACTTAACCAACAACAATTACACTTCTGAGAACGTGACTGTAACCAAACTTGATACTCCAATCGAGTTATACACTTACAACATCACATATGGTGAGGATGAAGTGCTGGTTGTAGAATTGCCTACAAATGCAACAGGAACAGTAAACATTACTGTTGGAAATAGAACATATACTGATGTTCCAATCAATAACGGTACTGTGGAACTAGTCGTTGAGGATTTAGCTGGTGGAAACTATACTGTTGATGTAATATACGGTGGAGACGATACATACTTGCCAAACTCAACCAGTGGCATCTTTAATGTTGCCCGTGTAACTCCAATAATTACCATTGAAGTTGAAGATATCTGGGTATGGGAAATTGAAGTATTGAACGTGACAGTTAACGCTCCGGGAACCGTAAACGTTACTGTATACGGAATAACCGTTAAAATCTCACTTGAAAATGGTGTTGAAACTACATATGTATTGACTGCAAGCAAAAAACCGGACTATAAAGGAAATGCAACCTGGAATATAATTCAGTTACCGGTTGGCACATATCCTGCATTTGCAATATATCCTGGAAATGAAAACTACACAAGCGTAAATATCACTGATGTGTTCCATGTACGGGATTTAATCCCAACAAACGTTGTTGTAGTCGCAGATGATATCTATGTAGGTGAAGATGCAATCATCAATGTCACTGTTGGCCCTGAAGGAGTAACAGGAAACGTTACTATCAATGTTGATGGTACAAACTACACTGCAACATTGGAAAACGGAAAAACAACATTGATCGTTCCTGGTTTGCCTGCAGGTGAGAAAAACGTAACCGTCTGGTATGAAGGCAATTTAATTTACCTTCCAAGTGAAAATTCAACCACATTCGAGGTATTGAAATTAAAACCTCCGGTTGATATAGTTTCACCTGACATCACAGTTGGTGAGGATGGAGTAATCACAGTCTATGTTCCGGATGATGCAACAGGTACAATAACTATTGAAATTGATGGAAAACGCTATACTGCAGACATTGAAAACGGAAAAGCAATATTCATTATTCCTGGCCTTAAAGTAGGCGAATATGACATTATTGCATTCTATTCAGGAAATGACAAATACCTTCCAGCAAACAACACTGGTGTGATGAAAGTCAATCCTAAAGAAAGCCCTGATGATCATAATAAAACCCATAAAAAATCTACAATAGAAAATATAATGCCTGCTACTGGAAACCCAATATTGGCTTTAATCGTAGTTTTAATGTCGTTATGTTTAGTACAAATAAGAAGATTTAAAAAATAATCTTCTTTTCCTATTTTTTTTATTTTTTAATAATCAGATTAATTAAATAAGCTATTTTTGACTCTTTTCTAAAATATCCAATAAAAGAAAGTAATATATATCCTATGCGCATATATATATGTATATATAATATTGTCAGTTATATCGTCAGTTTTGAATTATCGTGAAAGTTGGATAAAAAATTGAGGTTATATTGGTGAATAAAAGACAAATATTTCTTGGTATTTGTTTGTTCATAGTGTTTTTTTCCATACTTTCAGTTGTATCCGCCAGTAATGTAGTGGATAATGATACGATATCAACTGCAAGCAATGATTTAAATACTATTTCTGTAACAAACAATCAAGAGGGGATTCTGGGAGACCCAACAGGAACTTTTACGGAGTTAGATGATTTAGTAAAAGGAACTCCTGATGAGGGAACTATCACACTTGGAAAGGATTATACCTATTCTAGTGGTGATGCTAGCTCAGGAATCACCATTAACAAAAGCATCACTATTGATGGAAAAGGCTATACTTTAGATGCTTTATTCAGTTCTTCTATTTTTAATATCAGTTCCAATTGCCACGTTATCTTAAAAAATATTAATTTTGTTAATGCCAATGGCACAAACGGCGGGGCAATCAAATTGGATCCTTTGGTAAAACTTGAAGTCATCAACTGTAATTTCATAAACAACACCGCAGAAACAAGCGGTGGTGCTATTTATGTCGATAACTCAAGTGCAATAACCTCAAACTTGAAAATATCAGGTTCAACTTTCATTAATAACACAGCACGTTTTGGAGGTGCTGTTTACCTGAACGGTAATTCAAATGAAATTTCTACAATAGAAGACTCAACTTTCATAAATTGTAGCGTAAGCGGTGATGGTGGTGCAGCATACATAAGTGCTAGAAATGTTGAGTTTAAAAATCTGATTTTCGAAAATAACACTGCTGGCGATGATGGGGGTGCAGTATATTGGGAAGGTAATAGTGGAAAAATCTACAATATAACTTGCATCAACAATACTGGGGTAAGCCTCAGCAAATCTGATGGCAGCACTTCAAGTACCCGTGGTGGAACAATATGTCTTACAGGATCAGATATTACAGTATCCGATTCTAAATTTATTTTAGGCATAGCATTCATGGATGAGGGTAAGGATTCATCCAAGGTCGATGGTGGAGCGTTATTCGTTACAGGTAACAATGTAACCATTACTGGTATCGAGTTCATTAATTGTAGCGCCACAAATAACGGTGGAGCGTTATATGTAATCGGAAACGGAACTCAAATTATAAACTGTACTTTCTCCAACAACACAGGTGGAGACGGTGCAGCATTATATGTTAACGGTACAGACTGTAAATTGATGGATACTGTTTTCACAGACAATACTGCAGGAGATGACGGTGTCATATTCTGGAGCGGTGACAATGGGGTAATGTACAATATAACTTGTATCAATAACAAAGGAATAAGTTTCAACACTTCCAGTACTCGTGGAGGTACAATCTGCCTTACAGGAAACAATGTAACAGTCAACAAGTCCAATTTCATCTCTTCAATCGCTTATATGGACGAATCTAGAAATCCTACCAAAGTCGATGGTGGAGCATTGTTCATTACAGGAAATGACGTAACTCTTGTTGATGTTGATTTTGAAAACTGCAGCGCCACAAGTAACGGTGGGGCATTATATGTAATCGGAAACAATGCCCAAATTTTAAATTGTGATTTTAACAACTGCAGTGCAAGCGATGGTGGAGTCATATATGTGGAAGGTGATGGTGCCGTTATTGACCTCAATACAATATCTAACTCTAATTCAGCCTTTGATGGAGGAGCTTTAGTCATCAAAGGAGATGATGCTAAATTATACAACACTTCATTTGAAAATAACACTGCTGGTGATGACGGTGGTGCAATTTTCTGGCAAGGTAACAACGGTGTAATCTACAATATAACTTGTATCAATAACAAAGGTGTAAGTAAGGATACTTCAAGCACCCGTGGTGGAACAATATGTCTTACAGGTTCTAACGTGACAGTTTCCCAATCTAGTTTTATTTCATGCTCTGCATGGATTGCATCAGGGGCTGAAACCTCCAAAGTCGATGGTGGAGCACTCTTCATTACAGGTAATGATGTTAATATAACCGAGTGTGAATTTGAAGATTGTAATGCTTCTCACGATGGTGGTGCAATATATATAATAGGTAATGATACAAATCTTTTAAACTGCAGCTTTAAGGATGTCAGCGCATATAATGGGGGGGCAATCTATGTTGCAGGTTTAAATGCAGACATTCACAATTCAGAGTTTGAAATAAACACTGCTGCCGTAAGAGGTGGATCAATTTATGTGGAAGGAGACAATGCAACCATATCAAATTCAACATTTGTCACAACTGATGCGCTGATTGGAGGTGCAATATATGTTTCAGGAGATGACATTGTTGTAGACAATTCCTCATTTAAATATAATGTAGGATCCAATGCGGATGCCAGCGGAGGTTCTGGTGGTGCAGTATATATAGATGGAAACTCCGCAACCGTTAGGGATTCAGACTTTACACACGAAACAGCAGTTAACTACGGTGGTGCTATTGCAGTATGGGGTACAAATGCAAATATTACCACAAACACTTTTGAAAACTGTACTACAACCCTATTCAACGGCGGAGCCATTTATGTGGCAGGAGATAATGCTACTATCTCACTTTCAAACTTTACACAAAACAAGGCCAGTCGTGGAAACTTTGCTCATGGTGGATCTATTGATATTGAAGGTGACCAAGCTAATATATTAAGCTGTAACTTCGATGACTGTGAATCATATCTCGGCGGAATTATTTATGTGGCAGGAGATGATGCTGTCATTGACAATTCCACATTTAAGACAAGTACCGCTATTGAAGGTGGTGCAATTTATGTTGCTGGTGAAAACACTGTTATTTCAGCCTCTAACTTTACAGAAGTTAAAGCTGATTTACACGGTGGAGCTATCTATGTGGCAGGAAACAATGCAGATATAATTGAAAGTGATTTTGATGACTGTTCTGTTAAATATTATCACGGTGGAGCTATTTACATTACTGGAGTAGGCACAACCATTGAAAAATCTAACTTCACTTCCTGTGTAGCTTCAGGATCAGAATCCCGTGGTGGAGCTATCGATGTTGAAGGTAACGATACTTCAATATACGATTCTCTTTTCGATGAAAACCATGCGGCTACCGGTGGTGCAATTTATGTATTTGGGCACCGCGCATTAATCGACAACTCTACATTCGAAAAAGACACAGCTACCGATGGTGGTGCAATTTATGTATTGGGTTGGGGTACTTCAATCAGCAATTCAACAATTCTCGATTGTGACGCTACAACAAATGGTGGTGCAATCGATGTTGAAGGTGGGGGAACTCTTATTGAAAGCACTACATTTGATTCATGTGATTCCCTAAAAGGAGCTGGTGGTTCCATATACATTGCAGGGCCATACACAACTATTGACAATTCCAATTTTACAGATTCAACCTCCAATACAAACGGTGGTGCTATTCTTGTAGCGGGGGATTATACAAACATTCGTGGAAGTAATTTTGAAGAATGTATTGCTAAAGGAAGCAGTAACCTTAATGGTGGGGGAGCTATTTATGTAACCGGTCAGGAAACTCATATTTCCTCTTCAAACTTCACAAACAACAAAGTCAACAACAATAACGCTTATGGTGGAACAATATATCTTGACGGTTATAAGGCTACAATCGACGGGTCTAATTTCAACAACAGTTTCGCAAATGTTGGCGGAATCATATATATTAATGGTGAAGAGGCCACAATTGATTCATCCACATTCACCAATTCATCATCTCTAAGTTCAGGTGGGGCCATATATGTCAGCGGTAGTAATGCAACAATAAGAGGTTCTGATTTTGCAAACATCTCCTCTAAAAAGAATGGTGGAGCTATTTATGTGGATGGTGAGTACACTAACATCGAAGAGTCTTCATTTTTCAATTGTACCGTTAGCGCAGGTAATTCCGGTGGTGCAATTTACATCAATGATATAGGTACTAAAATATCATATTCTAACTTTACACAATCTTATGCAAGTTCCGCTGGTGCAATCTACATCAATGGGGATTATACAGTAATTGATCATTCTAATTTGGATAACAACCATGCAACAAGTTCTGCAGGAGCTATTCACGTTTCCGGAGACAATACTATTTTATCCTACAATAATTTCACAAATAATGTCGCATTGGGTAATGGTGGAGCATTGGATATAGGCGGTTCAAATGCATCCGTTTATTACTCCTGGTTTGACCATAATGAGGCTAAAGTAGATGGTGGAGCTATCTACTGGAATGGTGGTCATGGTGATGACTCAATTGTGGGTTGTCTTTTCACTAACAATGGATGTAACGATACTGGAAAAGGTGGAGGAGCAATTTATTGGTCTGCTGGTGAAATCGGCCATATCACTGCAGGGGGATTAATTAAGGATTCTGTATTTATCAATAACACTGCAAGAAATAAACACGGTGGAGCTATTGACTGGTTCCACGCATGGGACAGTGTAATTGATAACTGTACATTTATTAACAATCATGCAGGCAGTGACGGTGGCGCTCTTTACACTGGTGATTGGAATGGAGGTAGTAAAAATTTAACCATATCCAACTGTAAATTCTACAGTAACACAGCAACTAAACACGGTGGAGCAATTGCAAATCAGATGACTGCAGCACATATAGTCAACAACACTTTTGATGGTAATTTCGCTCAGGCCAGTGGTGGATCAATCGTAATCAAGGAAACCAATGCTTATGATACTGTTATTGACGGCTGTTATTTCTACAATTCTCGCGTTAATCAGACTTATAGTGGTAATAGATATGGTGTAGGTGGGGGATCCATACGTATTGGCGATAACAATATTACAATTTCAAATTGTGTTTTTGTCAATTCCAGTGCCAATTCAACATACGGCGGTTCCATTTATGTCAGCTCTTCAAATTCACGTGTAATAAACGTTTCAATTGAAAATTCAACTACTCTTGATGACCATGGTGGTGCAATTTATTGGACTGGTAATTATGGTACTGTAGCTAATGTTAATATAACCAATACTTCATCAAATTCTGCTAAAGGTACTAAGGATTCCTATGGTGGTGCAATCTTTTGGACTGGGGGCAATGGTATCTTAACTAATTTGACCATTATTAATTCCTCTTCAAACAATAATATCTCAGGTAGCTCAAAATCTGCTCATGGTGGTGCAATCTATATTGCTACAGGCGCAGGCAACGAATTAACCAATGTTAAAATTATCAATTCATCTGCAATCTCCTTGAACGGAAATGCTAATGGTGGTGCAATCTATTGGACCGGAGGGTCAGGTAAATTGGATAATGTGGCAATAATCAACTCCACATTATTGGGTTCCTCAGGTGGTGCAATCTATTGGGGTTCAACAACCGGAGTTGCCAGCAACATTAACATTACAAACTCCTCTGCAAAATCAACCAATATCAATAAGGATTCCTATGGTGGTGCAATCTATTGGAACAGTGCATCCCATGCTCTGGAAAATATTACAATAGCTAATTCCTCAGTCAATTACAATTATGCAAGCGGTTCCAAAAACGCCTTCGGTGGTGCAATTTACATTTCTTGTAACAATATCACTTTAATCAATGTCGATATTGACAATTCTTCAGCAATAGCAGACAACGGCAATGGTCAGGGTGGTGCAATTTACCGTGTTAGTATTAACAAGGGAGGTTATGGTGGTTTGGAAAATGTATCCATCAGCAATACTTACGTATACGGTGCCAATGGAGGAGCCATTTGTTGGAACGGAGCATATGCCACTGTTTATAATCTCAATATTATAAATTCGACCGTAAATGCAACCCAAGGAAAAGATGCTTTAGGTGGAGCCCTATATTGGGGTAGTGCCACTTCAACTTTAGAAAACGTTTATATTGCCAACTCTTCTATACATTATGATTATGTTGATGGTGTTAAAATGACTAGGGGTGGTGCAATATTCATCAATTCAGCTTCTGTAACATTAATCGATGTTACTGTTGATAATTCTTCAGCTATTGCGGCCAATGCCCGTGCTCAAGGTGGTGCAATTTTCAGTGCCCAAGCATACTTGTCATTGAATGATGTAACTCTTTTAAATACCTTTGCAAATGGTCAGGGTGGTGCAATCTTTTGGACTGGAAACAATCCGACCAGCAATAATGTTTTAATTATCAATTCATCTACAAAAGTATCCAATACCACTTATGACGCAAATGGTGGTGCTATTTATTCAAGTATCGCTACCTTAAGCAACATTTATATCATTAATTCGACTGCAACCGACGATAAGAATGTTTACGGTGGAGCAATCTATTACACTGGAAGCACAATAAACAATGTCACCGTAGTCAATGCGACAGCCATAAGTAACAATGGAACTTCTTACGGCGGTGCTTTAAGTTGGAGAGTCTCAAATACAAAAAATATGTATAACTCTTCATTTATCAACAACACTGCTGATTTGGGAGGTGCAGTCTATAGGGAAAATGGAGGTCTGAACGTTTATAACACCCAATTTGTAGAAAACACCGCTAATGATTGCGGTGGAGCTATATACTCTAATGGTGTTTTAAATATTTACAATGGTACATTTGTAAGAAATCATGCTAACAATAGCGGTGGAGCAATTTACGCTCACGCTATCTTATGTAATATATATAGTTCTTCTTTAGAAAATAACTCTGCAGGATATGGTGGAGCTATTTATTATTATAATCATCCAACAAATTCCAGAAGTTCAATCACAAACACCAATATAGTAAATAACACAGCTATTCAAGGTTCAGGTATATATGCAACCGATTTAAGATGCGTTCTTGAAAACGTGGTTCTTTTAGATAACCAAGCTCATTCAAATAAATTCTTGGATAAGACTATGGGTGTCGATGAAACCGGAACAAAATATATCAGTGCAGTATTTGTTGGATATGACAACTTGCTAAATGGAATTTGGCAAAATTCAAACAATAAAAATTACTTATTTACAAACGTAACATATTGGGGAGTAAACGGAAGAAACGTGACCGGTTCACGCGTATCCCCTAATAAAAACGATAATGAAACATGGATTAACATAACCGTTGAGATGTATGATAAGGACGGAAATATGATTAATAAAGGCATTGTTGTAACAGACATAAACGGCCTTTTCAAATACACTTTCGATGCAGATCCGGAATCAAACAACTCATTTAAATTCTATCATTTGGAAGACAGGTACTATACCAACTTGACTGATACAATCTCCAATACTACAATCGTTAAAATAATCGTCGACGATATCTTCATAGGAGATAACGCAACCGTAAAGATTAATTTAACCGATGGGGCTTGGGCAAAATTGTCCGGAAACGTTACAGTAACATTCAATGATACTCACAACACAAAAATTGTCATCGAGGTGATAAACGGTACAGGATACTGCAATAATGTATCCGGTCTTGAAGTCGGAACATACAAGGCAATTGCTAACTATACTGGTGATTTAAATCATGTGGGAGACGTTGACTGGTATACATTCAGAGTGATTCCTATCATTGACTTGGCCATTGAAAAGCATATTGACGTGTCAAACAAATACGTTAATGTCACTGATTTAATCAGATACACAATAATTGTAACCAATAACGGTCCTTCTAATGCTACTGGCGTTAACGTAAGTGAAGTATTAAGCGAATATCTCAAGTTAAATAAGGCTCAAGTCAGTCACGGTTACTATAATCAAACTGGAGGCTATTGGTATATAGGAGATTTGAATAAAGGAAAATCCGCAACCCTGATAATCACAGCTGAAGTAATCCATGCCGGAGAAATATCAAACTTCGTTTACGTACAGGGTAAGGAAACCGAGAGAGATTTCACAAACAACAATGCTACAGCAAAAAATATCACAGCCCTTCCGATTGTGGATGTCAGGATTGTCAAAAAGACAAATATTACAACCCAAACCATTAATGTAACAGATAAAATCAAGTTTACAATAACAGTTACAAACAACGGTCCTTGCAATGCTACAGGAGTATACGTTAATGAAACCTTAAGTAATCATCTTAAAATGATATCTGCTAAAACCAATATCGGATTCTATGATGGGGTTACTTGGAATATTGGGGATTTAAATACAACATTTGCTGCGATTTTGACCATTGAAGCTGAAGTTATCTCCAACGGTACAATAGCAAACGTGGTTACCGTAACATCCCATGAAAATGATACAAATAAATCCAATAATATAGATAAGATTACTAATATCACTTCTTTAAACATCGTTGATTTGACAATTACAAAAGCGGCCAATACTACTGGTCCTGTTAATGTGACCGATTCAATTAAATTTACAATAACAGTTACAAATAACGGTCCTTGCGACGCTACTGAGGTAAAAGTCACAGAAGTTTTAAGCCCTCATCTTAGCTTAACATCCAATGTAACAACTCCTGGACATGGTTATTATAATAAAAATACTGGAGTTTGGTATATTGGCAATTTAAATGAGGGATCAACTGCAGTTTTAACCCTTGTGGCCAAAGTTATTTCCAATGGTACAATTGCAAATGTCGTTACAGTTAGCTCTCATGAGGAAGATACCAACAAATCCGACAATAAGGATAACATCACTAACATAACAGCACTTCCTATTGTTGATTTGGAAATTACAAAAGCGGCCAATACTACTGGTCCTGTTAATGTGACAGATTCAATTAAATTTACAATAACAGTTACAAATAACGGTCCTTGCGACGCTACAGATGTAGTCGTAAATGAGGTTTTAAGCCCTCATCTTAAATTAGTTTCCAGTGATGTGACTGCTGGTTACGGCTATTATAATGTCTCAGAAGGCATTTGGCATGTAGGTAAATTAGCCAATCAGTCTACAGCAGTTTTAACTATTGTTGCTAATGTCATATCCAATGGCACAATTGCTAACGTGGTTACTGTCACATCTCATGAAAACGATACAGATAAATCCAACAACAGGGATGAAATTGATAATATTACAGCTATTCCTATTGTTGATGTGGGCATTAAGAAAACCATTAATACCACTTCAAGCACTCTTAATTTCACAGATAAAGTAGAATTCACTATTACTATTTACAATAACGGTCCTTGTAATGCTACAGGTGTATATGTAAGTGAAATATTGGATTCATCTTTCAATTTGCTTTCTTATAATGCAAGTAGGGGTAGTTATGACGGATTTAGTTGGACTGGAATAGGTACCTTGAATGTTGGCCAGACAGAAACCCTGAAAATCATTGCACAAGTTGCATATTCCGGGGATATTGATAATGAAGTAATAATATACAGTTATGAAAAAGATACCAATCTCACTAATAATAGGGATAATATTTCCACAATCACCGTAACAACCGCTGTTGATTTGGAAATTACAAAAACAGCCAATACTACAGGTCCGGTTAACGTATCCGATTCAATCACATTCAATATCATCGTCCACAATAAAAGTCCGAACAATGGTAGTGGAGTATATGTGCTTGAGTCTTTAGACCCTCACCTCTATATGGTGTCCTATAATGCAAGTGTTGGAAGTTATGATAATTATACATGGAATATCGGTAATTTAATGGGTCATGCTTACGCATATCTAACTATTGTGGCCAAAGTTATTTCAGCTGGAAACATTTCAAATGCAGTATCCGTAAAAGGTTACGACAACGATACTAATCCATCAAATAATAACGCATCAATCGACAACATCACTGCCCTTCCAATCGTTGATTTAAAAATCACTAAAACAGTTGATGTGGAAGGAGGATTTGTGAATGTTTCAGACATAATTAAATATACAATAACAGTTACAAACAACGGGCCTTGTAACGCCACCAATGTCAATGTCAGTGAAGTTTTAAGCTCCAGCCTTAAGTTGATGAACGCTTCAACTTCATTAGGATATTATAATGCAACTGCTGGCGTCTGGTACATAGGAACATTGAACAATCAAGAATCCGTAAGTTTAACTATTCAAGCTCGCGTCGTTTCAATAGGAACAATCGAAAACGTTGTCAGCGTTAACTCAACAGAAAGAGATACAGACAAATCCAACAATAAGGATAACATTACTATTGTTTCACGTCCAGTTGTTGATTTGGAGATTACTAAAGTGGTTAATGTGTCTGGAAAGGTTAATGTGACTGATTATATTGAATATACAATCACTGTTACAAACAACGGTCCTTGGAATGCAACAAAAGTCAATGTATCTGAAATCTTAAGTCCGCATCTCAAGTTAAACAAAAGCGAAACTGTAGACGGATATTATAATCAGACTGGTGGCTATTGGTATATTGGCGATTTAGCAAACCAAACATCTGCAAAACTAATCATCAGAGCTCAAATAATTTCAAATGGAATAATAGATAATGTGGTTACTGTCACATCCCATGAAAATGATACAAATCTAAGTAACAATAGGGCAAATGTTGTTATTGAGGCATTTAAAATTGTTGATGTAAGAATCGCTAAAAGCGTTAATGTCACAGGCAATGATGTTGATGTCACAGACATAATTAAATTCACAGTTACAGTTTACAATGCAGGTCCATGCAACGCTACTGATGTATACGTTAAGGAAGCATTGGATCCGGCTTTAAAATTAATTAATTTCACTGCATCTAAAGGTGTTTATAAAGATTCATACACTTGGTTTATCGGAAATATGAGTGTCGGCGACAATGAAACCTTGGAAATCATTGCTCAAGTTGCATACTCAGGTATTATTCAAAATGAAGTAATTGTATATTGCAATGAAAACGATACTAACCTAACAAATAATGTAGCAAGCATTTCTGCTCTCAACTCCACAGCATATGTTGATTTGGCTATTACAAAAACTGTTAATGTGACAGGGGAGGTTAATGTAACCGATTATATTAAATTTACAATCAACGTTACAAATAAAGGACCATGTAACGCTTCAGGTGTATACGTTCTCGAATCCTTGAACTCTCACTTGCATATGGTATCATGTAATGCAACTGTAGGGGATTATGATGAGTATACCTGGAATATCGGTTATTTAAATGTGGGTGATGTTGCTACTTTAACCATTATCGCTCAAGTCATATCAAAAGGCACAATTTCCAATGTGGTTGTTGTAGACGGTTATGATGAGGATAAAAATGCATCCAACAATAACGCTTCAATTGAAAACATTACAGCAATCCCTATTGTTGATTTGGCTATTACAAAAACTTCCAATGTGGGCCAACTCGTAAACGTTTCCGATATAATCCAATATAGAATAACAGTTAAAAACAACGGGCCTTGTGATGCTACAAACGTTACAGTATCTGAAGTCTTAAGCCCACATCTTAACATGACAGACTATTTCGCTACTTTAGGAAGCTATGATGTGACTAAAGGTGTTTGGTATATCGGCAATTTGGCCAACCAATCATCCGTATTCCTGATTATCAGCGCTAAAGTCATTTCAAATGGAACAATCGAAAATGTTGTAGTCGTCAGTTCAAATGAAAATGATACAAATCCGGATAACAACATGGCTAATGTCACAACTGAGGCATTGAAAGTTGTAGACTTGAGCATTACCAAAGAGGTTAATATTACTACCGGTGAAGTCGAAGTTACAGACTTGATTAAGTTTACACTTACAGTCCACAATGCAGGTCCATGTAACGCTACCAACGTATATGTTAAAGAGGCTTTGGACCCGGCTCTTGAACTGGTTAATTTCACCGTATCCAAATATGACCATACCAAGTTTGACTATGACGGTTATACATGGGTTATTGGTGAGATGGCTGTTGGCGATACAGAAACCATGGAAATCGTTGCAAGAGTCGTTTACTCAGGTGTCATTGAAAATGAAGTTATTGTAAGATGCAATGACAACGATACTGATTTCTCAAATAATATAGCTAATATCGATCCTATAGTCTCATCAGCACATGTCGACTTGGAAATCATGAAATGGGCAAACACTACCGGACCGGTTAACGTAAGTGATTTAATTGAGTTTACAGTGGTCGTTCACAATAGGGGTCCATGTAACGCTTCAGGAGTATATGTCAAAGAGGTTCTTGATTATAATTTACAGATGGTGTCCTTCAATGTTACAAACGGCACATACTATGACGGATACACATGGAATATAGGATACTTAAACAATAATGAAAATGCTACTTTAACCATTATTGCTAAAGTCATCGGCGATGGAATCATTTCAAATGAAGTTATTGTAGACGGATTTGATGATGATACTAACAAATCAAACAACAATGCATCCATTGAAAACATTACTGCATTCCCTGTTGTCGATTTGGAAATTACCAAAACCGTTGATGTGGAAGGTGGAATTGTGGATGTTAATGACATTATCCAATTCACAATAACCGTTAAAAACAACGGTCCTAGTGACGCTACAGATGTAAGCGTATCTGAAGTCTTAAGCCCATATCTTGAAATGATTACCTATTTAACCTGGATTGGCGATTATGATGTAAATACAGGTGTTTGGCATATCGGAGACTTGAACAATCAGGAATCTGTTGATTTAATTATTCAGGCTCAAGTTATTTCCAACGGTACAATTGCCAATGTGGTTACCGTCACATCTCATGAAAATGATACCAATGAATCCAACAATGATGCTCACATTGATAACATTACTGCTTTGCCTGTTGTCGATTTGGAAATCGAAAAAACAAGCAACATTACAACGGGCATTGTCAGCATAAATGACCTAGTTGAATACACAATCACAGTTACAAACAACGGTCCGTCCAACGCTACAAACGTAATGGTATCTGAAGTTTTAGCAAGTGAGGTTAGATTAATAGATAATAAGGCTGAACGTGGCTATTACAATAAAACCAGTGGAATTTGGCATATCGGATACTTGCATTCTGGCGAAAATGTCACTTTGACTATGACAGTTAAAGTTGTCGCAGACGGCATTATAGATAATTATGTCACTGTCAATTCAACTGAAAATGATACAAATCCTTACAACAATTGGGCAGAAGCAATCATCGAAACAGTTCCTATTGTTGATTTAAGCATTGATAAGGATGTAAATGTTTCCGGTGAAGCTAACGTAACAGATTTAATCGAATTTACAATAACAGTTACAAACAACGGTCCGTCCAACGCTACAGGAGTATATGTCGAAGAGATTTTGGATTATCACTTAAGCAGGGTATCCTACAATGCAACAATTGGTAGCTATGACGGATTCACTTGGAACATAGGCAATTTCAACAACGGGTCAACTGCAACCTTGACAATTGTTGCAGAGGTCATTTCCGCAGGAACCATTGAAAATGAAGTTATCGTAACAGGCATTGAATACGACACTAATGAATCCAATAATCATGCAGATATTCCATCCATCAATGCAACAGCATTTGTTGACTTGTCAATTTCTAAAGTGTCTAATGTGTCAGGCATTGTTTATATGTCCGATTTAATTGAATTTACAATAACAGTTCACAATGCAGGTCCGGCTACAGCCACTAACGTTTTGGTTGATGAGGCTTTGGATTACCATCTCAGATTGGTGTCCTACAATGCAACAGTCGGCAGCTATGATGGATACACATGGATTGTTGGAAACCTTGATAATGGCTCCAGCGCTACATTGACTATTGTTGGGGAAGTTGTATTGGAAGGTAACATTTCTAATTTCGTTAGCATAACCAGTCTGGAAAACGATACCAACGAGTCCAACAGTCATGCAAACGTTACTAACATAACTGCATTATATATTGTTGATTTGGAAATTACCAAACAAGCAAACGCTACATTGATTAACCTCAACGATTTCGTTGAATTTACTATAACAGTTCACAATTATGGTCCTTGTGACGCTAATGGAGTATATGTTGATGAAAGATTAAGTTCCTATCTTAGCTTGACTTCATATAATGCAACTCATGGCGACTACGATGGATTCACCTGGAATATTGGAACTCTCAGGAACGGATCCAGTGCCGTTTTAACAATTGTTGCCAAAGCCATTAAATTAGGCAATCTTTCTAATTTCGTTAGCGTAACCAGCATTGAAAATGACACAAACAAGTCCAATAACCATGTAAATCTCACTAACCTTACAGTTTTAAAAATGGTTGATGTTGAAATCAGCAAAACAGTAAGCGCAAGTGAAGTCACCGTTGGAGGCAAGCTAACCTATATCATCACAGTGCGCAATAACGGAAAGTATAGCGCAACTAATGTAAATGTCACTGAAATCCTATCCAGTCATGTAAAATTGACTCAATCCAGTGCAAGCCAAGGAAAATACAGTAAAAACATTTGGAATGTTGGAACATTGGCCAGCGGTTCAGTCGCCACATTAAAACTAACAGTTCAAACCATTGATGTTGCAGTAATTGAAAATAGCGTTTCTGTCATATCAAAAGAATATGATTCCAATTTATCCAACAATAATTACACATGCAGGAACGTGACAGTCAAAAAACTCAACACTCCAATCGATTTATACACTTATAATATAATATATGGCGACGATGAAAATCTTGTCGTAAAATTGCCTTCAGATGTAACCGGCACAGTAAACATCACTGTTGGAAACAGGATATTTAACAATGTCTCTATCACTAAAGGCAAAGCGGAACTTTCAGTAACCGGTTTAGGCGGTGGAGATTACAGTGTTGGTGTTGTCTATGGTGGAGATGACAGATACCTTCCAAATTCAACAACAGGCAAATTTAAGGTTTCACCTGCAACTCCAAAAATCAAAATCCAAGTTGAAGATATTTGGGTATGGGAGATTGAAGTGCTGAACGTAACAGTCAATGCTCCTGGAACCGTAAACGTTACTGTAAATGGAATAACCGTTGAAATACCACTTAATAATGGTGTTGTAACCACAAAAATATCGGCTGCAGGAACCAAAGCGAACTATAATGGAAAAGCAACCTGGAACATAATCAATCTGCCGGCTGGAAAATATCCTGCATATGCGGTTTATCCTGGAAATGAAAACTACACAAGCGTAAGTACATCAGATGTATTCTATGTAAAAGATGTAATGTCCACTACAGTTGTCGTGACCGCTAAGGACATACATGTAGGGGAAAATGCAATAATCAATATTAATGTCGGACCAAAAGGAGTCACAGGAAAAGTAGTGGTCAACGTTGAAGGTAAAAATTACACAGTGTCCCTCAAGAACGGAAAAGCAAGCCTAACAGTTCCTGGCCTTAATGTGGGCAAGAAAAATGTAACTGTCTGGTATAAAGGTAACAAATATTATCTTCCAAGTGAAAATACAACAACATTTAAGGTATTGAAAGTCAGACCTCCTGTCGATATTTCTGCTCCGGACATCACTGTTGGTGAAGACGGTAAAATTACAGTCAAGGTTCCTAGTGATGCAAAAGGCACAATAACAATTGAAATTGAAGGAAAACAATATACTGCAGATGTTAAAGATGGAAAAGCAGTATTTGTAGTTTCAAATCTAACAGAAGGGGGCCATGACATTAAAGTGCATTACTCTGGTGATGAAAAATACAGGTCAGTAAATACAACAGGATCTATTAATGTGAATCCTGTCGGTGAAAATAAAACTGATGGCAATTCTTCTTATGAAGGAATTTGTTTATCTGACTATCCAACCGGAAATCCAATATTCGTGCTGCTATTGATAATTTTGGCAATTGGATCAAATCATCTCAGAAGGATAAAAAAATAATCTCCATTATTTCTTTTATTTTTTGATTTTGCATGTTTTATTTCATTGATTATTTTAAAAAGTAATTATTTTTTGAGTTTTATTTTATTAACTTGATAATATTTGCTTTTTACTTAAATGAGTGATTTGTCTTCATATTTTTGAAATTTAAAAAATTTGTTGAAAATGGTATATTTTGATAAATTCATATAGGGTAGATAGTACATATTTGCTAATTTTTATATGTGGTGGCGTTCAAATATGTTTGAGTGTTGTTAATGTGGAGAGAATATTTTTTGTGTTAACATATTTGGGTTTGAAATGTTGTTAAAATCATTGTTTTGGGCGATTCTTGATTAAAATGGTCAATAATAGTTTTTCATATTCGTTCATATCGGTTTTGGAAAGTTAATTATGGGTAACATTTGAGCTTATTTTCATTGGTTATTTTTCAAAATAATCTATTATAATTGCTTATTTTTCCATAATTAAACTAAACTGTCATTTTTTGCAATATTTTTTGTTCGATTGTATTGAAATAAATTATTGTAAAAATTTCTTTACTTATAGTTGATATTGATATTTAAAAGGGTGTTATATTTCTATTAAATAAATCTGGAGGGGTTTTCATCGATTACATTATTTAATTTTTTTTAAATTTGCTATTTTTTTAGGCACTATTTTCAAATTTCATGCTCATTTTGTACCTAATTTTAACTATTTTGTTGAATATTGTTTAGTTATTATATTATATATCCAATTTTGTTTGGGATTTCTGGTTAACCGTTAGAATATATCTAAAAAAATTTGGATTTTTGATTATTTGTCAATTTTTAGGCATACCTAAATTGATGCTATCTAATATTTGTTGTTGTGTATAAGAAGATATTAACAATGAGCTTGCTTTACCTAATAAATGTTCAATTTTCATTCAGAAATATTAAAATTTTTTTAATTTATTTTTTAATTTCTATAAAAGTAAACCTTATATATTAGTAAATACTTAAATAAATATCACGATAGACTCTCCATATCTTGTTAAAAAAAATTAACAAGTGTTATAAAATGGAGGGGGTGTATTATGAATAGAAAAGAGATATTGACAATAATATTATTGATATGTGTTATTTTCTCACTGCAGGCAGTATCTGCTGCTGACAGCGGATCAAATAGCACTGACAGTACTGTTTTGTCAGTTGATAATGATGTCTCTTCATACGCACTTCCTAGCTCCAATACTGATACGCTGGCTGAAGTGGCGAATGCAGACTCATTTACCAACTTGTCAGATCAGTTAGATGGGGTGTCAGAGGTTACTCTGACTAAGAATTATACGTATAAAGACGGAGATTCCTTCAGCAATGGAATTGTAATAGATCATGATATAGTCATCATTGGACAAGGCAATATTATCATTGATGCTAATCATAAATCCAGAGTATTTACTATTGTTGAAGGCGCTACCGTAACATTGAAAGGAATTACTTTTATCAATGGTAATGCTACTGATGGTCATGGAGGGTCTATATGGGCTAAAGGTGAAGTACACATTGATAATTGTAAATTTATAAACAACACTGCTGGTGGACACGGTGGTGCTGTATACTTAGGATCTAGTGATGGGGACACAATCACTAACTGTAATTTTGAAGGCAATGTCGCTGGTCTTAATGGTGGTGCTATTGACTGGGTTGCCGGTTCATCTAATGGTCAAGTATCAGGTTCCACTTTCGAAAATAACACGGCTAAACGTTCAGGTGGAGCAATCCATTGGAGTGGACATTACGGAACAATTAAGAATTCAAATTTCACAAACAATGTCGCTACTGGAGAGGTAAATTCAATAATAGGTGGTGAATTTGGTCGTGGAGACGGTGGTGCTGTGCTATGGGTAGGTAGTCATGGTATCATCGATAACTGTAACTTTGTTAATAACACTGCTGATAGACGTGGTGGTGCAGTATACCTACATGGTAACTCTACAGAAAACTGTACTAACACAACTATATCTAACAGTATATTTACTGCTAATATTGCAGGCACTAATGGTGGTGCTGTTAATTGGCATGAAGGTGCTCATGATGGTAATGTAATTAGTTCCACATTCCAACACAATATTGCATATGCAAATGGTGGTGGGGTATACTGGAGAGGCCATCATGGTGAAATTATAGATTCTAACTTCACTAATAATACTGCTAAAGGTTTACGTAATGGTACTTATGGTAATGTTGGTGATGGTGGTGCAATGCTATGGGCAGGTATTAATTGTACTGTAGATAATTGTAGATTCATTGACAATGTTGCTATACATAATACTACTAAAGATGATAGTGGTCGTGGTGGTGCAGTATACTTAGAACGTTGTGACCATGGTAATGAGAATACTACTTTCCATAACAGTTACTTTGAGAACAATACTGCTGGTAGTAATGGTGGTGCTATTGATTGGTCTGCAGGTGCTACATATGGTCATATATTAAATAGTACATTTGTTAATAATACTGCTAAACGTAGTGGTGGTGCTGTACATTGGAGTGGTCACTATGGTGAAATAATTAACTCAACATTTACTAATAATACTGCTACTGGTGATGTTATTACTACTATTGGTGGTAAAACCGGTGGTGGAGATGGTGGTGCTGTACTGTGGGTAGGTAGTCATGGTTTAGTTGATAACTGTAACTTTACTGATAACTTTGCAAAATACCGTGGTGGTGCTATATTCTTACATGGTAACTCTACAGAAAACAGTACTAATACAACAATATCCAATAGTGTATTTAAATCTAATATTGCTGGTCTTAATGGTGGTGCTGTTGATTGGCAACTTGGTTCTCATGATGGTGCAATCATTAATTCCACTTTCACCAACAATACTGCATGGCGTAGTGGTGGTGCAGTATACTGGTATGGAATTAATGGTACTATAAAAGGATCCAACTTCACTGATAATAAGGCTATTGGTAATGTATCTGTACACGATAAAGGAATCGTTAACTACATTACTATAGGAGGTAATGGTGGTGCTATTATATGGACTGGTTCTGTAGGTGTGATTGATGGTTGTAACTTTACAAGAAATACTGCTACTCAGTTGGGTGGAGCAGTATACTTACAACAAAATAGTGATATTACATTCACCAACAGCATATTCACCAGTAACAATGCAGGTCATAATGGTGGTGCTATACACTTTAATACAGGTGCTACTAATGGTACTGTTGATGGGTGTGTATTTGAAAATAATTCTGCTAATAGATCTGCTGGTGCAATCTACTGGAACGGTTACAATGGTACTGTCAAAAATTCAAGGTTTGAGAACAACAGGGCAACTGGTACAAATTGGGAACACACCATGGATTTAAACATGGGTGATACAATTGTTGTTAATAATGATGGAAGCTTGACTTTAGGAAATATAATTGTCCTTCAAAGTGACAAATTACCTGCTCCTACAGATATATCAATTTATAAAGATAACTTAATTGTGTTGAATTCAACTAAAGGTAAGATTGCTCATTTCGAATCTTGGGTTGTTATTGGTAATGACACTGCAGGATATAAATGGAAACAATTGGATGAAATCAATATTACAGTTTCAGAATCCATCATTTCCCCTGTCGACTGGGCAATAGATCAGTACTACGGAGGTGACGGTGGTACTATCCTATGGAGTGGTGATGTAGGTTTAGTCGAAAACTGTACATTTATCGATTCCAATTCCGCTCGTCGTGGTGGTGGAGCATACATGACCGGTTGTGACAATGTATCTTATATTGACTGTTACTTCGAAAACTGTACTTCCGGTACCAATGGTGGTGGTGTAGACTGGTTGGCCGGTGCTAACTACGGTAAGATTTACAACTGTACTTTCAACAACACTCGTGCGGCTCGTTCCGCAGGTGCTATCTACTATGACGGTTGGTATGGTGACATGCAAAACATCACAATCATCAATACCCAATCATGGGGTGGAGCATTAAAACAAAGTGATGATAAATTAGTGAATTATGCTGGTTGGGATTCATCACACTGGGATACCAATACTACTGGTGGTGATGCCGGTGCTATTATGTACACTGGTTCATTCATTAATGTTTACAATGTAACATTCACTAACTGTAATGCTTCAGGTCGTGGAGGTGCTGTGTTCTTGCAGGACAACCATAATGTGACATTCGATTTATGTACATTTGAAAACAATATTGCATCTGGTACTGCAAACAACACTTTCATTAATGATAAGGACATAAGCAGTGGTTTCAACCCTTGGTTGACTGGTTATGGTGGTGCTATTGCATTTGATGTGGGTGCAACCAATGGTACAATCAAGAACTCCAAATTCACAAACAACACAGCTATACGTCTTGGTGGTGCAATCAGTTTCGGTAAAGGTTCATCAAATGCCAATGTATGGAATTCAACATTTGACAATAACACCGCTTACCGTGATGGTGGTGCAATAGCATGGGATGGTACAAATGGTAACATGAGTTACTGTAACTTCACAAATAACTCTGCATTAGGTACTGACATTAATAGGGATATATTCAATCTAAGAAATCTTACAGATATTAAACATATATTTGATGTAAACGAATTACCTGATGCAAATACAAATTACCAGTACATGTACATCGTTGTTAAATATAATCCAACAACCAAGAAAAATGAAACTTACACAATGTATGTTGCTTTAGATGATGGATCTGGCAATTATGACTGGGCACCTATCGAGATGACTAACGAAACAGGTCCTTCCCCTACCGATTGGGCAATGGATGAATACTACGGTGGTGACGGTGGATCCATCTATTGGAGAGGAGACAACGGTACTGTTGACAATTGTAGATTCATTGATTCCAATTCTGCTCGTCGTGGTGGTGGAGCATACATGACAGGTTCCGACTACATCACTTTCCAAAATTGTTATTTCGAAAATGATACTTCAGGTACCAACGGTGGAGGTCTTGACTGGCTGGCCGGTGCAAACCACGGTAAGGTAATCAACTCTACATTTAATAATACAAGAGCTGCACGTTCCGCTGGTGCAATCTACTACGACGGTGACTATGGTGAAATGACAAACATCACAATAATAAACGCCACTGCATTCGGTGGAGCATTGGACAACAGTTCAGATGGCAAAGTCAAATACTATGGTTGGGACTCAAGCCACTGGGACACCAACACAACAGGTGGTGACGGTGGAGCAATGATGTTTACAGGAGACTATGTCAACGTTTACAATGTGACATTCACCAACTGTACTGCTGCCGGTCGTGGTGGAGCTGTGTTCCTGCAGGCAAACCACGACGTGAAATTCGAAGCATGTACATTTGAAGAAAACTCCGCATTGGGTATAGCAAACAACACATGGAAAAACTATATGGAAGAGAGAAACGATGCCAATAATGATACCAAAGTCGACCACACTCTTACAGGTCACGGTGGTGCTATCGCATTTGATGTAGGTGCAAGTGAGGGAACAATCCTGAACTGTACATTCAATGCAAACCATGCCGCTCGTGACGGTGGTGCTGCATATTACGCTGCAGGCGCAACCAAAGGTTACATTATTAATTCAACATTCACAAACCACACAATCAATTATGATGGTGGTGCAATCTACCTGAACGGTACATACTGTGAAATACACAACTCCACATTCATCAACAACTCTGCTAAAGACGACGGTGGAGCAATATTCTGGCAAGGGGAACACGGTATAATCTACAACATTACCTGTGATTATAACTATGGTACCGGTACTGGTGAAAACGGCACATCCTCAACCAAAGGTGGTGTAATCTGTCTTACAGGTTCTGACATGGAATTGTCCAAATCCACATTCACAAACAGTTTCGGAGGACTGCTTGGTGGTACATTGTTCGTTACAGGTAACAATGTAAACATTACGGATTCCATATTTAAAAACTCAACAATCGGCCTTGAAGACGGTGGAGCAATTTATGTTCTCGGAAACAATACATTGATTAGAAACTGTACCTTTGAAAACTGTACTGCTCCAAATAATGGTGGTGTAATCTATATTTTAGGTAATGATGCTATTGTTGAAAATTCAACCATTACTAATTCATTGGCAGTAGGAATTCCAACTTCCTATTCTTCTATAGACGGATATTGCGAAGGAAATATCAATAAGACATTAAAACAAGTCGATGCAATGATTGCGTACTTGAATAATACTCTAAAAGGTGGAAATATCACTCAAGCAGATATGGATGAATTGAACAATACATTACATGCACTTAAAACAGCTATCGGCAATATATTGAATGACCAAGGTTTAGTCAATTCCGCTAACATGACCACGGCTTTAAACACATTGAATCAAGTTAACACTACACTAAAAAATATTAACACTACCTTGTCCCTGGAGGAATCCAAAACACTCAATGTTTTATTCGATAATGTTGTAACCATTAAAAAAGAATTGGGAGAAACTGATAGTGCTTCAAAAGCTTTAGATGTTTATGAAACTGTAACTTATAAAATTGATGAAATGATTAGTGGCCTCGATACTCTAAAAGCTCAAGGAATTTCTGATGCAGATATCACTGCTTTGAACAATACTCTACAATCCATGAAAAAGGCTGCTGAAGGAATATTTAAGAATAATGTATTGAATTTAACCAATATCGATCTTGTTTCAATCCTATTAAGTGATTTGAATAAAACCGTGATTGACATTAACGCAACTTTATCTGTATCCCAAAGCACACTCCTAAATAATTTATTTAATGACATTTCAGACATGGGAACTGAATTGGATTACCTTTATGATACTGCAGATAATTTAGAAATTAAAGCTGTTGGTGGACTCGGTGGAGCAATTTATGTCTCAGGTAATGGAGTTATTATCAACGGTTCAAAAATTAGCTACACCACTGCATATAAAGGTGGTGGAATTTATGTTGCTGGAGATGGTGCTCTCGTAAACAACACTGAATTCACTAATATTAATGCCACAGAAGACGGTGGAGCAATATATGTTTCAGGTCAATACGGAAAATTATATAATTCCAAATTCCTTAACAACACAGTTGGTGATGACGGTGGTGCAATCTACTGGGATGGAAATTATGGTATAGTCTACAACATCACATGTATAAATAACAATGGTACAGGTACAGGCATTCCTAGAGGTACCTCTTCAACCAAAGGTGGAACAATGATTATTACCGGTGACCATGAAGTGGTTTCCAAATCCAGTTTCGAAAACAGTTATGCTGGTCTTTTAGGAGGTACAATATTTATTACAGGTAATGATGTAAATATATCCGATTCTTCATTTAAAAAATCAACTGTCGGATTGGAAGATGGTGGTACAATATATATTCTTGGTAATGAAACTAATATCCTTAACTGTACCATTGACGATTCCACTGCAAGATATGGTGGAGCAATATTTGTGGAAGGACACAATGCAACAATTTCCGTTAAATTTACAAATACCAACGCCACATTATCCGGTGGTTCAATCTATGTTCAAGGTGAAAATGCCACAATCACCAATTCATCATTTGATACCACTTATGCATTCGGATCAGTAAACAATGGTGGTGGAGCAATATTTATCAATGGTAACTTCTCCACTGTTGAAAAATCCAAGTTCAACAATAACCATGCTGACAACAACCACGAAGCCCGTGGTGGAGCAATTTACGTAACCGGATTAAACACTACAATTAACAGTTCTGAATTTGAACATTCAAGATCAAACCTTTACGGTGGTGCAATTTATATTTATGGTAATTACACCCATGTAGCAGGTTCTAATTTCACTGACTGTAGGGTAAACAGTCCTAGTTCTGAAGGTGGAGCTATTTATGTATATGGTGAGAATGCGGTTATTGAGGGTTCTAAATTTACTGATTCTTCAGCTAAATTGCATGGTGGTGCAATTTATATTCATGGAGTAAATACTACTGTAAACGGTTCTACTTTCGATCATTCTACTGTTAATGCTACTGGCTCTGAAGGTGGAGCTATTTATGTATATGGTGAGAATGCTGTTATTGGTGGTTCTAAATTTACTGATTCTTCAGCTAAATTGCATGGTGGTGCAATATATATTAAGGAAGATAATGCTATTATTAACGGTTCTACTTTCGATCATTCTACTGTCGATGCTACTGGCTCTGAAGGTGGAGCTATTTATGTAGATGGTAAGAAGACTGTTATTGATGGTTCCAGTTTTGTTGATTCTACTGCTAAATTGTATGGTGGTGCAATCTATATTCATGGGGATAATACTACTATAAAAGGTTCTAGTTTCACTCGTTCGACTGTTAATGCTACTGGCTCTGAAGGTGGAGCTATTTATGTATATGGTGAGAATGCTGTTATTGATGGTTCTAGGGTCACTGATTCTTCTGCCAAATTGCATGGTGGTGCTATGTATATTAAGGGAGATAATACGACCGTAAGCGAGTCTAGTTTCCTTCGTTCTACTGTGACTACTGAGGGTCAATCTAATGGTGGAGCAATATTCTTAGAAGGTGATTATTGTAATGTAACTAGTTCTTCATTCATTGATTCTTCTGCTAAAAAGTTTGGTGGGGCAATGTACTCAACTGGTTCATTTTCAACAGTATATAATTCAAACTTTACAAATAACCATGCTGACTATGATGGTGGAGCTATTTACTGGTATGGTTCGGATAAGTCTGAGCACAATACTGTTGATGGCTGCATATTCACAGGCAATGTAGCTTATGCTAAAGGCGCTGTTTCTTCTACTGGTAGAAACACCATTGGTGGTGGAGCTGTTTACTGGTCTGAAGGAGGACGTAATGGTACTGTTAAAAATTCCCAGTTCTTTAATAATTCTGTCCAATCTAATCAGAAAGCTGATGGTGGTGCTATTTTATGGGATAGAAGTTATGATGCAGTGATTGATAATTGTAATTTTTCAGGCAATTATGTTACAACTACTGCTTCTGACGTTTGGGTTCAAGGAGGTGCAGCATATTTAAGGGCATCTGGAAGGTATACTGTAAGCAATTGTGTATTTGAAAATTCATCATCATATACTGAAGCGGGAGCATTGTACATACAAACAATTAATAATGCAAACCCTGATGTTTTAGTTGTCAATACAACTTTTAAAAATAATGTTGCTCTAGCTAAAACTAGTCAAGGTAAATTCGGTGGAGGTGCTGCTCAAGTTAAAGAATGTAAGAATGTTGTATTTAGAAATGTTACATTTATAAACAACACCGCCAATAACGGGGGGGCTCTAGCTATTGTTAATACTAATGGGATTTTCAAAATGTATGACTGTAAGTTTATAAACAATAGCGCTACCGAAAATGGAGGCGCTATTTGGACCAATAAGAATTTCGAGTTTAAAAATTCTTTAATTTATAATAATACTGCAGTTAATGGTGGTGGAGTATACACTTCTGTTGAGTGGAACAATAATGATAATTTAAATTTCACATATAACAAAGCAGAAAAGGGTTCCGCAATATATTCAACTAATGCCTTAACATTGAAAAATTCAGTACTATTAAAAAATAGGGCTAATAGTGATGTCCCTTCATTTGTCGTAACAAAAGACCGCACTAGTGGAATTATTACTATCACATTTAAAGGTTGGGATAATTACTTGAATGGAATATATATGTCAGATAAGAATAAATTTCTAACAGTTCAAAATGTGACTTACTGGAATGAAAGCTGTAAAGTCAACACAGGTTCCACTTCAACAAAAATAGATCCTAAACATGAAGCAGTTGCAACTCTCGAATCAGGGCAGAACTTTACAATCGAAATTGGAAATGATATGGGAATCCAATTAAATAAAGGTAAGGATACTTTCCTGACTGATGCAGATGGTAAAATAACCGTTAATATGTATGACATTTTACCGGCTGGTGTTTCATTAGACCAAGTTTATATTGATATCGATTTAACTAATGAGGATTATTATACTTATGTTAAAAACTTCGAAAGAGAGGACCCTGAATTTTCAGCTTCAACAACCAATGCAACGTTCCATATGAACGGAACTGTCAGCGCACAATTGCCTAATAATGCAAAAGGAAATGTGTCAGTTTACATTTATGATGAGTTCATGGGAAATATCACTTTGGATAATCAAGGTAAGGGCACAATTGAGGTTGAAACATTGGTCAACGGCAAATATCTTGAAGTAGGAAGCCATCCGGTTGTTTTAAAATATGCAGGTGACGGCAATTACAGGCCAAGTGAAACCACAACTGTACTTAATGTAACAAAAGCGGAATCCAGAATACTGTTCAACGTAACTTCTCATTATTATGATTTCATCATTAACGTGACTGTTGAGCATTATGACACTGGAATTGTAACCAATCCTAATGACGTGACAGGTAATGTGACCTTGAATGTCAGAGGCCAAATCATCAATATCGAACTTGTAAACGGATCCGGAATAGCCATTGCGTATAACATGCCTCCTGGTGCAGTCAATATCAGCGCCACCTATTCTGGTGACAGTAATTATAAACCATCCTCTAACCGCACTACTGCAAATGTCACAGAAAGAAGCAGAACATTGGTCGTAATAGAGGTAAGTGCTGCGGATATCTATGTCAATGAAACCATTCAGATAAATGTTACAGTTGTATCCAACCAGACTGTTACTGGCAATATTACAGTTATTTTAGAAAATGAGGAATATAACTTGACTTTAGTCAATTCAACAGCTTCTAAAATCTTTGGAAACTTAACTGCAGGCCATAAGACTGTAACTGCCATATTTGCTGGTGACGATACACTTGCACCAAGTATCGGTTACACTCACTTCAATGTAAATAAGTATGATGCATATATTCTAATTGATGCCAAAAACATCACTCACACGCAAGAGGAGATAATTGTCCTAACAGTTCCTTCAGATGTCAAACAGGGAACTATAAACGTGACAATCAATGGAACAACATTCAATAAACATATCCTTGAGGTAATCAACGGAACAGTCGAAATTAATCTTTCCAACTTGGATGTGGGCACATACAACATTACTGCAATGTTTGAAAGCCCTAAATATAAGTTCACTACCAATTCCTCTCTATTCAAGGTAAGTCCTCTAAAACCTCCGATTGTAATCCAACCTACCAATGTCACTTATGGAAATGACACATTCATTTTCGTTGAGGTTGTGGGTGCCGTTGGAGGTAACGTAACCTTAAGAATCAATGACACATTGAAAGTATTTGAGAATGTAACCCTTATAAACGATACTGCCACATTCACTGTTCAATTGCCTGCCGGCAACTACACAATTGATGTATACTACAGTGGGGACGATTCAGATTTAGCCAACTCCGCAAAATCAAAATTCACAGTATTCAAGGCAAATCCTATAATAGACATAACAACCACTGATATTCGATATGGTGAGGAAGAGGTAATAGATGTAAATCTGAATGCTGCCGGAAACGTGACTGTTAAAGTTGACGGCAATGTTGTTTTAGACAATGTCAAGTTGGATGCAAATAATCACACTAGCCTCACAGTCACAAACTTTAGAACAGGCACCCATACAGTTGAAGTAATCTATTACGGCAATGATAACTTCAACTCTGGCAGTAAAACAGGAGAGTTCTCTGTAAACTCAATGGATACCAAACTAGCTATTGAAGTTGACGACACCATTCCTGTATGGAACACTGTTGAGATTAACGTTACAGTTACAGACACTGTCGGTTACGGTTATCTTATTCCAACAGCTCCTGGAAATGTGACAATTAATATTAATGGTGTCTATTACACTGAAAAGGTCATAGGTTCTATTGCAACTTTCCATATTGATAATCTGACTGTTGGAGATAAGGTCATCTGGGCATTCTATGATGGCGATGGTGATCTAAATCCAAGTAGGGCAATGGCAGGATTCAAGGTTGTCCAAAGAACTCCTGTCGTCAATGTAACAGCAGACGACATCACAACTGTCGAAACTGGTAAGATAACAGTTCACATCCCTTCAAATGCAACAGGATATGTGATTGTAACTGGTAACTTCACTAACTATCCAATCCGCATAGACAACTTCAACCAAGGAATAGGTGAAATTCCAATATCAAACCTTGCAAACGGAACTTACAGTGTTCACATCAAATACTACGGTGAATCTTATGATAACTACACAATCGCCGAAAACGACTGCACTTTCAAAGTGTCTGCATTAAATGTAACAACCCTTGAAGTTTCCGTTGACAATATCACCTATGGAGATAAGGCAAACATTACAGTAACAATTCAGGCTGGAGCAACAGGAACAATCACCCTTAAACTCAACGATACTGCAGGAAGTCAAATCACACTTCCAATCATCAACAATAAGGTTGAGTGGATTGTTGAAAACCTTGCGGCAGGAAACTACACAGTAAACGTAACATATAACGGAGATTCAATATATAACGTAAACACTACCAACAAGTCATTCAATGTTGGAAAAGCAACTCCTGTAATGACCATTGACACACCGGTAAGTGTTGATGCTGCAACCAATGCAACCATTATTGTCAGAATCAATGAAACTGCTACAGGAAACATTACAATCACTGTAAACGGAACCAAATACAATGCTACAATTGAAAATGGTGTGGCCACATTCGTCATTGATAGATTGCTATCAGGCAGCTATAACATCACTGCCGAGTATATTGGAGATAGAAACTACACTTCCGCAGATCCGGTAACATGCGCAATTAATTTGACTGTTACTAAAGTCAGCTGCTATCAAATCAACGTGACTGCTCCGGACACCAAAGTTGGAGTGGACACAACAATTACAGTAAATATTCCTAAAGACGCATCTGGTAAGGTAGCTATTTATGTAAACAATACATGGGTTGGTAATGCTACTATTAGTCAGGGTGTTGCTACATTGAGCTTGAGCAAAACCATTGCAGGTAAATATGTTGTAAATGCTACATTCTCTGATGCTAAGTATGCTAATAAGACTGTTACAACCAACTTCCATGTGCTTAAATGGGACACTCCAATGAACATCACAGTTGCTGATGCTAAGGTTGGAGACACTGTAAAAGTGGTTGTAAGCCTGCCTGAAGATATTTCTGGTGGAACTGTAACTGTTGAAATCAACGGCAAAAAATACACTAACGTAACTGATAATAAGGGCAATGCTACATTCTTCATTACAAATGTAACTTATGGTAATAAGACAGTTGCTGCAACTTACATGGGCAATAACAAGTATGTATTCAACTCAACTACTCAAAACTTCACTGTAACCAAACGTAACTCACAAGTAAATGTAACTGCTTCTGCAACAGTGGTTGGCATGGATGCAATGGTTAATGTAACAATTCCTGCCAACGCTACAGGATATGTAATCGTAAACATCAACGGAACCAACTACACTGTAAACACTACAAATGGAAACGGTTCTGTTGTAATCAAAGACCTTGGAAACGGCAAATACACAGTAAACGTAACCTACATCGGTGACGACCAATACCTGTCAAGCACCAACGGCACTGAATTCACAATCCTAAGGGTCCAACCTACATTTGCTGTAAACGGAACTGACATTACTTATGGCGCTAAAGAACTCATAAAATTCGAATCAATTGAAAACATCACTGCTCCGATTAAAGTTGAAATCAACGGCAGAAACTACACTGCATTCATCATTGAAGGTAAAGGCAACCTGACTGTTGAAAACCTTGCTGCCGGCAAATACAATGTGACAGTATACTTCGCAGGCAACAACAAATACATGAATGCAACCGCAAACAACACATTCACAGTATCTAAAGCTACAATTCCTGTAGTTGTGATTCCTCAAAACATTACCTATGGTGAATTTGAGACAATCACAATATATGTCAACGGCACAGGCAAGGTCAATATTACCGTTGATGAAACAATGTACCTAAATAAACAAATCAATGACGGCAAACTGGTATTTGATGTGCCAAGTTACATGACTGCGGGTAATTATACAGTTATTGTGGATTACAGCGGAAACGCAAACTACACCACAAACTCCGGAAAAGCCAACTTCACAGTAGCCAAAAAAGATCCGGTAATGACCGTTAATGTTCAAAACATTACTTATGGTGGTGTTGAACATATCATCGTCAACGTAAACGCTCCTGGAAACGTTACAATAAGGGTCAACGGCACTGAAAGAACAATTGTTCTTAAAGATGGTGAAGGCGGAAAAGATGTATTAAGAGCAATGGTAGGCTATATTCAAGCTTATGATGTTAAAGCCACTTTGGACGTTTACAACCTTGATGCTGGCAGATATCCTGTAGAAGTAATCTATAAGGGTGCTGATAACTACAACAGGGCAACTGCAACAGCTGTGTTCTACGTAACCAAAGACAATACTACACTCAGTCTTGATGTGGATGACATCAGGGTGGACGGAAAAGAGATAATCAACGTCACATTCAGCAATGAGAACGCAACAGGCAATGTAATAATCAATGTTGATGGAGTCAACTACACAATGCCGATTACAAACGGCACTGCAAACCTCACATTGACTAATCTGTCTGCAGGAAATCACAGTGTTGTCGTAATCTATGAGGGAGATGGCAACTTCGCAGGAAACTGGACTTCAGCAACATTCAACGTAACCAAATTGGCTTCTCAAATCACAATTCATGTTGACAACACTACTGTTGGCGAAACCGCATTGATTACAGTAGACATTCCGGAAAACGCAACAGGATTTGTCGTAATTGATGTGGACGGCACAAAATATCATGTTGATATAGTCAAAGGCCAACAAAACGTAACTCTTGAAATAGATGATCTTGTAAATAAAACTTATCAAGTCGCCGCTGTGTACTTCGGTGATGACTTCTATGACACAGCCACTGCCAAAGGCAACTTCAATGTAAGCAAAGTTCCTTCACAAATCAACGTTACAGTATCACATGGAGGAGTAATAGCAAACGGCAGTGATGTAAACATAACCATACAGGCACCTGCTGATGCAACAGGCAAAGTAAACATAACAATTTGGGACGGACTTAAAAATACCACTTACACTGTTTATATAAATGATGGTGTAGGTGTATTGCACCTTGAAACTCCAGAAATCGGAGTATACAATGTAACTGCCAGATATCTTGGTGATGACAAATACCTTGAAAGTGAAAACACAACAGAATTTGAAGTCTATCTCACTGGAAAATCACTGGCGGTCGATACTGAACCTGTAACTGTGGCTGGAAATGAAACTATTGATGTATGGGTATCAGGCAACCATGTTGGTGATCAAGTAAAAATCATTGTAAAAGACTCTGAAGGCAACATTGTCGTTGAGAAAAACGCTACATTCACCAAATTCTACAATACAAGTGTCAATATGACCTTGGCAAATCTTACATTGGAGTCATTGCCTGCCGGTGATTATTCCGTAGATGCGATATACCTTGAAAGAAACGGAACTAAAATAACCGAACATGCAGGTACTGGAAGCTTTTCTGTATCTAAATTGCCTTCCACAATCTCCATTAAAGAAATCAAAAACATTACTGTCGGAGAAAATGCAACTATAGAAATAGAATTTGGACCAAGCGAAGCTACTGGAAACATCTCAGTATTCGTGAATGGCGTTGAACATGTAATCAACACTTCAACATCAACATTAACAATTCCGAACTTGCCTGCTGAGGAATATGTTGTTCATGCATTCTACTTCGGAGACCACAACTACGATGGATCAAATGCTTCTGCAACATTCAAAGTATCCAAATTAACTCCATCCATAATGGTGAATGCTACCAACATTACAGTTGGAGATAAAGTATTAATCGAAATTAGTGCTCCTGATGATTTAGAATATCCAGTGCTTGTCGATGTTGATGGTGTAGGATATTATGTAAACATAACCGACGGTAAAGGTCAATTGTACGTACCTAACTTGGCCAGTGGCGATTACAATGTAACTGTAAAATACTGGGGTGATGATAATTACACATCCGGCAATAATGCCACAAGCTTTAAAGTATCTAAAGTGGCTTCAACTGTAAATGTAACTGTTGAAGACATAACTGTTGGAGAAAAAGCCGTAATCAATGTGGAAACTCCTAAAGATTTATGCGGAAATGTGACAGTAAGTGTGGATGGTAAAAACTACACAGTATTCGTTTCTGGCGGTACTGGTACATTGGTAGTTCCTAATTTGGATGTTGGTTCACACACTGTTGATGTAATATTCGATGGATGTAAAAAATATGAACCAAGCAATAACAGCACTTCCTTTAAAGTAAACAAGGTAGATAGCGGCATTAAGGTTATTGATAAAGGTAATGGCACTGTTGTTGTGGTAGTGCCGGATAATGCTACTGGTAATGTGACTGTGAAAGTTGGTGATAAAACTTATGATGCTACTGTTGTCAATGGTACGGCTGTTGTTGATTTAGATGGTTTAACTCCTGGTGTTAACGATATTGAAGTTGTTTACTCTGGTGATGATAATCATGATAATGTTACTGTTAATATTACTGTAATTGGTCCTAAGTATGATGTTCCTATTGATGTAAGTATTGGTGCGGTTAGTGAAGGTGAACCTGCGATTGTAACTGTAATTATTCCTGTTGATGCTACTGGTAATGTGACTGTGACAGTTGATGGTAAACAGTATCCTGCTGAGGTTCGTGATGGTGTTGCTGTTGTTACGGTTGATAATTTGACCGCTGGAGATAAATCGGCCATTGTAGAATATTCCGGTGATGGTAATTACACTTCTGATTATGCAATTGCTAACTTCACTGTTGATAAAGCTAAGGTAACTCCTGAGATATTTGTTGTTGATCAAGGTAATGGTACTGTTGTGGTCATAGTGCCGGATAATGCTACTGGTAATGTGACTGTGAAAGTTGGAGATAAAACTTACAACGCTACGGTTGTCAATGGTACTGCCGTAATTACTTTAGACAACTTAACTCCTGGTAAAAATGATATTGAAGTGATTTACTCTGGAGATGATGCTCACACTGACGCAACAATGGGTGCTGTCATTAACGGACCTAAATATGAAACTCCAATAAATGTCACAGCAACTGTTGGAGGTGTTGGAGAGGATACAATAATCGTTGTAAATGCTCCGGAAGATGCTACAGGTAATGTAACAATTGAAATAGATGGTGTAAAATACACTGCTCCAATTGTTGGTGGAAATGCAACATTCAAACTCAATAACCTAACTGCAGGCACTAAAACAATAGCTGTTGAATACTTTGGAGATGACAATTATCTAGCAGACTACACAACCGCTAATATAACTGTATCCAAAGTCAAATCAGACGTAAGTGCAATAATCACAGACATTGATGTTGGTGAAAACGTAACCATTACAGTAATGGTTCCAGAAGATGCTACAGGCCAAGTATTGATTGATATTGATGGTGTAGGATACTACGTGAACGTAACAAATGGTATGGGGGTCACTCAAATACCTCGCATGCCAAACGGAATCTATCCTGTAAACCTCACTTATGTCGGTGACGATAAATACTTGCCAAGTGTCAATAACACTGTGTTCAATGTGAACAAAGTCCCATCATTTGTAATTCCAACAGCCAAAAACATAACAGTTGGAGATAATGAGATTATCGTATTTGATGTTCCTAGTGATGCAACAGGTACTGTAAGTGTTGTTATTGGTGGCGATAAATTCACATTCGATATGGATGATATTCTTGGTGTTCCAATTTATGATAATGGAGTATTTACCGTAGCCGTTAGCGGAGGTAAAGGCGTATTGGTATTGTCTGGCCTACCAGCAGGCGAATATAATGTATCTGTTACTTATGAAGGCAATTACAAATACTTGAAATCCACCAATGCCACTACATTTAAAGTGTCTAAAGGAGATAGCGATATTAATGTTGTTGATTTGGGCAATGGTACTGTAAAAGTTTATGTTTCAGATAATGCAACAGGTAATGTAACTGTCAAAGTTGGAAATCAGACTTATTCTGGCGAAATCATTGATGGTGTTGCTGTTATCAATCTGGATGATGTGTCTCCTGGAAAACATGATATTGAAGTTATTTACTCTGGTGATGATAGCCATTCAGCAAAAACAGTTGATTCTGAAGTGAATATACCTAAAAAAGCAACTCCAATCAGCGTTGCAGTCCATGATATATATGTTGGAGATACTGAACACATTGTTGTGACTGTTCCTGAAGGCGCTAGCGGAATCATAACTATTGAAATCAACTCCATACCATATAATGCTACAATTGAGGATGGAAAAGCAATATTTGATGTGAAAGGATTAACATTCGGAAATAAAACCGTTGCAGTAACCTACTGGGGTGATGACAACTATGTACAAAATTTCACAACCGGTCAGTTTGAAGTTAAAAAATGCTCTTCAACTGTAAATGCAACTTCAAAAGATATTAAACATGGAAAAGATGAAATCATCAGAATTGAAGTTCCAAGTGATGCTACTGGTCGTGTAATTGTTACAATTGATGGTGTTGACTACTCCGGTGAAATAACCAATGGCAGAGCAAATGTAATTGTTCCTAACCTTCCTGCTGGCGACTATGATGCTGTTGTAACCTATGAGGGTGATGACAAATACCTGCCAAGTTCAAATACAACATCATTTAAGGTAGTTAAAAATAGCGCACCTATTTCAGCTACTGGGGATCATATTGAAGTTGGTGAAGATGGAACTGTAACCGTAAACCTTCCAAGTGATGCAACAGGAACTGTAACTATCGAGGTTGCAGGAAAAACCTACACTTCTGAAGTTGTTGGAGGTGTGGCAGTATTTAAAGTCTCAGGATTAAGTAAAGGCGTCCACACTGTTGAGGTCTATTATTCTGGTGACAGCAACTATGATGCTAATGAGACAGTAACCAACATTACAGTTACTGGTGAAGACCCTGATCCGGTTGATCCGCAGAATGGCGGTGTGGATTTATCCGGTTATCCGACAGGTAATCCTATTTTGGTATTGTTGTTGGTCCTATTAGCTATTGGATTAAGTCAATTGAGAAGATTTAAAAAATAAATTTTCTTAATTTTCATTATTTTTTTTAAAAATTCATGAATCTATGTCAATAGATGTAGATTACCATGTTCTTTTTTTATTTTTTATAATGTGATGGTCATTTTAATAACATTTTCACTTGATATTTCATAGGGTTTTCATAAAAACTTCAATATATTTGAGCGTTATTTAAAGTAAATGAATGGAAAATTTGAGATGGTTTTTTGTAAAATTTTTCATGTAAAAAAATAAAGATTTTTAAAAATTTTTAAAAGATGGATTGTAACTTTTCATCACATTGAAATTTAATCATGTAAATATTTTTATATAATTTTAAACAAAACTAACCTTGATAATTATGGTTGAAGCAATAATGATTAATTGGGTTTATGTGATTCTCCTATTTATTTTAGGGTTTATTACATATAGGAGAAAATCCCTTGATTTATTCGGATCCGCTGTTATGGTATTCATGGGTGTCGTAATTATTTTTTCAGCGGGAGCTAACTGGTTAATTCTTATTGTCCTATTTCTCATTATGTCTTTGGCTGCTACAAGGTATTCTAAAAAATATAAACGTTCATTAGGTCAATTTGAAGGGAGAAGAACTTCTAAAAATGTCATATCTAATGGGGTTGTAGCATGTTTCATGGCGGCTTTTGGTGGATATTATCTGCCATTTGTCGGTGGTTTTATTGGGGCGATTGCAACAGCAACTGCCGATACTCTAGCATCTGAAATCGGTGTTTTGGACCAGCAACCGAGGTTAATTACAACTTTCCAAAAGGTTGATCCTGGTACAAATGGTGCAGTTTCAGTTTTGGGAACAGCTTCAGGAATTGTCGGTGCGGCAATTATAGGTATTGCGGCTTATCTTTTGGGGGTCATGCCAAACCCATTATCTGCGATTGTAGTTTCTATTATTTCAGGAACTATTGGTTGTTTTATGGATAGTATATTGGGTGCTCTTTTGGAAAACAGGAATTTGCTTACAAATGAACATGTAAACTTAATTGCAACAATTGTTGGTGCATTTGTAGGTATTTTATTAATGTAACTTTTTTTGTAAACTTCATTTTAATTCATTAAACCTTATTTTTAAATAAATTATTTAACTATTAAAAAATAAAATTTATAATAGTATAATTTTTATTAAGGTGATATTATGAAGGGAATAGTTTTAATTATGGATGGTATGGGGGACCGTCCAATTAAAGAATTAGATAATCAAACTCCTCTTCAGGCTGCTAATACTCCTAATATGGATAAAATGGCAAAAGAAGGAATTACTGGAATTATGGACTCAATAGCTCCGGGTATAATTCCTGGAAGTGATACAGCACATTTGTCTATTTTGGGTTATAATCCATATGAGGTATACACTGGAAGAGGTCCATTTGAGGCAAATGGTGTCGGTGTGGATGTTTTGCCTGGAGATATTGCATTTAGATGCAATTTTTCAACCGTCGACGAAAATCTGATTGTAACTGACAGGCGTGCAGGTAGAATCAAAGAGGGCACTAATGAAATAGTCGATGAATTAAATAAAATGGTTTTAGATGATTATCCTGACATAAAAATTATTTTTAAAGAATCAACTGGTCACAGGGCAGTTCTGGTGCTTAGGGGTGAAGGTCTTTCTGGCAAAGTGAGTGATGCAGACCCTAAAGTTGAAGGGAACAAGCCTAAGGAAGTAAAACCTTTGGATGACACACCCGAAGCGGCAAAAACTGCAGACATTTTAAATAAATTGGTTGTAAAAACATATGAAATGGTTAAAGACCATCCGGTTAATGTAAAAAGAATTGAAGAAGGCGAACCTCCAGCAAATATTGTTATTCCTCGTGGAGCAGGTGAAGTGCCTGTTGTAGAGGCTTTAAACGATAAGTATGAAATCAACTCAGCATGTATTGCAGAGACAGGACTTATCATGGGAATCGGCAGATTTGCAGGAATGGATATTATTGAAATGGAAGATGTAACCGGTGGAATTGACACCAATTTGGATAATATTCGTGATACAATCATTGATCAAGTCAAAAACTCAGAACATGACTTCTTCTTAATAAATATCGATGGTGCCGATGAGGCTGGCCACGATGGACAAACTATCGAGAAAAAAGAATTCATCGAAAAAGTTGATGAGGTAGTGATGAGCGAATTGATAAAGCTTGAGGACGTTTACATTTTCTTAACAGCTGACCATTCAACCCCTATATCTGTCATGAATCACTCTGGAGACCCTGTACCTGTATTGATCAGAGGTCCTGAAGTGAGGGTTGATGATGTAGAAGAGTTCTCCGAAGTTGCTTGTGCAAAAGGAGGACTTAATAGAATTCGAGGATCAGATGTAATGAATATAATGATGGATTTAATGAATTATGCTCATAAATTTGGAGCATAGGTGATAATATGGTAGCAAAAAAACTTTTTGGAACATCAGGAATCAGAGGTAAAGTCGGCTCTGAAGTAACTTGTGAACTTGCGTTGAATGTAGGTAAATCTCTAGCATATTATTTGGGAAATAGCGGAACTGTTGTAATTGGTTATGATACAAGAACTACCAATAAAATGTTAGACCAGGCGATTTGTGCAGGTTTGCTTGAAAGCGGAATCAATGTAGTTAAGATTGGTATGGTTCCAACACCATTAGTGGGATATGCTACCGAAAAATTAGATGCAGATGCAGGAATCATGTTGACTGCATCCCACAATCCTTCCCCATATAATGGGATAAAGTTATGGAATAAAAATGGAATGGCATATACTTCATCTCAGGAAGCAAAAATTGAGGAAATTTATGCAAATAAAGATTATATTTCAGTCAGTTGGGACAAAGTTGGTTCATTGAGTGTTAATGAAGAAATCAAGGGTCAATATGTTGATGATTTGGTTAACATGGTTGACATTAAGGAAGGTCTGAAAGTCGTCATTGACTGTGCATCCGGTGCCGGAAGCGAAATATCACCTTTAGTATTTAGAAAAGCAGGATGCGAAGTAACTACCTTAAACTCACAGCCGGACGGATTTTTCCCTGGAAGAAATCCTGAGCCTAATGCTGAAAACCTTGGAAACTTAATGAAAACCGTAGTAGCTATTGGTGCTGATCTCGGAATAGCTCATGATGGTGATGCAGACAGGATGATTACTGTAGATGAGCAGGGCAATATCTCACCATTCGATTCTCTTTTGGCATTGATATCAAAAGAGTTTGATGGAGATATCGTAACAACTGTCGATGCGGGATTATGCATGGATGAATCCGTAAAAGGTGAAGTCTTAAGAACAAAAGTTGGGGACGTTAATGTTGCTGAAGTGATAATCGAAAAAGATGCTAGCTTCGGCGGAGAACCTTCTGGAACTTGGTTGCATCCGGACTTCTGCATGTGTCCTGATGGAATTCTATCAGGTCTGAGGATGGCTGAAATAGTCTCAAGGGATGGCAAGTTGTCCAAGCTTTTAGCTGAAATCCCGTCATATCCAAACATCCGTGAAAAGATAACTTGTTCTAAAGAGGCCAAAATCAAAGTAATGGAAAATATGGAAGAACTGCTCACTGATGCATTTGATGATATAGTTGATGTCAACTCAATTGATGGGGTAAGGTTGACCTTTGAAGATGACAGCTGGGTTTTGGTAAGACCTTCCGGAACTGAAGATTATATCAGAATAACTTTAGAGTCCCGTGATGAAAACCGTGCGGAATCTATAAAGGAAACCTGTGTAAAAATAATTAATGAAAATCTATGAAGATGTTTCTCATCTTCAAAACTATTTTTTAAATAAATCTAAAAATAAAAAAAGTTCTTTAAAGAAATAAATTCTTTAAAGATTATGATGCTAATTTTTCAAATCCTTTTGTAGCAAGCAATTTTGCGAATGCACCTTCTGGTTTCATAAGGATATTTCCTTTAGAATACTGATCTAATGCCACATTCACCATGGTACTTTTCTTATCAGGGTCTTTTGTAGCATTTGAAAGTGCTTTTGCTAATACCATTACGGCATCTCCTCTAGACATGTTTCCTTGAACGTTCTCGCTACCTGGATAACCGTTGTATGCATCGTTTGAACGGACGATATCTACTGCACTGAGGTTAGTTACTTCACCGTCCACATAAAGTGGTCTGATGGAATCGATTATTGCATCAATTGCATCGGTGTAAACAATAACTACTGCGTCAGCGTGCATACCAGTGTTTGCTTCTACAATCTCTGCTGCATAATCCATACCTTTGTCCGTTCCATCCCACAGACAATCGTGGAGAAGCATTCTTCCACTCAGTCCTCCAGGGGCGGGCTGTGAAGGGTGTGCCATTCCTCCTGGGTATACTGGAGTATAGTTTTTAAGGGATCCATTTTCTAAATGAATCATGAATGCCATATCTACACTACCGTTTGGCTGTTCTTCTTTATCAGAAGCTAACACAAGGATGTTTTTACTTTCTGATGTTAAATCTGGAGTCAGGAATAATGCTCCAGCAATAACAGTCAGTAACCCAAAAAGAATTACTAGAAGAATTGCAATAATTAATTTTTTTGTTCTTTTCATTTTCTAATTCCTATCCATTTGTCTCTTAAAAATTTATTTAAGTTAATATTTTAGAATTAATGATTAACAATAATCAATATTATGTTCTTATTTTTAGTTATTAACTTATATAACATTAACTAATATTATGATTTTTCGAAAAATAGTTAAAAAGAAGATTTTGTAAATTGAAAAAAAAATAATGAAGAAGATTTACTCTTCTTCGGCAATAAATGCTTCTACTCCAAGAGCAGCACATTCTGGGCAAACCCAGTCATCAGGCATATCTGCAGGAGTTGCTCCAGCAGGAATGTTGTAAGCAGGGTCACCTTTTTCTGAATCAAATCTGTATTCGCAGTGTAAACATACATAGATAGTCATTTTAATAATCTCCTTTTAAGTTTCACTATTAAACTAATAATAGCTAGTTATAATTTGTCTATATTGAAACTATTATTTAAAATTACTTATTTAATTTAGTAAAGTTAATTTATAAGTTAAGAGTTAAACATATAATATTATTAGATAAGTTTAATAAGGGGATAGTCAAAATGAAAGCAATTATTTTAAGTGCTGGTGAAGGTTCTAGGATGAGGCCATTAACACTTACAAAGCCTAAAACCATGTTGCCGGTCGCTGGGAAACCGATTATACAATATAATATTGAATCATTAAGGGACAATGGTGTTAAGGATATTTTGTTAATAGTTCGTTATAAAGAAGAGATGGTTCGGGATTATTTTGGTGACGGTAGTGAGTTTGGGGTAAACATTACCTATAAGACACAAAAAGATTTCTTGGGAACAGCAAATGCAATCTCATATGGTGAGGATTTTATTGAAGATAGTTTAATTGTTTTAAATGGGGATATTATTTTAGATAATGAGATTATCCATGAGATTATCGAAAAATATGACCAGATCAGTCCTGACACATTAATGGTTTTAACCGAAGTGGAGGATCCTTCCGCTTTTGGTGTCGTTGAAATTGAGGATGGCAATATCAAAAGCATTGTTGAAAAGCCTAAAAAGGAAGAAGCGCCAAGCAATCTTGTCAATACAGGTATTTACATATTTAACAATGATATCTTTGAGAAAATCAAAAATACAAAAATTTCCGAAAGGGGAGAATACGAAATTACCGATTCAGTTTCTCTGCAAATAACTGATGGCAAAAAAGTAATTGGACATAAGACAAATAAAGATTGGATTGATGTAGGTCGTCCATGGGAGCTAATTGAAGTTAATGAAGAGTTAATTAGCCAACTAAAAACAGAAATTAGGGGTATTGTTGAAGATGGAGCGCACATTCATGGTGAAATCTTTTTAGATGAGGGAAGTATAATTAGGTCTGGCGTTTACATTGAGGGTAATGTTTATATTGGTAAAAACTGTGATATAGGGCCTAATTCATATATTCGTGGTAATTCTTACTTTGGCGACCATGTTCATGTTGGAAACGCAGTTGAAATCAAAAATTCAATTGTCATGGAAAATACCAATGTTAGCCATTTAAGTTATGTTGGGGACTCTGTAATTGGGTCTAATTGTAATATAGCTGCAGGAACTAACATTGCTAATTTACGTTTTGATAATCGTTCTGTTAAAACCAAAATCAAAAATCAAATGATTGACAGTGGAAGGCGTAAACTAGGATCCATCATTGGTGATTCCGTAAAGACAGGAATCAACTCTAGTTTTTCACCTGGTGTGAAAGTGGGTCACAATTCCACTATTGGTTCTGGGGTTTTATTATATGATGATGTCCCCTCTGATACTCGTGTATTAGTAAAACAAAATCATATTATCCAAGATAAAAATAATAAGAAAGAATAATTGGCGATATTATGGAAAATAAAAAAGACTCTGTTATAATATGCCCTGGTGCACAAGTATTCGGAAATGTTGAGTTAGGCGAAGATGTCTCTGTATGGCATGGTGCCGTAATAAGGGGCGATACTGACTCCATTACTATTGGTAATAGGTCAAATGTTCAGGACAATTGTGTTGTACATTGTACCAAAGGTTTCCCAGTAGTCATAGGTGAAAACGTTTCCGTTGGTCATGGTGCGGTTGTTCACGGTTGTAAATTGGATGATAATGTTTTAGTCGGAATGAATGCAACAGTTTTAAATGGAGCTCACATATCTAAAAATTCAATCGTTGGTGCAGGAGCTGTTGTAAGTGAAGGAAAGGAATTTCCTGAAGGCAGTTTGATTTTAGGAGTTCCGGCAAAGGCAGTCAAACAGCTTAGTGACGAACAAGTTAAACTTATTCAAGATAATGCGGACAATTATGTTAAACTTTCTAAACAGTATAAGGAAGATTAATAATGAAGGCAAGAAAAATAGTAGATGAAATGGATTCATATGTTCCGGGCAGGTCTCAGGATGAGATTGCTGAGGAATTCAATTTAAATAAGGATGAAATTATCAAGTTAGGATCTAATGAAAACCCTTGGGGGCCATCTCCTAGGGCTATGCAAGCTATTCATGATGAAATTAAGTCAATAAATAGGTATCCTGAATCTCAACTAAAGGAGCTTGTAGCAGAAATAGCTGCATATTCTGGTGTGGAGGACAATCAGGTTATCATCGGCGGTGATGGTGCTGATGAGATTATTGATGTTTTAGCGAAAACATTCATCGATGAGGGAGATGAATTTATAGTGCCCTTACCTTCCTATATGTACTACGAATATTTGCTTCAGCAATATGGGGCTCATCCGGTTTATGCAAAATGGGATTTGGATAAAAACGAGTTGGATGTTGATTCCATATTTGATGCAATAACCGATAAAACTAAAATGATGTTTTTGTGCACTCCGAATAATCCTACAGGTACATTAATCAAAAAAGATGTTTTAAAACAAATTGCTTCAAAAAATCCGGAAATATTGATAGTTGTCGATGAGGCTTACTTTGAATATTCTGAAGTCACTAATAAAGATTTAATCAATGAATTTGACAATATTTTTATAATCCGTACAATGTCTAAAGTATTGGGCCTTGCAGGTATGAGGATAGGTTATGGTTTGGCATGTTCTGAAATTATTGAGTATATGCACAGAATTAAACCAGTATTCTCTCTAACAAGGCTGTCCTTTGTAGCTGCACTCAATACATTCCAGGATAAGGAATATATCAAAGATTCAATTAAAAAAGGAATTGAATCTAGACAATATCTCTATGATGAGTTATCAAAAATAGATTCTTTAAACGTATTTCCATCCAAATCTAATTTCATGTTGATTGGTGTTAAAGACACTGGTTTTACTGCAAGCGAACTTGCTTTGGAGTTAATGAAAAAAGGAATTATTGTAAGGGATTGTACTTCATTTAAAGGTTTGGATGAATATTGGATAAGAATCAGTATTTGTACTCTCGAGGAAGATAAGAAATTTATTGAAATTATAAAAGAGGTTTTAAGCTAATGTATGTGGGCGGATCTGTAATATCTTCAGTTGAATTTCATGGAAACATGTCATTGGTTATTTTCATGTCAGGTTGTCCATTAACTTGCAAATATTGTCATAATGTGGAGCTTTTGGATGATACGACTGACAAATCTTTTGAAGAAATCAAACATGAAATTGATTCTTCAGCAGATTTTCTTGATGCTGTTGTAATTTCCGGTGGAGAACCATTGCTTCAGCTTGATGCTTTAATCGAGATATTTACTTATGTTCGCCAAATTGGTTTAAAAACAAAACTGGATACAAGCGGTATTTATCCGGATAAGATTGAGAAATTATTGGAATTAAAACTTTTGGATTTTGTTTCACTTGATATCAAGACAACTTTTTCAAAATACAGAAAAATAACAGGGTCCAATGTCGGGTTTCAAGTTAAAAAGTCTATGGAACTTATAAACGCTGATGAAAACGTTCATCTGGAAGCGAGAACTACTTATGTTCCAACATTGCACACCAAAAAAGATATCATTAACCTAGTCGATGAAATTGAAGCGGACATTTACACAATCCAACAGTTTAGAAATAAAAACGTCTTGGATCCTGCTTTGGAAAAGGTGGAAGTTCCAAATCCTCATGATTTGGAAAAATTAGCTCGTGAAATTAAGCCATATTTTGATGGTCAGGTTAAAGTTAAATCAGCAGAATTTGGTGAAAGAATAATAGAATAGATTTAAGGAGGAGTCAAATGCCTATTTTGTCATTTTCAAGTAATGATATTGATGTTATTACTGGTAAAAAGACCAGAACAATACGTAAAGCATGGAAGACTCCGCTTAAAAAAGGTGACAGGCTTTATTGCTATTGGAATTTGGTTTCAAAAGAAAAAATGAAAATTTTTGAGGCATTAGTCACCGATGTTGAAAATATTCCATTTGAAGAGATTAAAGGCAATGATGAATTGGCTATCAAAGAAGGATTTAAGGATTCCTATGATATGTTGAGGGAATTTAAAAAGATGTATGGTGGCCATATTGACGATGATGAGGAATTCCAAATAATCTATTTTGAAAAACTTGACATTGATGACTGGAAAGGCGATAAAATAGATGAAAAAGCGATGATTACTAAACGGGCGGATATTCTTTTTGATAGTGGTAAATTTGATAAATCTACAATGTGTTATGATGCTGCATTAAGGCTTGATCCGGAAGATGTATATTTGCTCAACAAGCAAGGGGATAATCTGTCCAGGTTGGGTAAATTTGATGAAGCTATTGGATGTTACGACAAGGCATTGGAATTTGAACCTGATAATGAATACATTCTAAATAATAAGGCCATAGCTCTTTTAAATGCAGGTAGGATTGAAGAAGCATATAAATCAAGCACTATAGCATATAACTATAGGCCCAGCAGCCCTATTGTATTGTATTGGAGAGGATTTATTTTAGAAATGCTTGGAAGATATGATGCTGCTTTGAGGGTTTATGACAAGCTTATTGTAATTGATGGGGAAAACCCGGAAGTTTGGAACGCTAGGGGAAATCTATTAACTGACATGGGGCAGTTGGAGGAAGCTATCCGATCTTTTGATAAGGCTGTGGAAGTCTGTTTGGACGACTCTGAAATGGATGCAAGTGCCATTAATAGGATGGGTAATGCTTATATTGATTTGGGTAAATTTGATGAAGCTTTGGACTGCTTTAACAAAGCAATATCTTTGGAAAAACATAACATTGACTTTTTGTTGAATAAAGGTGTTGTTTTAATGGAATTGGGCAAATTTGAAGAGGCAGTTGATAGTTTTAACAAGGTTTTGCTTAGAAATCCTGATAATGAGGATGCATTTTTCTTAAAAGAAGAATGTTTGGAAAACTTTTAATATCTTATTTTTTTAATGTAGATGTCACTATTCCATAATATATTTCTATTAATTGAATTAATTTATCTTAAAAATAGCTATAATTAAAACATATTTTTTAAGGTAAGTTTTTATTTTAATCATATCTTGAAGTGATATAATTAAAATAAAATCGATGATGGTTTTCGTGTTGTTATTTTTTGTATTTTTTGATTAGGCTTAGTCCCCAATCAGTCATTTCATCTGCTTTTTCCTGTGAGTCAGACTCGGCAAAGCATCTGAAAATAGGTTCTGTTCCTGATGGTCTGATAATTACCCAACCATCGTCTTTTAGGATTTTAACACCGTCTGTTAAGTCCAATTTAAAGTCAGTGGTATTTTTAATTTCTTCTGCAATGCTGTCCATGACATATTTTTTTTGCTCATCCGGACATTCGATTTTCATTTTACTGGCGTAATAAACTGGTAATTCAGCCACTAATTCTGATAGTGGTTTTTTCTCTTTTGCAACGATTTCTAAAATTTTAGCAACAGTCATTACTGCGTCTCTTCCATATACGAAGTCTGGGAAAATAAGTCCTCCATTTTCTTCTCCGCCGAAAAGCCCATCTTCATCTTTAAGTTTACGTGCAACAAGCAAGTCTCCAACAGCGGTAGCTATTACTTCGCCGTTGAATTCTTCTGCCACATCATAAATTGCTTGGGAAGTTGCAACTGTTGTAACGATGATTCCTCCGTCGTTTTCTTTAAGCATTTGCTTTTCAACGAGGGTGAATGTTTTATCTCCCAAAACGAAGTTTCCTTTCTCATCAATACAGATGGTCCTATCTGCATCACCGTCGTGTGCAAGGCCAATATCAGCATTTAATTCTTTTACAACGCTAATCAGTTCTTGTAAGTTTTCTTCGATTGGTTCAGGGTCACGGCCTGGGAAAAATCCGTCTGCCTGTGAGTTTAGTGTAGTTACCTCGCAGCCAAGTTTTCTAATTAAATATGGTGCAGTATAACATCCGGCACCGCTTCCACAGTCAACAACAACTTTCAATTTCGCATCACGGATGGCTTGAGCGTCCACTTTTGATATTGCTTCGTCAACATATTCCTCAATGATTTTGTCATTGTGGTAAATTTCACCAATTTCTGACCAGTGTGCCCTTTTTGGCTCTTCATCAAAGTATAATTTTTCGATTGCAAGATCCATTTCATCAGGTATTCCAATACCGAATTCATCTAAAAATTTAAGTCCATTATATTTTGGAGGGTTATGTGAAGCTGTAATCATGACTCCGCCATCATAATATTTGCGAACTGCATATTGAACACCTGGTGTAGGTAGAATTCCTAAATCCACCACATCACATCCGCTTGATAAAAGTCCAGCTTTTACCGCTTCTTTTAACATAGGTGTTGATGTTCTTGGGTCTCCTCCGACAGCTACGGTTCCTTGGATTTGTGTGCCGTAGCAAGCTGCAAGTCTTGATGCAAACTCTGGAGTTAAAACATCGTTTGCAGTTCTCCTAACTCCAAAAGTTCCAAATAATCGTTTTTTATCAGACATGTTTTTAATTTCCTATTCATTTAATTATATTACTTTTTGATTTTAACAAATATATAGGTATTGTTAATTAATTATCCTTAAACTGTCTCCACTTGATAAAATTAATTCTAAATTTGATTTATATTCAGTAATGGTTCCTGTAACTTCAACTTTTCGGTTTTTCAAATCTTCAATGTCAAAGGTTTTTGATTGGATTTCCTCCACTTGCTTTTCAAAGATGATTAATTGAATCTGCCTTTCCCCATCATTGATTGTCAAAAAATAATTTGTCTTTGAACTTGATTGTGCAATATCGGTTACGACACCGTCAACACGCACTTTTTCGTCAATCATTGCCCTCGATATGTCTTTTATTTCTACTTGTTTGACTTCAATTGATGGTGTAAAGATTATCAGTCCTATTATGCCGATTAAAGCAGTTATCAAAGCTATTCGCAATAATTTATCGTCTGTAATTTCCATGTCTTTTTATTGGTATTACATCTAAAAATAGTCGATAGGATTTTGATTTGTAAAATTTATTCAAAGGAATAAATGTGGTGTTGTCATGTTTAAAAATTGTATGGCTAGAATTAAAAATTAAATGGAAAATAAATTAATTTCCAGTGTTGTACATGGAAATTAATCTCTCAACAGTGTCCGCATCCATTGGACTTTTGTCTTTTCTTATGTTTTTGACAACTGGGAATCTTAATGAATAACCGGTTTCATATTCGGGTGATTCGACAATTTCAGAAAATGCAATCTCTAAAACTATTTTTGGCTCTACATTAATCTCGCGGCCTTTGGTTGAAATTTCAAGCTCTTTCATTTTCCCTGTCAAATATTCTAAAGTAGCATCATCAAGACCGGTTGCGGCATAAGCAACGGTTTTAAAGTCATCATTTTCATCTCTTAAAGCCACCAGATATGATCCGACGAAATCTCCTCTTTTTCCAATGCCGTATGTTCCTCCAACGATTACCATATCCAATGTTTCGGGTTCTGCTTTATATTTAAGCATTTTTTTACCTCTTAAACCTGGAATATATGGTTCTGAAGCATCTTTAATCATTATTCCTTCATGTCCTCCTTCAATGGATGATTCGAATAATGCCTGTATGTCTTCAAGATTGTCGGGTGTTCCAACCAGCATTGTGCTTAAGTTCATCTCATCAACAGAGGCATCCACGATATTTTCTAATGTTTCACGTCTTAATGAAAGCGGTTCATCAATCATTGGAACTTTATAGTAAAGCACGTCAAATAGGTATAACTTTAAAGGAACATTTTCCATTGCTTCTTCAACATTATGTTTTCTTCTCACTCTATGTAGGATATTTTGGAAAGGGAGAGGTTTCCCGTTTCTTGTTGCTATGACTTCTCCTTCTACAATGTAGTCTTCATGAGGCAAATATTCATTAAACAATTCCACGATTTCCGGAAGCGCATGGGTAATGTTTTCAAGCCTGCGTGTGAATATGTTGATCTCATCACCGTTTCTGTGGACTTGAAGCCTGATACCATCATATTTTGTCTCACAGATTGCTTTTCCCATTTCTGGGATGATCTCATCGAGTGGTGGTGCAAGTTGGGCAAGCATTGGTTTAACTGGAGTTCCTGGACTTAAATTAAGTTTCTCAAGACCTGTTGCGCCCTCATCTTTAGCAGTTCTTGCAACAACGGAAAAGTCATTGGTAAGCATCTGTGCCCTTTCAACTATTTTTTTATCAATATCGAAAGCTTGAGCTATTGCATCTCTAACGACTCCGTCTCCAACACCGATTCTTAACTCCTCTGTAATAGTACGGGTCAAATACTTGGCTTCAGTAGCACTGGCCTGTGATAATAACTCTAAGATTATGGCAATTTTACGATTTGTGGATCTTGAACCGCTGATTGTGGATAATTTACGCAAGCTATTGAATACAAAATCAATTGTTAGGGGTTGTGAGAAAAATGTCATCTGGGATTTTTTAGCGTATAACTTGATGCATGCAAGGCCGATGTCTCCTTCGTCACGAACGGCATCTTCAACATTGGCTTGGGTTGTTCCAACAGCTTCTGCTACTGCTCTTTCAACTAATTTTCCACCAATTCCAATTTCTTCTGAGCTCCATGCCGGGAACACGACTCCTAAGATTAAAAGCCCTACCTTTTCAATGGTGTCAGAGTCTAATTTTTTTAAAAATTCAGAGATTATTTCTGTTTTTTCCAATCTTTTTGTAGTTGCTTCAAGTGCTGAGTAGACATCTACCAATTCCTGATATTTCATTAAAAATCCCCTTTAGCTATTTTCACTGCACAATATTCTCCGCACATTGCGCACATTTCATCATCATCTAATTTGCATTTGTCACGATATTTTCTTGGTTTTGATTTGTCAAGCGCCAGGTCAAATTGGGCCTCCCAGTCAAAGTCTCTTCTAGCTTTTGCCATTGCACGTTCGCGTGTCCATGCAGAGTCGAGACCTTTTGCAACATCTGCTGCTTCAGCTGCAATTTTAGATGCAATCACTCCCTCTTTCACGTCTTCTAAGCTAGGCAATGACAGGTGTTCTGCTGGAGTCACATAACACAAAAAGTTTGCTCCGGCAGTTGCGGCAATGGCTCCTCCGATTGCTCCTGTAATATGGTCGTAGCCCGGTGCAATATCTGTCACCAATGGCCCCAATACATAAAATGGAGCTCCGTGACATATTGTTTTTTGGATTTCCATATTGGCCTTGATTTGGTTTAGTGGCATGTGTCCCGGACCTTCCACCATTACTTGAACATTAGCATCTTGAGCTCTTTTAACTAAGGTTCCAAGATTTACAAGCTCTTGAATTTGAGGGATATCGCTTGCATCTGATAGGCAGCCTGGCCTTAAACCGTCACCTAAAGATAGTGTGATGTCATATTCATAAGACAGCTCTAAAAGATAATCATAATTTTCATATAATGGGTTTTCCTGGTCGTTATGGTTAATCCATGATGCCATGAATGTTCCGCCACGACTTACAATTCCCATCATCCTATTGGCAGCTTTTAATTTTTGGACTAAATCTTTTGTAATTCCGCAGTGGAGTGTCATGAAGTCCACTCCTTCTTTTGCCTGATTTTCAATAGCTTTAAATATGTCGTCAGGGTCCATATCGACTATTTCCTTATTTTTGCCTAATGTAACGACACCTGCTTCGTAAATTGGAACGGTTCCAATACAAATGTCTACTGCATCCATAATTTTTTTTCGGAATAATTTCAAATCAGATCCTGTTGATAAGTCCATTAAAGCATCGGCACCATATTCCTCAGCCAATTTTGCTTTATTGATTTCAAGTTCAATGTCATCAATTTTGGATGATGATCCAATGTTTGCATTAATCTTAGTTTTCAGGCCTTCACCAATTCCGCATGGCTTTGAATGGCCGTTAATATTTTTTGGAATTACTGCCAATCCTTTGTCAATTAATTTAGCTAGTTTATTTACATCTATATTTTCGTATTCTGCAACATATTCCATTTCTGGAGTAATATTGCCTTTTTGAGCTTCACTTTTTTGAGTCAAATTTATCCCTCGTCTTGACTATTCATTAATAATATTGTTCGTTCAAGTATATAGAATTAATTTTTTAATAGGTTTTTACATATATGATATTGTGGGAGGATTTTAATATTAGAGTTATTTATTTTGATACAGAAACTAGCGGTTTAGATTGTAAGAATTGTAAAATTATTGAGCTTGCAATGTTGACTGTTGAAGATGGAAAGATTATAGATGACTATGATGAATTTATAAACATTGGTGAGGCCATTCCAAATAGGATTATTGAAATCACAGGTATCTCAAATGAAATGTTGGTGAATGAGGGTTTAAAGGAGGATATTGTTGCTAATGATTTAAAAGAAAGGCTCACTCCGGGTACTTTGATGATTGCACATAACACTCAATTTGATTTATCATTTGTTTTTCATTTGCTGTCCAGACATTTTCCCGATGAGGCATATGATATTGTAAAAAATGTAATGTGGTTGGACACTTTGACAGTTTTAAAAGACAGAAAAGAGTATCCTCACAAATTAATTGATGGAGTAAAACATTATAAACTTGAAACAGTTAATTTTCACAGGGCAATCGATGATACAAAAGCATTGTATAGTTTAACATTGGCAATGAAAAAAGAGCGTGATGATTTAAAAGAATATATTGGTCTTTTTGGTTATAATCCTAAATATGGGGTTAGTGGGCTTAGATTCCCATTCATAGAATACAAAGCTCAACCTTATCATAATTATGGGAAATTGCCTCCAAACAGAATTTTGCCGAATAAATAATTAAATTAAAGGATAAGGCAAATCAGGATTATCTTTTTTAGGTTTTTCCCCACCAATTTTTTCTAAACGTAACTCTAAGAATTTTTTACCCGCTTCAGTTCTGGCATAAATTGGTATGGATTGACCTACAATCTTTATACTTTCCTCGTCTCCTATTTCCCGTATATGTTTTGAAGCACATGCTGTTGCAACATCACATCCATCAAATAATTTTCTTGCTTCTTTTTCGGTTCTTTTGGATGTATGAACAACAAAAACATAAATATTTACATCAGGATTTTCAGATTTCAATTTATTTATTCCATCAATATCGTTGGCTAGGGCAACGGTAACTGCAATATTTTTATATCCATTTTTAATAGCTAGTTTTATTCCTTCAATCTGGTCTATTTTTGCAGTTTCACTATCCACAATATTGTCTTTGCCAATTTCTGGCACTAATTCAGGTATGGGGCTAGTTTTCACAAGGCCTGAAACTCTCCCGCCAATCCCCTGAACAAGTTCTGGTTCTGTGACAATTACTGTTCCGCATCCTTCTAAAACCATTACAACACTGTCTATTTCTTCTTTTTCAAGCAATGTGCACATGATTTCTGATATTCCAAAGTTTAAAAAATCTTTCATTCTTAACTGTCGGTTGGCAGTACACATTCCGAAATCATCTATTCTAAATTGAATGTTTTTAGCTATCACATCTTTGGTGAGTTTTTTAATTCCTCTGTGATGATCAAAAAGGGGGCAGTATTCAACTTCAGGTTCTGTCACTTCAACTACTTTCCCATCTTTGATGGTGATTTTACTTAATCCCAATGCTTCAATAATGTGTTCGCTCATGGTTGAAAATATTGTTAAAAATATTATTTAATGTTTTGGAGGTTGTGTGGGAAGGGTCTGTTCTTCCCACTAAAATATGGTTAGAAAATTTTGATAATAATAAAGGAGGAAAAAGGAAGAAATTTGATGGTTTCTTCCTTACATATACTGAACGAGCTGTTCTTCCTGGTCATTTCCAGGTTTTACTTTGTCAATTGCTTCTTTAAAGTATTTGTTTGGAATTTCACTAGCGTCTAGATTATTTCTTAAGGTGAGCATGGCAGCTTCTCTACATACTGATTCAATGTCTGCTCCAACATATCCTTCAGTATTTTTTGCTAATTTTTTGAGATTTACGTCTTCTGCTAGTGGCATATCTTTGGTGTGCACTTTAAAGATTGCAAGCCTTGCTTCTTCATCCGGCTCTTTGACTTGTATGTGTCTGTCAAATCTTCCCGGCCTCATTAAACCGGCATCTAAAATGTCAGGTCTGTTGGTTGCTGCTATGATTGCAACGTCCTGAAGTTCCTCTAAACCGTCCATTTCAGTTAATAATTGGTTTACAACTCTTTTTGTAACGCCGCTGTCAGTGTCATTTCCGCTACGTGCGCTGGCTATTGCATCGATTTCATCGAAAAAGATCACTGTTGGGGCCGCCTGTTTAGCTTTTCTAAATACTTCACGGACGCCTTTTTCAGATTCTCCAACCCATTTGGATAAGAGTTCCGGACCTTTTACGGAAATGAAGTTTGCTTCACTTTCGCTGGCTACTGCTTTTGCAAGTAAAGTTTTTCCAGTTCCAGGAATTCCGTAAAGGAGGGTTCCTTTTGGAGGTCTTATTCCTAGGCGTTGGAATGTATCTGGGTGTTTTAAAGGCCATTCAACAGCTTCTTTTAACTCTTGTTTGACATCTTCAAGACCACCTATGTCGTCCCATTTAATATCAGGAATTTGAACGAGAACTTCTCTGAGTGCAGAAGGTTGGATTTCTTTTTGCGCTTCTTTAAAGTCATCTCCAGTTACTACGATTTTTTCTAATACCTCTTTTGGTATCTCTTCATCGTTTTGGATTTCTGGCAATATTCTTCTCACAACTCTCATTGCGGCTTCTTTACATAATGACTCTAGATCTGCCCCAACAAATCCGTGGGTTGTTGTTGCGATTTTTTCCAAATCAACATCCTCTGCAAGTGGCATGTTCCTTGTGTGAATTTCAAGTACCTCTTTTCTCTCTTCAGTATCTGGCACTCCTATTTCGATTTCTCTGTCAAACCTTCCAGGTCTTCTGAGTGCAGGATCAAGGGAATCAGGTCTGTTTGTTGCACCAATAACGACTACTTGGCCACGGGATTTAAGGCCGTCCATTAAAGTTAAAAGTTGAGCAACGGTTCTTCTTTCAACTTCTCCGTTAGTTTCTTCTCTTTTTGGTGCAATTGCATCTAATTCGTCTATGAATATGATTGAAGGAGAGTTTTCTTCAGCTTCTTCAAAGTATTCTCTTAGGTTTTCTTCAGATCCACCTACGTATTTGCTCATAATTTCAGGCCCGTTTATTGCAATGAAATGAGCATCACTTTCGCTAGCTACTGCTTTAGCTAGTAATGTTTTACCTGTACCTGGTGGGCCGTGCATTAACACTCCTTTTGGTGGTGCAATTCCTAATTTCTCGAAAAGTTCGGGTCTCTTAAGAGGAATCTCAATCATTTCCCTTACTTTTTTAACTTCTTCTTTTAAACCACCAATATCCTCGTAACTTACATCTACAAGGTTTCCGACACCTTCGAGTTTGCTTACATCGACTGGGGTCTCATGAAGTTGCACTTCAGTATTCGGTCCAACAATAACGATGTCCTTTGGATTGGTGGATACAACCGCAAATTTAATTTCTTTCATTGCTGGTGTGATGTCCATTAGTTCATCAAATAAGCTATTGAATCCCATTCTTGGTCTTGGGGCGCGAATTTGTGATCCAATGATGTCACCTTGCATCATTACTTTTCCGGCAAATAAACCACGTACATCACCTTGTACACGGATGTTATTTTCAGTTGGTGCTAGAACAACTTTTTTAGCTTCAGTCGCTTTAGTCTTTTTAATTGTGACTTCTCCACCAATTGTTGCTCCGGAATTTTTACGTACTAACCCATCGATTCTTATAATTCCGAGACCAATGTCGGTTTGAGAAGGAAGTGCAATTGCAGCAGTTCTTTTTTCTCCAACGATTTCAATTAAATCTCTTTCTTTAATGTTTAAATCGTCCATGACATTTGGATCAAGCCTTGCAATGCCTTGACCAACGTCTTTTTGAGAAATTGCTTCTGCAACTTTTAATGTGATTTCATTTTCTGCCATGTTATCATCTCCTTTATATGGCTGTGATTAAATAATTGTAATTTTGCCAATCTTTTTGTAACTTTTTGTAAGTTTATTGACAAACTTATCTGTGTATGTTTTACTATATAAAGGTTTCGGTTTTGAAACTTTTCTAAAACAAGTTTTATGAGCTTTATTTTACTTAATAATTTTGTTATGGTGTTATTTTTTATATTATATAAATTTAAATTTTTGGTATTGAAAAATAATATGTTTGGTGATGTTATATCTTAATTTAAAATTTAATTACTTTTTGACAGTTTAATATTTGTTCGTATTAATCAAAACAAAATTATCTTATTGTTCCGCCAAATCCTGTGAACAATTTTTTGACATTTTCAATGTCCTGCTTTGACAAGGCACTTACTTCAAAGGTCAAACTTATTGAGTTGTCATCAATTTGAGGCCCATTGTATGCGTCGGTCAGTTTGATGTCAATGATGTTGTCGATGTTCAACACGGTATCTTCTATAGTTTCGACGTGGACGTTCTTTGGGAATATGCAGCTGATGGATTCGGTTTTTTTATCCAAATTCTCAATTTTCCACTTATAAAGGTCTTCATTACTTAAAACTTCAATATTGGATATTCTTAAACTTTTAACTTTAGTTCCTGTTTTTAAAAAGACAGTTTTATCATCTAAGCTTTCTAAAGTTCCAACATGAATCTTTCCAGAGTAGATATGTTTTAGACCAACTTCATGGCCGATTGAGTCATATAGTATGCTGTATTCATGATTGAGGCCGTTGATTGCTTTGTCACTCCTACCTAAAGCGTTTTTGATATCTCCCATATGCTTTGTTGCATTAATCGCTATTTCCATGAACTTTTCATCATCTTCGTTATTGATGACGTCCCTTAGTTCAATGACAGATTCCGCAAATGTGTTTCTGATTTTTGGACCATTTGGATTCATGGATTGGATGTTGTAAGTTAGATATGGATTTTGTGAAACGATACGGGCAATCATATCTATCATTAAATTATAAATAGGACTTTCATAATCTTCAGTTTCAGATATGTCCACTTTTAGTTTTTCGATTGCTGAAGCGGTTGAGATGAATGAAAAATGAGTTAGGACTTGCACAATGCTCATCATAAAATCGTGTTTTTCTGAGGTAGTTTCAATCACTCTCATATTTTTGCTTTCAAGGTATTTGTAAACCTTATCATACCATTTGCCTTTTTTATCTGGAGTTAAAACAATTACCTGATTGTCAAGATTTGTGGTTCTCGGACCAAAGATAGGGTGTGTTGGAATGTATTCTATGGTGTCAGGCAGCACTTCTGCCATTGTTTTGGAGGGTTCTTCTTTAACGGATGTAACGTCAATCATGACTGATCCTTCTTTCATGAAAGGGGCCACTTCACGTATCACATCACATGTATGTTGCATGGGAACAGAAATTATTAGCATATCAGAAATATTGGCCAGGCCGGCATTGGATTCAATATAGTTCACGCCCGCTTCATCAGCAACATTTCTGCCTTTATTGTGGTCTCTTCCAGTTATGTATACATCAAATTCATCTCTAAAATAGTAAATGAGGGTTTTACCTAAACCATCACTACCTCCAATAATTCCAATATTCATTTTAACCATTAATAATTTTAAATTAATAAGTATATAAATTATTAACTAGAAAAATTATTGTGGAATCATGAAAATTATAAATCAGGATACAAAAGAAGGAATAATTGAGTTAGTTCCAGAAACCTTAGATGATTTGTGGCATTTGTCTCATATTGTTGAAGTCGGAGATAATGCATCCTCTAAAACTACTCGCCGTATTCAGGATAATACTGGTGATAAGTTAAGAAGCGATAGGGGAGTTAAAAAAACATTTTATTTAGGTTTGGATATTGAAAATATTAGTTTTCATTTATTCACAGGTAAATTAAGATTGACTGGAGTTATCACCAGGGGTCCGGAAGACCTAATTCCACTTGGATCCCACCACACTCTTGAAGTTAAGCTTAACACACCAATCACTATTAAAAAAGAAAGATGGCCAAAATGGGCTATCAAAAGACTTAACCAGGCTATTGATGCTTCTAAAAAGCTGTCCGCAATTATTGTTGTTTTAGAAGATGATTCTGCAACACTTGGCTTGATGAGGCAATTTGGAATAGAATATTATGGTCCAATTAAGGGTCATGTTTCAGGTAAGAGAATCGTCGATAAAAACAGACAAAAGAATATCGTCCAGTTCTATGAAAAGGTCATAGAATCAATTGTAAAATTCGATTCGATTGAAAACATTATTCTTGCAGGTCCAGGATTTGTAAAAAATGATTTTTATGACTATTTAAAAGAAAAACATAAGGATTTAGCAAAGATATCCATTGTTGAAGCCACAGGTTCCGGAGGGCGTGTTGGAATAAGTGAAGTTCTTAAGAAGGGGACTGTTGAAAAGTTAACTGCAGAAAATAGGGTGGCTATTGAAATGGGGGTCATCAATAAGCTGCTTGAAGAAATTGGCAGAAATTCATCTAAAATTGCCTATGGTTTAAATCAGGTTAAAAATGCAATAAATTTGGGTGCGGTCAGTGAACTTCTAATTCTCGACACTAAAGTCGCAGGTGATAATATGGGTGATTTGATGGATATGGTTGAGAATATGAAAGGAACAGTAATGGTCATTAGTAGCGAACATGAAGGCGGAAAACAATTGGAAAGCCTAGGTGGTATGGCAGCTATTTTAAGATATGAAATAGCTTAATTTATATAACATTAATTATTAATTATATTATTAGTTAAAATGAATTTTTAAAACTCGTGATTTATATGTATTTATCGGTAATTATAGCATTAATTATAGTTTTTCTTATATCTGCATTAGGAACTGCTATATTAAACGTTATTTTCAGGTTCTTCGGTGAAAGAGGATACCTGGGAAATTTATTTCCTAATGTTCGTGGTGGAATTCCAAGAGGAATGGGAATAGTTCCATTTTTGGTTCTATCACTTTTCTTTTTACCAGGATATAACAGCCTAATTTTAATTATCGGTATCTGTGCGTTTATCGACGATGTTATGGGAAGAAAGAAATCTCCACTCGGAATTGAATGGGGGCAACTGTTAAGGGGCATTGGAATCATTTTAATCATTGTTCTAGGTTTTATTAATGGATTGGGTGTTTCTTCAATATTCATAGCACTCATGGTCCAGCCACTTAATATATCAGATATGCAACCTGGTTCAACATGTATCGTAACATTAATCATGTGTGTTCTTACAATGATTCTCATGTTGATTGTTGGATCTGCAGAGGTTTCTGAACTTCCTGCTGTTTACACTCCATTATTATTATTTGTAGTTTGTCTTGGTTATTCTCCACTTGACTTTTCTGGAAAAATCATGTTGGGAGAAGTTGGAAATCACACTTTCGCAATCGCATTGGGTGTTTCTTATTACATAATGGGTGGCTTAGTTGGATTAATTGTAATGTTTATCTTAACTACTGCATTAATCGCATTTGTTAGAAGAAACAATTTAAAAGTATTCTTCAGACAAAAGCTAAGATTGCTTGACCCGACATTTGGTGATTTCTTCATGGATGTTCTAACCGGCGGAGGATTAGGAGATCTATTTAGAAAATGGATTTTAAAAGACAAACAATATAATGTAACCAATCCATTATTGATTAGTTTAGGTTTTAGAAGATTATTGTATAATCCTCATGCGGACCATCCAAAAAGTTATGTGCCAACCAAATCAAAACTAAGATTGGGATAAGGTGATTTTGTGAAAGCATTATTGGTAGTTACTGGAAGGGGATTAGGTGGAGATGCAGTCATTGCTTTAAATCTAATTAAAGCACTTGAAAAAAGAGGAGTCGAATGTGAAATAGCGTTGGACGAATCTGCTCCAGGGGTTTTGTTTAAAAAAAATGGATATTCCTGGCATAAAATATCCATTCCTCAGGCCGGAGGGCACGCTGCCACTAAATTAACTGCCGCAAAAGGTGCTTTGAAACTAGTCGCAGCTACATTTAAAGCAAGAAGCTTAATTAAAAAAACCAATGCTGATTTTGTCATCGGAGTTTTGGGTGGGGGCGCTATTGTCGGATCTTTAGGTGCAAAATTTGCTCGAAAAAAAGCATTTTCTTTAATTTCCACACCTCTCGACTCAAAGGTATGTCCGAAATTCAATGAATGTTTCATGTTTCCTGAATTAAATGCATTTAGATTGGATACGCTCCCAAAGAATATTGATAAATCATTTTACCCTTTAGCTGATGATATTGGCAATGGGGATGCAAAAGAAGGACTTTTAAAACTAAAAGAATACTCTAATTTTGACGAATCTAAAAAAACTATTCTATTTTCTTCAGGTTCTTCAATCTTTAAAGGCATGGTTGATGGAATTTGCAATGTTGCTGATTTTACAGATGAGTATAATCTTGTTTTGGTGGGTTTGCCTTTGCATGACGAATACTTGGATGAAATCAATAAAAGAAATATTATCTATGCAGGATATGTCGATTGGATTAATCACCTGTTTAAATTTGCAGATCTTGCAGTTTTAACCGATGATGGGGTTTCTATTCAAGAGTCTTTAGCCAGCAATACTCCAATTGTCACCTTGACTCATGTAAAATGGGGAAGATATCAGAATATGGCTGGCGTATATAAGGGAGCAATTATTGAGTCTTCTGTTGACGATGTTGTCGAAAATGTCCAAAAGGCATTCGATGAGTATGAAACATTAACTGAAAACACATCTAAATACGGAAAACTTTGCCTTGAGGCTAGTGATGTTTTAGCTGATAAAATATTAAAAAAAGTAAAATAGTGGTATTATAACCACATATTTTTGATTATTTTGTAATTTGTATCTGTAGAAGGGTGTATCTCTAAAAATTCACCATAATCATCCAAATCATAATCCATTCTCATTAAAAATGAAAGATATGCCACATCACTTACAGATGATGGAGATATTGAATTAATCCTGTTTATTTTATTATTTTTCTTGTCAAACTCTATTTCAGTATAGCCGGTATCTCCGGTTAATATGTTCCAGAATGCAGAAGGTCCTCCAATTCCAGGCATTCCAATAGTTGCTTTGTCCCCTTCACCACATTCGGATTTTTCATTTTTGACAAAACTGGCTTCCATGTTCAGGCTTAAGGTTTGAGGAATGCAATCATAACTTACTTTATTTGCATATCCTGCCATGTTCCTTGCAGCCGCAATCCCTTCCATTCTGGCTACTGGTGTTAGGAGGTAGCCTCCGGTAACATCTCCTGCAGCATATACGTTATCTCTGCTGGTTTTCATCATTTCATTAACTTTAATGGTTCTGTCAGGATTTATTTCAACAAATCCTTCTGCAATTTCACTGTTTGGAGTTCTTCCTGTTGCAAAAAATGGAACTCCTTCGAGTTCTTCATCTTTATCAGTCAATACCTTGTCTTTAAAAGCATGTTTTACATTGGTGTTTTCTAAAACGTTAACGTCAGGCATGATCTTTTCTAGGATGTATTTTTTGGCATTGCCTTCAATCTCTTTTAGAAATGTGCTTCTTGCAATAACATTTACCTCACTGCCTAGTGTTGAGTAGATATTAGCTATTTCACAGGCTATAATGCCTCCGCCAATAATATTTAATTTTTCAGGAACCTTGTCGAGCTTTAAAATGTCTTTGTTGGTTAATCCGTATTCGCTGCCTTCGATATTTGGGATAAATGGCCGTGCACCTGTAGCTATCAATAGGTTATCATATTCAAAACTTTCACCATTGACATTGACAGTGTCTCCTTCAATGGAAGCTTCCCCATAAATGACATTGTTTCCTACACTTTCATTTTCCATTTGGTTTAATTTTCTGAGTTTTTCTTGTGTTTGTGTAATTCTTTCAACGATTTTTGAATATGAAATATCCATTTGGCTTTTAATAAATCCATAACTGTTGAATTTGTTATTCAAATCAATGAATTTGGTGACGTCTGTTAATGCACAAATGACCATGCATCCTTCATTTAAGCAAGTTCCAGCTATATGATTTTTTTCTATTAATGTAACTTCTTTTTTTAATTTTCCAAGTTCAAAGGAAGCTAATCTTCCAGCAGGACCTGAACCGATAACAATATTTTCCATTAAAACACCTATTTAGATAATTTTATATAATATCAATTTAGTAAATAATGTATATATTAAAATTATGGAGATGTAATTCATGTGTATTGCAGCACCCGCTCAGGTTGTTGAAATTAATAGGGAAGATAACTGGTTATATGCTGACTTTGGTGGAGCTAGACAACAAGCTAAAATGGACCTTTTACCAGATGTGGAAATTGGAGATTATGTTCTTATCCACGCAGGTTATGCAATTGAAAAATTAACTGAAGAAGCTGCTAAAGAATCTTTAGAAGCTTGGGAAGAACTTTTAGATATTCTCGAAGAAGAGGATATGGAAATGGAAAAAGCAAGAAGGGAGCTCAATCAGTAGATTGACACTCTTGTTACTCCTTTTATTTTTAAAAATTCGTTTATTAAATCCCCTTTGACGGGCTCTTCAGTGATTATTGTTAATAATGGAGTTTTTTGAAGCTCCGTATCTTCGGCGTAGGCTTGTCTTATTCCGATACCTTTTTCTGAAATTAAATTTGTTGTTGCGGCAAGTATCCCTTCATTTTCAGATCCTACTTCTATTTCAATTACTCCCAATTTTAAGTTTTTTGCGATATTTTTCAGTAGGGTTCCTGCCGGAATGATATTTGAAAATAAGTTGTATAATTCTTCATCTTCTTTAATGATTTCGATTGTTGATTTTATTGCTCTTCTGTCAACTTCTGCTGCAGTAGCTAGTGCTTTATCACTGATTTTTAAATTACCACAGTATATTTTCCCGTCATCGTTAATGGATAAACCTAATTCAATCATCTTTTCTGCAACTCTTATACGTGCAGGATATTTTTTAAATTTTTCATTAATTTTTTCCCACATTTTAATCATCATTCCAACTTTTTGTACATTCATGTTATTTTATGTTGATGGGAGTATATAATAATTATTATTTTTTAAAAAAGAGATAATTTTTAGATAAAGTTGTCAATTTTAATGAAAATGCCTTGAAAATAAGTTAGAAGTAGGCTAGATGGGATTCGAACCCATGACCTCCCGGTTATCAGCCGAGCGCGCTAACCAAGCTGTGCCACTAGCCTATAAAATCAGATTGGCAGTTAACTGTCAACACTTTTACTTATATTAATTACTATATATAACACTTTCGGTTATACATAGAATTATATAAGATTTTTAAAAATTTATCTATTAATCATTTCGTTAATGGAGTCTGCCATAGCATGTCCTTCAACGATAATTTTTGCAGTATCAATACCTTCAACGCTTTCTGCTCTAACTTTAGCATCAGCAGCAATACGGGTGATACTCATACAACCAGGATTGGTTGGTTTAAGGATAATTTCAGCTTGATCGCCGTCTACGGTAATATTTTGTACAATACCCATTTCTACAATACTTATACCCATGTGAGGGTCATTAATTACAGAAACAGCATCTTTAATATCATTTACTAATTCTTCTGACATATTAGTGTCTCCTAATTTTTATCATATTAATACTTTTAAAGTTATGTTATATAAATAGTGTGGTTTGATTAAATTATTTTAATCTATGTTTAATTTTCACGCCAATGCCGTTATCGCATTCTTCCATCTCACGGCCGGTCATAACAGCTTTGCCCACTCCGACAACGGTATCGTCCCGAACAACCACAACTTCATCGTTTGGAATGATATTGTGTGATGCTTTATCAATTCCAGGTGCAAAAACAGTATTTGTCTGCAAGTCAAAGTCAATATTAACGATGTTTATTCCCAAATCTTTTAAGATTTCTCCCCCTGCAAGATTTAGTCTGTATAATCCGTAATCTTTATTTAACAAAGCTAATTGAGTGCCGTTTGACAATACTCTTTTGTGATACATTCCTTTTGTCTTTACATTATCCGGAATGAATCCGTCGCCATTTTCACCAAACTGGTATTTTGCAATTGACCTTAGTTCATGCAATGTTTTTTCCCTTCTATTCACTCTTTGGTGCTTTTTGAGTTCCATTCTTAAATTGTAAAGGGAATCTGGTGAAGTTGGTCTTTCATCAACACATACATTTACAAAATCATCAATATAAGCTTCACAGGATTGCAAATATCCTCCAGCAAGGTTTGCTACAATCTTTTTACCTCTTGTGTATTTCTCAATTAGTTTGCCTGTCTCTTCGATTTCATCTTCGGACCATACGCCGGTTGTGCTTGTATCGTAAGATTGGATTGGAAATGTATTTTCAAGTTCCCTTGGACAGATTCCAAAAGGGGAAGTTACAATAAGTTCCTGATATGATCTTGTAAGTTTCCTAAATTTTTGATGGGATTTTGAATTGGAATAAGGTTTTTTCATACTGCAGGGTAATAAAACAACTGTATCTCCTAAAGGTTCCATCATTTCCATTCTTTGTCTCCATCTAACGGCTTCTGGACGGTACAAAGATTCTTCACTTGAACATATTACTTGCATGTTATTCCTCGAAAGATTTTATCAATTCATCGTTAAGTTTTATAAATCGTTCAATAGTCTCGTCAGGGGCTTCTATTCGACGTTTCCATTTTTCAATCACATAATCCATATCCACTTCGGTCGAACCGCTTACTAAATTATCGGCATGTGCAACAATTTTTTCTTCCAAAGTTTCTGGAAGATATGATTTTTTGGGAAGTCCTAATATTTCAGCCTCTTCAGCGGTGATTCCGGCACCGATATGTCTTTCAATGATATTTAAAACATCCTGGGAGTAGCCATATTTTTTGGCAATTTCCACTCCTTCGATTGCATGTGTGATGCCGTGGGTTCTGGACCTACCGATGTCGTGCAGAAGCGCACCCTTTTTAATTAAATCCAGATCTGTCTCTTCAAAATTAGCAGCTATTTTCATAGCTTTTTTTAAAACCGCTTGGGAATGTTCAATAACATTTTCTGGTGTATTTTCTTTTCTAAGTAATTCCAGTTCCATTTTATCTTATTTGTTTTTCTTGTTAAATGAATTAAAATTACTTTCCACCATCTTTAAATCTTCTTTAATTTGTTTAATGTTAGCGGTATTGTCCTGGAATTCTAGCTCTTCCATACAAACAGGACATAAGAATTCGTAATCTGAAGCATCATCAAAATCAAATCTGACGTGGCCTTGTGGGCAGATGAAAAACATATTGTTTTCTTCACGTTCCAATTCGTCATTAAGCATTTTTAAGTATTGCTCTGAATCTTTTTTAATGCGTGTGATAACTTCTTCTTTTTCAAATTTCCATGAATATGTAAACCACTGGGTTTCAGGGTCTTTACTTCTTTTATAACTAGCCAATCCCATATCGTAAAGTTTATAAAGTATTTTTCTAACAATATTTAATTTAATTCCAGTTTTATTGGCAATTTCCTCGTCGGTTTCTACACCATCGAGCAATGCTTCAATAATAGGTAAATTGTCTTCATCTTCAACAACGTTGGTTAATAATGTCTTTACTAATGGATCGTTTATCATTTGATTTCCTCGGGGATTTTAATAGTTATGTTATCATATTTTTTCATGGAATAAAAACTTAAAAATGATGATAAATTAATGTTTAGTTTTGTTTTTTTTATTTTATAAACTTTTTGTAGTTATAATGAGTCTCTTTTTCTTATAATCACTGCAGGTGTATGGGTTATGGAATCAAGTGCTTCAATTGTTACTTCGTCAATTTCACTTCCAAGCACGGCTTTAACGCTGTGTATTGTTTTCATCTCTGTTGAAAGTGATTTTTGATAATCTTCTGCAATGTTGGCTATTTTTAAAGCACTTTCTACATCTATTTTTTCGCTACATCCGAGAGGTGTTGATCCCATATTTTCAGATAGTTGTCCTTTAAAATATCCAAAAAATCCTTTGTCAGCTTCAATTCCGTCAATTGCTATTGGAAGACCTGTAAAGTATTTTCCTCTTTTCATGTATGTTGCATCGGTATCAATAATCATTACACAAACGTCTTTCCCGATTTCCTTTTTGATGTCTTTGGCGACCTGTTCAGGATTGTCTGGAAGTAGCGATACAAAAGTCCCTGGGGCATTGCTTAAATCAATTCCCGCCTCTGAAGCAGGTTTAAGTGCATGTTTCAGACCGTATAGTTGAAGAACTACTTCTTTGTGGGCTTTAGTTTCCTCTGGCAATTTTCTTAAATTTTTAATGGTTCTCTTTTTGATTCCTAGAAGTGGTCCCAGAATATATCCCCATAAGTATTTGCTCCAAACTGTTGTTAAAAAGTTGGCCGTTAGGGATGGTGTATATTCTGCTTCGTCAATTAATCTGTTTTGTGAAACGGAAATTGGTGTTTCTGCAATTACCAAATAATCTCCTGGATGCATTAATTCTTTTGCTGGAGTTATTATTGAGCTTAAATCTTCATTTGGTTTGATATAACCAGTTTCAATAGGAATTACAATATACTCTCCATTTATCACATGTTTGATATTTTTTAAATCAGTCATAAAAATCCTTAATTGAAAATTAATATAATTAATTATTTAATATACTAAAGTTTATATTTATTATTATACTGTGGTGTAATTATGGCAAGGAAATTTATAACATATTTTGATAAGCAAGGTAATGATTATACTGATGAATTGATTATGGCTGTTAAAGATAAGTTAGAAGTCTGTGACAATATCAAACACATTTTAATTGCCTCTGCATCCGGTGAATCTGCATTAAAGTTAGCAGAAGCTATTGATGATGACATTACAATTATCAATGTTTCTCACAATGTCGGATTCAGTGGAGACAATGAATCTGATATTTCAGAGGAAATGATTGAAACATTGGAAAAGAATGGTGTTAAAACCTATCAGGGAATCCATGCATTCAGCGGTGCTGCAAGAGGAGTTACAAACAAATATGGCGGATATTCTCCACTTGATGTTGTAGCGGATACATTAAGAATGTTTTCCCATGGTGTAAAAGTTGCTGCAGAAATATCAATCATGGCTTGTGATGCTGGTTTGGTTCCTGTTGGGGAGGAAATTATTGCAATTGGTGGAAGAGCCCACGGTGTGGATACTGCAGTTATTTTAACTCCTGTAAACTCAAAAAATTTATTTAATATGCAGTTCCATGAGATTATTGCAATGCCGAGGGATTAATTAATTTTTTTAATTTTCCAATGGTTTATTTTTAAAAATACTTAAAAAGTAGGTGCATTTAAATATTAGATAAGATAGATATAATTAACAATTATTTTAATAAGCAGTATGTGGGGTTACGTTGTGAAATTTATAGACGATGCAATAAAAGAATCTGAACAAAGAATGGAAGAGAAAGCACCGGCAACAATCTCTTCAGATATAGATGAAGAACTTATTAGTATTATGGACGGTGTTAAAACAAAAATTTTCGTTGTTGGTGCTGGAGGAGCAGGAAACAACACTATTTCAAGATTAAACGAAATGGGTATCGAAGGAGCTACAACAATTGCAGTAAATACTGATGCTCAAGATTTATTTTACAGCCAATCTAGTAAAAAAATCCTTTTAGGAAGACAAACTTCTAGGGGATTAGGTGCAGGTGGAGAGCCAGCTGTAGGTGAAGAATGCGCTGAAGAAAGTGAAGATGAAATCAGAGAAGAATTAGAAGGCGCAGACATGGTATTTGTCACCTGTGGTCTTGGTGGAGGAACTGGTACTGGTTCAGCTCCAATTATTGCTAAATTAGCTAAAAAATTAGGCGCACTTACTGTTGCTGTTGCTACTATGCCATTTTCTGCTGAAGGTATTAAAAGAAGAGACAATGCAGATCAAGGTTTAGAAAAACTCCAAGAAGCTGCAGATACTGTAATCATTATTCCTAATGATAAATTACTAGAAGTAGCACCAAACTTACCTTTAAACAAAGCTTTCATGGTTTCTGATGAAATTTTAGGAAGAGCTGTTAAAGGAATTACTGAATTAATTACTAAAAAAGGTCTTGTAAGTTTAGACTTTGCTGATATTAGAAGTATCATGAGTGGTTCTGGTATGGCTATGATTGGTATGGGTGAATCTGACTCTGGAGACAGAGCTTTAGAATCTGTACATGAAGCATTAAGCAGCCCATTATTAGATATTGATATTTCCAATGCTACTGGTGCTTTAGTAAACATATCTGGTAGTTCTGATTTAACATTACATGAAGCTGAGAAAATCGTTCAAGTTGTTGCTGATAAATTAGATCCTGAAGCTAACATTATTTGGGGTACTCAAATTGATGAAAGTCTTCAAAATATGGTTAGAACAACTGTGGTTGTTTCAGGCATTAAATCTAATTATGGTTCTGATATTGAACCTGAAATCGAATATGCTGAAGAGGTTTCAGAATCAGAATCTGCTAACGACCAATTAGATGATTTTATTGATGGAATTTTCTAATTCCATTTACTTATTTTTTTTCAAAAATGCAAACCTTTATTAATGTTTAAGATATAAATTATTTTATTACTATTATTTTATTATAATTCATAAAATTATGATTTTTTCATAGTTTTTTTATTTTGGGTATTTAAATGAATGTTGAAGAAAGTTTTAATAAATTTATTAAAGACAGTAAAAGAGTATTGAAAGTATCAAGAAAACCAGACTTGCAAGAATATAAGGAACTCGCTAAAGTAGTTTCTATTGGCGTTTTAATTGTTGGAGCTATTGGTTTTGTAATAGTTTTAGCTGGTTCTTTAATTGGTTTATAGAACCGCTATTCATTTTTTTGATCCATATTATTTTATAATAAAATTTGTAATTGTTTTATTTTATTCAAAAATTAGTTTTTTTGAAAAGTTTTATATACTATTATTTAGATAGATATTGATATTATAGAAATCTAATTTTCAGAAATTTAATTTTCTTGAATAATTATGGCTTTTATAATAACTTTTAACTTAATGTATGAATTTATCTTTTTGGATTAAAAAAACTAAGACTTTATTAAGTTTTATATGTTAATTAATCGAATAGATGATAATTTTTGAACCTATTGAAGGTAGGGGATAGCTTAGTAAATTTTCACAAAAAATGTGAATTACCTAAGAATCCACATGCTGTGGAACTTCATTAACTTAGTCAAATATTAAAATAGGTGAATTTTTCATGGAAGAATCTAATAGTTCCATATATGCTCTTAAGACCTCTGCAGGTCAAGAAAGAAATGTAGCCAGGCTTTTAGCTCGTAAAGCTAAAACAATCGATGGCGTAGGCATTTCATCAATTCTTGTTCCAGAATCTTTAAAAGGATATATTTTAGTTGAATCTTCAACAAAAATAGATCTAAGAAATCCTGACTTAAAAGTTCAACATTTAAGGGGGGTAGTTGAAGGTAGTGTAGGCATTACTTTTGATGAAGCAAAAAGATTCTTGAAACCGGAACCAATCATTTCCTCTATTCAGAAAGGAAGTATTGTTGAGCTTATTTCTGGACCGTTCAAAGGTGAAAGGGCGAAAGTGGTTCGTATTGATGAATCACGTGAAGAAGTCGTCCTTGAGTTAATAGAGGCAGCAGTACCTATTCCAGTTACTGTTAAAGCTGATCAAATTAGAATAATTCAAAAGGAGGCTGACTGATGGCTAAAGATACAGTCGAAGTTCTTATCGAAGGTGGAAGCGCTACTCCGGGACCTCCATTAGGCCCTGCTTTAGGACCTTTCGGTATTAACATGATGCAAGTAGTTGATGAAATTAATCAAAAAACTGCTGACTTTGCAGGAATGAAAGTGCCTGTTAAAGTTTCTATTGATAGAGATACCAAAGACTTCGAAATCGAAATCGGTACTCCACCAACTACAGCACTCATTAAAGAAGAATTAGGCATCGAAAAAGGTTCTCATGAACCAGGTTTGGATATCGTTAACGATTTACCAATCGAGACTGCTTTAAAAATTGCAAGAATGAAATTTGATTCATTACTCGCAAACGATTACAAAGCAGCTGTTAAAGAAGTTATGGGGACTTGTGTAAGTATGGGATTATCTGTTGATGGTAAAGACCCAAGAGAAGCACAAAAAGCAGTTGATGCTGGAGAATATGATGATGTCTTATTAGAATAGATGTCATTGTTTAAAATTTAAATTAAGTTAATAATACAGTGTATATGACGTTATAATTACGATTATAATTGATATACTGTTTTTAATTCATGCAATCGTTTAAGAATTTTTTTCTTGTAATCGATACTCATGAAACCAATAAAATCCAATGAACAGAATGTTCATGGGGGATGAATATGACACAAGATGTAATTAACGCGGTGAAGGAGGCAAAAGAACAATCTAAGCCGAGAAACTTCACTGAGTCCGTAGATATTATTATTAATATCCGTGACTTAGATGTCAGAAAGCCAGAAAATAGGTTTAATGAGGAAGTTACTCTTCCTAACGGCCGTGGCAAAGAGATTAAAATCGGAGTCATTGCTGACGGGGAACTCATTGTTCAAGCTAAAGAGGCTGGTCTTGACACTGTAATTAATAAAGGAGATTTAGAAGAGTTTGGAAAAGACAGAAAAGCTGCTAAAAAAATGGCAAACTCTGTTGATTTCTTAATAGCTCAAGCTGATATGATGCCACTTGTTGGTAGATTCTTAGGTCCAGTTCTTGGTCCTCGTGGGAAAATGCCAAAACCAGTGCCTGCAAGTATCAAATTAGATCCTCTTTTAGAAAGATTACAAAGTACTGTCAAAGTTGGTGTAAAACAACAAGCAAGTATTCAAATTGTTGTTGGAAGCCAAGACATGTCAGACGAGGACATAGCTGAAAATGTGGAAACTGTTCTTACAGTCTTAGACCGCAATTTAGAAAAAGGAAGAAGTCAAATTAAGTCCATGTTTATAAAAACAACTATGGGACCAGTAGTGAGGGTGATCTAATGGCTCATGTTGCTGAATGGAAAAAGGAAGAAGTTATAGAGCTTAAAGGCATTATTGATAAATATGATGTTATAGGTCTTGTTGATTTAGAAAACATTCCTGCAAAACAGCTCCAAGAAATGAGAAAAAATCTCACAGGTAAAGCTGTAATCAGAATGTCTAAAATTAATCTTATTAATTTAGCTCTTGAAGATTGTAATGCTGAAAAAACCAACATTGTTGACTTATCAGAACATATGGATGGTCAAATTGCAATTATTGCAACTGAAATGAATCCTTTCAAATTGTACAAAATATTGGAAGACAGCAAAACATCTGCTCCTGCTAAACCAGGAACAATTGCACCTGAAGATATTATTGTACCTGAAGGAGACACTGGATTTGAACCAGGTCCATTTTTAGGAGAATTACAACAAGTTGGAATTCCTGCAAAAATCGATAAAGGAAAAATCTGCGTTCAAAAAGAAACTGTCGTCGTAAAAGCAGGCGAAGAAGTTTCCAAACAAGTTGCAGCAACTTTATCAAGAATGGATATTAATCCTATGGAAGTGGGAATTGACTTAAAAGCAGTATACGAAGAAGGATCAATTTATACTTCAGATGTACTTGCAATCGATGAAGAACAAACATTAGCTGACGTACAAAATGCATTCAGAAATGCATTCAATTTATCTGTAAACGCAGCTATTCCTACTGATGAAACTATTTCCACAATAATTACTCTCGCATACACCAGAGCAATTAATGTCGGTGTTGAAGGAGCAATTATGACTTCAGAAACTTCAGAACCAATCATTGGTTTAGCTCAAGCTAAAATGTTAGCTTTAGCATCAGAAGTATCAGGTACTGAAGGTGCTTTAAGCGATGAATTAGCTGAAAAACTTTCTGCAAATGCTGTAGCTGCTGCTCCAGCAGAAGAAGAAGTTGAAGATGAAGTTGTTGAAGAAGAGGAAGAAAAAGAGGAAGAAGAACCAGCAGCTGGGTTAGGGTTGCTATTCTAAAATTAATTTAAATATTTTATTATAATTTAACTAACACTTTAAAAAATTAATGGTGATAACATGGAATATATATATGCGGCAATGATTTTGCACAGTGCAGAAAAAGATATTAACGAAGAAAATGTTAAAAGTATTATTGAAGCAGCAGGAATTGAAGCTGATGATGCTAGAATCAAAGCTTTAATCGCAGCTTTAGAAGATGTTGACATCGACGAAGCTATGGAAACTACTGCTATGGCAGCAGCAGCACCTGCAGCTGCACCTGCAGC
>Ga0129306_1000193_pt1 | contig 105594 bp, 82 predicted proteins | sample P827metagenome_FD_94438 | JGI IMG/M metagenome (GOLD analysis project Ga0129306, IMG submission 94438) | Capybara group fecal microbial communities from Wisconsin, USA - P827 metagenome | ecosystem: Host-associated > Mammals > Digestive system > Large intestine > Fecal | place: USA: Wisconsin...
CCTTAAAATGATACAATAATTATACCATAAAAAGGTCGATAAAACCAGTAAATATAAGGGTTTTCAGCCTTTTGACAAAGAAAAATCAGGGGCGGTGCCCCTGACTTTGTCTACAGTCTGAGGGCATATCTAAGATGATATGCCCTTTTCTTTATTTATCTGTTACTGCCGTTATACTAAATGCTCCCGGCCCAAAACTTATAGCGACAACTGGATTTGTCTGCACGAAGTGTATCTTTTTGAATTTATGCTTTTCTTCTATCAGTTTCCTAATATAATCAATATCTTTCTTTGAAAGACCAACATAATTCACGAAGACAACTTCATCACTTAGATTATTGTACATCAAAGCTTTATGAACAAATCTTTTCCACACTCTTTCCGATGATCCAAAGAGCATACCAGCCATTTCTATTTTTCCATTTTTTGTATAAGAGAATGGTCTCAGCATAAGTGACTTCATGAATCCGGCATAATTTGTGCTGACAAAACCAGCTCTTGCCAGATAATCCATGTTATCTATCATAATGCTATTCTTAATTCTTTCTTTTAGCTTGCCAAGTCTAAGTACAACTTCTTCAACACCCATACCAGCTTCTATCATACGGCAAGCAAAAATTGCCACAAGACCCTGACCACTTCCCATATGACGACTATCAAATACAGTAACGTTATCAAAGGATTCAGCTGCTTCCATAGCATATTTGTATGGATGATGCTCCATATCAGATGACATTGTAATATGTATTATATTATTTGCTGTTGTAAGATTCTCAGCAAAGAATTTCTCATAATCATCCGGCTTTGGAGAACGGGTAACGACCTTATTATTAGGATCAGCCATATATTCCATAAGACCTGTTGTATCTATATCAATACCCTCTCTGAACATACCTTCAGAAGTCTTGACCTTATGATTTATAACTGTAATCCTATACTTATCAAGTATTTCCTGAGTAAGATTACATGTACTTTCAGTAGTAATAGCAATCCTTCTCTTTCTCTGGCTCTCCTGCATCATAGAGAATGCATCTCCAGTTTCAAGACCACTGGAATCTATTACACGAATAAGAGTCTGAGGCAGCTGCCTGAACACTTCATTTTCCAGATCATTTCCAGTAACAGGCTTTACTACATAACCATTAAAGCCTTCTCTTGCATATATAACTCGGTTCTCTTCACCAGCATTTGCTGTAAGAACAACAATACTTGTTTCCTTATTCTTTCCACCAACCTGATTTCTTATATTCCTGAAGCACTCCACTCCGTCCATTTCAGGCATCAGATGATCCATGAAAATAAGATTGTACTCTTTATCAAGAGTTTTCTCTAATGCCTCTACTCCGTTCTTCGCTGTATCAATCTGAATCTTTGTATCACGAAGAAGCTTTGTAACAACAAGAAGGTTTGCTTCGTTATCATCAACCACAAGAAGCTTTGCATCTGGAGCTTCAAATTTATGATTATAGCTGGAGCGATTATGCACTCTATGCCTCTTTTCGTAATCATATTCGCCAAGCTCTTTATCTGAATTAGCCTTCTGAGGAATCTCGATAATAAACGTTGAGCCCTTCGTATATACACTGTTAACAGTCACCTTACCACCCATCAGATCAAGGAACTGCTTAACAATAGAAAGACCAAGTCCTGTTCCTTCTATATGCTTTGTATTAGTCTCATCAACACGTTTAAATGCAGTAAATAGATATGGAATGTCCTCTTTCTTGATTCCCATACCAGTATCTTCTACTGTATAAATCATATTAACAAGGCCATCATCCTTCTTTTCACATTCAACAGAAAGTGAAATGGAACCTTCTTTGGTATATTTAATCGCATTATTCAGGATATTCATAAGAATCTGTTTGATTCTTACTTCGTCTCCTCTAAGCTCAGTAGGGATATCCGGGGCAACATTTATATGGAAATCCAGATTTTTTTCCTTCGCACGCAGCCAAAGCATTCCAACGATTTCAGAAAGCATACTACCTGTATTATATGGTTCTACAAGAACATGCATGTCTCCAGCCTGGAACTTGGACATATCCAGAATATCATTGATTGTATTAAGAAGCATTTTGCTGGCAGCACGAATGTTAACAGCATCCTCTGCTATCTCGTCACTAATATCCTCTCGCAAAATCATTTCATTCAGACCAATTATGGTATTAATTGGAGTACGAATTTCATGACTCATGCTTGAGAAGAATCTATTCTGAGATGCGACAAGGCCTTCAATCTCTTTATTCTTTTCTTCAGAAATCTGCCTTTCCCGTTCTATCAAATTATGCTGAGTCGTCAGTATAAATGCAGTATTAAAACCAACAAGGATAAGTGTTGTAAATGAAATCAGATATGCTTCAGAATTTGTAAACTCCACCATGTTATAAGGAATAAATGCGCCAACAAAATATACGAAAATTCCAACAAGCGCTAATATGGCTGTAAATAGTTTTTTCATATTGTTAGTTTTTAATCCGATATTAACAATTATGAGAATATATAGAAACCAGATGGGAGCATCTCCCATTATTCCGCCGCCTATTATAAAAATTGCAGGGAAATATAGGACGCCCAATAGAATACAAATAATAATAGCACCTAATTCTACTTTTTTAGAACGAACCGTAATAAAACCTATCAAAGAAATCAAAATAAAAGTAACTAAAACAGTAGCGGTATTAAGGCTAAAACCGCTTATTAATAATCTCACCAAAAAGGCTACGAAAAGAATCTCACAAGTTATGAGAATTTCAAAAACGTAAACTCTAATGTTGAGATCTATATTTTCATTTGTTGCAAATTCTTTTAGTCTACTAGGCATAATATCTTCTCTCCCAAAGACTTAAAAATATCAAGCACTCGAGCATGATTTTCCTCTATATAAGAAGCATCCTCATCATGCGCAGCTTTCTCAAGCTTAAGTGCATCCTCTGTAATATCAGGTCTGGCACCAATCATCTTAGAAGAACTTTTCATAGCATGAATGATAATCTCGTATTCTTTCCAGTTCTTATCTTCAAAGAAGTTACTTAATTTAGTAACCTTACCATCCATTTCAGATGCAAATTGTAGTAGTACGTCGTGATACAGATCGGTATCACCACCAAGAAATGTAAGTGCACTATCCATATCAACTTCTATCTTTGCGAGTTCATTCTTTAAGAACTCTGCATCATTTGATCCTGACGTGGAACCATCATCCGGACCAAACTCAAGGACCTCATCATCATCAGGTCCAAATTCCATAACCTCATCATCAGGTCCAAACTCAAGAACCTCATCATCACTCGTAGCATCAAATTCCAAAACTTCGTCATCTCCTGATGCTTTTAACTCTAGCACTTCATCTTCTTTATTTACAAAAGAAATTGAATTCTTAGGAAGCACTCTCTTAAGTGTTCTTTCAAGCTCTTCTATTTCAATAGGCTTACTTACAAAGCCATCAAATCCCTCTGATAAGAACATCTGCTTAGCAGAGCTCATGGCATTTGCAGTAAGAGCTACAACAGGAATCTCCCGATTCAGTCCCTTTACATCAGAACGAATTTTCTTCATTGCTTCAACACCATCCATATTTCCCATCATATGGTCCATAAAGATGATATCGTACCTATGGTCTCTACAAAGATCAATGGACTCCTGACCTGAAGTTGCAGTGCTGACTTCCATTCCATATCTTTTAAGAATGCTCTTTGCAACTATCAGGTTCATTGGCTCATCATCAACTACAAGAGCATGAACATCTGTAACGCGTAATGTGTCCCCAGGCTCTTTATTAGATTTAAGTCCACTATTGAGAATAGAAACAATAGGGAAAGCGTAGAATGGTTTTGTAGATAAACGAGCCTTTGAATTCTTTGGAAGTTCAAATCCAGGTTCTGAAATAACTACAACCGATATATTATCTGCAATTGATTCAATATATTCTCTGTCAGAAACATACTCATTATCATTAATAAGAAGGTGTGTAAGGTTAGCACTGCTTACAACCTTCTTAAGAGACTCAATGCTCTCAACTCTATGCATCTCGACCCCCAGTCCCTTTGTAATAGATAAAGACTGTGAATTGTAATAATCTCTTACTACCGGATTAGATATATTATCAAACTTCAGATATGCAGCCAGATTAATCTCTCCCGGCTTAGAAACCGACATACAACTACTTGGTTCAACTACTGCCATTGGAAGACTAACCCTTACAGTTGTTCCAACCTCTGGTTTACTATTAATAGTCATGAAACCACCAAGAAGAGAAACAAAACCGGATACTATAGAAAGTCCAAGGCCCAGTCCACTACCAACTCTGGCTCTTCCAGAATCTGACTGATAGAACCTCTCATAAATTAGTTCAAGTTCTTCTTCGTTCATTCCTATTCCCGTGTCAGATACCTGAATAAACAGGTTAACACCATAGCCCTGAGGTTCTGAGGAAAGCTTTAAGAAAACACCACCCTCACTTGTATACTTAAGTCCATTTGATACAAGAGCTTTAATTATCTTCTTAAGCTTTGTTACATCGCTATTCATAACAGCCGGAATAGCAGGATCAATATCAATAACCAGCTCAACCCCTGGTTTCATCATTTCACGAAGATCAGGCATGATATCATTAACTGCTGAGGAAAGCATAAAGTCCTCACTATTCTTAACGATATTACCTCTGTCAATTTCAGAGAAATCAAGAATATCGCCAATCTGATCTGATACACGATGACCAGCCTTGCGAACCTCTTCCATATCCTTTTTTACTTCTGGATTTTCTTCCTTATCAATACAAATACCAGAAAGACCAATGATGGCATTTACAGGTGTACGTATCTCGTGGGATACATTAGCCAGGAAATCATTCAGTCTTTCTGTAGATTCGGTGAGCTCATCAATCTCCTCCTTTGAGGAACGGATTACTTCACCCCAGTTATTAATTATTGTTTTCAGGAAATATGCCAGCATTGTGATTACAGAATAATGCATGGTAATGCGGCAGATATCGATAACACCAAAATGAACACCATTATAGACCATCTCTATCAGGTCATATGTCATTGTGATGTAATATGTGATCTGACACAGAGTAAGAAGTGGCTTAACTCCGGTCATAATGAAAAGCATCATAATAGCGGCCATAACTATGGCCAGATCGTAGGTACTAGTGCTGTGAATACCATAGATCAGATAATTACACATCATGATCATGGCTATGATCCACAGTCTTTGTATGTCTGTAAATAGAGATTTGATATGTAGTATCCAGCAGCACGAAACTGCGACTGCAATCAACAAAAGAACCCATTTATCCCATCCAAGGAGAAATGTGATTATAACGTGCATCAAAGCAAATATGGTATAGCCGACAACAAGGATAATGCGTCCTACATCGAACATTTCTTTTGTTTCTTTGTTAAACTCCATACAAACCCCAAAAAACTAAAACTAATAGTTTTATTCCTCATCCTCAAGACTCTTAGGTCTTCTATATCTTTTTCTGAGTGACGTAAGCTCAAGAACATGATTCACTCTGGCTTTAAGCACCTCTTCTTTATATGGCTTCTTAATGAAATCCATAACGCCCTTTGAAAGCGCTTTAACTTCAACCTCATCACTAAGTCCATCAGATAAAAGAACAACAGGAACTCTGCTGATATCATCGCCAACTTCTTTCAGCTTTTCCAAAACATCAAATCCATTCATATCTGGCATATTGAAATCGAGGAGAATGAGTTCCGGAACCTTTTCAACTGAGCGAGCATAATCAAAGAATGCCCCGCAATTATCAAAGCTATGAACAGTAATTCCAAACTTACTAAGAACATTTGCTATAAATGTTCTATCAGGTTCAGTTGCTTCAACAAGAGCAACATCCGCAGTAGCATTTACTGGAGAAATACCATTATCATTTCTAACAAACTTAAAATCATAGTTTATAACAACAGCGGATTTATCCAGCTTAGTTTCAGACAAGGAATTATAGGATTCATTCCAGTCATCAATTACACTATTGATAACCCTGGTTACAAACTCTTCACGAATATCAGTCAGCAAAATGTAATATTGATTGTATCTGCTTCTTGTAAGAAGATCAGATTTACGAAGAGATTCTCTTATATGATTACCAAATTCATCGCAGCAATTCTTGTAACACTCTGCGTCAGCACCTTCTGCCTGTTCCAATGTAAAGAGAACCTTACAGGAATTGATGTTATTTCTAAGAAAATATCTGGTTGTATAACGGAATACATAAGAAAAAGCTTCCATATCCAGCTGCATCGCCACATTTGGTATATTTCTCTCACCCATTATTTCAGATAATGTATTTATATCCTGAACATCAGACTCATCTTCTGTATCAAAAAGGTCAGAAGAATAAACCGAACAACCATGTTTTCCATTCTTCTTAACTATATAAAGACATTTATCAGCAAGCTTTAGCAGTGAATTATAATCATTACCATGTTTAGGAACCATGATGGCTCCAACTGATGTACCAAGAGGAATATTCATGTCCTCTCCCATCATTTCCTTGGCTGATTTAAGAAGTTTTTCATTTAACTGTCTGGTAATATCTTCAACTGTTTCTTCATCCTCAACTCCGCGACAGAAAGAAACAAATTCATCTCCACCAATACGACCATACTTACTTCCCTGAGGAACTGTCTCTCTGATTATATTTGCAAAAGAAATAAGAACCTTATCTCCCATCTCATGACCGTAAATATCATTAACCAGCTTAAAGGAATCCAGGTCAATCATCATAAGACAGCCACTCTTTTCAACACACATCTTAGAAAGAGCTGTACTAGTAGCAGCTTTATTCAGAAACCCGGTAAGCTTATCTAGAGTAGCTTCACTCTTAAGAGATTTCATCTCTGACTGCATTGATATAACATTATCTATACGACGAAGCAGAACATCAGGGTTAAAAGGCTTTCTGACAAAATCAGAAACACCAACCTCAAAGCCTTTAGTCTCTGTTCCAGACTTCTCGTCTGCCGTGAGGAAAATAACAGGAGTTTCATTAAGTTCCTTTTCTTTTTCCAATTCACGGAGCTTTTCCAGAGTTTCAAACCCGTCCATTTCAGGCATCATAATATCAAGAAGAATAAGATCAGGAGCCCCATTCTCAGATATATAATTTATTAATGCCTTTCCAGACTTAAGAGCTGTAACCCTCATATTGTTTTTGCTGAGAATACTTCCTGCAACCTTCAGATTAGCAGTGTCATCATCAACAACCATTATCCATTTTGCCATAAGCAAATACCTCTCAAACTTATGTAACTATTAAGTCTATATGTATCTTCTACTTATTGAATAATGTTGAGAAAATACCTCGGCCAAGACTTGCTCCCAGGTTTCCACCAAGAGTCTTTCCAAATTTACCGAATTTACCACCAACAGTCTTACCTACTTCTCGGCCAACTGTACCTGTGATAGAATTTCCAACCGATTTAGCTGCTCGTTTTTTAGCAGCCTCTTCTTTATCCTTTTCTCTCTGAGCAGCCTTAGCTTCCTGTTCAGCCTTTCTAGCCGCTTCTCTTTCTTCTCTTTCCTTCTGCTTAGCTGCTTCTTTTTCTTCTTTCTCTCGCTGTTTTTCAGCTTCAGCTTCTTCCTTTTCACGCTGCTTTTCAGCCTCAGCCTCTTCCTTCTCCTTAGCAAGAGCTTCAGCTTCTTCTATTCCTCTTCTCTCAAGGAATTCAAAAGCAGAATCAGGATCCACAGCTTCTGCATATTTACTGTAGCAAATGCTGGACTTAATGAGTGTATCTCTCTGACTGTCAGAAATCGAACCAAAGTTTGACTGTGGTGGAAGGATATAAACCTTCTCAGCCATAGCTGGAATACCGTCATCTCCCAGGAAGGAAATAACAGCCTCTCCAGTTCCAAGTGCAAGAATTGTTTCGTATGTATCAAAAGAAGGGTTCTCTCTAAAGGACTCTGCAGCAGCCTTTACCGACTTCTGATCAGAAGGAGTGTAAGCACGAAGTCCATGTTCTATCTTGTTTCCAAGCTGAGCAAGGACTCCATCAGGAATATCTCTAGGATTCTGAGTACAGAAGTAAACTCCAACACCCTTTGATCTAATAAGCTTTACAACCTGCTCTATTTTTTCAAGAAGAGCTTTAGGTGCATCCTTAAATAACAGATGTGCCTCATCAAAGAAGAATACCATCTTTGGCTTATCCATATCTCCTACCTCTGGCAGTCTCTCAAAGAGCTCTGACAAGAGATAAAGAAGGAAGGTTGAATAAAGCTTTGAATTATTAATAAGACTGGAACTGTCCAGTACATTGATCATTCCCTTGCCGCCATCACCAAATGTAAAGAAATCCATAATGTTAACAGCTGGCTCACCAAAGAACTTATCTCCACCTGCAACCTCAAGAGCTACAAGAGCTCTAACTATAGCAGCTATTGACTGAGGACTCATCTTTCCATACTGTGCCTCAAACTCTGCATTATGGTCTGAAACATAGTTCAACATAGCCTTAAGATCCTTAGTATCTATAAGGAGCAGGTTATTATCATCTGCAATTTTAAATACAATTGAAAGAATATCTGACTGGAGTTCATTTAGCTCCATAAGACGTGATAAAAGAAGGGGACCTATCTCAGTAATTGTAGTTCTGAGAGTAACACCCTTATCCCCGTAAATATCCCAAAGAGTTACAGGATATCCTTTATATTCGAAACCGGCATCTGCAAGACCGAACCTCTTTATTCTCTCCTGCATATTTTCGCTGTCATCACCAGGAATACTAATGCCAGCTATATCTCCTTTTACGTCGGCCATAAAAACAGGCACACCCATATCTGAAAAGCTCTCTGCAAGAACCTTCAGAGTTACAGTCTTTCCTGTTCCTGTAGCACCTGCTACAAGGCCATGACGATTTGCCATCTTAGGAAGTAGACAAATCTTATCTCCATTATCATTAATACCTACCCAAACATTACCTTCGTTATACATGCTAAACCCCTTCCGATACTATTTATCTTCTCCAAACTTTTGCCTGCGTCTCAAAAACTCATATTGTGTTTCTATAATATCAGTTTCTTCCCCTGGACCAGGTTCAATCCTCATAGTATCTTTATTATACTTAAGCAACCTACCACAATAATAACAATGTCCGGGGCTTTTATCAATATTTATCCTCATGCGATTATGACAATCCGGACACATTACATCGACTAGATTTTTATCTAACATAGTTTAATCCTCATAGATTATTTTATATTAATTCCATAATCAGCCAGATCATCCAAAAGCTGGTCATAACCCTTGAACAAAATAGCTGTCATCCCATATGAATTAGCTGCATCTATATTAACCTGTCTGTCATCAATGAAAATGCACTCTTCCAATTTAATTCCAAACCTTGATTCCAGCAATCTATATATAGGTTCATCTGGTTTTGTAACATGCTCATATGCAGAAATGATATGACCATCTGTTAAAGGAAGAAACTTGAATGTAGGCCAATGGAGCTCTGCCGTTTCTTTTGGATAATTAGATAAAATGTATACTCCGAATCCCTGATCTTTAATACTCTTTATAAGACCAGGAGCATAATCATATTCACGGACTATATCCTTTATATTATCCCAGAACTTTAGAATCTGTTCCTTATACTGAGGAAACGCCTCTGTAAAAGTATCAATTCCGTCCTGATGACATTTCACACCGAGATCAAGTTCATGCCAGAACTCTGTTTCCACAATATTCTTAGATAAGAATTCTACACATTCCTCATCAAATCCCAGGTCTCTCATCAAATCCCTATATCTGAAGTCAACCAGTACATCACCTACATCAAATACTACATTTTTAATCATAAAACACTCCACAATAATTATTTAAATCAAACTATTCGCCGAAGGTTTGGAGAATATCATAAACATCCAGATTAATAATATCCTCCGGCTTATATGTTTTCTCACCATTTCTCGGACCAAGAACATAAATAGGTTCTTTATTATTTGTCTCTTCTTCTGAATCAGATTCAGTTGCAAGAGTTCCATTATGTTTATTATATTCTATATCATAATCTTCTTTCGTTATACCGTCCTTACGAAAACTAAATGAGAGTCTACAATCTTTTGGAGCATAAATAATAATTACCTCCTGAGTCGAATCAACACCTTCATATTTAACACTACCATCTTCATTCTCTGTTTTTTCAACGTCAGCATTAGAATGACTGGTTTCGGCAATTGCAACGCCGACTTTATAGGATTCACCACTATATTCAATATCCGTATAATTCATGTTTTCCAAGAAAAAAGCATCATCTCTGGCTTCGGCATCACCTTCAGAAGCAACACTTTCGTAATTAGTTATTTCTCCATCATCAACTGTACTTAAGTCCAGTGCATTTTCTGTACAAATAATCCCAGTATTGTAATCAACTATTTCAGGAAGATCTAAATAATTAGTATAATAATACTTATCAGGATATCCATGATCTGTTACTTCAATCGGTATATCGAAGTTAAAATAAATCTTAGTTATTTCGTATCCCTCTTCTTCGGCATCTGTAGATGTTGCATATGTGACTTTAATATCCGTTTCGTGCTCCGCAACTTCGAGCTGATCACTTTCCACGCGATCAAAGAAATCATCACTACCAACTAAAAATGTATATACTCCATTATGCTGAGTTTCTTGACAATCAGCAAATGTCATATTGTTTTCTTCGTAATATGGAACAAGCACCACTTCTTCGGTTGTAGCCTCTGTCGTCGCCTCTGTAGAGGCTTCAGTTGTTTCTTCTGTTGTGGCCTCGGTTGTATACTCAGCTCTTTCTTCGGGTTTCTTATTAAGAAGGACCACCGCCGCAATAATAACACCTACCAGCATTACAGATAATGCTGCTATTATTGCAATCAGTAGTCCCTTATTATTATTTCCAGTCTGTCCAGCTACAGGTTGACTCTGTTGTTGAATATTCTGTTGCTGTGGCTGGTAAACTATTTTTGCACCACAATACTCACAGAATAAAGCGCCATTTGTTACATCATTTCCGCAATTTGTACACTTCATATAGTTACCCTCCAATCCAGCAAAAACTTATACTTATTTTATCAAAAAAGAAAATATATAACAATGTACTTTAATTTAGTGCCTGGTATATGTTAAAATGAGCTTAGTAGGAACTTTATTGTTTTGTTTGTACTACGGGGTTTATATGGCAATAAAAAACATCGTTGCAGTAGTTTGTGGAATGGATGAAGAGTATCCTTTCCAGATCATTCAGGGAATAAATGATTATGCCAGGGAACATTCTATTAATGTTTCTTATTTTGCTGCTTTCGGTGGTATAGTTGACAGCGAAGACTTTGATAACGGTGAATATAGCATTTATAATCTGCCGGACTATTCTAAATTCGATGGTGCACTTCTGCTCACCAATACTTTTTCCAATCCAGATGTTAGAAATAAGATTATAGATAAAGTTAAGGCAGCCGACCTCCCTTCAGTAATTTTTGAATGCAAGGATTACGAAGAATTCTATGATGTCAGCATCAATAACTATTCTGTTATGAAGAAGCTGGTCAATCACCTGATTAATGATCACGGTGCAAAGGTTTTCAATTTCATCTCCGGCCCTTCTGCAAATCCTGAGGCAAAAGAAAGATATAGAGCATTTAGAGATGCTTTAAAAGAAAATGGACTTGAATTCGATGAAGAAAACCGTTTTCATCAGGGACATTTCAGAAGCTATGACGGAGTTAAGGCAATTGAGAATTTCGAAAAATCCGGTATGAGCATGCCAGATGCATTCGTCTGTGCTAATGACAGTATGGCCCTCACAGCCATGAGCCGCCTTCAGGATATGGGATATAAAATCCCGGATGATGTTATAATCACAGGTTTTGATAATACTTTCAATGCCCGTTTCTCCAGCCCGGTTCTTACAACTGTAAAACGACCTCTTTACTATTCCGGAACGAAAGCTTGTTCATTACTAGATGAAATTACAGATGGAAAAGATATTCCAAGAAGTACAAGCCTTGAGGCAATACCTGTGCTTACCGAAAGTTGTGGATGCAACGAACTAGATGAAGATGACATCCGTGACTTTAAAAGAAGTACTTTCCAGCGCTTTGAACGTTCATATGCTCATATACATATGCTTAATCGCCTGATAGCCGGTCTGGCTGGTTCAGAAAATATAAATGAATGCGTGGATTCAATTGAACAAATGCTCAGAATGATAAATTGTTCTCATTTCAATCTATGTCTGGTAAAGGATTGGGAGCATATATACAATACAATAGATGTTGAAAACGGGGAGAATACATATCCTCCACTTATGACCGCACCACTTGTATGGGACAGCGGAGTCAGAAGAACCGTAAAACAGTTTCCAAGCAAAAGACTATTTCCAGAGCCATTTACAACCGGCGGTAATATAAGTTACTTTATACCACTTCACTTCAATCAAAGAATTCTGGGATATTATATCTTTATAAATAATGATTTTCCTATTCAGAGTATACTCTGTCACACCATGACCATGAGTATAGGAAATGCCATCGAAAACATTTCGAAGCTGAATGTTCTTGATCCGCTTACAAAGATTTATAATAGAAATGGATTCAATAAGAACGCAGAGTTTATCTTTAAAGAATGCGCCAACGAGCGCAGGCCTCTATCCATCTGCTTCATAGATATGGATGGCTTAAAGAAGATCAATGATACCTACGGACATAAAGAAGGTGATTTCGCAATTAAGAGTCTCGCAAGCGCTATCGAATCAGCATGTGGTTCAGTAGATGTATGCGGAAGATTCGGTGGCGACGAATTTGTAGCTGTGGGCCGCGGATTTGGATTTATAAAGAGATTTACAAATAAACTTACCAAAACATTAGAAGAAATAAATGAAGAATCAGGAAAACCTTATAAAGTAGAAGCAAGTGTGGGTTATATATCCACCACCCCACTCAACTCAGATACCTTGTTCGATCTTATAGAACAGGCTGATAGAAAAATGTATGAAGTAAAGAAAGAAAAATATAGTAAACAATAACCTTAATGTTTCATAGAAAAAGAGCAGGCTTTAAGCCTGCTCTTCATTATTTTCAATAGTTCTGGATGTCCAGTCATATGGTGTACTCTGATATACGTAATAATTAAGCCAGTTTGTATAAAGGGTATTTGCATGACATCTCCAGGATTTAACCGGTGCCTTATTAGGATTATCATCAGGATAATAATTAACTGGGATTTCAGGATCAATACCCTTACCTAAATCTCTATGATATTCCTGATCAAGAGTAAGTGTATCGTATTCAGGATGGCCTGTTACGAAAATATTTTTTCCGCCATCACCAACGATAATATAAGGGCCGCACATAACTGAATCTGCTAATATTACAAGGTTTGGATTATTTCTAACTGCAGATGCATCGATTCCAGTATATCTTGAATGTGGCGCCAGGAAGGTATCATCAAATCCACGAACCAGCTCCTGACTCTTATGCATTGTATGATGCTCATAGATTCCTGAAAGCTTTTTAGGAAGCTCATACTTATTAATTCCATAATGATAATAAAGGCCAGCCTGAGCACCCCAGCAAATATGGAAAGTTGAAGTAACATGTTCAGAAGCCCAGTCCATTATCTTAGTAAGCTCTCCCCAGTATTCAACCTCTTCGAATTCCATCTTCTCAACAGGAGCACCAGTGATTATCATTCCATCCCACTTATGCTTTCTAACCTCTTTAAAACTGGAATAGAACTTTTCAAGATGCTCTCTTGAAGTATGCTTTGATTCATAAGACATTGTTCTTACGAATTTTATATTAACCTGAAGGGGTGTATTCGAAAGACTTCTAAGCAGCTGAAGCTCAGTATCTTCCTTAAGGGGCATCAAGTTCAGAATAAGAATATCAATAGGACGTATATCCTGACTGTTGGAACGGTTCTCGTCCATTACAAAGATATTCTCTTCCTCAAGTATTTGTTTTACAGGTAAATCATTGTCTATTCTAATCGGCATTATATTTTCCCTCTTTAAACATTTCCTCTGTAATTATTGGTATTCCAAGACTCTTCGCCTTCTTATTCTTTGAGGAGTTGGAATTTATATCGTTATTAATGAGCCAGGTTGTCTTGGCACTAACACTTCCTGCAACCTTACCGCCTCTATCTTCTATCTCTTTCTTAAGAGCATCTCTGTTGGGGTAAGTCTCGAGAGAACCTGTAATAACAAAGGTCATTCCCTCAAGATCCTGTTCAGCAGTATTCTCCTCAATAACAAACTCTATTTCGTTAAGAAGCCTTTCAACCTCTGTACGTTTTTCTTCATCAGCAAAGTACGCAGCAAAATCTCTTGCCAGCACATCACCCACCTGGTCTATTTCCATCAGATCCTCAGGCACAGCATCCATTATAGCACTAAAATCACTTTTATAGGCTTTAACAATTAATTTTGCATTTGCAACTCCAAAGCCTGAAATTCCAAGGCCATAGAGAAATGCTGCCATATCAGCCTTTCTGGATGCATCAATCGCTTTAACCAGATTATCATAAGACTTTTCGCCGAATCCGTCCATAGTAACTATTACATCCCTATGCTCAGCCAGATGATAAATATCAGAAAGCTTATGCAAAATGCCTGTTCCAATGAATCTCTCAATAGTCGCCTCTGACATGCCATCTATATTCATGGCATTTCTAGATACAAATAGTGAGAATGATTTTATATTCTTAGCTGGACAGGAAGGATTAATACAATTAAGCGTTTCTGTCCCATTCTCATTCTTAATACGAGTCTCACCACCGCATGTCGGGCATTTATCAGGTATTTCAAAGCGTCCTGACTTAGTAAGATTTTCAGAAATCTGAGGGATTATCATATTGGCTTTATATACCTTTATGGTATCTCCAATACCAAGCTGCATATCCTTCACATACGTTATATTGTGAAGACTGGCACGGCTTACATCTGTACCCTCAAGATCAACTGTATCGAATATAGCAACAGGATTAATAAGTCCTGTTCTGGATGGACTCCACTCAATTTCGCGAAGTGTAGTCTGAGCCTCTTCGTCCCTCCATTTAAATGCTATCGCATCCCTTGGGAACTTGGCTGTTGTACCAAGGCTCTTTCCATAAGCTGTATCATCAAAGCTAAGTACAAGACCATCAGTCGGAAAATCATTAGTAGGAATCTTATTTGAGAACCACTGAACCATTTCTGGAAGAGTCTCAGCAGAAACCTCTTTATATTCAACAACATCAAATCCAAGACTGCTGAGGTATTCAAACCTCTTTTCGAAACTGTTATCAAAGCTATCCAGCAGCTCCTTATCCTCAGGTTCAACCATTGAGAATGCATAGAACCTGACTGATCTCTCTGCAGTAATCTTACTATTTAGCTGTCTCACAGAACCACTGCATAGATTTCTAGGATTCTTATATTTAGCATCAGCATCCACTATAGATGCATTTATCTTCTCAAAATCAGAATAGGTGATAATAGCTTCGCCCCTGATAGTAAGCTTTCCCTTATAACTGATAGCTCCAGGGATATTTACGAATGTACGGGCATTGGCTGTAATTACCTCGCCTATCTCACCATTACCACGAGTAACAGCCTTAACAAGCTTTCCATCTTCATATGTAAGAACAACTGTAAGACCGTCCATCTTCCATGAAAGAAGACCCTTATGATCACCTAGCCAGCTTACGAGTGCATCTACCTCTTTTGTCTTATCAAGAGAAAGCATTCGAGCAGGATGCTTTTCCTTTGGAAGCTCACTCACAACCTCGTAACCTACGTTCTGAGTTGGGCTGTTTGCCAGGATCATTCCTGTCTCGGCCTCAAGAGCTGTAAGCTCATCATAAAGCTTGTCATATTCAAAGTTACTCATTATCTCAACATCTTCAGCATAGTAAGCCTTGGAAGCCTTATTAAGTAACTCTACTAATTCTTTTATTCTTGCTATCTTATCCATATTTATATACTGTTTCCAAACACCAAATATAATACTAATAATCTATATTCATATAATCTTTAACTATAATCATTTTTGCAGAGACTGCGAAGAGTTGCCTCTTCATTCTTAGTCAGCTTCCTGTAATGTCCAATAGGAAGATTACCCAATCCGATATTCATAACACGAACTCTCTTTAAGAAAGTAACTCTGTATCCAAAATGTTCGCACATTCTTCTTATCTGTCTGTTAATGCCCTCTGTAATAACAATCCTAAATGTATTCTTTCCAGTCTGCTCTACCTCACACTTCTTGGTAACGCGGACCTTCTTTTCAGTATCATCCTCCAGAGCTGCTTCTCTGGATGGCTCAATCTCAAGTGGAACTCCTGCCATCATGCCCTTAACAAAGCTAGCTGTAAGCGGCTTATCAACACGAACTACGTATTCCTTCTCATGATTATTACGAGCCTTCTGGATTGCATTTGCCAGCTCTCCATCATTTGTAAGAAGAATAAGACCTTGAGAATTCTTATCAAGACGGCCAACATAATAAAGCATATCAGGATAGTCGAGCTTTCTGAAAATGCTATCCTTATCGGCATCTTTAGAAGTACAAACGAGTCCCAGCGGCTTATTATATGCAAGGATAACTCTTTCTTTCTCATCATTCGAAATGGTCTCGCCTTTATAAGAAACCTTGTCACCAGGCATTACCTTTGCGCCACTTTCTGCAGGGCGTCCATTAATAAGAACCTCTCCTCGTTCTATAGCTTCATCAGCTTTTCTGCGGGAAAGAACTCCAGCCTGGCTGAGATATTTATTTATTCTAATTCCTTCTTGTTCCAAAGAATATCTCACCTTTCAATCATATCCTAAAAATATATCACTATTCTAATGTTAATTCAAGCAACTCAAGATTTCATTATTATGTAATCAATTCAAGAAAGGCGTTAAATCTCACCTTTCTTCTTAAAATAATTAAAAATTTTCCATCTATACTTAATATTATTAAAATAATAGTGGAATTTTCCTTAACAAAGGTTTATAATGCAAAGGTACTTTATAGATATGGAGAAATAATTATGGATAAAATAGATATAAAGCTAATCACATTACTTCAGGAGAATGCCAGATATCCACTTAAATATCTCGCAGAAAAGGTTGAGCTTTCCTCTCCTGCAGTTTCAGCAAGAATAGAAAGACTTGAGAATCAAGGAATACTCACTGGCTACCATGCCAATCTGGATCCCATCTCTCTTGGATATCATATAACTGCTTTTATAAATCTTACATTAGAGCCACATCAGAAAGCAGAGTTCTACCCATTTATTGAATCCTGTCCAAATGTCCTCGAATGTAATTGTGTAACAGGAAATTATTCAATGCTTATCAAGGTATGCTTCCCAAGCACCCAGGAGCTGGATGTTTTCATCGGAAAGCTTCAGACCTATGGAAAGACTGAAACACAGATAGTCTTCTCCACTCCTGTTCCTACAAGAGGAATTGATATATCCGTATTAGATAAAGAAAGCACCACCAATTAATGGTGATGCTTTTTTTTTATTCTTCAGTCTCTTTCTTTGTAAATACAGTATCATGTCCACTCTTATTATGGAAGATCAGCTTACCGTCCTTAATCTCATAATCAACTTCAGTAGTTTCGCCTGTCTTATCAAGTGTGCAATAAAGATTTCCATTTTTAATCTCATATGTACCAGTTGATGTAAAATAAAGAAGTCCACTTACGTAAGAGTCAGCCTGCATTGTTCCGTCTTCTCTAAAAGTGAATTCACGGGTCTCATCCTTAAGAATTGAATTGTCATCCTTTGTAAGCTTATATTCCCAAACACCTACAATAGAAGCATTCTTTTTTCTAAGAGCGAAAATGCCACCGATAAGAAGCAGAACAGCCAGGATAATAAGCGCTGAAACAACTATTACAGGAGATTTCTTCTTAACAGGCTTCTTTTTGCCCTTCTTTTTCTTCTCTGTATCCTTAGTATTTTTTTCCTTTTTCTCTTTTTCTTTTTTATCTTCTTTTTTTGCTTTATCTTTTTCTTTTTTATCTTTTGATTCTTCGGTTGCCTCTTTTACTTCCTCTTCAACCTTATCTTCAACTTTCTCCATGATATCGCTGATTGGATCTGCAATATCTTCAATCTTCTCGTCTGTCTTTTCTTCAACCTGTCCCATTATAATTTCTCCTCTGAATTATTAAGCCAATCTATTTATATACTAGTTATTAAGTCTTTCTATGAATTCCTTGAATGCAGGATCCTGCTCAGCGCATTTATCCTCATCCTCTTTAACCATTCTGTAAAGGTCCTGAATATCAGTTGTTCTATTAACCTTTTCCATATATTCAACAACTTCTTCACTATGCATAGAATTATCTATAAGATACTCTCCGTCCTTCTTAACTACATAGTAAGGTCCGAGCATATCAAGCGGAGTTGATTCAATGCTTACAATAGAGATGTTAGAAACTGCATAAACTATTGTAGAATCCTCATCAAGTCCATTTACTGTATAACAATTGATATTGTTATAATTAGTAATAATCTTGGACTGACTCTGGATATTAGTCATATTATTGAACTGAGATGGATTAGTTACACAAGATTTAAGCGTATCCTGATCACATCTTGCCATTGCATTAAGGTATGTAATGATAAGAGCGTTAATATCCTGGTTAGCATTTGTCTGATATGAGAACTTAGTTGTGAAACCAAGATCCTCCTCAATAACATCACGCTTCTGGTAAGTAATATAGCCGAAGGTTCCCAATGTCACAATAAACAGGAACCAAATTACTAGAAGAAGCTTTTTTAACTTAACCTCTTTTTTTCTATCTCTTGCCATCTTTCATTCTCCTATTAATCATTATGCATTCAGATACACGATTTTTGACCTCGCAAAAAATCAAGCACGAATATAGTGTTTCTAAATTAATTGGGCTATAAACGCAGAATGCTTTTCTGAGAGTGCAGTAGCAAAAACGAAGCAATAGTAACCTATTGCGAGGCTTTTGATGCTGTGCTATTCAGGAAAGCAGGCAAGTTTAGAGTCCGATTAATTAGAAATCTCTATACGTTTGCACCAGACGGGAATCGAACCCACGCACGCGGCTCCGGAGGCCACTGCTCTATCCACTGAGCTACTGGTGCCTAAAAACTAAACTTCTGAAGCAACCTTAATATCTCGGGATATCTGACTGGTTAGTTCATCAAGACCTGAAAATTTCATCTCCGGTCTTATAAATCTATCTAATACAACCGAAACCTTTGATCCATATATATCCTCATTAAAGTCATATATGAAGGTTTCTATTGTAGCAGCATCTCCATCATCGATAGATGGTCTGATGCCAATATTCGTAATACTCTTATACTCCTTTACCTCACCGGAATCTTCGAGTATCAAAGAACGGCTGGCATAAACACCAAAGGCAGGAAGTATTTTCTTTTCGTCGGCTTTTAGATTGATTGTTGGATAACCAAGACTTCTACCAAGCTTCTTTCCTCCCTGTACCATACCGGTAATTGCAAATGGGCGGCCAAGAAGTTTCTGGGCAGATTGCATTTCCCCTTTATCCAGAAAAGCTCTGATACGGGATGAACTGACAATCTCGCCATCAATCTCCAGTTTATTTATTACTTCTGTCTCAAATCCAAATTCCTTACCCAGCTGGATGAGAGTTTCAGTATCACCCGCTCTGTTATATCCGAATCTGAAATCAGAACCAACAGCTATATATTTTACATCAAATTTATCAATAAGTATATCCCTAACAAAATCTTCCGGACTCATTCTGGCAAGTTCTGGCGTAAATTCAAGCTTTTCAAGACTATTTATACTTGGATAATGCTCTCTTATAAAGCTTTCATTTTCATCATCTGAAAAGATACATGTATCATTTATCACAAGCTTCAAACAAACAGCCTTTAGCCCCTTATCACTTGCCTCTTTGGTTATTCTATTTAGAAGAACCTGATGTCCCAAATGGAAACCATTAAACTTTCCAATAGTTATAGCAGATCCACTCATAGCATTTTATATACCTTGAAATCATTTTTATTCTTATCGTAGGAATAAAGTGCCTTTAATTCGGTACCTTCGTATATCCTGATAAAGGATGCATTCTTAACGTCAGAATCCTTAGTCCAGTCCAGGTCTGACTCTTTCAGTCTGTTTCCGTTAGCCAGAAGCTTTTGGCCACTTGGCTTTACCTCTGCCTTAGGAACATCCTTCAACAGCTTATCCATTGGAATAACTGTCTCTTCAAGCTCACCTGAATCCTTAAGCTTCTGAAGATCGTCCAGACGGTATCCATCCTTATAATTCATACCACTCACTTCATCTCTCAGGAGAGCTGACATTGTGGCATATGTGCCCAGCATGTCACCCATATCTCTTATAAGACTTCTGATATAGGTTCCTTTTGAGCATTCAACTGCAAATTTAACAGTCAAATCATTTAAATTTGTTTCGAGAATATCCAGCTTATAAATTTCAATAGGTCTTTCTTCTCTTTCGATAACCTGACCTGCACGGGCATATTCATAAAGCTTCTTGCCATTAACTTTAATGGCAGAATACATTGGAGGTATCTGCATTGAATTACCAAGGAATTCAGATGCAACCTCAGTAGCCCTTGCTCTAAAGGATTCTTCAGAACCCATATAAGCCAGAGACCTAAGATATTCATCTTTATATTCGCCGATTACATTTCCCGTTACATCATCTGTATCGGTGGATATTCCCAGCTTCATAGTCGCTATATATTGTTTTTTACTAGTAAGAATCAGGTCAGAAAGCTTTGTTGCCTGTCCAAGGCACACTATTAGCACACCCTCAGCCATAGGATCCAGCGTACCGGTGTGCCCCACCTTCTTTTGTCCATAAATACCACGCAGCTTTGCAACCACGTCATGGGATGTAAAGCCCTGTTCTTTATATATATTAACTATTCCACTATACATTAATGTCTTCCAGTTATTTAGAATCTAATTGTTTTTTTACAAGCTCGACTACCTTATCGAGTGTCTCCTGGTAATCTTTCTTGCATTCAAAGCCAGCAGCTCTGATGTGGCCGCCGCCACCAAAGGAACATGCAATCTCGCTTACATCTACAGTACTCTTTGAACGAAGGCTGAACTTGTAAGTAGCCTTTGTCAGCTGGTATGCGAAGACAGCTACTTCAACACCATCTGTAAGTCTCAGCTGTTCAACTATACCTTCAGTATCCATAGTAGTACATTTAAGTTCTTTAAACAGTTCCTTAGTAATAAGACCAGTTATAATGCGTCCTTCCTCGAGAAGCTGTGAATCAAGAAGAACCCTTGCCATAAGCTGATTCTGCTTATATGTCTTCTTGTAGAATGTCTCATCAATAATAAAATCTGGCTTAACACCCTTCTCAATCAAAAGTCCGGCAAGTTCCATAGTCTTGCGAGTAGTACTTGAGTACTTGAAAACTCCAGTATCATGGATCATTCCGAGATAAAGACAATTAGCAGTTTTCTCGCCGATCTTGTCCACATCTATGAGGTCACAAAGAGCCTCACAGGCGCTTGAAGCATTACCATCCACATAGCAAAGATCACCAAAGCCATGATTGCTGACATGATGGTCAATGCAAACTGTAGAAATAGCACTATTATAAATATCTGCAAACTGACCTAAACGGTCCATATCAGATACATCAATGGAAATTGCAAGGTCATACCGTTCATCTGTTGGTTCATGTTTCACCTTTCTTGAGCCTGAAAGAAACTTAAAGCTCGAAGAAAAGGCCTCGTCATAAACATGAACTGTCTTACCCTTGTAATTATCACATATATAGTTATACAAACCTAAATTTGAACCAATACAGTCGCCATCAGGATGCATATGCCCAATAATGGCAATTGTATTTGCACTAGAAATCATCTGATGTAGCTTTTTAGATTTCTTTATAATGTCACCAGCCATTGCTATCCTTTCTGAATTACTCCTCCGAATCCTCTTCGGAAGTGTTACCCATTATATCGTCAATCTTCTTAGTCATCATTACACCATATTCAATGGATTTATCCAGCTTGAACTCTATTTCTGGTGTGTATCTAAGGTTAAGTGACTCAGCAAGTCTTTTACGGATGAACCCATTAGCGCTGTTTAAGCCCTTAATAGTATTCTCCCCGTCCTCTTCAGAGCCAAGTACAGAAATATAGCACTTGCACTCCTTAAGGTCGTTGGTTACATCACACTTAACTACAGATACCAGAGAGCTTACTCTGGGATCCTTAATTTCAAATTCTATAAGATGACTAATAACTCTTTGAACGTCGCTATTAACGCGACCTCCTCTGTTACTTTTACCTCTCATTAATCTCTTGGCACCTCAACCATTTTGTAGACTTCAATTGTATCATTTTCTCTAACATCATTAAAGTCTTCGAATACGATACCACACTCATATCCAGCCTTAACTTCCTTAGCATCATCGTTGAATCTCTTAAGAGATGAAATCTTACCATCCCAGATCTGCTCGCCATCTCTTGAAATTCTTGCAGATGCAGCTCTCTCGATAGCTCCATCCTCAACGAATGTACCAGCGATAGTTCCAACGCCTGAAGCCTTGAATGTCTGACGGATAACACCATGTCCGATAACCTTCTCCTCAAAGATAGGATCAAGCATACCCTTCATAGCTGACTCGATATCGTCTATAGCATTGTAGATAACCTTATACAGTCTGATATCAACCTTCTCAGAATCTGCAAGCTGCTTAGCCATTGGCTCTGGACGAACATTAAATCCGATAATAATGGCATCTGATGCACCAGCAAGTGTTACGTCGGACTCATTAATAGCACCAACACCTGAGTGGATACACTTAATAAGAATCTCATCATTTGAAAGCTTGAGAAGACTCTGCTTCAGAGCCTCAACTGAGCCCTGAACGTCAGCCTTGATGATGATATTAAGTTCCTTAAGAGTACCCTCCTGCATTTGACTAAAGATGTCATCAAGAGACATCTTAGCCTTTGTTTCAGCAATAAGGTTTTCTTTTCCTCTAGTTACGAATGCATCGCTGATATTTCTAGCTTCCTTCTCGGAATCTGTAGCGATGAATATTTCACCTGTATTAGGAACGGTCGAAAGACCGATTACCTCAACAGGCATTGAAGGAGTTGCCTCCTTAAGTGCTCTCTGCTTATCATCTGTCATTGCTCTTACACGACCGTGGGATTCACCAATGGCGATGAAATCTCCAACCTTAAGAGTACCCTTCTGAACAAGAAGTGTTGCAACAGCACCACGACCCTTATCCAGCTTAGCCTCGATGACAATACCTCTAGCCTTGCGCTTTGGATTAGCCTTGAGCTCAAGGATATCACTTGTAAGAAGGATCATCTCGAGAAGGTTATCAATACCTTCATGACTCTTAGCTGATACAGGTGCAAATACTGTATTTCCACCCCAGTCCTCAGAAATAAGACCGTACTCAACAAGCTCCTGCTTAACTCTTTCAATGTTAGCACTTGGCTTATCAATCTTATTAACAGCAACTATAATCTCAACTCCTGCAGCCTTGGCATGGTTAATAGCCTCAACTGTCTGTGGCATAACACCGTCATCAGCAGCTACAACAAGGATAGCGATATCTGTTGCCATAGCACCACGAAGTCTCATGGCTGTAAATGCCTCATGACCAGGTGTATCCAGGAATGTTATCTTCTTTCCATTAACCTCAACTGTGTAAGCACCGATATGCTGTGTGATACCACCAGCCTCACCTTCAGTAACGCTTGTCTTTCTGATAGCATCAAGAAGGGAAGTTTTACCATGGTCAACGTGGCCCATAACGCAGACTACTGGAGGTCTCTCAACAAGTGAATCCTCAGGATCCTCAATATCCTTAAGGACCTCCTCTACGATATCAACCTTTACTTCCTGCTCACAGATAATATTGTATTCAAGAGCTATAAGCTCAGCCTCTTCATATGAAAGCTCTGTATTTACTGTATACATCTTGCCTTCCATGAAAAGCTTCTTTATAAGCGCATTTACAGGCTGTTTGATCTTAGATGCAAACTCACTAAGTGTAAGAGACTCTGGAAGAGTTACTGTCTTAATTGTCTCTTCTTCCTTCTTCTCCTGCTTCTTAGGTTTCTTCTTTCTCTCATGAGTCATCTCGTCCATATCACGGAAGTCATTCTTCTTAGAACGCTTTTCCTCACGTCTTGAACGTGATTCCTTGTTCTCTCTACGAGCTTCCTTCTCTTTATCCTTGGACTTATCACCCTTACGTCCTGAAGATCTCTTCTTGTTTTCTTCAGGAGCTGGAGCAACAGCCTCATTCTTAGCTGGCTTTGGACGTCTTGATGGCTTATCTGAAGACTTATCAGATGACTTCTCTGAGGACTTGGAATCACTCTTTGCAGTCTTCTTTGTATCTGCTGGCTTAGCTGTCTTAGCAGCTGGCTTTTCCTCGCTCTTCTCAGCGGCCTTCTCTGTAGCCTTTGCAGCAGCCTCTTCAGCAGCTTTCTTCTCAGCTGCCTTCTTTGCAGCTGCTTCCTTTTCAGCCTCAATCTGCTCTACAGGTACTGTCTTAACCTCTTTGATTTCCTCAGTACCATCTTCATTCTTCTTCTTGATTACCTTCTTAACGACCTTAACAGTCTTAACAACCTTCTTCTTAGCTGCTTCTTCCTCAGCAGCCTTTGCAGCTGCCTCTTTCTTCTTCAGACCATCTGGCTTATCCTTTGGACCCTCACCTGGACGAGGAAGAGATCTTTTAACTGTACGCTTTGTAGCAGTCTTCTTCTCATCCTTTGAGTCAGCTGACTTAGTAGATGCACTCTTTGCTGCAGGCTTTTTAGCAGCTGGCTTAGCAGCAGGTGCCTTAGCTGGTGCAGCCTTCTTAGGCATTGACTTACCAGTGATCATCATCTTTGCGTATTCCATGAGTTCGTCGTCGATTTCGGTGGACATCTTAAGTCCATCTCTCTTCTTACTAAGAACTCTGATTATATCGTTTGCAGTAACCTGTCTTCCTGTCTCTTTTGTAAGTTCTTTCGCGTAATTAAATATTTTCATTCGTTACCTCCAAATCGTGTAATAAACTGAGTACCAAAGCTTTCATCCTTAATCGCTATAACAGAACGTTCAGCCTTTCCTATCATTCTTCCAAGTTCTTCCTTATCGCCATAGATAGTAAAAGGGACTTCATAGAAATGACATTTGTCTTCGAACTTCTTTCTGGTATTATCAGATGCATCCTCAGCGATAATCACAAAGAAAGCATCTCCCTTATGAATGGCTTCTTCACATTGATATTCACCAGCGGCAACCCTACCGGCCTTCATAGCAATTGACAGAAGTTGCAGCTTACTCTTTTCCATATCGGCCAGACACGCTGCTTTGGTTTCATCATCAATCAGACCATTCTCAAATGCCTGCTCTATGCATTTTTTGTTTCTGCATATATATGCGCCTCTGCCTTTCTGCTTTCCAGAATCGTCCTTAACAACACCATTTATTTCAGTGTTTCTTCCGGAAATGACTATCCTGGTCATTTCTCCTTTAGGCTTCTCCTGTTCACAGCAGACACATTTACGCATAGGTACGCGACCAACATTCTTTTTCTTTGTACTCAATGCTAATCTTTTCCTCTAATTATTCTTCTTCTGCTGCGTCATCAGCTGACTCCTCAGCCTCAGACTCTTCTCCCTCTGATTCTTCAGTAACTTCTTCAGTCTCTTCACTTTCAAGCTCTTCGATAGCAGCACTAACTTCCTCATCAGTTACTGTGCCATCTTCTTCTTCAACTTCTTCGTACTCTTCGTAATCTTCCTCGTAGTACTCTTCCTCTTCTTCAGCCTGACTTTCACTCTTGATATCAATCTTGTAATCTGTAAGTCTTGCTGCAAGACGAGCATTCTGACCTTCCTTACCAATGGCAAGTGAAAGCTTCTCATCAGGAACTACTACTCTGGCAATTCTCTCTTCCTCATCAACCTCAACTGAAACAACAGGTGATGGACGGAGTGCATTTTCAATAAATACTGCAGGATCCTCATCCCACTCTATAACATCAATCTTTTCGCCGCCGAGATCATCAACCACGTTGTTGATACGAACACTGTTAAGACCTACACAAGCACCAACAGCATCAACATCTGGGTCATTTGACCATACAGCAAGCTTAGAACGTGAACCAGCCTCACGAGAAATACTCATGATCTCAACTGTACCATCAGCAATCTCTGTAACTTCACGTTCGAAAAGCTTCTTAACAAATTCAGGGTGTGTACGAGAAGTAATGATGCGGAATCCGCCCTTCTCACTCTCCTTAACACCAACAATGTAAAGCTTAATGCGATCGCCTGGACGGAATCTCTCGCCTGGGATCATCTCTCTGGATGAAAGGATTGTATCTGTCTTGTTATCCAGATTAATGCTGAGGTTGTAACCAACATTTCTCTGAACGATACCTGTAATGATTGTCTTCTCCTTATCCTTGAAGTAATCATATACAGCCTTTCTCTCATTCTCCTTAATATTCTGAAGAATGATTCCTCTTGCCTTCTGAGCCGCAATACGACCAAAATCAAGAGTCTTGATCTCACACTCTACGAAATCGTTGATCTCGCAGTCTGGATCAATGTGCTTTGCATCCTCGATAAGGATGTCTGTGTTAGGATCGTTGATCTCATCAACTACCTGCTTTGGAGCAGTAACTGTGATGTCACCTGTCTCAGGATCCATATGTACTTTAACTGCGTCCTTTCCGAAGTCACGCTCGCAAGCTGAAACGATAGCTTTCTCAATAGAATCTATCATCAGTTCCTTGCTGATGTTCTTCTCCTTTTCTAACATGTTGAGTGCTGCAATTATATCTGTCATCATATCCTCCTTATAATGAATATTTGCTATTTACAATGACTATTTATATAAACTGACCAGCAGTTTATTACTCCTCATACTCAAGTCTTACACTTGAGATATTATCTCTGTTCAGGCTCACATCCTCACCATCAACATCAATAGTGATCATCTCAGGACTAAAATCCTTCAGCCTTCCTATATGCTCCTTGCCGCCCTGATCAGCCTTATAAAGCTTAATGCGGATTAGCTTACCAATGCTCTTTTCGAACTCCTTGTCCTTCTTAAGCTTTCTTGTAAGACCTGGGGAACTAACCTCTAGTATATAGGCCTCCTCAATAAAGTCCTCAGCATCCAGCTTTTCATTAAGAGCTCTTGTAACCGTAACACAGTCATCAATGTTTACTCCATCAGGCTTATCTATATAAACCCTGAGGTAGTAATCAGAACCTTCCTTCACGTACTCCACATCCCAAAGATCAAGGCCTTCAGCTTCGATGATTGGAAGCACCAAAGACTCTGTTCTCTCTTCAACTTCTGTTCTTTTCACTTTCGACTCCTTTTCTTAGCATTCGCGCAAAAGCAAAGTGGATTCGGAACTTCCGAACCCACTCTAGTAATCATTTATTAAGTTACGTGTATTGTAGCACAAATCCGCTAAAATGCAAGCTTTTTTATCAACTTTTAAGTAAAATAGGCACTTTGACTATTATTCGCTGATACTACCAAGATTTTCAGTCACTTTTTTATAATCATAATAATAAGTCAGATCCACAACTCTATTACTCTCTTTACTAACTATTACCACGAGACAATCATTATTCTTCTCGTTATAGTAATAATAAGCATCTGACTTACCACCAGTCATATCACTTAGAATAGACATGGCACCATCTGCTTCAAAGGTCATATCTCTGTCTGCATCAACCTCTGGATCATTTATACCAACATTGTAGAAACGATACTTTCTGCTGGATGTATTTATACCCATCTGTTTACCATTTATATAAATGATATTCAGATCACCGCCAGAACGAACTGTAACCGTACCATTTGAATACTGCTGAACAGACTTAACCTTTGCCTCATTGTCAGTGAATTCAATCTTCATATCCTTAGCAAGCTCATCCTCTGTCATGGTAAGCTTATTAGTTATATCCTTACCACTGGAGCCAACCAGATAATGAGTTCCTTTATAAATACCAAATGCTACCAGGATTAGAATAATTCCTGTAATTGTCATCGAAATTATTTTTCTCTTCTGTCTGCCGGAATTAACCCCGGTACTTTCATCAGACATCATTGTAGGACCTGTATATGTAGGAAGATCATTAATCTTATCTATATCTACAGTTCTGTCACCAATACCACCACGGAACTTATTGTCATCCGCTCTTTCCTCTTCAAATCCAGGAGATGTATTCTCTCCATTTCTTGGATTATCAGGATCCTGTTTCAATTGAATTGCCATGTTTCACTCACTCCTTATAAACAACTGAAGTTATTCTAACACATCTGATATTAAACAATCCATAAATTAGTATTAATTCTTCTAAATTTCACAATTTATAATTCTATAAGTTCCTTAGGCGAATGAGCAAGTGGCTCGCAACCATCAGCTGTAATAAGAATCATATCCTCTATACGCACACCGAACTTGCCTGGAAGATAGATTCCCGGTTCATCAGTAAGAATCATATTTGGAGCAAGTATGGTGGTGTTCTTGGTATTAAAAGCAGGCCTCTCATGAATGTAAAGACCAACTGAGTGTCCTAGCCCATGACCAAAATAATCACCATATCCCTGATTAGCTATGTAGTCTCTGGCTATCTTATCCACGTTCTTACACATAAGACCAGCCCTTACACTGTCGAGAACCATAAGCTGAGCTGAAAGAACTATATTATAAACCTTCTTCTGTTCATCACTAGCCTTACCAATACAAACAGTCCTTGTCATATCGGAGCAATAACCTTTATAAATACAGCCAAAGTCCATTGTCAGAAAATCACCATTCTCCAGCCTCTTCTCAGTAGGAACCGCATGAGGCATGGAAGAATTAACACCTGAAGCAGCAATAGTCTCAAAAGAGAAGCCCTCAGCCCCGTGCCTTTTCATACTGTACTCAAGCTCAGCTGCAACCTCAAGCTCAGTCATTCCAAGCCTAAGAACCTTAAGAACATCCTCAAATGCCAGATCTCCAATATGCTCCGCCTGTCTCAGTAGCTCAACTTCTTCATCACTCTTTATCTGTCTTGGCTCATAGAGTGCCTCTCCCATAGAAAGAAGAACTATCGGCTCATCCATAAACTCATTCGAGCACCACTTCTCAAACTTCATATAATCAGCATAAGAAATACCCTGATCCTCAAAACCGAGCTTCCTAACATTCTCATCCTTAACAATCTCAACAAAATGCTCCGAAGCAGACTTCTTTGCATTAAACTCTCTGACCTCAAAATCACTGGCCTTCTGTGCCGCCTCCGTATATCTTGAGTCCGTGAGAATAATACTCACATTCTCTGTAACAATAGCAAACCCCTCACCAGAAAAACCAGTATAATATCTCAAGCTATGGGTATCTGATATTATCAGCCCATCCACGCCCTTTTCTCTAATTATGCTTTTTAATATACTCTTCTTGTCCATAACATTGTCCTTTTTTATTTTTTATCCACTAATATTCTAAATTCTCTTCACTCTTATTTCAATATAATCTTTGCCCGCGAAACAAGTGATAAAGATAGCGTAATCAAATCACTTGTCGCGGCAATATTTTTACAACAAAAAAGGACTATGGAAAACCATAGTCCTTAAAAAGCATAATTTACTGACCCATCTGAGCAGCAACCTCAGCAGCGAAGTCTTCGTTCTTCTTCTCAAGACCTTCACCAGTCTCAAATCTGATAAAGCTCTTTATTGCGAAGTTTGCACCAGTCTCCTTAGCAACCTTCTCAACATACTGCTTAACATTTTCCTTATCCTCAGCCTTTACATAAGTCTGATCTACAAGGCAGATTTCCTTAAGGTGCTTAGCAAAACGTCCCTCAACAAGACCAGCAAAAATCTTATTCTCAAGATACTCAGCCTTATGAGCTGCTGCGATATCTCTAAGAACCTGAACTCCCTCATCTGAAAGGAAGTTAAAGAGGAACTTGTTGTTCTTCTGCTCTTCATAAGCAGCCTTATCCTCATCTGACCACTTACCAGACTCAATTGCCTCAGTAATAACTCCGTTAAGGATTGGCTTTGGAAGTGAAGCTGGATCAGCAAGTGAGCTGTCTACAACGATTTCCTTCTCCTTAGCAAGTGTATCAGCTGAGATTTCATCTCTAGATACATACTGAGGATTCATAGCAGCGATCTGCATAGCTACGTTGTTCATAGCTTCCTTGATAGCATCACTATTGTTATCACACTGAGCCTCTACAAGAACACCAATCTTACCACCCATGTGGATGTAAGATACAATAGCATCTCCTGTAAGCTTCTCAAAACGACGAATTGTAAGGTTCTCACCAATCTTAGCAACCATAGCCTTGTGATACTCTTCTACAGTTGATGATGGCTCGATATCAGATGTAGCAGCCATGAAAGCAGCCATATCTGCATAGTTACCATTGTTGATCTGTGTTGCAAGACCATTTACATATGTCTGGAATACTTCGTTCTTAGCAACGAAGTCTGTCTCTGAGTTAACCTCGATAATTGTTGCTGTCTTAGCATCATCTGAAAGAACTGTTGCTACAATACCTTCTGCTGCAATTCTACCAGCCTTCTTCTCTGCTGTAGCAAGACCCTTCTTACGAAGGAACTCAACAGCTGCATCAAAGTCGCCGTCTGTCTCTGTAAGAGCCTTCTTACAGTCCATCATACCAGCGCCTGTCATTTCTCTAAGTTTCTTAACATCTGCTGCTGTAATAGCCATTTCTATATCCTCCTATTATTTAGATTACTCTGCGTCTTCTTCTACTTCTTCGACTTCTTCTACGATCTCTTCTACGATCTCAACTTCTTCCTCAACATCATCTGAGCCTTCACCAGCCTCGATAACAGCATCAGCAAGTTTAGATACGATAAGCTTAACCGCACGGATAGCATCATCATTACCTGGGATTACATAGTCAAGGTCATCAGGATCGCAGTTTGTATCAGCAATACCGATAAGAGGAATTCCAAGTGCATGTGCCTCCTGTACGCAGATTCTCTCCTTGTGAGGATCTACAACGAAAATAATGTCAGGGAGTCTCTTCATGTTCTCGATACCACCAAGGTTCTTCTGAAGTTTCTCCATCTCTTTCTTAATGTTTACAACTTCTTTCTTAGGAAGTACATCGAAAGTACCATCTTCTTCCATCTTCTTATACTTCTTAAGTGTCTCAATTCTTGACTGGATTGTCTTGAAGTTTGTGAGCATACCACCAAGCCATCTCTGGTTTACGAAGTACATACCACATCTCTCAGCCTCAGACTGGATTGAATCCTGAGCCTGCTTCTTAGTACCTACAAAGAGAACTGTTCCACCGTTAGCAACTGTATCAAATACAGCCTTATAAGCCTCATCCATCTTACCAACTGTCTTCTGAAGGTCGATGATGTGGATGTTGTTACGCTCTGTGTAGATGTACTCATCCATCTTAGGGTTCCATCTTCTTGTCCGGTGACCGAAGTGAACACCTGCCTCAAGTAACTGTTTCATTGAAATAACGCTCATATTACACCTCCTGGTTTCTTCTTCTGTGGACTCCTCTTTAAACATGTAAACCGCCATAGGTTTATCCTACTGAGCAAGCGGCACCGAACTGTTTAAAATCCACATGTTTATTTTTCTGGCTTTAGGCATAGTTTTCCTAAGGCCGCAATGGGTATAATAACATAAGAAAACCCCTATTGCAAGGGGTTTCTTAATGGTTTTTATATTATTTTTCTGGGATTATTTACCCTGAGTTGTAAGTATCTTTGCAATCTCCTCTTTTGTTGCACCCTCTTTAAACTCGAATGTACCAACATGAAGGTTAGATGCATAGTCCTTCTTAATAAGCCACTCATTAAATTCTGTAGCTGACTTAACAAGTCCAGCATCTTCAAGGAGAGATGAAATCTGTTCTGAAGACATACCAGATGTAACTGTTATGCTCTTCTTTCCGTTTGACTTCTTTTCTTCTTCTGTAGTAGCCTCTGTTGTCTTCTCCTCAGTTGTTGCTTCAGTCGTAGCTTCTGTTGTAGCCTCTGTAGTTTCCTCAGTGGTTTCCTCTGTAGTTGCTTCTGTTGTCTCTTCCTCAGTTGTCGCCTCAGTAGTAGCTTCAGTTGTTGCCTCAGTTGTAGCTTCAGTAGTTTCCTCTACAGTAGTAACCTCTTCTGTTGTTGTCTCTTCTTCTGTTGTTGCCTCAGTAACTACATCGCCATTAATCTCTTCTAAAGTTGATGCTGGAGCAGTCGCATACATTATACCTGCACCGATAACAAGACCAATACCAATGCCTCTTAACATATATATCTTATTCATTTCTTACTCTCCCTGCTGTTTATCTATAATGGCTTTAACTTCACCAACGCCAATGTTCAGTACCTTAGAAATCTCTATTAAACTGAATCCTGCATTATACATTTCCATTACATTTCCAGCTGTATCACCGTCAGTAAGATTTATTCCCTTATCATCAAGAAGGTCGTTAATGTCATCTGGAGTCTCAACCTTGGAAGCTTCCTCTTTAACTTCTTCTTTAACTTCCTCAGCAGCCTTTTCAGCCTTCTCCTGATCTTCTTGTTCAGCCTTGGCTGCTTCCTGCTTCTTATCCTTCTTGTTCTTCTTGTCTCTCTTTTTATTCTTCTTGCCAAACTTGGAGCTCTTTTCCTGCTCAGCAATCTCATCCTTGTTTACATACTCAACAGGTCCCTTAAGGATTTCTGTCTCGCCTTCGCTGTCATTATTAACAGGTGCTGCCTCTGGAGCCTGTGCTTTCTCTTGAGCTGGTGCAGAAACCTTCTGCTCAGCTGCGAACTTTTCAAGTTCAGCCTTCTGCTCAGATGCCAGTTTCTCAAGCTCAGCTTTCTTAGCATCCAGCTTAGCATCTATTTCGCCAATCTCAGCCTTAAGCTTCTCAAGACCTTCCTTGTATTCGTCGATAACCTTGAGAGAAGCTTTCATATCCTTCTCCTTGTCACCAACCTTCTTGTAAAGTTCTTCAAGCTCAGCCTTGTTCTTATTGATATCCTCTGTTACTTCATTGTAATACTTCTCAAGCTTCTGAGTATCCTCTGTAGCTCTCTCATCTATCTTTCCAATATTCTCGGAAACCTTATCTGCAACTACCTTGTCACTCTTCTTTACTTCCTCGTCGATCATCTTGGAAACGCTATCACCAACAGTCTTCTTAGCTGAGTTCTTGCTATACTCCCTGATGTGATTATCAACCAGCTTATTGAGATGCTTCTTATCAGCATCTGTCAGTTCTGTCTTGATATTAGGATTAACCTTTTCCTCTTCTTTGTCGTCTGGTGTTAAAACAAAGCTAATAATTATTGCGATAATGCCAACAATTATTAATACAATAGCAGTTGTAGTCATACCTCATACCCCTTTATTTAAATAAAAAATGTAGTGGAACTACTTTACATAATGTAGTTCCGCTACATATAATACCACAAAATATAGAAAATAAAAACTAATTTTTTACTATATTTATTATTCTTCTGGCTGAGCCTCAATATATCCACATTCATTATCTGAACATGCAATCTTCTTACCCTTTATAACCATATATTTACCACACTTTGGACACTTCTTTTCAACAAGTCTGTTCCATGAAGTAAACTGGCACTCTGGATAATTAATGCATCCATAGAATGGACGACCCTTACGAGTTATCTTTCTAACTATATCACCACCACAATCTGGACAGGTAACACCAATCTTCTCATAGTATGGCTTTGTATTTCTACAATTAGGGAAGTTAGGACATGCAAGGAACTTACCATAGGAACCGTACTTGATAACCATACGAGCTCCACACTCCTCACAAATCTCATCACTCTCCTCATCTGCAATCTTAATCTTCTCAAGATTCTCAGATGCATGCTTAATCTCATCCTCAAGATCTGGATAGAAGTTTCTTACAACAACCTTCCAGTCTGTCTTTCCTTCGCCAATGCTATCCAGAAGAGTTTCCATATTGGCTGTGAAATCAATATCTACTATCTCAGGGAATGCAGTCTCCATTACATTGTTAACTGCCTGACCCAGCTCTGTTATATAAAGATTCTTCTGTTCCTTAACAATATATCTACGGTTAAGAAGAAGTGAAATAGTTGGCGCATATGTTGATGGACGACCTATACCGTTCTCCTCCATGGTTCTAACTAGAAGAGACTCTGTATAGTGAGCAGGTGGCTCAGTGAAATGCTGAGTTGTCTCAATGTCCTCACAGTCAAGCTTATCGCCCTTTTCGATTCCGCTAAGGTTAACCTTATTCTTAACCTTCTCTTCCTCTGCATTATAAACATTCTGATAACCAGCAAATGTTACAGTGCTGCTTGAAGCCTTGAATGTCTCACCTGCAGCTGTAAGTGTAACTGTAAATATGCTGTACTGAGCTGGTTTCATTCTGCTTCCTACAAATCTCTCATAGATAAGCTTATAGAGCTTATACTGCTCAGTTGAAACCTTGCCCTTTATAGAAGCTGGAGTGATAGTCACATCTGTTGGTCTTATAGCCTCATGTGCATCCTGAATATTCTTAGCCTTACTATCCTGAGCAGAAGCCTCCTTATCAGCCTCATACTCCGCTCCAAAATTCTCTCTTATATATTCTCTTACTCTTGCATCTGCCTCTTCGGAGATACGAGTAGAATCAGTTCTGAGGTATGTAATAAGACCTACAGTACCCAGTCCCTTAATCTCAACACCTTCATAAAGCTGCTGAGCAACTCTCATTGTCTTAGATGTAGAGAAATTAATTCTGCTAGATGCAGTCTGCTGCAGAGTACTGGTTGTAAATGGTACTGGCGCCTTCTTACTTCTGGAAGTAGTCTTGATATCTGTAACTATAAAGTCCGCTCCCATCAGCTTCTTCTTAAGAGCCTCAGCGTCACTGCCAGTATTTATATCCTTCTTAAGATCAAACTTAACTATCTGCTTCTGACCTGGCACCTTAATGTCAGCAACCAGTGTCCAGTATTCATTTGGAATGAATACCTCAATCTCCTTCTCTCTGTCAGAGATCATCTTGAGAGCAACTGACTGTACTCTACCTGCAGAAAGACTCTTCTTGCCAAGCTTCTCCCAAAGGAGTGGGCTTATCTCATAACCCACAAGTCTGTCAACAACACGTCTTGCCTGCTGTGCATCCACAAGGTCCATATCAATGCTTCGCGCATTCTTAAGGGAATTCTTAACCGCTCCCTTTGTAATTTCGTTAAATGCAATCCTCTTGAAATTCTTATCCTCCAGCTTAAGAGCTACTGAAAGATGATAAGAAATTGCCTCACCCTCACGGTCCGGGTCAGTTGCAAGATAAACATAGTCAGCCTTCTTAGCAGCCTTCTTAAGAGAACTGAGAAGTTCACCCTTACCTCTTATAGTTATATAATGAGGCTCATAATCATTTTCTATATCTATACCCATACTACTCTTAGGAAGATCACGGATATGTCCCTCTGATGCGATAACATCGTAATTCTTACCTAAGAATTTCTTTATTGTTTTAGCCTTTGTAGGCGACTCGACAATGACTAAATTCTTTGCCATTTTCTCCTCCAGATCAATACTTTTACTTAATCCCCAATCAACTGATTCGACACTATACACCAAAAAATTTTCAAAATCAAGAAAATATTTTTCGCCCTCCAGTGAAAAAGAATCAGCCTTTCAGGATGTAATAACCCTTTTCAACTATCGTCACAAGGTCTTTTTTACATAGTTCATCCAGTATATGAATCGTCTCTCCAATAGCCATATGATTATGCCGTATAATGTCATCTATAAAGGTTGGCTCGTATCCAAGAATACCTATGATACTCTTCTCAGCAGCAGATAGTCCCGCCAGATTTTTCTCTTTTTTCTTACTCCTTGAACTCCTCTTTGGAAGAAAGCTTTCATTAAATATATCCTTAATAATATCCGACGGTGAATCTACAAGAGCCGCTCCCTGTTTTATTATGCTATTAACCCCTCTGGACATTACGTCCGATGCCCTACCCGGGATACCGTAAATACTCTTCCCCTGCTCCAAGGCATAGTCGGCAGTAATAAGTGTTCCGCTCCTGAGAGCTGCCTCAACCAGAAGGAGTCCATCTGAAAGACCGCTTATTATTCTGTTCCTCATGGGAAAGTTTTTAGAAACATGTGCAGTGCCAGGTTCATATTCAGAAATAAGCAGATGATTCTCAGATATCTCCTGATATAGATCAATATTCACCTGAGGATAACATATGTCTACTCCGCCACCTAAAACGGCTATAGTTTTACCACCCGAATCTATAGCCGCCTTATGAGCTTTTGAATCTATACCATAGGCCATACCGCTTACTATGACTATCCCTCTGGAAGTAAGTTCACTCACAAACTCTTCCGTCTCCATCACTCCATAAAATGTAGGCCGCCTGCTTCCTACCACGCCAAGAGTATGAGGCTCCATAGTAATATCGAGACTCCCTTTATAATATAGAGCAATAGGCATATCCTTCAGTTCTGTGAGCCTTATAGGATAATCCTCATCAATAGGGGTTGTATATTTAATGTTTTTATATATGCAGGTCTTCTCGTGATTCTCGTACCACTCCTCGATATTCTGATTTCTAATCTCCTCGCCGGTACTGTCTTTTATTACCTTGGACTCAATAAGACTGTTCCTTATCTCCTCGCTCTCATATATATTTTCAACCACGCCTACCGGATCACCAAACAGCTTATAAAGATTCTTAAGGTCACATGTTCTAAAGGTAGTCAGATGATTAAGCCAGATGTAAGCAATACGCATCTTTTCCTCATGACTGGCAGCCAGTTTATCAAGTATCATATAAAGGTCCCCCTTTCTACAGTTTCATTCCTATAGAAGATGGCTTCCTCTATATCAGATGGTCTAATCTCCTCCCTGTCTTCTACATCCGCAATCGTCCTGACAAGTTTCATAATCCTGTAATATCCACGCGCAGAAACATCGCTATTTTCGAAGAAGTCTCTTAAAAGATCTTCTTCCGATTTGCTTAGCTTTATATATGTAGAGATTTTTCCCTGAGGGAGCTCGGAATTAAATAAAAAGTCTTCATTTTTATAGCGTATCCTCTGTCTTTCTCTTGCATTTTGGATTATCTCCCTTGCTTCGGCAGAGCTTATCCCCCTCTCCAGACTGAATATGTCACTATACTTAACCGGACTTACCTCAAGGCGAAGGTCAATACGGTCCATAATTGGATGGCTTATTCTGTTCTGATAGTTATATATTTCCCTTGATGTACATTTACACTTCTTCCTATCCGGATAGAATCCACAAGGACAGTTGTTCCTGGCAGAAACCAGCATAAAGCGGGCTGGGAATGTAAGGCTGGCTTTAGCCCTGGAGATACTGACAATATGATCCTCCATAGGCATTCTGAGACTCTCGATGATATTTCGCCCGAACTCTGGGAATTCATCAAGGAAAAGAACTCCTCCGGTAGCAAGGCTTACCTCTCCTGGTTTCGGAACATGCCCTCCACCCAGAAGTGCTACCTGAGATATATTCTGGTTAAGACTTCTGAATGGCCTGGTATTTATATATTTCATGTTTTCATTCAGAAGACCAGCCACACTATAAATCTTTGTTAACTCCATACTCTCCTCATGAGTTAGAGGCGGCATTATGCTCGGAATGCATTTTGCTATCATGGATTTACCGGAACCCGCAGCTCCGGTCATTATGATATTGTGAAAACCGGATACCGCTATTATGATGCCACGCTTAAGGCTATCCTGGCCCTTTACATCGGCAAGGTCATTTTGGTAGACAACCTCAGGCCATTCTTCAGCATTCTTATAGGGAGTTGACCACTTTCCTGAAGATAGCATTTCAATAATATCCTCAAAGGAATTTACAGGGATAATGTCCACGCCTTTCACAAAGGATGCCTCATCCGCATTCTTCTCAGGCAGGACCACGCGCCGAATGCCTTCCTTCGGGGCGTGATCAACTATAGGAAGCACGCCCTTAACAGGCAGAACTCTTCCATCAAGCCCCAGTTCACCTATAAAGAGAGTCTCCTCCAGATCCTTAAACATATTGTTGGTAACGGGAATATCCTCCATTGAAATGAGGATTCCGAGAGCAATGGCCATGTCGTAGCCTGCTCCATCTTTTCGAATGTCCGCTGGGGACAGATTGACAGTTATCCTGCGGGATGGCATGCTGTAACCCAGATTTTTAAGGGCAGTACGAACCCTCTCGCCAGCCTCCCTTACGGAAGACGCAAGATAACCAACTAGACTTAGCCCTGGAAGTCCGGAACTGATATCTGTTTCGACGGTAACGATCATTCCATCTATTCCAAGAGCTGTACCACTATAGATTTTACTATACACTAATGCTCCTTTCAGCCTCCACGGAGCAGTACATATCTAGATTCTAATAAGGCGGTCCTGAAGATGCAATCAAAAAATGCCTGGAATTGTTAAACTTTTGTGAAAAGCGCAACAAATCCAAGCATTTCTCTAGATTATGTAAACTAAAATCGAATTATTGTAAATTTTACTATTTAGCTGGCAGATATTCTAGTAATTAAAATAAACTAGATCATCAGCTGCTGGTCCTGTAACTGCAACACTGGTTGCTTCTATTACCGGTCCTTCACCCTGGAACTCTGGATAGAATTCTTTCTTGATAGTTCCTTCTACTATTATCCAGTCCCTGTCCTTCAGCTTATTAGCTCCACCATAGTATGTCTTGAAACCAATGAATGCTATATCATTAGCACAGCATGTCATGGCAAATCTTCCAGGTACGAATTCATTGTCACTGTAATTAGAAGGTCTGTGAGCCTGAGCCTTGAATTTAATCTTCTTGCCGACATACTTATCAGGATTATCAGCAGCATCAATATAGAATATGCCGAAGTCCTCTTCCTCAAGAACAATCTCTGGCTGATTAATATCATAAGGAAGAATAATCTCATCATCACTCTGCATTGGATTACCGGATTTATCCTCAAAGATAACCTGAGCACGTCTGTTAACGGCACGGATACTACGTCTGTATTCAGCAGTCTTCGTGTTTTCGTCACATCTGTTGAAGATTATCATATCTGCGTTACGAAGCTGATCCATCATGATCTTCTTCATGTTATTAACATAGAGATCAAAGGTGGTTGCATCTACAAACGAAATAACCTGAACAACAGTCCAGCCCATAGGAACCTTCACTTGGAAAAGCTTATCCAGTTCCCACATACCATTATACTCTACGATTACATTTTCAGGGTTGTATTTACGACCAAGTTCAAGAAGATAATCCTCTGTAAGCTTTTCATCATCTATATACTCAAGATGAATATTCTCCTTCTCAAGCTCAGCAACGTCGTACTCAACCTCACCTTCCTCGCATGCAAGAAGAAGCGTTGGCGTACTCTCCGTAAATCCCTGAGCGAGTAAAGTATCTATCGCAAATGTTGTTTTACCACTTCCAAGAAATCCCATAAAAACATAAACTGGAATTTCCTTAATCTGTTCCTTATTAAACATATGAATATCCTTTCATAAGTCAACGGGACCTGACCCCATTGACTTATTTTATAATCCAAATAATTCTGCTATTTTATTCTCGTCTAGTTTGCTTCCGATAACGCAAAGTTTTCCTGTGTAATCTGGGGAGCCTTCGCGTACTTCGTACTCGCCTGGTACAAGGTCGAATTCCTGCCAGTTGCCATCTTTGTCTGGGACAATTCCTTTGGCACGGAGGATAATACCGAACTCGTTATCATCTTCTACAGAAAGTTTGTCGAGAATTTCTTTTAATTCGTCAGCGCTGTATTTGTGAGCTGTCTCTTTACCCCAGCTTGTGAATACCTCGTCAGCATCATGGTGATGGTGATGATGTCCGCAGCTGCACACTCCGTTCTCATCATAGTGATGTTCATGGTGCTCGTGATCATGGTCATGATGATGCTCATGCTCGTCATGGTCGTGGTGATGCTCATGCTCGTCGTGGTCATGATGATGTTCATGCTCATCATGATCATGGTCGTGATGATCATGGTCGTGATCATGATGGTGATGATGATGTTCTTCATCATCTACCTCTGGATCATATTTGAAATTCTTCATTATATCTTCTATTGAAGATGAATGCTCCATAGCATCAAGAATAATATCGCCTGAGATTGTATCCCATGGTGTTGTGATTATTCTGGCCTCAGCATTATGCTCTTTAATCATATCTACTGCAACCAGAAGCTTATCCTCATCCACGTTCTGTGTACGGCTGAGAACTACAGTTCCACAAGCCTCTATCTGATTCAGGAAGAACTCACCAAAGTTCTTGATATACATCTTTGCCTTAGTAACATCAACTACTGTTGTTGCACTGTTAAGAGCTATTTCTACATTCTCACCAGCCTTCTGAATAGCTTTGATAACATCACTCAGCTTACCAACACCAGATGGCTCAATAATAACTCTGTCAGGATGATAATCATTTACAACCTGCTTAAGAGCCTCACCGAAATCTCCAACAAGTGAGCAGCAGATGCATCCCTGATTCATCTCTGTAATGTTAACTCCGGCATCCTTAAGGAAACCGCCATCAATACCAATCTCACCGAACTCATTTTCAATAAGTACAACCTGCTCATCCTTAAAAGATTCGCCGATGAGTTTTTTGATCAGAGTTGTTTTACCAGCTCCGAGAAATCCTGAAATAATATCAATTTTTGTCATCTCTTTTTCCTCCATTTTTATTTTTTCCTAACTACTATTCTATCAAACGTGTCAAGACAAAGGACACGACCTATCATATACAAGGGACGCTTCTCCATTATGAATCAATAATCCATAACAAAGAACCGTCCCCTGTTTTGTTATTAACCTGTAAATGCAGGCTTATTTCTTTTTAAAGATTGAGATTGAAAGCGCTGGAACAGTAATTGAAATGTAATTAGCTCTGTCATCTACCTTACCAGCCTTTGACTGCTTAACAACCTTATTGTTATGGCCTTCACCACCAAACTTAGGAAGATCACTAGAGAATATTTCCTTCCACTTTCCTGCGCTTGGAACAGCCAGCTTATAATTCTTTGCATCAACTGGTGTGAAGTTACAGATGATAACAAGTGTATTCTCTTCCTTCTCACCACGTCTCTCAAATGAAATGATAGACCTGTTAGCATCGTTTGCATTTATCCATGCAAAGCCATCTGAATCATTATCCTTCTCGTAAAGAGCAGGCTCTGTCTTATAAAGTTTATTCAGCTCCTTAACATAGTCTCTGATGCAGTTATGTGCATCGAATTCAAACAGTGACCAGTCAAGCTCTTCTGATTCGTTGAATTCCTTCATCTGAGCAAATTCCTGTCCCATGAACAGAAGCTTCTTACCAGGATGTGTAGCCATATATCCATAAGCAGCACGGAGATTTGAGAACTTATCCTCATAACCACCTGGCATCTTCTCTATCATTGAACGCTTCTCATGAACAACCTCATCATGAGAAAGAACCAGAATAAAATTCTCGCTGTAAGCATATACCATGCTAAATGTCAGCTCATTATGATGATATTTTCTATATAATGGATCAAGGCTGATATAATTCAGGAAGTCATTCATCCAGCCCATATTCCACTTAAAGTCAAATCCAAGACCGCCATCTTCAACTCTGTGAGTCATCATTGGCCATGCTGTTGATTCCTCAGCAATCATCATAACCTGAGGGAACAGCTCGTTCATCTTATTGTTCAGCTCTTTAATGAATTCTACTGCTTCAAGGTTCTCATTTCCGCCAAACTTATTAGGTCTCCACTCTCCACCCTGACGTCCATAGTCAAGATAAAGCATTGAAGCAACAGCGTCCATGCGGATACCATCTACATGGTACTTATCTGCCCAATAGAGTGCATTTGCTATGAGGAAGTTACGAACCTCATTGCGACCATAATCAAATATATAAGTTCCCCAATGAGGATGCTCTCCTCTCAGTGGGTCTGCATTTTCATAAAGTGGTGTACCATCAAATCTTCCAAGTCCGTGATCGTCCTTAGGGAAATGCGCTGGTACCCAGTCGATTATTACACCAAGTCCCTGCTCATGCATGTAATCAACGAAATACATAAAATCTGTTGGCTTACCGTATCTGGATGTTGGTGCATAATAACCTGTTACCTGATATCCCCATGAAGGGTCATATGGATGCTCCATAATTGGCATAAGCTCTACATGAGTATAACCCATTTCCTTCATATATTTTGAAAGTGCTCTTGCTATCTCGCGATAGTTCAGGAACTCTCTTCCATCATCAGGTCTCTTCCAGGATCCAAGATGAACCTCATAAATATTCATAGGAGATTTCTTAAGGCTCTTCTTATCTCTGGCCTTCATCCACTCATCGTCCTTCCACTTGTAATCAAGCTTTGTAACGCGAGTTGCATTAGCTGGACGAATTTCTGACATAACTCCATAAGGATCGCTCTTCATGAAGACTTCGCCAGTCTTGGATCTTATCTCATATTTATAAATTTCATCTTCAAAATCACCAGGAATGAAAAGTTCGAAAATACCGGAATAATCCAGCTTTCTCATCTGATATCTACGACCATCCCAGTTGTTGAAGTTACCAACAACTGAAACTCTTTCAGCATTTGGAGCCCATACAGCAAACAGAGTTCCAAGAACTCCGTCAACTTCCATTGGATGAGAACCAAGCTTATCGTAAATATTATAATGGATACCCTCATTGAAATCACAGATATCTACTGGATCAATGACTGGGTCAAATGTATATGGGTCAATGAAAGACTCTTCATGACCATCTAAGAACTTAGCTTTTACTCTATATTCAAATGCCTTCTTATCTTTAAGTCTTATAGAGAAAAAACCGTCATATCTATCTGAAATTAAGGAATAAGTTTTACCTTCAGCGATGTCAGTAATCTTAACAACCTTTGCGTCTGGCAAAAAAACATTAACAAAAACATCATCAATACATTCATGAATTCCAAGCAGATGATGTGGGTTGTCATGCCTTGCCTCAGTAAGGGCTTCAACCTCCATCCAATTTATTGCAAATACAGCTTTTCTTCTAGTCATAAAATTAGTCCTCATTCCCTTTTCAAACGAAAAAATCTATTCTTTAGTATACCCCATTTTATTACCTTCTTGCAAGGAAAACCCTATATTTCATGAATGAAGATACCACTGCGTAGTTTTGGCTCGAACCATGTAGATTTTGGTGGCATAAGAAGTCCAGCATCAGCCACTTCAAAGAGCTCATTTATAGATGTTGGATACATAGAAAATGCCAGCTCCATGTCTGTATGGCATCTTCTCTCAAGCTCGCCAAGTCCTCTGATTCCACCTACGAAATCAATTCGTTTGTCTGTACGTGGGTCCTCAATACCAAGAATTGGTGTGAGAACATAATCCTGAAGCAGTGAAACATCAAGTCCTGCGACTGGATCATCACTTTTCAGATCATCATTTATAGTAAGTTTATACCATTTGTCATCAAGGAACATGCCAAATGTACCCTTATCAACTGGCTGGAACTGCTCACTTACTTCTTCTATCTCGAAGGCCTGTGAAAGCTGACTCATAAATGCTTCCTTTTCAAGACCATTTAAATCCTTTATTACTCTGTTGTATGGAAGGATTTCAAGCTCGCTCTCAGGGAAAAGAACTGAAAGGAAGAAGTTGAAGTCCTCGTCACCAGTAAATCCAGGATTCTCTTCTCTCTTCTTAAGTCCTACCTTAACAGCAGATGCTGCTCTATGATGTCCATCAGCTATGTAAATTCTATTTTCAGCATCAAACTCAGAGCGTAAAGTCTCTATATCAGAAGCATCACTGATAAGCCAAACATTATGTACTACACCATCGTCAGCTGTGAAGCCATATGTCTTCTCACCCTGCTTAACCTTTGAAACGATAGAATTGATAACATCTCTATCTCTATAAGCAAGGAATATAGGACCTGTCTGAGCATTGCAGTTATAGATATGATTAATACGGTCCTGCTCTTTTGCGGCAAGTGTATTCTCGTGCTTCTTGATGGTTCCATCGATATAATCATCAACAGAAACAACTGCAACGATACCTGTCTGTGAACGTCCATTCATAATGAGCTCATAGATGTAATATACAGGCTCCTCGTCATGAATGTATGTTCCATTTGACATATCTTCATGCAGCATCTCATTAGCTTTGTCATAAACCTCCTGAGCATACATATCCTGAGTCTCAGGGAACTGTGTCTCAGGTCTGTCGATTCTAAGAAAGCTCTTTGGATGCTCATCAACAAAAGCCTTAGCCTCTGCTCTTTTATAAACATCATATGGAAGTGCGGCCACATCGCTTACCACATCTTTGTTGGGTCTAAATGCTGCGAAAGGTAGTACTTTTGACATTTTGTGCCTCCTATTTTAAACACAAAGATACATCCAGGGATAAAATCCTGGATGTATCTAATAATCTAATTATTTATCCACGAATAAAGTTAACTGCCTGTCCAATGGACTCATCAAACTCATCATCGCTGGAATTCTTAAATACAAAAAGCTCTGGAACATTTTCAGGTGGATCATAATCCTGAGTAGCAACATACTCATCCCAATGCTCTATCTTCCAAGTATCACGCTCTGAATTACGAGCAACCATTCTCTGACGAACAACTTCAATATCAGTATGAACCCAGATAATGCAAAGCTCAGCATTCTTAATTGCGAGTTTCTTACGCATAGCAGCAAGCCATTCTTGACTTCTTACTTCCTTCTTGAATGGTGCATTTATAAGAACAGTGTCATTATAATTAAGCGCATTCATAGCAATCTCAAGAATAGCATCGTACTCTGCATCTCTGATGTGCTCATGGAAGAAATCTGATGATCTGTCAAATGGTTCTCCAGCAACCTTATAAATCTGCTTAGAAAGAACAATCAGGTCATCCTTATCAAGATAAACACAGTTATTAAGTGCTCTTGCAAGATTTTTTGTAACGAATGTCTTACCACATGCCGGTGGCGATGTAACAAGAATCAGCTTTTTCTTTGCCATTTTACCCTCCTTGGCAAAATCAAGATTTGATTTTGAAAATGCATTAACGCATTATTTTTTTGTTATATAACCCTTAGCTGTAAGAAGCTCTGCACAAAGTACGGCTCCACCTGCAGCACCACGGATTGTATTGTGTGAAAGACCAACGAACTTATAATCGAAAAGACTATCTTCTCTAAGTCTTCCCATGGAAACGCCCATGCCGTGCTCATAATCAACATCAGCCTGAACCTGAGGTCTGTTATCCTCTTCCATGTAACGGATGAACTGCTTTGGTGCTGATGGAAGATTTAACTTCTGAGGCTCACCACTGAAACTTTCCCACTTTTCAATGATCTGCTCTTTAGTAGGCTTCTTTCCAAAGTTAACGAAAACAGTTGCTGTATGTCCGTAAAGAACTGGGACTCTGATACACTGAGCTGTAATCTTTGGAGCGTCAGGGTTGAGCTTGATTTCTCCATCCTCAACCTTACCCCAGATACGAAGTGGCTCTTTCTCAGACTTCTCTTCCTCACCACCGATATAAGGGATGATATTTTCTACCATCTCTGGCCAATCCTTGAAGTTCTTTCCAGCACCAGAAATTGCCTGGTATGTTGAAACTACAACTTCCTTTGGCTCAAACTCTTTAAGAGCAAAAAGTGCAGGTGCATAAGACTGGATTGAACAGTTAGGCTTTACAGCAATAAATCCTCTTGTTGTTCCAAGTCTCTTTCTCTGAGCTTCAATAACTTCAAAATGCTCTGGGTTAAGCTCAGGCACTACCATAGGAACATCAGGTGTCCATCTATGTGCACTATTGTTAGAAACAACTGGAGTCTCTGTCTTAGCATAAGCCTCCTCGATAGCCTTAATCTCATCTTTAGACATATCAACTGCACTAAATACAAAATCAACGCCACTAGCTATTTCTTCTACTTCATTTACATTTTTAAGTACAAGGTCAGCAACTGACTCAGGAATTGGATTGTCCATCTTCCATCTGCCTTCAACTGCCTCACTATATTTCTTACCAGCGCTACGTGGGGATGCAGCTACCGTAACTACTTCGAACCAAGGATGGTTATTAAGAAGGTCGATAAATCTCTGACCTACCATACCCGTAGCACCAAGAATTCCTACTCTTAGTTTTTCCATAATGTTTTCCTCTTATATATTTACTACGATATACGTATTTCTTTACTTAACAACTCTAACTCTGATAACACCATCAATTGCTTCAAGCTCTGATACCATGTTTGCAGCATCTGGTGTATCAACGTCAAGGATTGTATATGCATAGTCACCGCGTGACTTGCTAACCATATCAGGAACATTAATTCCAGCCTTTGAGAAGGCACCAGTGAACTGTGTAAGCATGTTAGGAATGTTCTTGTGACATACTGTAATACGTCCTGCTGATGAAGGAACACCTGCATCACACCTAGGATAGTTAACTGAATTGATGACATTTCCATTCTCAATGAAGTCTCTGATCTCGTTAACAGCCATAACTGCACAGTTATCTTCTGACTCAGCTGTTGAAGCTCCAAGGTGAGGTGTACAAATAACGCCTTCGTGACCAACTACTGTTGGGTTAGCGAAGTCTGTTACATAACGATGTACCTTACCTGCATCGATAGCCTTCATAAGAGCTGGCTCATCAACAAGGATGTCTCTAGCGTAGTTAAGAATAACTACTCCGTCCTTCATCATTGAGATAGCTTCCTCATTTATCATTCCCTTAGTTGAATCCATAAGTGGAACGTGAATTGTAATATAATCACACTCTGAGTAGATGTCATTTACATTCTTGATGTGCTTAACTGACTTAGAAAGGTTCCAAGCTGCATCTACTGATACGAATGGATCGTATCCAAGTACTTCCATACCAAGATGGATAGCTGCATTTGCAACTCTGCATCCGATAGCACCAAGTCCGATAACACCGAGCTTCTTGCCCTGGATTTCATTACCAGCATAAAGCTTCTTCTGCTTCTCTGCTGTCTTAGCAATGTTCTCATCATCTTTATCTTCGATTACCCAGTTTGCACCGGCAACGATATCACGTGAACCAAGAAGAAGTCCTGCAATAACAAGCTCCTTAACACCGTTAGCATTTGCACCAGGTGTATTGAATACTACAATACCCTTCTCAGCATATGCATCAAGTGGGATGTTATTTACACCAGCACCAGCTCTTGCAACTGCAAGAAGTGATTCTGGAACTTCAAGCTCGTGCATTGAAGCACTACGTACGAGGACTGCATCTGCCTCATTTAAGTTATCTGTCATTTCATAGCTTGCATCGAACAAGTCTGTTCCACACTTAGCTATTGGGTTTAAGCAATTAATCTTAGCCATTATGCGTTCTCCTCCTCAAACTTCTTCATAAACTCAACGAGCTTCTCAACACCTTCGATTGGCATTGCATTGTAGATAGAAGCACGCATACCACCAACTGATCTGTGACCCTTAAGGTTAACAAATCCAGCTTCAGTAGCCTCTTTAACAAACTTAGCTTCAAGATCAGTATCATGGTTTCTTGTAACGAAAGGAACGTTCATAAGTGATCTATCCTTCTCTACTACTGTTCCCATGAACATCTTTGACTGATCAAGATAATCATAAAGGATCTTAGCCTTCTTCTCGTTATGAGCCTTCATAGCCTTAAGACCGCCCATTGACTTAACCCACTTGAATACAAGTCCACAAATGTAGATACCATAGCATGGAGGTGTATTGTAAAGTGAATCAGCATCAGCCTGAGTCTTATACTTAAGCATTGTAGGAACGAACTCTGGAAGATCATCACGGATGAGGTCCTCACGAACGATTACTATTACAACACCGGCAGGTCCAACGTTCTTCTGAACACCGAAGAAGATAAGACCGTAATCTTCTACATTTACTGGCTGAGAAAGAATGTCAGATGACATATCAGCTACGAGAATCTTACCCTTTGTATTTGGGAGCTCCTTAAATGTAGTTCCGTAAATTGTATTGTTATGACAAATGTATACATAATCAGCATCTTCTGAAATTGGAAGGTCTGAGCAATCAGGGATGTATGAGAATGTCTTGTCCTCTGATGAAGCGATCTTGTTAGCTGTACCATACTTCTGAGCTTCCTGCCAAGCCTTCTTAGCCCACTGACCTGTTACGATGAAATCTGCAACACCGTTTTTCATAAGGTTCATAGGGATAGCTGCAAACTGCTGTGATGCTCCACCCTGAAGGAAAAGTACCTTATAGTTATCTGGGATATCCATAAGATCTCTGAGGTCTTTCTCTGCTTCTTTGATGATGTCATCATAAACCTTTGATCTGTGAGACATCTCCATTACAGACTGACCACTTCCCTTATAGTCCAGCATCTCCTCTGCTGCCTGCTTAAGAACTACTTCTGGTAAAATAGAAGGTCCTGCTGAAAAGTTGTAAACTCTTGCCATTTTATTTTTCCTCCATTTATATAATTAAAATGTTTTAAATTTCAAAAGAATTTCACAATTCACTATGATAAAGTTATTTCATGATTTTATCAAGGCGAAAATATTGCGAAAAATGTTCAATATTTTGTTAATTTTGCCAATTTTCTTTGTTTTTGATTATTTTACTACTTATTAAGAGCATCTTCGGAATCGAAGCATGTCTCAATAGATGCACCAGGTGCAACCATTGGCCAAACCTTGTCATCCTCAGCTATCTGGCAGTCGATGAGGTAAGCACCTTCGCCTTTGATAGCTTCTTTAAGAGCTTTTTCGAACTCAGCTACAGTCTTAACTGTATAGCCCTTAGCTCCCATTGCATCTGCAAGCTTAGCAAAATCTGTTTTATCTTCAAGAATAGTATTTGAATATCTCTTTCCATAGAAAAGAGTCTGCCACTGACGAACCATACCAAGCACATGGTTATTGATTACTACTTCTATTACATGAATATCTTCTCTGGCAGCTGTTGCCATTTCATTCATGTTCATACGGAAGCATCCATCACCAGCGATATTGATAACAGTCTTATCTGGACAACCAACCTTAGCACCGATTGCAGCGCCAAGTCCGTATCCCATAGTTCCAAGACCACCTGATGAAAGGAAATGTCTAGGCTCTTTATACTTGTAGTACTGAGCTGCCCACATCTGATGCTGACCAACGTCTGTAGTGATGATTGCATCTCCCTTTGTCTGCTCGTAAATCTTGTTGATGATTGCAGGTCCTGTAAGATGCTGCATATCATACTCAAGAGGATTCTCAGCCATAAGGTCCTGAATCTCCTTGTTCCACTCAGGCTTCTTGGAAGCCTTTACTTTAGCATTAAGCCTCTTAAGGATTTCATTTGCATCACCGATAATCTTAGCATCAACATCGATGTTCTTATTAATCTCAGCTCTATCCACATCTATATGAAGAATTCTAGCATTCTTAGCAAATGTACTTGCATCACCGATAACTCTGTCTGAGAATCTTGCGCCTACAACGATAAGAAGGTCTGCTCTGTTAACTCCAAGGTTTGAAGTCTTAGTACCATGCATTCCGATCATGCCTGTGTAGTTCTTCTTTGTTCCGTCAAATGCGCCCTTGCCCATAAGTGTATCGCATACAGGGGCATCTACCTTTTTAACGAGTTTTGCAAGCTCTGCTGAAGCGCCTGAAATGGTTACACCACCACCAACTAAGAAGTAAGGTTTTTCGGAGTTGTTGATCATCTCAACAGCCTTCTCAATATCTGAATCCTTGATAGTCTCAGTGACTCTCTCAATTGGTTCAGGCTTCTTAGGTGTGTAGTCAGCCTTTGCAGCTGTAACATCCTTAGTAATATCAACAAGTACAGGACCTGGACGTCCAGTCTGTGCTATCTTAAATGCACGTCTTATTGTATCAGCAAGCTCATGTACATTCTTAACGATGAAGCTGTGCTTTGTAACAGGCATAACAACACCTGCTATATCAACCTCCTGGAAGCTGTCCTTTCCAAGCATAGCTACACCAACGTTAGCTGTAATTGCTACTACTGGTATAGAATCCATATATGCTGTAGCGATTCCTGTTACAAGGTTTGTTGCACCAGGGCCGGATGTTGCCATACAAACACCAACCTTACCTGTTGCTCTTGCATATCCATCTGCAGCGTGGCTTGCGCCCTGCTCATGAGATGTCAATACGTGATGTATCTCATTACTATGTTTATATAATTCATCGTATACATTCAGAATTGTACCACCAGGGTATCCAAATACAGTGTCTACTCCCTGCTCCTTAAGACACTCTATTACTATTTGTGAACCAGTTAATTGCATTTCAATTCTCCTTTAGTTTTTTGGTATCTCGAGTATAGCTCCGCGGTTACCGGATGTAACCATGGATGCGTAGCGTGCAAGGTAACCAGTTGTAACCTTAGGCTCACGTGGAGTCCATGCAGCTTTACGCTTAGCTAACTCCTCATCACTCACCTTAAGTGTGATGGAATAATTATTGATATCGATTTCAATCATATCGCCCTCTTCTACAAATGCGATAGGTCCGCCTACTGCAGCCTCTGGTGAAACGTGACCGATAGATGCGCCACGGCTTGCACCTGAGAAACGTCCGTCAGTAATAAGAGCAACTGTGCTTCCAAGTCCCATACCAGCGATAGCTGATGTAGGGTTAAGCATTTCTCTCATACCAGGACCACCCTTAGGACCTTCGTAACGGATGACGACGACATCGCCATCAACGATCTTTCCACCAAGGATAGCAGCGATTGCATCTTCCTCTGAATCAAAGACTCGAGCTGGACCTTCATGCTTCAGCATCTCAGGAACAACTGCTGATCTCTTAACAACAGAACCGTCTGGAGCAAGATTACCCTTAAGTACTGCAAGACCACCTGTCTTTGAATATGGATTATCAATAGGTCTGATGACCTCTGGATTTCTATTTACACTATTCTTAACTGCTTCACCGATAGTCTTACCAGTTACAGTCATACAATCTTCATTTATAAGACCAATGTCGCAAAGCTCTTTAACTACTGCATATACACCACCTGCTTCGTTAAGGTCTTCCATATATGTAGGACCTGCAGGTGCGAGGTGACAAAGGTTAGGTGTCTTCTCGCTGATAGGATTTGCAAATGAGATATCAAAGTCAAATCCAATCTCATGTGCAATTGCTGGTAAATGCAGCATTGAGTTTGTTGAACAACCAAGTGCCATATCTACTGTAAGAGCGTTCAGGATAGCATCTTTTGTGATGATATCACGTGGACGGATATTCTTCTCAAGCATATCCATTACAGCGTATCCTGCCTTCTTAGCAAGACGGAGTCTCTCTGAATAAACTGCAGGGATTGTTCCATTTCCAGGAAGTCCCATACCAAGTACCTCAGTCAGGCAGTTCATTGAGTTAGCTGTGTACATACCTGAACATGAACCACAGGTTGGACATACCTTCTCTTCGAACTCAAGCACTTCTGCATCATCAATCTTACCAGCTGTACGCTCTCCAACAGCCTCAAACATTGATGAAAGACTTCTCTTTCTTCCGTGGATGTGACCAGCAAGCATTGGACCACCAGATACGAATACTGTTGGTACATTTACTCTTGCTGCAGCCATAAGAAGACCTGGAACATTTTTATCACAGTTAGGTATCATTACAAGAGCATCAAACTGATGTGCGATAGCCATAGCTTCAGTTGAATCTGCGATAAGATCTCTTGTGACAAGGCTGTACTTCATACCGATATGACCCATTGCTATACCATCACAGACGGCAATAGCTGGGAACATAACTGGTGTTCCACCCGCTTCAGCGACGCCAAGTTTGACGGCCTCTGCTATCTTATCGAGGTTCATATGTCCTGGAACAATCTCGTTGTAAGAACATACAATACCAACCATAGGCTTTCTGATTTCTTCTGCAGTATATCCAAGTGCGTTCAGAAGTGAACGAGCTGGTGCCTGCTGCAGACCACATTTCATGTTATCACTCTGCATAATAAACTCCTCCGTAATTTATTATAAATATAATTATTCTTCTATTTTAAATTTCCTCTTTTTAGATACGCTCAGCTATAAGAGTTCCCATCTCATCGCATTTAACCTGGTCTTCGCCCGGCTTAGCGAGGTCAATAGTCCTGTATCCTTCTTCAAGAACTTTCTTCACAGCATTTTCTATCGCATCTGCCTCTTTGTCAAGGTCAAATGTGTATCTCAGCATCATTGCGGCACTAAGAATAGTAGCGATAGGATTTGCAATGTTCTTTCCTGCTATATCAGGAGCAGATCCACCTGATGGCTCATAGAGACCGAACTTTGTCTCATTAAGAGATGCAGATGGAAGCATTCCGATAGAACCTGTAATCTGTGAAGCCTCATCTGAAAGGATGTCACCGAACATATTCTCTGTAAGAACTACATCGAACTGAGCAGGATCCTTAACAAGCTGCATAGCTGCGTTATCTACAAGCATTACACCATACTCTACCTCTGGGTAATCCTTTGCAACTTCATCAGTAACCTTTCTCCAAAGTCTGGAGCTATCGAGGACATTTGCCTTGTCAATAAGTGTTACCTTCTTGCGACGCTTCATTGCAATGTCAAAGGACTTAATAGCAATGCGTCTGATTTCATTTTCGTTATATGAAAGTGTATCGACTGCTGTCATTACACCATCAATCTCTTTTGTATATCTCTCACCGAAATAAAGACCGCCTGTAAGCTCGCGCATCATCATCATATCGAAGCCCTTCTCAGCGACTTCCTTCTTAAGTGGGCACGCTTCTGATAATTCTGGGTAAAGATATGCAGGTCTCAGGTTAGCAAAAAGCTTGAGAGCCTTGCGGATTCCAAGAAGTCCAGCTTCTGGTCTCTTTTCTGGTGGAAGCTTATACCAAGGAGATGTCTGTGTGTTACCACCGATAGAACCCATAAGGACTGCATCCTTGGACTTAGCTATCTCGATTGTCTCCTCTGTAAGTGGAACACCATTCACATCGATTGAACATCCACCCATAAGGAGCTGCTCGTAATTAAATGTGTGTCCGTACTTCTCTCCGATTGCATCCAGCACCTTCATAGCCTCAGTGACTATTTCTGGGCCAATACCATCACCCTTGATGACACCGATATTACATATCATTTCGTTTTCCTCTTTTCATATTAGTAGTTTTATTCAAGTATTTTATTTATCTTGTTTATTAGTTTTCTTTTCTTCAGGAACCAGATTGAACTCATATGGATTGCCATATGCTACCAAGGTGAGTTTCTCTCCGTCTCTATCATTTACGAAGTAACCATATAGGCTTGTGGTTATCTGCTCATCTTCGTCATATTCTGCTTTTTTACCATAATGAACTTCTTCTTCATTAGTAAGAGCAACACATACAAGGTTTTCTCTGGTGGCACCATATTGAGGATTTTCCATATCTTTTAAATCATCATCGGTAATCTTATCTTTCACCTCAGAATCATTTAAAAGATAATCCGCAGCATCATCTCCAACATAAAGCTTGAATGTGCCACTGTAATAATCGCCATCCTTATTATCACCATCTCTGTACCAGATAAATGTATTATCAGGTTCTGCGATTATTAAGGCTGTATCATTAAGACCAACCCAGTCATAAGAAGTAAAGTATTCTTTATCGAATTCTTTATCTTTTTCTTCATCCTTATCTTCATCTTTTTCTTTTGAAGATGTATGCGATGAACTACTTTCAAAATCTTTATCATCAGCTTTGCCGATAAATGCAATAAATAGTATGGCGGCTATTAGAAGAAGACTTCCAAGTCCTACCAATAGTCCAATAATCAGCCCCTAAAGACTCTTTTTCTGTACCGGCGGCTGAACAGGCTGACCATTTATCAAGTAACCATGCTGATCATAACCCTGGTTCATTTGTTGAGGATAACCTTGGTTGTATCCTTGATTTGGTTGCTGTGGGTAGCCTTGGTTATAACCTTGATTCAGTTGTTGCGGATACCCTTGCTGTGGATAGCCTTGGTACATCTGCTGTGGATATCCCTGCTGATACCCTTGCTGGTTTGGATAACCCTGGTTCCCTGGATATTGCCCCTGATTCATACCTCTCTCCTATAAATAAGTCAGTGAGATCTGCCCCCACTATCTTATTATGTTTCTACTTTGTATTTCTTGGATTGTGGGATGGCATCTATATAAACTGCAAGTGGCGGAACTATTACTGTGATGATAGTTATAAACTCTAGTGCATTTCCACTATTAAACAGCTTAATGAATGCTTCCATTCCTCTGTTCTTATTATTAATCAGCTCTGTCATATTGTAGACAATCTGGCTGTAATAATATGTTCTTCCGAAATAAACTATTAATGCAATAACGAATAGAACAATAACCCAGGTTGATATCTTGTAACCACAGAAGAACTTGAATGCCAGAACTGTAGCTACTAGGCGAATTATCATAACAGCCATAGCAGAGCCAATATATGATCCCACACTAGGAACGCGTGTAGTAATAATTGGAAGGAAGTACTCGAGGAGCGCCCCACCAATTGCTACCAGGCATCCCATAAATTGTCTGCCTCTTCCTATCTCTTCTATCTTGTTAGAAACAACTAGTCCAATAATGATTGTTAATAAGCAGATAAAAAATCCAGGATAATTAAACAATACAAAATTTTTAATCAACACTAAATATTTTAAAACAACTTCCATAATCGTAACCACAACTCTCTTTTATAAGAGAAACAATATGCCTTAATCTTCTTTTGCGTTAATAGAATTGATTAGGCCTCCGCTTGTAATGATGTTCTGCATAAATGGAGGGAAAGCCTGTCCCTGATACTTCTTTCCTGTTGTAAGGTCTGTGATCTCGCCTGTATCGAAGTTTACTTCAACCTCGTCCTCAGCCTTAATCTCTTCACTTGCTTCCTTACACTCAAGGATTGGAAGTCCAATGTTAATACTGTTTCTATAGAAGATTCTTGCAAAAGACTCAGCGATAACGCATGAAATACCAGAAGCCTTAATAGCTATTGGAGCATGCTCTCTGGAAGAACCACAACCGAAGTTCTTTCCAGCAACCATAATGTCGCCGTCCTTTACTCTGTTAACAAAATCTTTATCAATATCTTCCATACAGTTCTTTGCCAGCTCAGCTGGGTCTGCTGTATTAAGATATCTTGCTGGTATGATAACATCTGTATCTACATTATCACCATATCTATGTACTGTACCATGTGCTTTCATGTCTATCTTCCTTTCTTTTTATAAATCCTCTGGACTGGAAATCTTACCTGTGATTGCAGATGCTGCAGCAACTGCTGGGCTCGCCAGATAAATCTCTGAATCGATCGCACCCATACGTCCGATGAAATTACGGTTTGTAGTTGAAACCGCTCTCTCACCATGAGCAAGGATTCCCATATGTCCACCAAGACATGGTCCACAAGTTGGAGTACTCACGATTGCGCCTGCATCTATAAAGATTTCTGTCAGACCTTCGCGAAGCATCTGCTTGTAAATTTCCTGAGTTCCAGGAATAACGATAACTCTCAGCCAGTCTGCAACCTTGCGACCATTCATAATGTCAGCTGCAATACGCATATCATCTATACGTCCATTTGTACATGAACCGATAACAACCTGATCAATCTCAATATCACCTTCTGCGTGAATCTCATCGATTGTCTTTGTATTTTCAGGAAGATGAGGAAATGCAATCGTAGGACGAAGTGAACCAAGATCAATCTCTATAACCTCGTCATAGTCTGCATCTTCATCTGCCTCATAAACTATATATTCGTTATTAGCAAATTTCTCAGGTGCATGCTCTTTCATGTATTCAAGTGTAAGGTCATCAACTGGGAATATGCCATTCTTTGCACCAGCTTCGATAGCCATATTTGCGATAGTAAATCTGTCATCCATTGTAAGTGACTTAACACCCTCACCAACAAATTCCATTGATTTATATCTGGCACCATCAACGCCGATCATTCCAATGATATGAAGGATCAGATCCTTACCACTTGTCCACTCTGCCTTCTCACCCTTAAGTACAAACTTAATAGCTGAAGGAACCTTGAACCAAGCCTTACCTGTAACCATACCGGCTGCCATATCTGTTGAACCAACACCTGTTGAGAAAGCACCAAGTGCTCCATATGTACAAGTATGTGAATCAGCACCTATACAAGTATTACCTGCAACAATAAGTCCTTTTTCAGGAAGGAGTGCATGCTCAATACCCATCTGTCCTACATCAAAATAATTGACAATGTTGTTAGCCTTAGAGAAGTCTCTAACCTGCTTAACATGCTCTGCACTCTTTATATCCTTGTTTGGGGTAAAGTGATCCATAACAAGTGCAATCTTTGTATTGTCAAATACTGTTTTCTTCTTAAACTTGTCCAACTCATTAATTGCTACTGGAGTTGTAACATCATTACCAAGTACTAGATCCAGAGATGCCTCGATCAGATCCCCAGCCTTTACACTCTCAAGTCCTGCATGAGCGGCAAGAATTTTTTGTGTCATTGTCATTCCCATGTTTATTTCCTCCATATAATTATCCTATTAAATATAAGGATAGTATTAGGTCATAGATAAAGGACATTTTATCATAAAAACAGCCCATTATCAAAAAAAATTATTACCTATTATAATATTTCACAATAAGTAATAATTTTTTTGATCTACAAAGTATAATTTATTAATTTACACTGAAAAGAAGCTGTCCGTAGCTTGGGAATGGCCAGTCTCTCTGGGATGTGAGCATCTCGGCCTCATCTACGTATTTTCTAAGCTCATCCATAGCTGGCAGAAGCTCGTCTCTTACAAATGCTGAGCTTACGAAAATGTCATCTAATGTCTTGAACTTAGCAAGAGCATCTTCAAGACTAATAACCGCATCCATTATGAAGTCTGTAAGTTCTGAAAGTCTCTCCATTGTAGAAACCTCATACTTGCACTTCACATTCTCGCTTACCTGTCTCATAAGAACTGTTGTCTGAGAAAGTCTGTAGAGATATCTCTCAATAGCTGGCAGGTAATTCTTACGAACCATATCAACCATTGTAAGACCTTCAATGTTAACAGTCTTTACGTAGTTCTCCAGCATTATCTCGCAACGGCTCTTAATCTCAGCCTCTGTAAATACCTTATGCTTTATAAGCATATCTACATTCTTCTTATCAAGAAGCTTTGGCATAGCATCTGCAGTTGTCTTAAGGTTAGAAAGACCTCTTACTTCTGTAGCTTCCTTAACCCACTCTTCTCCGTATCCATTTCCATCGAAAAGAATACGCTGATGTTCAGTTATAACTCGTTTTATAAGATCATGAAGTTCAGTCTCGAAATCCTGTGCGCCTTCAAGCTCATCAGCATACTGACGAAGACTTTCAGCAACAGCTGCATTAAGCATAATGTTGCAGCATGCAATACTGTTAGAAGATCCCAGGGATCTGAACTCAAATTTATTACCCGTAAATGCAAATGGTGATGTTCTGTTTCTATCAGTTGTATCTCTGAAGAATCTAGGAAGTGAATGCACTCCCAGCTTCATCTTCACTTCTTCTGTTCCCTTGTATGGCTTATCTTCCTTGATTGCCTCGAGGATAGCTGAAAGCTCCTCGCCAAGGAATACAGAAATAATTGCAGGAGGTGCCTCATCAGCACCAAGTCTGTGGTCATTACCTGCAGTTGCAACAGAAAGACGAAGGAGATCCTGATAATCATCTACTGCCTGGATGACGGCACATAGGAACAGCAGGAACTGTGCGTTCTCATAAGGTGTCTTTCCAGGTGAAAGAAGGTTCACTCCTGTATCTGTTGTAATTGACCAGTTATTATGCTTTCCGGAACCATTGACTCCGGCAAATGGCTTTTCATGTAGGAGACATACAAGACCATGCTCGTTTGCCACCTTCTTCATAATTTCCATAGTCAGCTGATTTGAATCAGTTGCTACGTTTGTTGTTGAATAAATAGGTGCAAGCTCGTGCTGTGCAGGAGCCACCTCATTATGCTCTGTCTTTGCAAGGATACCAAGCTTCCAGAGTTCTTTGTTCAGGTCTTCCATGAATGCACTGACTCGTGGCTTGATTACACCAAAGTAGTGATCATCCATTTCCTGTCCCTTTGGAGGCATAGCACCAAAAAGAGTTCTACCTGTATATTTAAGGTCAGGTCTCTTACTCCAAACGTCAGCATCTACAAGGAAGTATTCCTGCTCTGCTCCAACGCTTGTTCTGACATACTTTGCATCTGTACCAAATATCTTGAGTATTCTCATAGCCTGTCTGTTAATGGCCTGCATTGATCTAAGAAGTGGGGTCTTCTTATCCAGCGCTTCACCTGAGTAAGAACAGAAAGCTGTTGGAATGCAAAGTGTATGATCCTTGATAAATGCATAGGATGTTGGGTCCCATGCTGTATAACCTCTTGCTTCGAAGGTTGCACGAAGGCCACCTGAAGGGAATGATGAAGCATCAGGCTCACCCTTAATAAGCTCCTTGCCTGAGAACTCCATGAGCACTCCACCATCTGGAGATGGTGTTATAAAACTATCATGCTTCTCAGCTGTGACACCAGTAAGTGGCTGGAACCAATGAGTGAAATGTGTAGCTCCATTTTCTATAGCCCAGTTCTTCATTTCCTCGGCTACAGCATCTGCAACTGCATCATCAAGACGAACATTCTCATCAATGGTCTTCTTGAGCTTAGCGTACACATCATCGGATAGTCTGGCTTTCATCACCTTATCATTAAAGACAAGAGATCCAAACAATTCAGGAATGTTAATGTTTTCCATAAATTTCCTCCATTATAAGATCCCTGGGCAAAAAAGCTTCGGGATGACTTTTAAAAAACATTGTAAAGTATAGCACTCAAGCAGTTAAGCTTCAACCCCATATTTACTTAATAAAATAAAGGAAAGAAGCCTTTTCACTTCTTTCCTTTTAGTTTACTTTGTCATTCTCTCGGTGTAATCATCTTTTGGCATTGGTTTAGCGTAGTAGTAACCTTGAATCATATCGCAGCCCTGCTCAGCCAGGAAGTCTACCTGGTCCTTCTCCTCAACACCTTCTGCCACAGTTCTCATATTAAGACTCTTTGCAAGCTTGATAGCTTCGGAAACTACAACCTCTCCTCTCTCGCCAGCATTTTCGCCTCTGAAAAATTCTGCATCCAGCTTTAGGATATCCAGCGGCATGTCCTTAAGGGAATTAAGTGATGAGTAACCCGAACCAAAATCATCCATGGAAACTACAAAGCCATAATTCTTTAATTTCTTAATTGTCTCAATCATGGCATTCTTATCATCGAAAAATGCACTCTCAGTAAGCTCAATCTCGATCAGGTTATGAGGACATCCTGCAGCATCTACCATGTCTCTAATCTGTTCTGCCAGATCATTCTCAGCAAAATGTGCTCTTGAAACATTAACTGAAACAGGAACGCATTTATAACCCTGATCCAGCCAGGCCTTCTGATCCCTTGCCACATGAGAAATCATGTAGTGATCTATCTCAGTGATAAATCCATTCTTCTCGAAAAGAGGAATTATCCTGCCAGGAGTTACAAATCCATACTCCGGAGATTCCCATCTTATAAGCGCCTCCGCTCCACTAAGCTCATCTGTTCTAGGATTATATTTAGGCTGATAATAAACCTTAAACTCTTCATTCTTAAGAGCTGACCATTGATGCTCCTGAACTGTATCCAGCCACTTCTGATCTTCAAGAAGCTTATTATCAAAGATTTTAATTCCTGATTCATCTGAACCGCTAAGGGTTGACCTTGCTGAACATGCATTGTTGTAATGCTGCTCAATACTTATATTCTTACGGCTGGCAGTCTTACCCTTTTCATTCTTTGTGCTTGGGATAAGATCAACGCCTATCTGGAATTTGAAATCATGGGCTCCACCAAGAGCCTCAAGTTTGGTTATAAGCTCATGGAGTCGCATCTTCAGTTTATCTTCATCTTCATATTTCAGAAGGAGTGCAAAATTAGAAGTTGTGGCGTGCGCCATCTTTTCCTTCGACTGTATTTCCCTCTGAATAGTCATATAGATTTTCGTAAGCATCTCTTCGCCATCCTTCACTGAATGACAAAGAGCATAATTTCTATAATTCTTAAATACAAGATTTGCTACAGCAAAATTCTCTTTAGCATTTCTTCTCTTTCTAAGAGTCTTTTCTCCATTGATCAGATACCACATCCAGTTACGTCCCTGAGTTGTAGCATCCAGGAAGAACAGACTCGTAAGTCTTGTCTGATGAACAATAGAAACGATTACATTAACAAATAATATAGTAACAATTATTGCAACTAAAATAATAACTGCTGCATAGATTTCCAGGAAAAGAATCACATCACGCATGTTCAGATTAAACACTGCTTTTCCAATGAAATGCTCTCCGTCTTTTGTATCTACAGAAATCCAGGCAGGAATTCCCATTGATTCAATCTTGTCTTTTGCATCTTCATTGCCTGAATACTGAAAATAAACTCCATTAGAATAATGAACAGTACTACTTCCCTCTCCATCTGATTCCTGACCAAGTTCATCTTTAAGTTCATCCTTCAGCTCATCCTCATCAGTAGTTGAGATAACAAAGCCTGTATCACCATTTTCATCACTTAAATAATTCTCGCCTATCCACTTAAAGACTTTGTTCGCTCTAAGTTTAAGATTGTTGTTATTATCAATATATATCATGTCAGATTCCGCATCTTCGATAACATGATATTTCACATTTTCTTCTGATAAAATGACATCCGCCTCTTTAGTGCTTCTGGTATCTTCACCCTTCTTATAGATGACATTTCCAGAATCGTCTGTTACCACGAAGTCCATATCACTTTCCTCGAGGATGGACTTAATATCATCATTTTCTATTCCGCGTTCATAAATCTTGGATAGTCTGACAACCTCATCGTATCCATTTACAAACTTAGATTCCAGAATATATTGAAGAAAGAACCCTGACAAAAATACCATCATAGCAATAAATAAAACTGTGAAAATTGTAAATGCTATAATGGAGCCCCATATATTATTCTTTTTAACTTTTCTATATAATTTCTGATTTTTATTCTTCGCCATTTACGGCCTCCCGGGAATTAATTTAAAACCACAAATATATAATAACAGATTAAAAGAAAAATTGTATTAAATAAACCTTAAATCTATATTAGTTTATATTTAAAAAAGTAAATGCAATCACTTTAATTTCTTCATGTCCTTAAGGAATTTCGAATCGGGCATAACTCCACCATATCTCACATCGTTATACATATCCGTAAGGGTATCTACTTCTTTCGGAAGGTTATCACCCTCAGAATGATTCATCATAATGAGTATATCCTTGGTGGTGGCATTTCGGTCTGGAACAAAGAAACGCCTAAATGCCTGAACCCTAGTTTTATAAATTCTTCTGGCCTTAATATCAGGAGAGTTTCCAACCAGCTTATCCGGATCTACATATTTATCCACTGAAAAACCCTGCCTTTTATTCTTGGAAATGTTTTCTACCAGATCATCATCTCTCATATTTCTCATAAGAAGAAGCCTTATCAGCCAGCTGAATACTTTATAAAGCAAAAATACAACCAGCAAGATAATAAGAGCTGTCAGGATAAAATGGATTATCTTCGAAAGAAGACTCGCATCCGTAATATCCTTATAATAGACATTTGATCCTGTCATATTTCCTGGAAGCGACAGTCCCAAAAGAGTAAGTATCAGGTTTAATATGTTTATGATGATAAGGATTACAAACTTTGCTGTTATTGCCAATGCAAGAAGCAAATCCTTAAGAGCCCTGTCGAAATGGAGTGCATTTCCCAGGATCAAAGCTGTAAGTGTTATGACCATAATGGCCGTGATTATCAGACTATTTACGGAAGCTATCTGTTTCACTGGTGCTCCGCTAACACGCTTGGTCTTGTGGATGTAACTCTCCAGTCCTTCGAGATACATCGCCACAAGAAATACCATAATTATGATAATAGGGAAAATATAACCTATATGAACGAGGGGCTTGTTATCGAAATAGGTGCCAAGTCCGATGGTTGCCATACCCACAAGAAAGCATGGCCAAGGAGCCTCAAAGAATCTCTTTAAGCTATAATTTGACCTCATGTATAAGACGCCTTCCATGGCTAATGACATAATAACCAGGACAAGTATCACCTTCAGATACATATTTTCGGCTATAAGGAATGTCAAAAAGCTTATACCGAGATGCACGATGAAAAGGAATATTCCCCTTGAAAATACCTCGCGAAGAATGAATGAACTGATCATTACTCCAAGAATGTACAAAGTCCATTTAATTTTGAGAACCGGCTGACCAAAAAGACCCAGTACCATATCGGTAAGGAGTACTACGTAGAAAAATAAATATATCAGGTGCATGGACCGTCTTAAAAATGCAATCAGTTTATACATTTATCGGTACCTCCCACGCACTGGAATATGGTCGGTCAGCTATATAAGGATATTCATCATAACAAGGAACAATAAGCCTTACAGAGCCGCCCTGCTGTTCAATCTTATCCAGAAGATCAATGAGATCTGACTTAGCATAAGGACTCACAACAAGGTACAGACAATCACTGTTTGCATGAGCAATCTCGTCGCGCACTGAACTTAGGAAAGCATCCTTTCCTTCAGAGCCTGATATTTCAGCAAGCATTCTATCTATTGTTATTCCATGTTTCTTTTCTGTTCCTTCCTGAACATTTGGAAGGGACCTGCCATCTGCGGTCGTACCATTTGTTATAACTGAAACAGTAATATTTTTTGCAAGCAGACTTCTTGAAAAACTACTTACTATGGAAATTGCCTCTTCCAATAGTTTATCTGTCTCAATCATATAATCATTATCAAGATTCAGCATAATCTTAACTCGACTATCAGTTGTATAGCCGTACATATTTACCATCAGCTCTCTCGCCTTGGCGCTCTGTTTCCAGTTAATGCTGCGATATGGATCGAAGGACTGGTATTCACGGACACCACGGAAAGTAAGGCTGTCCTCAACCATACTGCGCTTCGCTTCCATTTCGCCCAGTATTCCTTTGAAAAAAACCTTGAATCGTTCAGTATTAAGTTTCTTTGGGAAAACATAGATTGTATCGGAGTGTCTCATTTTGTGAGCGTAGGTATCTGTCATAAAGAAATCACGAACAATGATGCTGGCATTGTTCACGCCCATTACTCCTCTGGCACTACCCTCGAACTGAAGCTTTCTTGTAATTCGCTGGTGGCCAAGTATTGAGAAAAGTTCATTCTTATGATAAAGATCAGTAACATTGGAATTGGATTTATCGTAAAACTTTAAGCTCTTATCTACGGAAAACTTCAAATGAAAAACAGGCAGAGGCAAAAACTTATCGTTGGTAACGATTTCGATCAGTTCAGCACTCTCCCCGCATTCTATGTAGTCTCGGCTGAACTTAACTTCAGTTTCGAGACCTTTATCCCAATATTTACTATATAAATACTTCTGAAGAACATAAACCAGCAGAAGTATAAGAACCGCAACTACTAGTTTCATTTAAACCCCCGATGCACCAATAAAGTACACCCTTCAAACTATAAACCTACTTCCACTCCTCTACAGGAACAGTAACTCCTGCGACCGCGTCAGAAATAATATCACGAACATCCTTAAGTCCACTGACACCTGCACTTGTTATTACTCTGTGAGAATATACATATGGTGCAAGGAAGCGTACATCGTCAGGTGTTACATATTCTCTTCCTGATATAGCCGCAAATGCCTGAGACATTCTCATAAGATTGAGAGAGGCTCTTGGACTAACTCCAGAGAAAAGCTTGCTGGAATTACGAGTTGCTTCGGAAATATCTACTATGTATTCCTTAACAACATCATGAACCTTTATACTCTTAACTGCCTCAGCAGCATTAATTATATCTTCACCAGTACATACCGCTTCTACTTCTGTCTGAGGCGCATCTGTTATAAATCTGTTCAGGATAGCAACCTCATCGTCTCGACTAAGATCTCCCATAGTAAGCTTAACCATGAATCTATCCAGCTGAGCTTCAGGAAGCGGGAATGTACCTGTTGTTTCGATTGGATTTTCAGTAGCAATAACAATGAATGGAGCTGAAAGTTCACGGCTTACTCCATCAACTGTTACAGCTCGCTCTTCCATTGCTTCAAGAAGTGCACTCTGAGTACGAGGAGTTGCTCTGTTAATCTCGTCTGCAAGAAGAATGTTTGTGAAAACAGGTCCTGCAATGAATTCGAACTCCTCAGATTTCTGGCTATAAATGTTAAGGCCTGTGATATCCTGTGGCATCAGGTCAGGTGTGAACTGCACACGGCGGAAATCCGCTTTAATGCTATCAGCTATGCATTTAGCCATGGTGGTCTTTCCTGTACCTGGCATATCCTCCAGGAGAACATGGCCACCCGAGAGCATAGCTGAAAAAACAAGTGAAAACACCTCGTCACTGCCTATCATTACTCCACGGATATTTCCCAACACCTTACTATATAATTCTCTTACTTCTTTTATTTCCATAATTACAAACAAACCCTCAACAAAAATCTCTAAACGAGAATAACCCCCAAATGCTTTTATCTATTTACTTAAAATACTCTACACCAGATTCAAAAATCTTCTGATCTTTATCTCCGTAGATATTTAAATATGTGCTACGATCACGACGCTCTGAGTGGCCCATCTTTCCAAGCACACGTCCATCAGGACTTGTAATACCTTCGATAGCCATGTAAGAACCATTGATATTGTAATCCTCGTCCATTGTTGGATTACCTTCAGCATCAACGTACTGTGTAGCAACCTGTCCATTCTCAAAGAGCTTTCTAAGCCATTCTTCCTTAGCAACAAAACGTCCCTCACCATGTGAGATAGGAATTGAATAAACTCCACCAAGTGTTGCCTTCTGGAGCCATGGGCTCTTATTTGAAACAACCTTTGTATAAGCAATTCTTGACTGGTGACGTCCAATTGAATTACGAGCAAGTGTAGGACTGAGTTCTGTCTGCTCTACTATCTCGCCTGTTGGAACAAGTCCAAGCTTGATTAGTGCCTGGAATCCATTACAGATACCAAGTACAAGACCATCACGCTCATTAAGAAGCTTCATAATCTCATCCTTGATCTTCTCATTTCTAAATGTAGTCGCAATGAATTTACCTGAACCATCTGGCTCATCACCACCTGAAAATCCACCAGGGAACATTACTATCTGTGACTGGCTAATTGCCTTTGCGAATGCATCTACTGACTCTCTGATACCCTGAGGATCAAGGTTATTAAGAACTATAACCTCTGTCTCAGCTCCAGCTCTTTCAAATGCTCTCGCACTATCATATTCGCAGTTTGTTCCTGGGAATACTGGAATGAATACCTTTGGCTTAGCAACCTTATTCTTAGCTACATAGATGCTCTTAGCTTCGTATACTCCACCAGCATAGCCTGTAAGCTCTGGATTGTATCTGTATTTAAGCTCTGTCTCAGGAGTACCAGCCTTCTTAGCAGCTATATAATCCTTAGCATGTCCTTCGAATCTTGCCTCAACTCCACTGTCAGTACTAAATACCTTCTTAAGTGGAGTTGTCCAAGCCTTAAGTGCCTCATCAACTGTTATCTTAACTGAACCATATGTAAATACTGCTTCATCTGTAACAGTACCAATAACCTTACCTGGAAGACCAAGAGCCTTAACATCTTCTGGACTAACTTCCATGATGATTGAACCATAATCCTTACGTCCAAGCTCATCCTCCGCAATTACATTCTTATCAAGGCTTACACCAAGCTTATTACCAAATGCCATCTTGCTGACAGCTTCGATAGTACCACCGAATCCTACAGCAAACGCTGACTGAATAAGTCCCTGCTCTACTGCAGCACGAACCTTTGCATATCTATCGAGTACATCTTCATATACTGGAACATCATTCTCATCTTTCTTAATGTCCATCTTAACAAGGAGGTTTCCAGCCTTCTTAAGTTCGGATGTTACTACATTCTCAACTGTATTCATAACTACAGCAAATGAACAAAGTGTTGGAGGTACATCAATTTCATTGAAGGAACCTGACATACTATCCTTACCACCGATTGATGGAAGTCCAAGACCAATCTGAGCTGAATATGAACCAAGCAGTGCAGCCAGTGGCTTACCCCAACGTGAAGGAACATCGTTCATTCTCTCGAAGTACTCCTGGAATGTGAGACGTATCTTTGAAACATCTCCACCTGCAGCTGCAATCTTAGCAACTGAATCGATTACAGCATAGATAGCTCCATGGTATGGGCTCCAGCTAAGGAGATATGGATCAAGACCATAACTCATCATACTTACTGCATCTGTTCTACGTGTTCCAAGCATTGGAACTGTAGCGATCATTGTCTGCATAGGTGAAAGCTGGTACTTACCACCATATGGCATTGTTACTGTATTTGCTCCGATTGTTGAATCGAACATTTCAACAAGTCCACGCTCTGATGCAACATTGAGGTCTGAAAGAATGTCCAGCCACTTAGTCTTAACATCAGCACCCTTTTTGCTATAATCTTCTGTACTGCCCTCTGCATCAATTCCAGCAAATGGATTAACTGTTTCAGATGGCATCTGAACCTCAGCCTCTGTCTCCTGATGAGCACCGTTTGTATTTAGGAATGCACGGCTGATATTAACGATTTCCTTACCTCTCCACTTGAGAACAAGACGAGGACTCTCAGTAACTGTAGCAACCTTAACAGCTTCAAGGTTCTCTTCTCTTGCATACTCAAGAAGCTTATCAGCATCTGCAGCATCAACTACAAGTGCCATTCTTTCCTGAGACTCTGAAATAGCAAGCTCTGTACCATCAAGACCAGCGTACTTCTTTGGAACAAGATCAAGATTGATATCAAGTCCGTCAGCAAGCTCACCGATTGCAACTGAAACACCACCGGCACCGAAGTCATTACACTTCTTAATAAGTGTTGTAACCTCTGGACGACGGAACAGTCTCTGGAGCTTTCTCTCTGTAGGTGGATTACCCTTCTGAACTTCTGCTCCACAGCTCTCAAGTGACTCAGAGTTATGAGCCTTTGAAGAACCAGTGGCTCCACCACAGCCATCACGTCCTGTACGTCCACCAAGAAGTATTATAACGTCACCAGGATCAGATGTAAGTCTCTTAACATTATCCTTTGGAGCAGCACCGATAACAGCACCGATCTCCATTCTCTTTGCAACATAATTTGGATGATAAACTTCCTGAACCAGACCAGTTGCAAGACCTATCTGGTTACCATATGAAGAATATCCCTTAGCAGCTGTCTGAACTATCTTACGCTGAGGCAGCTTATTTGGAAGTGTTTCAGCCAGTGACTTAGTTGGGTCAGCTGCACCTGTAACACGCATAGCCTGATAAACATATGTACGTCCTGACAGTGGATCACGGATTGCACCACCAAGACATGTAGCAGCGCCACCGAATGGCTCAATCTCTGTAGGATGGTTATGTGTCTCGTTCTTGAAGGAAATCAGCCAATCCTCAGTCACAATGCTTCCATCTTCATTCTTTATTGTAAGTGGAGCAACTATTGTGCAGGCATTTATCTCATCTGAAACATCAAGGTCTTCAAGCTTTCCATCCTTACGGAGTTTCTTCATACCCATAAGGGCAATGTCCATGAGACATGTGTACTTATCGTCACGGCCTGCATTTATCTCTGCAGCATCTGCAAAGTACTTCTTAAATGTACCCTCGATGGCATCTTTATATTTACCTTCGTCAAACTTAATGTTTGTAAGCTCTGTAGCAAATGTAGTATGACGGCAGTGGTCTGACCAATATGTATCCAGAACCTTAATCTCTGTAAAGCTTGGGTCCCTGTTTTCTTCTGCTGTGAAGTAATTACGGATATGCCAGAAATCCTTATATGTCATGGCAAGTCCCATGCTGTCATAGAGAGCCTTGAAGTCATCCTCTGACATGGAACAGAAACCGTCCATGATCTTTACATCTGCTGGCTCATCATAATTCATAATGAGTGTATCTGGCTTAGCAGCATTATCAATCCGAGCCTCAACAGGGTTGATTACATATTTCTCGATTGTCTTCTTCTGCTCATCTGTCAGCTGGCCGCCACTCACCTTAACAACGTATGTGATACCTGATCTGATGATTGGCTCTGCGCTGTCATCCAGAAGCTTAACGCACTGCTCAGCTGAGTCAGCTCTCTGATCGAACTGACCTGGAAGGTATTCCATAGAGAATACGAAGTCGCCTTCGTCATATGGGAACTCCTCCTTATATACAATATCTACCGGAGGCTCTGAAAATACAGTTACAATGGCCTCTTCGAAAACTTCGTCAGAAAGATTTTCAACATCGTATCTGACAAGCTCCCTTACAGTCACATCCTTAAGACTCAGATAAGCCCTGAACTCGTTTGTCAGCTCATCTGCTCTTACTGCATAGTCTGGTCTCTTTTCAACGTAGATTCTTCTTACACTCATGTTATTTCTCCTCTTGTTATATTATTGGCTACTAAAATCGAGCCATTACTTATGAATCTTCTTAATAATACGGAATATTACCACATTTTGGTAAATAAGTGGGGCATCTTGCTGGTAGAAAATAATTCCATCAACCGGGGAACGAACCTCACTCAGAACATGTCCATCCATAGGGTCTATAATCTCAGCAAGAATATCTCCCTTTCTTACTTCTTTATTAACATTCTTCATTCTCTTGAAGAAGCCCGCTGCCTCTGACTTAACTGTGAGCATATCGTCCTCATCCATCAGAGTTGCTATCTGACCACCCATGCTGTTGTACCTGATAACGCCCATACGTGACAGGAATCTCAGAACAGCACTAACGGCAACTTCAGCATATTCCTCATTGATTCGCTCCGTACCACCTGAGTAAAGTGAAAAGGCCTCAGTACCGGATCTCTGCCAGTTGTAATTAAGAGTACCTTCGTCAAATGCCCTCACCTCGGCTAGCATTACGAATGGCAGGCCGAAGAGGTTTGCAAGGTTAGTACTTTCGAATCCAGTCTTCATCATACGGATATGAGGAATGAACCTTCCTCTCATATAGTAAGATGGGAACTGTATTCCGTAAGAATATGTTTTCAGCTCTTCCATAAGCGCATAAGCCAGGCGGCTTGTGGCTGTACCCTCCGGATTTCCAGGGAATTCTCTGTTGATATCCGAATCATCCGACAGCCAGAACTTATGGTCGGCGTTCATAGCACTATAATTAACTGATGGTATCAGAAGTATAGACTTGCCTGATACTATATCTCCAGCCTCTTCTATCTCTGACAATCTGGCTGAAAGCTTAGAACAGATATAAAGCTGCTGATGCTCATTTCCTCTCATAGCACCAACTATAGCTGCGCTATGCTCTGCTCTTTCTGGATCAGAATATGTACCCGCACCGAATACATATCCATATATATTATGCTCTCCACTAAAAGGAGTTTCGTATGAAAAAATAGTCTTCTGTCTCATTTCACTCCCTCACTAAATTTCAGCAATTCTCGCAAGAAGCGAGCCCACCTCAATAGCAGGATATTCACGAATAGCTGTGATTAACCCACGACTTGGGGCTATAACCTTCTGTTCAACCGTGCCCGTAAGCACATTTACAACATATCCAATCAGGTCGCCCACCTCAACCTTGTCGAGAATATCGACATTAGAAATGAACTGACCACTACTCTCTGAATTGATAAATGTCATCTGCTTATCATAGGTAACTCTAGGCTTCTTTACCTTCACTACCTCACCCTGCCAGATTCCCATATCCGCCATCATGGCGAAAATGCCATCCACCAGCTGGTTACCTGACTTCTGGTCTATTCTGTAAGCTGATGTAGACTCTGTAACGCAGGCAACTACTCCGCGCTGATTCAGCTCGTGAACCATACTACCACCTTTAACCTGGTTAGATGGATGCACCCAGATCATATCTGAATTAAGCTTTGTAGCATATGGCATTACATCATCAACCACATCATCATTAAGTCTGATCTGTGGAATTTCTTTTAGATAAAGGTCGCTACCGTGGATATCCAGACAGAACTCTGTCTTTGGTCCATCCTCAGCACTGAGAATATCTTCCATAAGGCAGCTGGCAGCATATTCACCCAGAGCACCACTCTTGGCACCTGGGAAAAGCTCATTCATATCCAGCTCTGGTCCAGGTATTTCACGGGTCTTTGCCTCAAGGGCAAGTGGATTAATATAAGGATACACATCCACTATTCCTGTAAGGCTTGAATAATCTTCTTTAATTCTTCTAATAACTTCGTAACAGATATACTGTCCCTGAAGCTCATCACCATATATACCAGAAACAAGGGCTATTCGCTTCTCGTTACCGGTTATGGTATCTGGCGTGAGCCTGTTCTTCTTTATCTTGAGCACCTCATTAACCATGAGGTTAACTCTTGCTACTGTCTCAATCATTTCTTGTCCTTCTCTTTTTACACCTCATCCAACCTCGCTTCGCTCGGCCACCTTCCCCTCAAGGGGAAGGCAGACTGATGAGGTGTTATATCATTTTTCTAACATTTCTCTCGCTGTCGCAAGTACACTGTCTGTCACGCTGGCACCACCCAGAAGTCTTGCCAGCTCCATTACTCTGCCTTCATCATCCAGTCTTCTAATTCCTGTGATGGTCTTATCGCCAACCACTTCTTTTTCTATAACATATGCTGTATCCGCCTCAGCAGCAATCTGTGGCAGATGTGTTATAGAAATGATCTGTCTGGACTCTGAAAGTCTGTGCATCATATTTCCTACTTTTTCAGCTGTTATTCCGCTGATACCTACATCTATCTCGTCAAATATAAGGGTTGGTGTATCTGCCGCCTCTGAAACCACCGACTTAATAGCCAGCATTACACGGGAAAGCTCACCGCCAGATGCAACCTCAGCAAGAGGGCGCATCTCCTCACCAACATTTGTTGAGATAATAAACTGCGCCACGTCTATACCATTTGAAGTATAGTTCTCTGCACGGTCAAATTCCATATCAAACCTAACATCATTAAAGTTAAGGTCCTTCATGGCATCTGAAATATCAGCACAAAGTTTCTTTGCTGTTTCTTTTCTCTTCTTAGTCAGCTTATCTGCAGACTTTTCAAGTTTTTTAAGAAGCTCATCCCTTTCCTTTTCAAGAGACTTAATAGACTCTTCGTAGGTTTCAAGGCTTTCCTTCTCTGTCGTCAACTTTTCCAGAGTTGCAAGCACCTCTTCGATACTTGAACCATATCTGGATTTAAGAGTATTTATAAGGTTCAGTCTGTTCTCTGTAACAGCCAGAGTTTCTTCATCGAACTCCATATCAGAAATGTAGTCCGAAAGCTGTCTGTTGAAGTCACTCATGAGTGCATCTATATCTGTAAGGGTGCTTATCAGCTCCTCTGAACTTTCATCATATCGTGAAAGTCCCCTGAGATCTGAAAGCGCACTTGAAATAAGACTTCCAGCTGAAGCATCCATCTCATATCCTGTACTTGCTTCAACCTTAGAAACAATATCAGCTATGGACTGGGCGTTACTGGCTTTCTTAAATATCTCTTCCAGTTCTTCGTCCTCACCAGGAGTAAGCCTTGCGGACTCAATGTCATTTATCTCGTAGGAGATGTAATCCAGTCTCTTTGCGCGTTCTGTCTCATCCATTGTGAGACCATCCAGCTTGTCACATACTTCCTTATAATCTTTATAAACCGCGGCCACCTCAGCCTTCAGTTCTTTCACTGATTCATCGTATGTATCCACCAGTTCAAGATGCTTTGAAGTTTTAAGCAGAGTTCTTTGCTCATGCTGTGCGTGAAGACTTATCAGCTTTTCAGCTATTTTCTTTAATTTAGCAATTGTTACTGTGCTATCATTTATCCTGTTTACCGATCTTCCTCCGGTTAGTCTTCTGGATATCAGGATTTCTCCGTCCTCGACCTCAATCTCTTCTTTGGCAAGCTCCGCTGCAAGATTTCTATCCACTGAGAAAAGCAGTTCCACCAGGCCATCTTTTTCAGGATTTCTGAGCAGGGACGCATCGAACTTGCCTCCCAGACCAATTCCGATAGAACCGATGATTATGGATTTACCTGCGCCAGTTTCACCAGTGAGAATGTTAAGGCCTTCGGTCAGATCTATATCCAGCTCGTCTATCAGAGCAAGATTTACAATGTGTAAATTAACGAGCATATTCTAACCACCTAATTTCTTACGTAATATTTCATACACGCCAACCTCTTCAAGTTTGATAATCTTGAAAATCTTATCTGATACGCGAATATCCACCGTATCACCAACGTGTATATTAAAGCTCTCCGCTCCATCAAAGGAAATAAGTCCGATATTTTCAATATCTTTTCTCTTCTCAAGAAGCTCGAGAGTGATTACATCGTCAGCGCCAAATACTACACTTCTGCGTGACATGGAATATGGTGAGATCGGAGTAAGCACCATAAGCCTTGCATCCGGCTGTACTATCGGGCCACCTGCTGACAAATTATATCCTGTAGAGCCTGTTGGAGTGGACAGGATAATTCCGTCCGCCTCAGTTGTATCAAAGGCTCTTCCATTAACATATATACCAACTGCTGTAAGTCTAAGTGCACTTTCACGGGCAAGGACGATATCATTCAGAGCATCCAGCTTTGTATCTCCGTCCTTGGTGTGCACTGTACCAGACAGCATCATTCTATCTTCTATAACAAAATCATCATTTATGAGTCGGTCTATCATCGCATCTATTTCAGAAACAACAACCTCTGTGAGGAAGCCGACAACACCGAGGTTAACGCCGATGACAGGAGTGGTTCTGCCCTCTAAAGCATGAGCTACACGGAGCATTGTTCCATCTCCACCCATGACGATAACAGCTTCTACTGAGTCAAGAGCATCTGATAGGTCAGGTGAGTCAGAGCCAACACAAATAGACGCCTCTGCGCCTTTTTCTTTGATCTTGGTTTCTGCGTATTTAGAATACTTCAGATCAATATCTTTAGTTTCATTTGCGATTATAAGAAACTTCTTCATAAATCCACCATGTTTTAATCATTTATCTAGAGTAGAATGGCTAAGTTCAACGATTTCTTTGATAGCATTATCACCAAGAGTCTCAAGCCAAGGGGTGATTTCACTGTCTTTCTTTATATGCATCAGATATTCTATGTTTCCTTCAGGGCCCTTAACAGGTGAGAAGTCCAGGCCAAGTACATTAAAGCCCGCTTCTTCGGCGTAGCCCAGTACATTTTCAATCACTTCAACATGCACTGCCTTATCTCTTACAACACCCTTCTTTCCAACCTTCTCGCGGCCAGCTTCGAATTGTGGCTTTATGAGACAAACCACTTCAGCCTCATCTTTAAGTAAATCTCTAAGTGGCGGAAGTACTTTTGAAAGAGAAATGAAGGACACATCTACAGATGCAAAGTCCACAAGCTCTTCAATATCTTCAGGCTTAACGTAACGGATATTAGTTTTCTCCATTACCACAACTCTCTCGTCCTGTCTAAGCTTCCATGCCAGCTGTCCGTAACCTACATCTACCGAATAGACCTTTACGGCACCATTCTGAAGCATACAGTCTGTAAAACCACCAGTGGATGAACCAACATCCATACAAACCTTTCCATCAAGCTCTATAGGAAATACTTCCATAGCCTTTTCCAGCTTAAGTCCGCCGCGGCTTACATATTTCAGAGTCTTACCTCTTACTTCTATATTGGCTGTTTCAGGGAAGTTGCTTCCTGCCTTATCCTCTTTTTCACCATCTACATATACTATGCCGGACATGATTATGGCTTTTGCCTTTTCACGGGACTCAGCCAGACCACGCTCAACCAGCATAACGTCTAATCGTTTCTTACTCATTCAACAAATATCACCTCATAAAAAATACGGATGAGGTGTACTCCTATTTTTTCACAGTTTCAAACACTTCTTTATAAATCGAATCTGCATCGAGTCCAAGTTCTTCCTTAAGTCTTGCCACACTACCATGCTGAACTGTATCAGTTCCTATACAGAAGTGCATCAGCTTACAATCACTACCCGTTGTCGAAAGCTCGTATCCTACAGCCTCTCCAACGCCGCCTCTCTTAATGGACTCTTCAAGAACAACTATGTATTCATATTTAGAAGCTGTCTCACGAATACGCTCTGTATCCAGCGGATTTATGAAACGAACATTTATAAGCTCAGGTTCGTAGTTCGTTGCTTCTTTAAACCTGTCTCTTATCTCAACTCCAGTCTTAACCATACTTCCAACTGCCATAATAGCAAATGGCTTAACTGTTGCCTCACCAACCTGAGAACTAAAATTAATCACCTCGGACTTGCCTTCGATAAACTGGAAGTTCTTATCATCAAGACCAGTATAGGCCGCGCCCTTTGTATACTTAATAGCAACCGGACCATCAGCAGCAACCGCATAATCCATTGCCATCTCAAGTTCCTTAGCACCCTTAGGAGCTATGACTGTAAGTCCAGGAATACTTCTCAGGTAAGCTGTATCATAAATACCCATATGCGTCTCACCGTCTTCACCAACTATTCCAGAACGGTCGATCATAACGATGACATGTTCCTTCTGAAGAGCGACATCATGAAGCAGCTGGTCATATCCTCTCTGAAGGAAGGAGCTGTAAATTGCAACTATCGGAATAAACCCGCCAGCCGCAAGACCTGCCGCAAATGTAAGGGCATGCTGCTCAGCAATACCAACATCAAAGCATCTATCTGGAAATGCTTTCTGGAAGGCTCTTATTCCAGTACCTCGTGCCATAGCCGCTGTAATTGCAACAATCCTCTTATCCTTTTCGCCCAGCTTAACCAGCTTTCTGGCGAAAACATCTGTATAACACTGCGCATTCTTTACATTTGTAGACTTTCCAGTGAGGGGATCAAAAGGTCCAACTCCATGGAAATGCTCAGGGTATCTCTCAGCTATCTTGTAGCCTTTACCCTTAATAGTTTTTATATGAACGATAACAGGACGATTAAGTTTAAATGCGTCCTCAAACATTTCTGTCATCTGCTCTATGTTGTGGCCATCAATCGGTCCAATGTAAGTAATACCCATGTCACCAAAAACAGTTCCTGGTACAAACAGATTCTTAATAGAATCCTTGGACTTCTTAATACCGCGTGCCACCTTATGACCTACTGTCGGAATATCCATGAGGGCATTTTCTACGCTAAGCTTCAGCTCGTTGTAAGACTTACCAACACGGAATTTACTAAGTGTGCTGGAAAGACCACCAACGTTTTCTGAAATTGACATCTCATTATCATTAAGGACAATGAGGCAATTTGAATTAAGAGTTGTTATCTGGTCCAACGCCTCATAGACCATACCACCAGTCATAGAACCATCACCAATAACTGCGCATATCTTTTCGTCTGTGCCACGAAGCTCGCGCGCCTTTGCCATTCCTACCGCTGCGGATACAGAGGTGGAACTGTGACCAGTATTGAATGCATCACACTCCGATTCGCAAGTCTTTGGGAAACCGCTGATTCCACCGAACTGACGAAGCTTGTAGAAATCGTCCTTGCGACCAGTAAGAATCTTATGAGTATAGGACTGATGACCAACGTCGAAAATAATCTTGTCCTTTGGCAGATCCATAACCCTGTGAAGAGCGATGGTCAGCTCAACAGCACCCAAATTAGACGCAAGATGCCCACCTGTCTTAGATACATTCGAGATAATAAACTGCCTAATCTCGTCTGCAAGGGCGGGCATATCAGACATACTGATATTCTTTATGTCATTTTCCTTATTTATCTTATCCAGTATACTCACTGCTAGTCTCCAAACTCATAATATGATGAGGTGTCCTAGTTCTTACGATCAATCATCGAGCAAACCAGCCCCACCAACAAATCTTTATATTCACTAACACTTGTCACACTCTCTATAATCTTTACCGCCTTCTCAGACTCTTCTCTAACATAGTCCTTCGAAGCCTCAAGACCATACTGAGCGACAAATGTATTCTTCTCATTTCGTGCGTCCTGATGAACCTCTTTACCAAGAGTCTCAGCATCGCTGGTCACATCCAGAATATCATCCTGAACCTGAAAGGCCATTCCTATAGCCCTGCCAGCCTGCTCCATCTTAGCTATATATTCATCAGAAGCTCCCGCAAGGCACGCTCCTATCATCAGAGGTGCTTCGAGGAGAGCGCATGTTTTATTCTTATAAATGTAATCACGCTCTTCGTTAGTAACCTCTTTTCCTGAAAGCTGAACATCCAGTCCCTGACCACCAAGCATTCCTTTAATGCCAGTCTTATTTAGGAGAATGTTCTTGGAGCGGATGTAGCTCGTCAGCCTTTGAGATACAGGCGCATTACAAATGAAATTCTGCGTAACTTCATATGCATAATTTAAGAGTGCATCTCCTGCAAGAATTGCAGTGGACTCATCAAAAGCCACATGCACCGTTGGTCTCCCACGTCTCAGATTATCATTATCAAGAGCTGGAAGATCATCATGTATCAGCGAATGCGTGTGGATCATTTCGATTGCTGCCATAAAAGCTTCGCAGCACTTCTCAGATTCCTGCCACTGAGAAACATTCTCCAATCCATTACGTGATGACATGAAGGTCATATAGGCCAGATACATCAGAGTTGGCCTTATTCTCTTGCCTCCGGATGACATGGCGTAATTCATAGCATCAACTATACTCGAAGGATAGTTCTCCGGATTAGGAAGATGAGCCATAACCACATCATTTACGTGAGTTGTAATTTCTTTTATATTTTTCATTTATTTATAATGACACCTCATCAGTCAGCTTCGCTGACAACTTCCCTTCAAGGAGAAGCCTTTCAGATGTCGTTACTCCTCACCATTAATTACTTTAATCTCGGTTTTGACACCCTCAAGATTTTCCTTGCATTTATTTGCAAGCTCAACACCTTCCTTATAAAGCTTCATAGCTTCACCAAGTGGAAGGTCTCCTTCACTAAGCTTTGTATTTATTTCCTGCAGGCGACTAAGCCCCTGCTCAACATCAAATTCCTTGCTCATTCTTTTCTCCTTATGAGGTGTCACTCTACCTTAGCAGTAATCACACCATCATGCATGGTGATCTGGATCGTATCACCCTTCTTAACAACCTTCACCGAATCAACCGGTGTACCATCTTTCTCAATATATCCAAATCCACCAGTCAGTTTAGCTTGTGGATTTGCTGATCTAAGCCTTCCAAGCTCCGTATTAAGACGACTAACATATGCATCAAACTTACGGACCATAGCATTATGAATATCTTTTTGAAGTGAATCCAAAAGAGTTAGCCTTGCTTCAAGTATCTTCTCCGGACTATGTTTCTCCAGTTCATGCCGAAGATCAGTTAATCTCTTCTCATATCCAGAACATATATCAAGCATACAGCGGTCCATAAACTCTTTTATGGTATCCAGCTTATGTTCATTTTCAGTAATAATGAATCCAAAATTCTTATCTAGATCCTGTCTCTCACGACTGAGATTACGAAGTTCTGTGATTACATCATGAACCGCATCACTGGCAGCCATCGTTGGCGTTGAAGCTCTCAGGTCAGCCGCATAATCAGCCAGAGTGAAATGCACTTCGTGACCAGTACCGGCGATTATAGGCTTCTTTGCATTATAGACAGCCCTTACTACCATCTCGTCATCGAATGGCCCCAGATCCTCTTCAGTTCCACCGCCTCGACCGATGATGATGATATCTACATCTGTCTTCTCATCAAAGTATTTAATACCTTCCACAATCTGTTCAGCGGCTCCTGGCCCCTGAACCAGAGAATGATATAAATACAACTGAACGTATGGATTCTTCTTATCAACCTCTGCCTGAATGTCGTAACGAACAGCACCAGTAGCAGAAGTTACAATACCAATGGACTTTGGAAATGGAGGAATAGGTTTCTTATGAGCCTCATCAAAGAGTCCCTCAGCTGTCAGCCTCTTCTTACGCATTTCGTACTCAGCCTTAGCAGAACCAATCTCGTTATTATCAAATATGCTGCTGACAATCAGCTGAACTTCGCTTCGGCTTTCATAAACAGCTGCTCGACCAATGATGGTGACTACAATTCCATTTTCCATCTTGACCTTGCAGTTCTTATCCTTATCATGACCAAACTTAGCGCAATTGATTATATAATCCTTTGGTCTGCCCCAGCCATCCTTGCCCTTTTCCTTAAGCTTGAAGTAAATGTGACCTGAGGTTGGTGCACTAAAGCCCGTTACCTCACCCTTTACTCTTACTTCGCTAAGGACAATATCCTTGGACATCTGGACGTTCATATATTTCATTAATTCAGACACGGAATATATCTTATTAGCATCTGCCATCAGAAACACCCAACCACACCAGACAGAACACCGTTTATAAAACGTGCTGCCTTCTCATCCGAATAGCTCTTCGCCAATTCAACAGCCTCATTAATAGCCACCTTATCAGGCACATCCGCGTCAAATCTTATCTCATAAACAGCAAGTCTAAGAATCGCAAGTTCACTCTTACCAATTCTCTTAACCTTCCAGCCGTTACTGTTCTGCTCTATAACCTTATCTATCTCTTCAAGATTATCCCTAATGCCAGCAACCTTAGCTTCAATGTAGGCCTTATCCTTATCGCTAATCTCCTCGCTGTCAGCCACATCGCTCACTTCTATCTCAGGAATTTCCTCATCATAGAATGGAAGCTGGAAAATAGTCTGGAATATTCTCTCTCTTAATTCATGTCTTGTCATTTACTCTTCCTGTACTTTCATTTAATGTAATATCAAAATATTTACTCTTTAAAATCAATTCCAGAAACCTTGACATTGATCTTATCACACTCAAGTCCTGTCATTGTAAGAAGGGTCGACTTAACCTTCTCCTGAATGTCCTTGGACACATCTACTATGTTGTATCCAAACTTAACTTCACAGGATATATCTATATCAAGCTTATCCTCGTTATAAACGACTGTGATGCCCTTCGAAAGATTGTTCTTTCCAAGCTTTGCAACAATATCTCTTGTGATGCCACCAGTAAGCTTTGAAACGCCATCAACCTCTGTTACAGCAAGTCCAACAATACTGGATACAACATCATCAGCTATCTGGATAATGCCAGCGCCTTCCTCCTCGATAGTATATCTATTTTCATTACTATTTTCAGTCATCTTAGTACCTCCTGCGGTAAACCCATTAATACTATTCAATGTAAATATGTTTCCAGAAAACATACATAGTCATTGTACCAAAAAATGACAGTTTCCACAATGGAAACTGTCATCATAATTCAAACCCTTTATTTGTCTTATTTCGCAAGTGTTACAGCTTTTTATACAACACTTTTCCAGACTCTGATCTAGGTATTTTAGCGATAACCAGCACTTCTATAGCTGAAAGATTAATCTGAATCTTTGTGGCCACATACTTTCTCACACTATCACAAGTTTCTTCAGCCTTTGCACTATCCTGTGAAAGTACGTCACTAGCCAGGTATATCTTCATATGGTCATCCTGACCACTGGTAGCAACATCAATATCCGTATATTCTGCTTTGATAAGTCTATCAATCTCATCCAGATTAACTCTCTTGCCGAAAAGCTTAAGGAATCTCTTCTTACGACCAACTATATAGAAATAACCATCCTCATCAAACCTTGCCATATCTCCAGTTACGAGAACACCCTCTCTCTCGTCACCTTTACTCAAGTCTTCACGAGACTCTGCATAACCAAGAGTTACATTCGCGCCTTTATAAAGAAGCTCACCGGTCACATCTGTTTCGGTGATGTCATTACCATCCACATCTATCAAATGAAACTCTCCACCAGGAATAGCTATGCCCATACTTCCAATCTTTTCAAGAGCCTTATCAGCTGGGAGATATCCCATTCTAGCTGTGGCTTCCGTCTGACCATACATAACAACAAAGTTACGGCCAGTATCTGCAGCAAAATTAGCCAACTTTTCATGAAGAGCCACAGACAGCTTGCCACCCGCCTGAGTCATAGTCTTAAGAGATGGCAGGTCCATCCTATAAAGCCTCAATTTATCAAGGATTTCATATGTATAAGGAACTCCACCAAAGCTTGTTGCCCCTTCATCCTTGAAGAACTTCCAAAAACCTCTATCCATAAGTGTTTTATCTGTTACGAGGATTGTAGCCCTAGCCTGAATATGTGTATTTATTATCGAAAGACCATAAGTATAATTCATAGGAAGTGTTGTTATTGGTCTCTCACTATCATCTATCTTAAGATATTCTATTATAGAATCCGTATTAGCTTTTATATTTACATAGCTTTGACGCACAAACTTAGGACTTCCTGTGGATCCAGAGGTTGTCAGAAGCAGAGCCAGATCACCAAATATAGGCTGGTCATTATTAAATGCAGACTTGATCAGCTTATAGTCTTTGCACTCTGCGAGTACATCTACAGAATCTTGAGAGCCATCTTGCTGTTTAATAAATCCAATTAATGCATCTTCATCCTCATCCATGCACCAGAAGAAATCCGGTTCATAACTGGTGATCAGATTATGAAGAAGTTCTCTATCCATATCAGCTGCAAGCATTACTGGAACAACTCCCGCCTCGAGCATAGAAATATATCCAGCCAAACTGCCAAGATGGTTACGGCACAGGTTAAAGCAAAGCTTTCGGTTGGCATTTACCTTTAATGCACTCGCCAACTCTTCCAATTCACTATAGGTCAGTTCTCTACCTGTGTCATCTATTGCCGCTATTCTGTTGTCATCCTTACTAAGATTCCACATAAAAAACCTCATATGATTCAAGTATCTAAACTATTCTTCTTGTGAAACTATCTATCAGGTCATATCCATCCCAAACAAGACCAAAATCTGCAGAATGACCGATTGGAACAATCCTGTCAACACCCTTGAGTCCATTTGATACGATATAGTCTTTCAGAGACTTAGCTTTATTCTCATCACAGACAAATGTCATCGTCTGGAAGCGTTCATCTACTATCTCCTTTAGACCTTCCAGACTATCACTACTATACTCAAGGAAGAATCCTCCAGGTGCTTCAAAGTCTGCCAGAGTTTTTCCAGAAGGTAACTGATTAAAGTCATCTATCTCTACTCGAGTGATAATATTATCCTCTGATGGAATGATCCTGCTATCATCTATTTCTGTCGCAACTTTATAAGCCATTGTTGTTTTATCAACTGCTATAACCGGCTGAACCTCGTATTTATCTTTAAGATATCCATGAATAGCATCCCAGAATAATGATTTCGATTTCTCTATATCACCTGACTCTCCATACCAATATATCAGTCTTGGAGAACCGCATGCATTCTGATCAAAGAGATATGTATCATTAAAGAACTGCTTTGCCATCGTTTCAAGATATTTTGCACTCTGCTCCTTATCTGAACCGTCAGACTGAGAAACAAAATAACCGGCATCCACAAATAACATTGAATACCTGTCAGCAAAGGAAACCTCGGTACATCTAGGTCTAATAGGGCTCTTTCTTATCTCGGCAATAGTATTATCACCGCCCCAGATAACGCGAACATTTACAAGGGAAGAAAGATAATCAGTTATTTCTTTATCATGTGGATAGCTGATCACAGCCATATAATTAAAGATATCAGCAAAATCGACTTCATTGGCATCTTTATCCTGAACAGTATTCTGAATAGATTCCTGAACTTCTTTAATTAATCTACATATTATCTTTGTTTCGTCAAAATCCTTTGAAGAAGCCCTTACTATGCATGGATTACCAGCCAACAGAGAACTAACCATTGAATAAGCAAAATTTATAGGCACATTCGATGGTGCAATATGAAGCGATAATCCTTTGCCTATCCTATCTGTAATACTATGCTCTTCTTTCATTTGTAGAAGATTTGCTTTACGAATAAAAAATGCAAATGTCTGAAGAACAGGCATGGATTTTGCCACAGCATCTTTTCTTATAGCCGAAGAAAGCTCACTAAGTAAATCCACTACTCTGTCATCAAACGGTAACAGGGCTGGAAGAGACTGCATATCCCCAAAAGACTTTGCATTCATATAATAAATATTCAGTTTTTCTAAATACTTTTTATCTTCCATCTAATAACCCAAACTACTTTCTCGTCTCAAAAGTATCGCTGCAACCTCTGATTTCGGCATTCTTAACTCTGCCGAGAATCTTTATATATTTACCCTTACGACCACAAGGACAATCATCCTCTCCAAGAACCATACCTCTATCCTCAGTCAGGAGTACATGTCCTGGATACGAATAAGGTAGAACTGAAATCACTTCAACAAGCCCCTCTTCTCCAAAATCAGCCTCTGAATAATCCTGAGGTCTACGAATAATAACATCAGAATAAGATGAGACATGCATATGCCCCTCGTCACATTCCATATATATGGTACCAGTCTGCTCAACCATGCCATAATAATCATGAACATGCTCTATTCCGCAAACATCTTTAAGTTTAGCCTTAAAATCTTCGGAGGACACTGCCTCAGATTCAAGTTTCTTCCATCCACCTCCGTGGATCAAGATACCATTTGATAAATCCAATATATATCCATTTGAATCAGCATCCTTATCGTCATTCCTAAGTTTTTCAAGTTCTTTGACAAAATATTGCCATATCATAAATGTAAAGCCAAACAGGAATATTGGCTGACCTTCATACTTTCCTAGAAAAGCTTTCAGTCCCTCAACATCAAGGTTCATATTCTCATCAAAAGCAAAGAACCTTTCTCTTGCAAAAATAGAAAAACCAAGAATTCCAGCACCACGAGCTGTAAAAAGATTTCTGTCTTTTATAACCGCAGATGTATCAAGGACAATCATTGGAAGTCTCTTTTTTCCAATATAGTCAGAAACAATAGATGTAAGCACCTTTGTCTGATTACGGGAAGTCTCTTTATCCAGATATATACGGGATCTGTTCTGCCCTGTAGTTCCAGAAGATGTCATCGTTTTGACCACATCTTCTTCGGAAGTACTTCTTAGATCATATTCCTTGAAAAGACGAACAGGCAGGAACGGAATATCTTTATAAGATTTCTCGCCACTCTTTACCTGTACCTCGAAAGAATCCGGATCAAAGTCTTGAGCAGAAAGCATCTTTCTATAAGTTTCACATGAACTATAATGATGTCTTGTAAGCTCACACAAGGCACTATTCAAATATTCAGTTTTTGCCACCTTGTCCAGTTCGTATGGAGCAGGCTTTAAGATTTCATCATAATTCATATTATTACCAATACTTACTTGTATTATTATTTTTAAGGCTTTCTTATTTTTGTATAGTATTTACTGCAAGGTACTTTTTCCACATCTTCTCGAATGCATTTGTCTGTTCTACATGAATAGCAAAAACAATACTAAGGAAGGTTCCTACAGGAAGCATGGGGAGATACATTGACCAACCATAAAAGATAAGGAATACTCCCATTACCAGCTGGGCTATTGCACACCATTTAAAGCCAAAAAGCTGAATCAACACCTCAAATACAACAGCCAGAAAGAAGCATATACCTACTGTCCAAAAGTAGTTTTCAATATCATAATCATCATTAATGATCTTGAGTCTCCAGAAATCTATCGCCATAAAGATAGCAATCAAAATCCCACATAACCTAACGTACATTCTACGCTCACGGAAATCAGCACCCTTGAAATACTGAGCCCTGGTAAGCGGAGCCGCATTATAATATGAACCAGAATAGTATTCACTCTCATCCTGGTTCATAACATTCATTTCATTATTTGAATAATAATCATTCATTGTTTATAGCTACCATTCCTTCTTCCAGTCACCGTTTTGTTCGTATTCCTGCCAGTTCTTGTTGAAACTGAAGGTTGCAGCAGTTGCATAGCCAAATGCAATTATCGTCCAATACCAACGGAACTGATGCGCAACCATAATTGTGTAAAGACTGTAGATAATAAGAATAACAAGTCCTGAGAGAGCACATGCCCTACTCTTTAATAGGAAAATTCCAACAGCTAAGCCAATAAGAATAAGTGATACAGCAATCGTAGCATGCATAATCTTATCTACGTCTATCGCATACTGTTCTCCTAACCCAAACTCTTCAGTCAGATTATTAATACTTTCAATCTGATGTTTAAATGTTTGAAGGAAGAAACTGGTTCTAACCCAATCAAAAATTGCACAAGCAATGATAACTATAGAACTAATGATAATTCTATCTCTATCCTTGCGATTTCTTGGAGCTTCAAAGAATTCCTTCTTAGTCATCTTACGAGGATGTGACTCAGGATTATAACTATCCATTGTGTTTGATGGACCACCATAGTTATATGAACTACCTATGTTTGACCCATATTGTCCAGGATTATTAGTATTAGCACCATATGAATCAACTCCTGAATTATCGTAGTATGAATTACCATTATTTACTGAATCACTTGGCGTGTTCATACTTGGTGTGTTTCCAAAAATACCATCACCCTCAAAATCAAACTCCTGCTCAGGATTGAAGTAACCATTATTACTTACTCCATTATCCTGAGGAGTTATACTTGGTTGTACATTTTCCTCTTTTGTCTCTGTTGGTTCCTGTGGTTTTAGTTGCATTTTCCCGCCCCCCTATTATGCTTCTTCTTTTTTTATAGTCATAAGGAAATAATATCCATAATAGATTTAAAACTATCAAGTAACTTTTTTCTAAGCAATATAGCTAATAAAACTATAGTAAAGATTAACAGTATTCTTAACAACACATAATAATAACTTACTAAAATTATAGCCCCTGAAATCATAAAAATAGCTGTAATAGAAACAAGCACCTTTAGACTATATGGTTTATCGCCATTTAGTTTTATTTTACATAGCGTATTCATAATGACAAAATGACATAAAACATACACAAAATAACAAAAAAGAGTAGTATAACCAGCAGCATAGTATCCCATAATAGGAATAAAAATATAATTAAGTATTACATTTAAGACAGCCCCAATCAAGCTTGCCATCATTATTAATACAGTTTTTTCATAATAAAAAGAAAACTTTGCAAACAAATCATACATAAACATCAAATAAACGCTCATTGAGATTGGAGGAATCACCCAAATAGCCTCATAATACTCAACTGGAGCAAATAAGCGAACAATTTCCGGTGCAAACAACATTAAAACTATATTAGCCAAAGCAATAACAATCATAAAAAAATAAGTAACTTTTGAAATATCGGTCAATTTTTTTTCTTTAATACTTCTATAAAACCATGGATTGATAGTTTGGACGATAGAATTATTAATAATAAGCATAACCAACGACAATGAATAAGCAAGGCTATATATTCCAGCATATGAATCATTCATCATCTTCCCTATCATTATTCTATCGGAGTTACTCAAAACAATCTGAGATAAGTAGTGTGGCAACAATGGAATTGCCATCGCAATGACATATTTCCATACATTTATATCAAAACATTTATAATTTTTAATTAAATAACACAAAAAAATAATTAGACAGAAAACCAACTCTACAAATGTAGCAGATGCTATTCTTGCCAACACCTTATCATCAGATATCAAAACTGCAATTACACTAATCGTTGATTTTATTATATTCAAGCTTATTGTAACAACTAATAAATACTTATATATTCCAAGTAATCTTTGTTCATTCGACCACAATAAAAATATAGCATTAGTCCATATCATAATAAATAAACAAACAAGATGAAATGTAGAAAAACCTAATTGATTATTTATTGTATTTCTAAAAAACAAATAAACTATGAACCATAATATAACTAACAATGTTGTTAATAATTGAATCGAAAAGCTATATTTTTTAGATTCAGATTCATATTTAACTAACCCTTGATGATATATCCCCTGAGATAAAGATAACGAGACAATTACATTAATAATTGTAAACCAAGAAATAAATACATTATAACGACCATAATGCTCAGGCGTCATAATTCTAGTAAAGATGGGTGTTGTTATTATAGATATACCATTGTGTATTATAGAACAAATAAAGAAATAAACAAAAGCTTTGTTTTTTTTCATATATCACCTTATATTTTTTTTATTGCATTGACAATATTATGACAGACTAAATTCTGATTATTTTCATTAAAAAATATATTTCTTACTCTTTTTCGTTCTTCCAGATATTCATCTTTACCATTTAGCGCTCTATCAATAGCATCTATTAAGAATTCTTTTTTTTCAATTTTTTCTCCTGGAGTAACATCATCATATTTAAAGTAAAAATCTCTGTCATAAGACTTATAGTGTTCATAATCATAATTAAAAAAGACAATTGGTCTATCCAATAACAAATAATCTATATAACTTCCAGAATAATCTGATATTAATACATCTGCAACCATTAATAATTCTTGTGGGTCAGGTCTTTCTTTAGTTAAATCCTTAATATACTCATATCCATTAATTTCATCTATTTCATTATAATGTAAATGGTGTTTTTTATATATAAAAATATAATTATTCTCTCTACAATACTCTTCCATAGCATCCATATCAATCAATGATCTTATATCCATTTTTGTTCTTCCCTCATTTCTATGTGTCGGAAGATACACAATAACCTTATTATAATTATTATAACTTAAGGACATACAATGATTCTTTTGAAAAAAAATATCATTCCTCGGTTGACCTAACTCTAAAATTCTTTTGCGTGGTATTCGAAAAGCTGATTCATAAATCCTCGTAATTGCACTACTTGGGGAAACCAAATAACATTTTTTTAAAAGTGGTTTTATAAAAAAATCTTCAAGCTTATGTCTGATCGGTCTCTTGCTACGAGTAATTTTATCATCATTCATAATCTTTTTTATTGGAATACCATGCCAAAGATTTATTAATACTGCCCCACCTATATATTCAAAATTTATATCATCAATTTTAGAACAAAATACCGCATATTTTGCTCTCTTACAAAGATTAATTCCATCTTCAGAATCGTACATACATACAGGCATATTTTTCTGTTTTAATTTACTATAGATTTCCTCACTTTTTGTAATCCATACAGCATTAATATTCTCAGATAAACACTGTAAATATAAATATTTTGAATTATCGGAAAATTCTTTACCAGACCATGCTCCAAAAACAAATAAATCTGGATCACGTTTATAAAAAAAAGAACTATATAAATTAATAAGAATTTTAATTTCTCTTATCATAAAACAAATCTCCAATTGTAATAATATTGCAGACGTGAGATTTAATAAATTAATTGATTAAAACCATCCCTTATCATAACTCTATATCATACTTCCTCATTATTTCAATTCCCTTTTCATAGGAACTAAAATCAATAATATCATCAGTATCCATCATAATATCAAACGCATCCTCAAGACATGCTATTAGTCCCATATGACCTACTGAATCCCATTCTGGAATGCTCTGGTACTCAAGTCCTTCTTTAACTACACTTGCATCAATTTCAAGACCTTCTACAAAAGCATTGATATATTTTTCTTTATTAGTCATTATAGTTCCTCCTAAAATCCAGATATCTGGAAATATTATTAATTATGTTTTATAAGAACGTGATCTATTTTACTTGGAATATATCCGTTCATAATTAAAGCTTTTACTTGATTAGCGTTATTTGTAGAAACAGCTGTAGTCACCTTTTTACCACCTAAAGACTTAACAATTTCCATTTCTTTTACAACAATACCCAATCCTGTCTTTCTGAATTTCAAATATCCTCCACCCAAAACAGATCGATATGTTCTCTTATCTGCAGTGATTAGAATAATAAAACCAGCAGGCTCACCTTTATAGGAAAATACATAAGGTATAGCATCCTTATCAAGCATATCTCTAATCCAATTTTTATATCTATTAGCAGATATTATCTTATCAAAGCACGGGTCCAGTGATATTCTGTCACTATCGAACATACCCTTGCTTATTTCTTCATATAGATTATCAATATCCTCATGATTCATAACTCTATAATCAAGCGAATCATATAAACGCTGCATCACTCTATTTCGGCTTACTTCATGAAGATCATGTTCAAATTCTATCTGATCTTCTATGTACTTGTATCTTTCATTTTGTAAATAATACAGAACATCTGAGCGCCCCGAAGCAACCTTGCAAACAATATATTGTTTATCGACTTTTTTTAATTCTTCAGATATGCTATCTAAATCATCAGAATAATCTATCATTATTTCAGCAGTTGTTTTCCCTAAATTACGTTCTTCCCAAAAGGCATCAATTACTTTCATTCGTATCTGTTTCCTTTGAACCTGATATTTCCTTTATAACATACTGTGGAGAATTGTTTATGCATATATAAATTCTACCTACATACTCTCCAATCAGACCAAGCATTATCATTACAATCCCACCTATAACGAGCATAATAGAGATTATTGAACTCCAACCGGCTTCCATAGTAGGTGTTATAAAGAGCTTTCTAATAACAGTAATTATTGCAAATATAAAACCTAATATTGAAAAGAAAAACCCAACATATGTACCCAACTGTAATGGTTTAACAGAAAAAGCAGTAAATCCATTCATCCAAAGTGAAATAAGACCCTTCAGCGAATAACTCGATGTTCCTTCAAGCCTATCTCTATGATTAACATGTACAAAACCGATATTTCTTGTTGTACGAAGAATCAATCCAGCCATATATGGATATGGATTCTTATATTTAATCATCTCTTCTATTACAAATCTACGTGCAATATAATAACTGCTCCCCTGTCTATCATCACCTTTTATATCAAACATATAATCAGACATTACTTTAGCACATCTAGAGCCCATTCTTCTAAATAGATTTTGATGAGCCTTTCCATATGAAGCATAAACAAGGTCATATCCTTTTTCTAATTCATCAACAAGAGAAAAGCATTCATTAGCAGGAGTTTGGCCATCATCATCGAGTGATATTATATAATCTCCAGCACATTGGTTATAGCCTGCCAGTAATGCAGAATGTTGTCCAAAGTTCTTAGCCAAATTAATTCCGATTACGTTCTCATCCTTTTCGGAGCGTTCTTTAATAACATCCCATACATTGTCAGGTGAACCATCATTTACTAATATAATTTCATATTCAAATTCAGGTCTGGAAACAACTGTTTCTTCAATCTCATCAATAACTTTAAGAACAGTGTTTTCCGAACGATAGCATGGTATAACAAAAGATAGTTTCTTTTTAAACTGGTGTTCCATAACTTGTCTCCAACGGTTCTACAATCATTTCTTTAAAGAACAAATCTCTATCTATATATGGAGCTTGATCTTCTATTGGTCTAAATCCAAATTTTCTCTTTCCATATGTAACTAATCCATTATGCAAATCAACCTGTTCCGGATCACACATAACCTCACATATAACCGGATTATCATCTTTGGAAATAAACTCAAGTCCATCATCAATTTCATTATAATTATTAATCTTAATATATTTTATCCCAAATGCTTCAGCAATCTTCGAATAAACAGGGAAAGTAAGTCCATTACTTGGATCTGTACCATAAGACTTGCCTCTAAAATGAGCTTTCTGTCCATGACGCACACCGGAATACCCATTATTATTTATTATAATAATCTTGATATTACAGTTATTGCGAACAACAGTTTGAAGTTCCTGAAGATTCATCATAAATGAACCATCACCATTAATCGAATAAACAGCCCCGTCGCATATATAAGACAGTCCGATTGCTCCAGGTAAAGAATATCCCATTTCTCCCTGTGCAATCGATGCTATAGATCTATTACCTTCTTTATACTTGCATGCACCATTAGTAACAGCACCTGTCAAACCAGCATCCGAAATTGTAGAATCATTATCCTTAAAATATTCAGACATTTTATTCAAGAAATACTTAATATCTATCAATCCAGCTTTATCCAAATCACTCGGATATACCGGGAATATTTCTTTCCAATGCTTACACTTGTCAAGCCACCAATCATCAACAGTCGGAAGATTCTCATTGAGTATTTCAGTAATAAATGCCTTAGCATCACTATCAATAAACTGCTCTATATGAACACCATTCTTTGAATGCTCTATTTTATCAATATCCACAACAACAACATCAGCTTCCCTTGCAAACTGGTCTCTCTCAGGTCCAGTCACCTCAATTGCCAATCTAGAACCAATAGCCAAAACCAAATCAGCATTCTGAACAGTAAAATTTGCATACCTATTAGCTCCGCCAGCACCAACAACTCCAAAATTCATTTCGTTGTCGTATGGTAAAAGATCATAAGCAAGTCTTGTAAATACAGTAGGAATACTAAGTTTATTAATTAATTCATTTATTTCTTTTTCTGCTCCAGAGTATCTAACGCCCTGTCCAACGAGCAAAACAGGTCTTTTTGCTTTCTTATATTTTTCAATAAACAGATCTACATCATCTTTCGTAGGAAGATTATTAGTTAAATCAAAACCTTCTTCCGAAGGGTTAAAACGCTTTAAATTATCCTCGTTCACCATAGAATTCTGAATATTTAATGGAACATCAAGCCAAACAGGACCCTTCCGGCCTTCCTTTGCTAAAAACATAGCTTTGTCGATATGATAAGCTATTTCATTAGCATCTGAAATAGTAACAACATATTTAGTGATTGGTTTTACTATCGTTTCTGTATCTGCCTCCTGAATACCAACCTGTCTTAGTGGAAGTCCTGATGCTTTAACAGTCTGATCATATGGTTGTTGTCCAGAAACTACAATCATAGGAATACTATCCTGCCATGCATGTAGCACTCCTGTAAGCGTATTTGTCCCTGCGCAACCTGTAGTTACTATACATGCGCCCATTTTATTGTTATACAAAGAATATGATAATGCAGCCATTGCGCACGCCTGCTCATGGTGCATTCCTACACCTTCAACATCGTCGCTTCTTCTAAGTGCATCCATAAGATATACACATTGTCCACCCGGAACATAAAAAATATGTTTTACACTTTCTTCTGCTATTCTCTTTACTATATAATCTGCTACACGTATCACTAACTAATACCACCCTCGTATTTATTAAGTCTATCTAAGTCCGCCATCAACTCTTATAACCTGAGCTGTAATAAAGCTTGCCATATCAGAACCTAGGAATGTAACTGTATCAGCTATCTCTCTAGGCTCACCCTTTCTCTTCATAATGTTCATAGAAAGAGCAATCTTTTCATCCTCTTCATTCATGCTGTTACCCATGTCAGTACTTGTAAGTCCTGGAGCCACAGCATTTACTCTTATATTGAAAGGCCCATATTCTAGTGCTAATCTCTTTACTTCTCCAATAATAGCAGCTTTACTAGCACTGTATTCAATATTAGCTCCACCATCATATGCTGCAGATGATGAAATAAATACAATACTTCCCTTCTTATTTCTCATCATATTTCTAGCAAGAAGCTGAGTCAAAAGCATTGGTCCAAAGAGGTTTATTTCGAAAGCCTCTTTAATTGTATCCATCTTTGTCATTGCAAGAGAATTAAGAGGATTACTAATACCAGCATTATTTACGAGAATATCTATTGGAACTTTAGCTCCAATTATTTCTTTAGCCCCAGCTCTAACCTCATCTTCTTTGGAAAGATCCATATACACAGGAGTTATGCTAACATTATATGTTTTCTTTAACTCTTCAATATTATTAAGAAACTCTTCCGATTCCTTACGTGCTATGGCAAATATATTTGCACCGTGTTTCGCAAAATCTTCAAGTATAGCTTTCCCTATACCCCTGTTACAGCCTGTAATGACTGCATTTTTTCCCTCTAGTAACATATTAACCTCTATAAATATATATAATTCTAGACATCTGTTCTATCATCTGGAAACCATCCCAGGTGAACTCAAGTCCCATGGTATCACCTATATCAACAACTCTGTCTACACCACGTACACCTTTGTCATTTACATAATCTACAACAGCTTGTTTATCTAATCCAAAAACAGCTACTGTCTGGCACATCTTACCCATAATAGGTATTATATCATCTAATGAACTTGTACGATACTGGAAGAAGTAACCTCCACTCATCTTATAATCCATTAAATCATCCGACAATTTATCTACATCAATAATGAATAAACTATTATCATTCTTAGAAAGCTTAATGCCATCCTTCTTCATAGAAAGTTCAGTCAGCATAGAATATTTATCTACCGCCTGAATAGGCTGAAGTTCATATCTTTCTGAAACTTCTTTTTCAAGTGAGTTCCAGAATATATCCTTAGCCTTCTCAAAGTCTGAATCGTTTTTATCATCTAACCAGACAACAATTCTTGGTGAACTACAGGCATTCTGATCCGAATAATAAGTATCTGTATAGAACTTCTTCGCTATTTCGCTGACATTACCTTCATTTTCTGAAACATATTTCAGATATTCATTAGTTTTAATAACAGCTACAGAGTGCCTGTCTGCAAAGCACATTTCAATAGCTCTTGGTGGTAAAGGAGCCTTTCTGATCTGCTCAATAGTATTATTACCACCCCAAATTATGCGAATATCACAAATACTTGATAAATACTCTGTTATCTCATCAGAGTGTTCGTATCTGATTATACAGATATATTGTTTCATTTCTGTGAACTGAGGTTTATCTAAAACCCTGTTCATTGCAGAACAAATAATATCAACCTCTTCAAACTCTTTATTTGAAACCCTGACAATACTAATATTACCTGCCAAGAGTGATGAAGTCATAGAAACAGCAAAATTAACTGGAACATTAGAAGGTGCTATATGAAAAGCAACACCTCTTCCTAGCCTATTAATCCCTTCTCTGACAACTTCTTTCTTCGCCTGTTCCAAAGAAGCTTTTCTAATCCAGTAAGCATATGACATTACATCAGTATGGTTTCTGATTCCAGGAATAGCAAGTAGCTCTTTTGAAAGCTCAGCCAGAAAACCAACAGCCTTGTCAGAAAAAACAGGAAGTGCCGGAGTCTTAGATGCATTCTCTAAATATTCAGTTTTACCTACGAGATAGTTTATCTGCATATGTATCGCTGCACCCTCTTAATTCAGCACTTTTTAGTCTTCCAAGTATCTGTATATACTTACCTTTTCTACCACAAGGACAATCATCCTCACCTAGAATAATCCCTTCATCCTCAGTAAGAAGAGAATGTCCAGGATATGAATGAGGAAGAACAGAAACGGTTTGAATAATTCCCTTTTCTCCTATTCCTTTAATCGAAAAATCCTTAGGATCTCTGATAAAAACATCAGAATAATTACTTGCATGTAAATGACCACATTCACATTCGGCATATATACAACCTGTTTGCTCGACCATTGCATAATGATCCAGGAAGTGTTTTATTCCAAAAGCCTCTTCTATTCTTTTCTTAAATTCATTCTGAGATATTGACTCAGATACAAGTTTCTTCCATCCGCCACCAGTCATTAAAAACGCTTCCGAAAGATCATAGCTTGATATATCTAGGTCAATGTCATAGTTTATATCTAATATTGCATTGTAAAAATGCTGCCATACTATAAATGTAAAACCAAAGATTATAAATCTCTGACCACTATATTTCTCTAAAAATTCCTTAACTGCCTCAACATTTAAACTCATATCATCGTTAAGTGCATAAACAATATCTCTGGCTACTATCTGAAGTCCCATTATGGCAGCTCCACGAGCCGTGAACTGCTGACGGTTTCTTACCGTTTCTTTAGAGTCTATTACAAGCATAGGAAGTCTTTTCTTGCCCCAGTAATCACTCAGGATTTTTACAAGAACCTTCTGCTGTATCATAGCAGTCTCTTTATCTACAAATATCTTAGATACTCTTTGTCCAGTTGTTCCAGAAGAGGTCATGGTTTTAAAAACTTCTTCTCTAGGAATACTGAGCAGGTCGACATCTTTAAAAGCTCTAACTGGAAAGAATGGAATATCCTGAGGAGCTTTTACATCATTCTCATTAAAACCAATAGCTTTAAGAAACATGTCATACTCCTGACATTTTTCTCTGTGCCTCTTGGTTAATTCTAAGAGTTCCTTAGTCAGCATCTCAGCCTTTTCTTCTTTATTTAGTTGATATGGTTCTAATTCATAGAAATCCTCTATCATACTTTTTTACACCTCATCCGTCAGCTTATAAATCAGCTGACACCTTCTCCTCAAGGGGAAGGCAGGATTTTATTTTTTCCGCTATCTTATCAACGCTTAGCCCAGCTTCATCCAGTACAAAGTCTTGATTTCCAGCTGGATAGAAAGAATCATTAAATCCTATAAACACCTGTCTAGGCGCCTTATCTTTAGTGGCTTTATATTCTGCCACAGCGCTGCCCATTCCACCTAAGATATTGTGTTCTTCTACAGTAACTACCACATCATACTTGCTAAATATCTCATCTAGACCTTCTTTATCAAGAGGTTTAATCGTATGCATGTTAAAAACTGCACAACTAATATCTGGATTTTCTTCTTCTAGCTTTTTTACAGCATCAAGCGCTCTTGATACCATTAAGCCTGTTGCAATAACTGCAACTTTAGTTCCTTCATGCAGTTTAGCCATCTTACCTGGTATAAACTCATAATCCTCTTTATAAACAACTGGACAATTGAGTCCGCCGCTGAGTCTTATATACATAGGTCCTTCGGTCTTTGTAGCGTATTCAAGAACCTTAATAGTCTCTAAACTATCTGCCGGCGAAAAGACCTGCATATTAGGAAGTACTCTTGTAAATGCAATATCTTCAGTAGCCCAGTGAGATACTCCAGACTTAGCCGCAACAACACCTGCAGATGATCCAATAATTTTTACATTACAGCCCAAAAATGATAAATGCTGTCTTACATGCTCTAAGGACCTAACAGCTATAAATGAAGCATATGTAGTAGCAAATACATTGTATCCACTCATAGCAAAACCAGCCGATATTCCAATCATGTTCTGCTCTGCTATTCCCACATTTAAGAACTTTTCCGGATATTTCTGTATAAACCTGTCCATTCCAGAAAGAAGCGACAGATCAGCCGTTACAAGTTTTATATTATCATTTGACTCAGCCAGCTCAGGAAGTGCTATTCCGAAAGCAGTTCCTCTCTGACCAAGCATTGACCATTTTCTAATACTTGCGGAAGTTATGTTCATTCTCCCATCACCTCCGCTCTTGCTATTTCGTATTCTTTCTCAGAAAGTCTACGATGATGAAACTCAGGCTTTCCTTCCATAAAGGAAACACCCATTCCTTTTATCGTATCAACGATGATGGCTTGTGGTTTATCTTTTATTTCAGTACATTCATCAAAAGATCTAAGAACATCTCCTACATTTCTGCCATTGCATTCTGAAACGTACCACCCGAAGCTTTCAAGCTTACCAGCTAAATCTCCGAGCGCCATAACATCTTCGGTATTTCCATCATATGAAAGATGGTTTCTATCTATTATTGCTACCAGATTATCTAATTTATAGTGAGAAGCAGACATAAAGGCCTCCCAAATAGAACCTTCATTAAGCTCTGCATCACCCATAAGAACATAGAATCTTCTGTTTGTTTTCTTTTCCTTATCTGCTAATGCCATACCTATTTCAACAGATATAGCCATTCCAAGGCTACCTCCAGAATACTCAAGACCTATTTCCTGCCTCATTGGATAACCAGTAAGTCTTCCACCATTCTTCTGAAATTCCATACATTCATCATCGGAAATAAGACCAGCCTCAGCTAATGCAGGGATATGCGCTAAAACACAATGATTCTTACTTGGTATAAATATATCTCGATTCTCACTAAGCTTCTTAGATGAATCATCGTCGAATAGTCTAAGTACTTCACCATATAAAACCGCAAGAATCTCCATACAAGAAAAACTTCCGCCCAGGTGTGAGCCAGCATTCCCTGTAGAAAGCGCCATATCGAGACCTTTGAGACGCATACGTTTTGTCATCTCGGTGAGTCGTATGATGTTTTTTTCTGATCTGTTGTACATCTATATCAATCTGCCTCCATCGGCGTTAATTATGCTACCGGTAATAAATGACGAAGCATCTGTAGCAAGGAAGTAAACAACCTCTGCTATCTCTTCAGGAGTGCCTTTTCTCTTCATGCTTATAGCTTGAAGAATCTTCTCCTGTTCGTCATCTTTCTTATAATCACCCATATCTGTATCTACAAGTCCAGGAGCAACAGCATTTACTCTTATATTATATGGAGCAAGCTCCTTTGATATGCATCTAGTAGCCCACATAAAAGCCGCTTTACTAGAGCCGTAAGCCAGGTATCCTTCTCTTGCCTCTATTCCACCCACAGAACCTATATTCACTATAGATCCAGACTTCTGACGCATCATATATTTAGATACCATCTGTATAAGAGCTATTTGAGAAATAAAATTAACATCCATAACATCTCTTAGGGTATCCATGGATGTCATTTGCATAAGCCCGCCACTTGGTATTCCCGCATTGTTTACCAAAATATCAAAAGTAGGCTTATTACCATCTTTATCTACATCCTTAGCCATAGTCTTAACAGCCTCTTTAATAGACTCCTGATTTCTCAAATCCATCTCTATAGGATGAACCCACGCTTCTCCCATCAGTGAATTCATATCTCCAATAAAAGCATCATCCATATGACTGGTTGTAGCCCAAACATTTATTCCGTTATCTACTAATTTTTTAGTTATAGCTCTGCCAATACCTCTTCTGGCACCTGTAACTATTGCATTCATAATTAACCCCTTGTAACAAATCCCTAATCTTAAAAATTATATCCAAAGAATCGTTTTACCTGCTCAATAATATACCCCTGAGTAGCATCATCCAATGAATAGTATAAAGGAAGTCTGACCAGTCTTTCACTTTCCTTGGTTGTGTACTTATCCTCCCCATGGAATTCACCATACTTCTTTCCAGCCGGTGAAATATGAAGTGGGATGTAATGGAAAACTGAAAGGATGTCATTATCCTTCATAAAATTAATAAATCTTGTTCTCTCATCAAGATTACGTGTCTTAATATAAAATATATGGCCATTTTGCTTACATGAATCAGGAATAATTGGTAATTCAATAGCCTCTCTGTCCATAAGTGGCTTTAATTCATTATAGTATCTGTTCCATAAAGCCATACGCCTGTCTAAAATATCATCAGCTATTTCAAGCTGCGCCCAAAGATATGCGGCAAGTATATCGCTAGGAAGATAAGAAGACCCCTTGTCCATCCAAGTATATTTATCAATCTGACCTCTATAGAACTTACTTCTATTCGTACCTTTCTCCCTGATAATCTCTGATGATTCAATCATCTCAGTTATATCTGATGCTCCAGAAGAAAGATTATCAACATGATTAAGTAGAATAGCTCCACCTTCGCCCATTGAATAATTCTTAGTTTCATGGAAACTGTAGCAACCAATGTTACCAATAGATCCTAGTGCTCTTCCTTTATATTCAGACATTACACACTGAGCTGCATCCTCAACTACTGCTAGTCCATGACGATTTGCTATATCCATAATTGTGTCCATTTCACAAGCCACACCGGCATAATGAACAGGAACTATAGCTTTGGTTTTGTCTGTGATAGCCTCCTCTATAAGCTTTTCATCTATATTCATTGTGTCAGGTCTAATATCAACATAGACTATCTTTGCTCCACGCAAAACAAATGCATTCGCCGTAGAAACAAAAGTAAATGATGGCATTATAACCTCATCCCCTGGTTTGATATCAAGAAGAAGTGCCGCCATCTCCAACGCATGAGAACATGACGTTGTAAGCATGACTTTAGGCGAACCCGTCTTTACTTCAAACCATCTATTACAGAAATTGGTATATTTACCATCACCACATATTTTCTTATTATTAACAGCATCCTGCATGTATTCAAACACTTTATCTGTGAAGGGTGCTATGTTGTAACTAATCATTGTTTCCCCCATACAAAACACAATTAAAATCCATAAGCAATTGTGCTCGTAATATAATTTACATAATCTTTCATATTATAACACAAAAAGGCTCTTAATAATAGAACTTTTATTCTGTTTATAATCGACTTTATGCACCTATCGTGGTACAATAATCTAGTGTTTTTTATATATATAAACATCTTATAAAATGCTTATTTGGAGGAAGTTATGAAAAAGCGCAAGCTGCCAATTATATACATAATAACATTCATTGTGCCTATTATTGTTGTGATGATTTCTTTTGCAGTATCTGGTTTTTTACCATTTGGATCTAAAGACATCTTTACTGCCTCAGGAAACGAAAAATTTATCACTAACTATTATAGATTACATGATTATGTGCACGGAGTATATAAAAGTGACAACATTGAAGATCTCTGGTTTTTTTATATGACAGATCCAGTTAATCTTATCGTATTGCTTTTTCCTAGAACTCTTCTGATTTCTATTTTAAGCATATTATATTCAATAAAGCTCGGAGCATCTTCTCTATTCTTTTCAATTTTTCTTTCAAAAAGAAAAAACGAAAACGAATGCACTCTTAGTAAAACATCAAAAAAACTAATAGTGATTGTTATATCTCTTGCATATGCTCTATCAGGTTATATGCTTGTTTATGGCGCAAACATATCTTTCTTGTCAGTTATTGCTATATTTCCTCTTATAATACTGTTATATGAGAAACTCATCAATGATGGAGATTGGAAATACTATTATCTTGCTTTAATTATCTCATTTATTTTTAGTACATATGCTACACTTGTTATTCTATTATTTAATCTATTATATTTAATTAACACACAATTTAAGAATAACAAGCATATACTAAAGACTATATGTTATAAAATCCTTGCAGAATTATTGGCGTTTGGTTCATCTTCTATAATAGTTATACCTGCTTTGCTCGGTAATGCTTCAAAGGACTTTTTCTTCGAAGATCCACCATATAACTATAATATATTGAATTTCTTTGATATCTTTAAAAGATTTCTAACATTATCTGAACCATCATCTACAACAGATACAGCATATGGAATAGACCTCGCTTTAGGAATACTATCTATTTTTATGCTGTTCGTTTATCTGGCAAACCCTAAATATGATATCTTTTCAAAAATCAAAAAAATGATACCAATTACTATATTAACAATCGCAACTTCAATGACTGGTATCAACTCTATTATGAATTTATATGCAAAAAGCATGTTTAACTCATGTTTCTTTGCATTTGAACTAATATTCCTATTACTTATAATTTCATACGAAACACTAAATGATATTAATAATATAAATCCAAAGATAATCATTGCCTGTTCTTCAATCACAGCTGTTATAGTTGTTTTTGCAATGATTTTTGCTCATAAATATGTTTCAACTACACCATTCTCAACTTCTATAGAGGTAATAATCCTTTATGGTGTTATTCTTTATGTAATATGCTCAAAAAAATCTTATTCTGGTAATGCGACTATAATTCTTTCTACCATCGGTATTTTAGAAATAATCCTCACTTTTTCTGTTGGAGTCTTCAAATTATCTAATGTTAATTCAGAATATAAAAATACATATAGTGCCAATACCTATGCTTTAGAATCATACATTAAATCACTTAACAAAGATTATAATATAATCGATTATAATAAATATGATAATTACTTTAATCCAGTATTAAACTATATTTCAAAAACAAATTATGTTTTCTGTCCAGCCGGATCAGATAAACCTGATGCATGTCTTAAATATGTTGACACCATGGGAAATGTAGATATATATACACAAGAAAATACATATGATGGATATATCTATGCTGATTCTAACATTCTGGATTGGACTTATGGACTGTCTACGCCATATATGTCTACTAATTATTTAATGTCAATTCTTACAAATTCCGAACAGAATATTTTCCACAAAACAACTGCTGAAGCTACTCTTCTAGCGTCAACCAATTATAATGATGGCACATCTGAAAATCAGCAAGTTTCCTACGTAAATATATCTTATGATTTTGACGAAAAAACTGATATCTACTCAAGTTATATTAATTCACTTTATGTTGGTGATGCTAGTGAAAACAGCACAATCGAAAAGTTATATGATATGACTATTTATTATGGAAATACATATAATGCTAAAACAACATATTTCTACGCGTTTAATAAAGATGCATTTTACAGCGCGCAGAAGAATATCACATATATTGAAAGCTCTAGTTCTGTAACCGCTGATGGATATTTAATTATCTCAGTAGGCAATAAACCTAACTATTCAATATCAATAGATAATCAAAGTACAGATTATATATGCATAGATAACTGTCTTTGGATAGTGCCAATTGGCGCCGGCAATCATAGTATTAAAGTTGTAGATAATTCTCCTTCTTATAATTCTGTAATTCTAGCAATTATCAGTATATTATCTATCTTATTTTCTGTTGTTTTATTTAAAAAATACAGTATTATTCTCGCCTTAAAACGAATACTGAAAAAACCGTATCGATTCTTCAAGGAAAACTATGTTTATTTTGTCACGATAATTATTACGATTGTCATGTATAACATAGGTTGTTTATTATGCTCTGGTATACCATTTGGTAAACTCTCAATTTTAGCATCTGATGGTTATGTTCAGACATACCCTAGAATTCAGTATATGATTGACCACCTAAGTCTAAAGAGTCTCATACCATCATCAATTGGTTTTAGTACATTCATTTTTTCATGCGGTAGTGATACTATTTCATCCACTATTGGTACACTAATTAATTTATTCTACAGATTGTTTATTTGGACAAATGATGGAAGGCTTTATGGAGCTATTCTTTCAGCTTATTATATGACTCTGTCAGGACCTGGAATAATCTTCTATTTAACACACAGATATTCGGGTAAAAGATTCAATAAAAGAAATCCATATCTCATTCTTATTGCCCTTTGTTATACACTTAGTGCGTATGTAATAGGTTATTATTCATTTAATAACTTCTTATATAGTATATATACGCCGATTATTATTTATGCCTTAGAAAGAATGATTTATAAGAAGAAGCCTTTACTTTATGTATTTGCTTTATCATTTATTATGATTAGAGGATATTATTCAGCATTTCTATTATGCGAATTTATAGGTTTATTCTTCTTGACATTAGATTTTGAAAACATAAAAGACTTCTTGAAAAAAGGAGTATCATTCCTAATTACCAGTTTGTTAGCTGCCGGAATAGGTGCCTTCAACCTTCTCCCAGCATTCTTGTCAACTATGAATTCCCCATATAGAGAATCTGACTCTGTTTCAACAGATACAATAACAATTGGTAGCTCAATTTTTAAAACCTTTAACCAATATCAAATTGGGCAGGATTCTGTTGTAATGTCAACTGATAACGGAATGGTCAATATTTATTCAGGATTGATTCCTTTAATATTTATTGGAATATATGTATTAGATACAAAAATAAAACTATCTACTAGAATAAGAAAGGTAATTATTTGCACTGTACTATTTTGGGCATTCGGAGATACTATACTAAATTTTGTTTTCCATGGATTCCATTTCCAATCAAATGTACCTAATAGATTTTCTATGTTCTTTACATTCTTGCTGATAACCATATTTGCAGACGTTTTCCAAGATTTTAAATCTATATCGAAGAAAAAAACACTAATTTCTATATGTACAGCAGGATTATTGCTTATTCTTTTCTGGATAATTTATCCTGAAAAGAAAACAAGCAGCTTTGCTCTTTCTATTGTATTTACATTAACCTACATCGGAATAACTATATACTATTATTTTAAAGAAATTGACAAAGCAAAGTTTGTAAAATTATTAGCATATTTTTCAGCAATTGAAGTACTACTAAGTTCTACTATGCTTATGTTCTCTTCTTTTGGACACCTTAACGCCCCTCTTGAGGACAATATTAATTCGATAAAAATACTAAGCAAAGACTTTAATAATTCAAAAACAAATGACATATTCATATCCGAATATATAGAAAAATCATTAGACAATTACAATACCGGATTGATTACTGATTTGACAACTATTCGAGGATTTAATTCTGAATTAAACTCTCAAACATCAGATTTAGTCGATGGTTGGGGAATAAATGTATCTGATAATAATATTAAATATGGAACAGGAAACCCAATCGCTGATATGATGTTGCATGTAAAATATCAGTTTATAGATACTGATAGTGACGAATACGGAAAGGCAAGTATATATAATAAAATTGCAACTCATAATAATATAGAATTATATGAAAACCCATATTTTCTCCCAGTAGGTTTTATGACTGAAGAAAATCTATCGAAATGGGGATCATCCAATCTCGAAGAGTATACTTCCTTTATGGATTATATTAATAGTTTCTCTCAATCAGTATGCGGTAAAGATGTATTTGATGAAATTAGTCCATCTGGTAATAATAGCGAGGATTCATATTTTAATACTAGTCTTAGTGAAATGTCCATCTATGGAACATATGATATAGGAATAGATGTAAAACTAGAAAAAACTATAAATGGTGATTTATATGTATTCTATGGAAATAATGTTGATTATATAGGTAGTACAGATAAAACAACTGATAATATTTTTAATTTTACAATTCATGATTATATACCACCTTCAGATGACGCTCAGTTAGAACTAACTATGGGATTACTTAATAGAGAAGTCCTTAAGGAAATGCACGATATATTTGCGGAATCCGAATTAAAAAACATTAAGAAAACTAACAATTATTTCAGCGGAGATATTGATGTTAAGAAATCCGGAATTATGTACTTCTCTCTTCCTTGTTATGACAACATGAATATATATGTTGATGGAAAATTAGTAGATCATTTTAAATATCTATATGGAACAGGAATCAACCTCGAAGAAGGAAATCATACAATCAAAGTTGAGGGGATTACAAAGAATTATCATATAGGAGTTATAATATCCGTAATATCACTACTACTCTTGTTATTGCTAAATTTATTTAATAAAAAATACTATAATCGTATTTTTAATAACAAAACAAAAAAAGATTACAAAAAAACTATGAATGAAAAAGAAACAACAAAAAGCAAAAAAAGCAAAAGAATTAATAAAACTTATCTCCTTGCATTTATTATCCCACTAATTATGGTCATTATTTCAATGATACGTTGTGGCTTCGCACCATTCGGTCCTCGCGACGTATTAACCGCTAATGATGAAAGCAATATCTTACGCTATTTTTATGAATTCTATGATAGAGTTCATTCAGGAAGAAGCATATTTGCTTATAGTATGCACGAAGGAACAGGTTATGACTTTACTACCATATTAACTTATTATTTATCGGATCCAACTAACCTATTAGTACTTCTCTTTCCAAGGGGTGCATTATTATCTATACTTAACGGTCTGTATATAATAAAGGTTTCCCTGTCCAGTCTTTTTATGTGTATATATTTAAGCAATACAAATATTAAACCATTCAAATCAGTTAATCATAATAACAACAATAAAGCTAAAAAAGATACTAAAAAGAAAAACTTACTTATAGGAGGAACCGAAGAAGCCCCTTCATTTATAAATAAAATTATGGAAGACATTAATCTTCCTATTTTGGCGTTATCTCTTATTTATCCTTTTTCAAACTATATGCTTGGTCCTGGTTTCAATGTAACATCACTTGGTGCTGTAATGATTTTTCCACTACTTATACTCGGACTTGAAAAGCTGATTTTTGAACAAAAAAAGAAATTGTATGTTGCTATGTACGCACTTACATTTATGCTTTACTTCCGCATTGCAATAATAACTACAATCTTTATGATTCTTTACCTATTTGTTGTCGAATATAAAGATAAAAATCATATAATTACAGCACTTAAAAACAAGATTCTTTGTGATATTGTGGTGATCATTGTAGCTGCCGTTTATATTTTTAACAATATCTGGGGAATTTTTTGGACTAATGATATTACTAGCCTTGACAAGCCAAATATGGCCGTTAGTGTATTTGACGTTATAAAAATGATGACAACAGGAATTAAACCAGCAAGTATTCTTCTAGCTGGAAACAATATATATATGTACAGTGGAATAGTTACTCTACTCTTTGTGTTATGTTTCGCTTTTAATGACAAAATCAAGCTTAGCACAAGAATAAAATACATATGTCTATATATATTGTTATTCTGTGGATTTATAGTTACATCACTAAATACAATATTAAATGGATTTATATATTACGATGGATTAATATCAATATTTGCTTATTCGTTTATATTTTTATCCATAGTAATTTCATATATCGAATTAAAATATATAAAAGGTCAAAGTACAACCAGACTAGGCATTCCTGCTTTATTATCTGCAGGTTTGGTTGTAGGTTCACTTTTCTTATGTGAGTCATATGATACGCCAAGTACCTTTATGAAGTCATTAGAATTTATATTCTTCTATTCAATAATAATCATAATATATTGTGATAAAAGTTTAACTAAATGGCTAATGAAAATAAGTATTAGCTTGATTATAATCATAGAATTATCAATATCATATTTTCCAAGTATGAAAATGCTTAGTTGGTACACATATCCTTACACCAATTTAAACACTTATAAAGAATCTGAAGCACTTAATGAATTAGAGAAAAAAGAGCCAAGAAGCAAAAACTTGATTATTCATTCATCTTCGTCAGACCATACACCTTTAGAAGTAGCATTACTTGGATATGATAATGTAATTTGGTCAAGTGACAATGTATATAAAAACCTTGAATATAATACAACTATAGATAATATAGATATATATAAAACCAATACTCATGATTCATACTTATTAGATAAATCAATTCAGGGATATAGTTATAATAAATACTCTCCAATTGAATCAATTAATACTCTTTCTGAAAACTATCTTAAAACACCTATAACAATGCAACCAGTACTACATACAGCAGTTGGTGGCAATTATGCTAATAATACAAATTATATATATATTGAACCTTCAGAAAGCGGAGATTTATTCTACAATTATTCTTATATATCAAATCTTAACGATGTAAAAGAAGGAGAAACAGCTGAATTTGTTCAATACGTTAATAAGAACAGACAACGATATAAAAAAGGATTATATAGATTTTCTATAGATGACTATAATTCAACAATTAATAGTCTTGAAGGATATGATATAGAAGTTAATAATTTATCTAATTCAGATTTCAAGATTTCAGCTTCAAATGATGGATATATCACATTGGGGTTGAAAAATAGACCTGGTTGGAATGTAAGAGTAAATAATAATAAAGTAAAACCAACTACATTCCTTGAAGACGGAATGATCATACCAGTAACAAAAGGTGAAAACAATATTAGTATAAGGTACACACCTATCATATTTATAATCGGATTAATATTATCTATAATTTCAACTACTCTAGTACTTATTATTACATACAAACGCATTAAAACTAAAGCAAAATAGCCTATAAAATAGTGTCAAGCATTTTTGATTATGTCCCGAAATGATTAAAACATTTGCCCTGGATTTTCCAGGGCTTTTGTTATACTTGGGGTTCCACCCCAAACCCCGTCCTTCGCCAGGAAGGCGAGGGAGCA
>Ga0129306_1000194_pt1 | contig 105348 bp, 73 predicted proteins | sample P827metagenome_FD_94438 | JGI IMG/M metagenome (GOLD analysis project Ga0129306, IMG submission 94438) | Capybara group fecal microbial communities from Wisconsin, USA - P827 metagenome | ecosystem: Host-associated > Mammals > Digestive system > Large intestine > Fecal | place: USA: Wisconsin...
GGTCGAAGAGCATCTCGCCGCCGACGTACACCCAGTCGAAGAACGAGAGGTAGCCGTTGACGCGCGCTATCGGGTCCTTGCCGTCGGTAAGCCCGTAGGTGATATACCGCGAGTCAACGCCGAAGTACGCCTCGGCGGAGACGACAGCCTCCTCTTCCTCCTCGCCCTTCTCCTCTTCGGAGAGCTCGGCCTCGGCGGGAGCGGATGCTTCGGACTTGGCGGACTCCTCGTCCGCCGCGACAAACGACGCGCAGCCGCAGACGGCGGCGGCGCAGATGATGGTATTGAGTTTCATGCGGATATTATACACCATCCGCCGCCGCGAAATCAATGCTCGGGCGAGATTGACCTCACGGCAGCGTGTGTAGTATAATTTACGCAGAAAGGCAGGATAACATCATGTACAGATTGCTTGCAGTTTCAATTCTGGCCGCGCTGTTCCTATCCGCGGGATGCGCATCCGACCGGGCGCACCGGCGGCACCACGCCCATCGCACCTCGAGTGCCTACCGCGTCGGGCGCAACAACGGGAGCGTCCACCACCACCACTACGCCAAGCCCCCGGCGCCACCCGAGGGCAAAGCACCCCACAACGGCAGGTAACGACGGAAACCAGACCTGAATCGACTCGGTACTTTGATGTAAGAAAACTCTATGAAACATATACTTTACGCCACAGCTCTTTTGGCGTCTTTTTCGGTATTTGGCGACCTGCAGCCAGTGGCGATCGGCGAAAACACCTACGATTCTCTTGAAGCCGCGCTTGCACAAGCCGTTGACGGCGATACACTCACGCTGATCCAGGACATCGAGCTGACAAATGGCGTCACGTTCGCGTCCGCGGACGCAAGCCGACTCACGCTCGACCTCGACGGCCACACGCTGTCCTATCCGACGGCCAGTTCCACCGAATACATGATCACGGTTAGCCCGACCAACTCGCTAGTCGTCACGAACGGCACGCTCACCACCACCGGACGCGGCGCCTGGGTGTCCGGCTCGCTGACAATCGCCGCGGACACCTCGCTCACGGCGGACTGCCGCGCCCTGAACATCGTCGGCGTAGACGACAACATCAACTCGCCCGCCACCTGCACGATCCAGGCTGGCGCCACGGTCACACACGGCAACGGAGACGACGTCGCCGTCTTCATTCGCGGCAGCACCGGCGCGCGTCAATCCTACAACGCAAAGGCAATCCTGAACGTCTACGGCACGCTCGTGGATACCGCCACCACGCCAGGCCAGTTCGGCATCACCGGCAATGGCGGCAACGCGACGCTCGCCGAGATCAACTTCTACGACGGATCAGTCTACACCTTCGCGGACACGACGCGCCCGATGATGTACCTGCCGCAGAACGACCTCAACCTCTACGGCGGCACGCTCACGTCGGCGGGCGGCGGCATCTTCGTTCTGTGCGGCAAGGTCAACGTCCCGGCCGATTCCACGGTGACGGTGACCGCGAACGGTCCGGCGGGCGAATACGTAAGCTATTCTGGCGGCGACTACACGGGCGACGCGATCTACTTCGCCGCCGAAGGCGCGCGCTATCCGCGCTCGCAGTACAAGGCCACCCTGCCGGAAGGCGTAGGCGTAGACCAGCTTGAGGCGAACATCGCGGGCGGTACGTTCACCTCTGCGCACGGCGAGGGAATCGCGGCGTACGTGGATCCGGATCGCAACGACGCCGTGGCGCTCACGAACTTCGTCTCGGGCGGACTGTACTCGAGCGCGCCCGCCGCCGCGCTTATCGCGCCGAAGCACTTCATTAAGGCCGTGTCCGACCCTGCGGACTACTACATGGTCTACCGCTGGCTCTACGGCTCGGGCACGGCGGAGGATCCGTTCCAGATCGCGGACCGCTCCGACCTCGAGTTCTTCCGCGACCAGGTGAACAACGCGAACGCGCTCGGCACGGCCGGACAGCACTTCGTGCAGCTGGCGGACATCGACCTCGGCGGCGGCCGCTGGATCGACATCGGCAACATCAACGACAGCGCCCTCTACTTCGTGGCCAGCCCGAAGTTCAGCGGCGTCTACGACGGCGGCGGACACGTCGTGAGCAACTTCGTCCTCTCCGGACGCAGCTACTGCGGGTTCTTCGGCACGATCCTTGACGGCACGGTGAAGAACCTCCAGATTCTAGACGCGCGCTCGCCGGACGCCTACGCCCCGGGCATCCACCCGGAAAACCTCGGCGCGGGCGCGATCTTCTGCGGCGACCTCGAGGGTACCTGCCTCATCGAGAACGTAACCGTGAGCGGCTACATCTGGGGCAACCACAACATCGGCGGATTCTCGTCCTGGTGCGAGGGCGACGTCACGATGCTCTCCTGCACGAACCTCGCAAACGTCGGCACCACGTTCACGAAGCTAGGCGGCTTCCACTCATACTATGGCAATACGTACACGCTGTTCTGCTCGAACTGCTGCAACAAGGGCATGCTGACGTTCGACAAGGTGAAGCGCGGCACCTCGACGGACTCCACCGCGGCCGTGGGCGGGTTCGTTGGCTACCAGCAGAATCCCGGCAAGATGATTTTCGTCGACTGCGTGAACGAGGGCGCGCTCAATGCGACCTACACGTCCGGCTCCGTGGGCATCGCGACGGTCGGCGGATTCGTCGGACGCGCCAACACGAGCGGCATCTCGCTCGCGATCACGAACGGCGTCAGTTCCGGCGCGCTCACCGCGAACGTGACGAACGCGAACGAGCAGGCGGAAGTGGGCGGCTTCGTCGGCCGCATGGTGAGCTACGTGTCGCTGTCGATGCACAACGTGACGGTAGCGGCGGGCACTACGATGTCGGCCACGGTGCAGGAGAGCGTCACGCCGTACGTGCGCGCGTTCGTGGGACGCGACCTCAACTCTACGCAGACCGCCGTCCTCACGCGCGGCGTCGCGCCGAGCGAGTACGAGCCCGGCATCGCGTCCGGCATCGCATACGGCTACAACAGCACATCCACGGCGGGTGGACTCACCAAGTACTTTATCACGCTGGACTGGATGGACTGGCACACGGACGCGGACGCTTCCGCAATCTGGGGCACAACGCCACCGACTGACGATGAGCTGGCGAAGATCATGGCCTGGACGACGGCGAACAACATCGTCGAACCACGCGGCAAGCTCGGTGTTGAATCCTACCTGCTCGGCAGCACGAGCCTGCTGACTGTCGATCCCGTGCTGAAGATCACAGCGTTCGAGCAGGCTGCCGCCGGCTGGGCGCTCACGGTGGGCACGTCCGCCGGCGATTCTGCCGTGCCGCTCTCGAGCGCCATCAACGGCACGCTGAAGGTGCGGTACGCCGCCGACCTGAACGGATCCTGGACGGACGCCGTCTACGCGCCGACCTTCGCCGACGGACAGGCGACCGTCACGGTCACTGCCGAAGACGCCAGGTTCATGAAGGCCGCCATCACGAGGTAGCCACGCCCAAGACCTACACGGGAATATGCCCCCCTTTGAGCAAGTTCAGATCGCCGCCTTGAGCGCCGCGGTCCAGGCCGCGACCTTCTCGTCGGTTTTGTCGGACTCGTTGGTATCGTCGAGTTTGAGAACTTCGCCGACAAGCGTCGCGCCCGCATCCTTCGCCGCGTTCGCAATCGTCTCAGCCGCGACACAGAAAGAGTCGGCGAAGCCCTGGGAATCGCCAAGCCCGAAGACGGCGACATTCTTGCCGGAGAAACTACCCTTCACCTGGTCGAGCCTCGCAGCCCAGTCGTCCTGCAGATCGCCGATTCCCCATGTCGAGGAGCCGAGAACGAGCAGTTCCGCGTCGAACGCGGCGGCATCGTCGGCGTTGACGTTGAACACCTGCGCGCCGAGGGCGTCGGCGATTTTCGCGGCAACCGCCTCGGTCATTCCAGTGGTCGATCCGTAGATTACATGTATCTTGTCCATTTTTGTTTCCTTTCGTTTTGCTAGCTTGCCCTTTGCAGGAAAATTCGCCGTATGAAATCGTCCACCCCGCCGGCAGCGAGCAGGATGTCCGCCGCAGCGGCCTCTTCACGCTCGTACCTGTTCATCCGCGCAAGCGATTCGCCGACGTCGCCGTAGATGCGCCAGGCACCATGGCGTCCGTGAAGCGGAGTCGCCGGAAGTCGCTTCATGAATCCATCGACGTCCTTCAGCGGATAGCCGATGAAGACACCGACTTCGTGCGGTATCTCGCCTTCGGAGAAGCGGCGGCGGAGTTCCGCAAGAAGCTCGCCAGGCGACCCGTTTTCCCGATACCCGAGACGTGCAAGCCACTGCCGGTTGCACTCTTCGGCGAGGGTCGAGGCGAGGGCAGACGGATTGTAGAACAGCACGAGGGAGCTTGACTCTTCGACCTTCAATTCGATGTAGTCGAGACCGAGGATGACATAGATGTCGCTCCGATAGAGGCAGACTCGCAGGCCCTCTGAATTGACGCCGGAATAACAGTGCCGCACCCGCAGCAGTTCGGCCGGCTTTACACCGCGCCGAACCGCCGCCGTCTTCACCAACAGGAACTTGAGGAGCTCCTTACGGTGCGATTCGTCTATACAGGGGGTTGCCATTTCGCATGCTTGTCAAAACGACACGGTGACGCCCATTCCGCCGTAGAAGGTCCAGGAGTGGTCGCAGCTCGACCCCCACGCGCCGTTGTATGCGCGTGCGCCGTCGCGGAGCTTCGAGTCGAACCAGTAGTCGCTGTAGGCGACGTATGCAGTGAGCGCGACATTGTCGCAGAGCGCCCACTCGAACTCGCCCTTAATCGTCGTGTCCATCACGCCGCCGTGGTCGGACGCAAGCTCGTAGCCGCGCGTGCGGTGCTTGTCGCCGAAGCCCTGTCCGATAGACGGCCTGAAGGTTAGCGTCGGGTCTTCGTCGTCGCCGATGAGCGCAAAGGTGTGCCCGACCTCGAGGTTGATGTACGTTCCGTCGTCCGCCATCAGATCGCGCTCGATTCCGAGCGTCGGCTCGAACCAGAGGTCTCCGAGCGAGAGCTCAAGGTTGATGTACTGCGTGTCGCCCATGTCGCTGTGGTGGCGGCGGAGATACTCGTAGATGTAGTTGACGTCGACCGAAAGCGCGCCGAGCGTCTCGCCCAGGTCGAACTCGTGGGAGAGTCCGACGATCGCGTCAAGCGTAGTCCACTTGCCAGCGCGGTTGCCGTAGTCTCCGCGCTTTCCGTTGCCCTTGGTGAGGTCGAAGATCGACTCGACGCCGACGTACGCCCAGTCGAAGAACGTGAGCTGTGCGCTCGGGGTGAGGATCGGATCCTTCCCGTCCGTCACGCCGTACGTCATGTACTTGGAGTCGAGCTGGAGGCCGAACTCGGCGGAGACGACCGGCGTCTCCTCCTCGACCTCGCCCTTCTCCGCCTCTGCGACCTCGTCGGCCGCCGTCGCCGACGCGACGCATCCGAAGACCGCCGCCGCACACGCCATTTTCCTGATGTTCATTCTTGCTTCCTTTCTTGAGTTTGTATGTACAGGTTTATGTTCGCTAAATCTAATCTGTTTAGTTTTGTCTAACTTTGCCGCTATAATAACTTTTGGACATAAGTAGCACTATGCTTGTCAGTCTTCGCAGCAGTCGCAGCACGAGCAGCCGCCCTTGCGCGAGCAGGCCTTGCGCGAACCGCCGCATTCGCAGGGCGCTCCCTTCTTCGCGACCCGCCAGACGGCGAGCGCGAAGAAGATGCCGATAACGACGAGGACAACTAGGGAAGAAACATTCATCTCAACTTCCCCCTTCAGCATTCAACCTTCTTGCCTGGCCTGAATATCGCCCACAGGCAGAAGGCGTCGAGCGCGAACGCGAGCGCAGTCCAGATTCCGAATCCGCCGCCGGCGACAAGAACGCCAATCCTGTACACGCTGAGCGCGAGGACGTATCCGACGAAGAGCTGGAAGCCGACTGCGAACCAGCCCCACTTCTGAGAGCCCATCTCGCGGAACGTCACGGCGATCGCGACCATGCACGGCGGGACGAACAGGTTGAACACCATGAACGACAGTGCCGCGAGCTTCGGGAAGTCGCTCACCGAAGCAAACAGCGCCTGGATGTGCGAGCCGGTAGTGGCGCCGTCCATGTTTGCGGCGACGAGTCCGAGCGTCGCAGTCGCCTGCTCCTTCGCTATCTCCGCGGAGACGGACGCCGCCGCGCCCTGCCACGAGCCGAAGCCGAGCGGCTCGAACATCCACGCGATCCAGCTGCCGAGGTCGTGAAGGATCGACTTCTCGATCTCCTCGTCCGCAAGCAGGTTGAGCGACCAGTCGAAGTGCATCACGAACCAGAGGACCACGCACGCCGGGAAGATGATAAGGCCGGCCTTGAGTACATATCCCTTTAGCCGGTTCCAAGTGTGGTGCCACACGCCCGAAACCGTCGGCATGTGGTACGCGGGAAGCTCGAGGACGAAGGACGACGCCTCGCCAGCGAAGAACCTCGTCTTCTTGAGCGCAATGCCGCCGAGGATGATGATCGCGATGCCGATGACGTCCATGAGCGCGGCGACGTACCACTGCTCGCGGAAGAACAGCGCCGCGAACATCGCGATGATGACCGTCTTCGCGCCGCATGGGACGAATGTCGCGAGGATCACCGTCATGCGCCGCGCCCGTTCGTTCTCGATTGCGCGCGCCGCCATCACCGCGGGGACGCCGCAGCCCTTCCCGATGAGCATCGGGATGAACGACTTGCCCGAGAGGCCGAAGCGGCGCAGGAGCCTGTCCATGATGAACGCGACGCGCGCCATGTATCCGCAGTCCTCGAGAAACGCGAGGAAGATGAACACGATGAATATGACCGGGACGAACCCGAGCACCGTCGCAACGCCGCCCCACGCACCGTCGACGACGAGACTCTTGACCGTGTCGCTAACGCCCGCCTTGTCGAGCGCATCTGTTATCAATGCGCCGAGGCCAGGCACCCAGACGCCGAACTGCGACGGATCGGGCTCCTCCCACTCCGAGGCCTCTTTGTACGCCGCGAAGTCGACGTCCCAGAGGTCGGGCTCGTCTTCGTTGTCTTCCTTCGCGATCGGCTCGCCCGTCTCCTCGTCCTCGACGAACACGCCCTTCGCGACAATCGTCGCCGCGACCTTCTCGTCAATCTCCTCGGGCATCTCCTCAACCTTGTCGTCGTCGGACTTGCCTTCGTTGATCTTCTCAAGATACGCTTCTTCCCAGGCGGACTTCGAGGCGTCCTGTTTGGCGAACTCGCCCTGCGCGTCCTCGAACTCCATGCCCTTGTACTTGCCCTCCGCCCTGCACTCGTGCGTCGTGAAGGGAAGATGCCAGCCGTCCGCGAGGAATCCGTCGTTCGCCCAGTCGGTCAGCACGGTTCCCGGGCCGTGTTCAGCAACGGCGAGGAACCACATCACGCAGAGGGAGAGAATGAAGATCGGGAGCGCGAATATGCGGTGCGTCACGAACTTGTCGATCTTGTCCGAGAGCGTCGCCTTGTCCTTGCGTTTTTCGTTCAGCGCAAGCGATTTGTCCATGAGGCGCTTGATGAAGTCGTAGCGCTGGCTCGTGATGATCGACTCCGCGTCGTCCCCAAGCTCCTTCTCGCAGTCGCGGATGTGCTCCTCGATGTGCTTCATCTCGCCGACGCCGATCTCGAGCTTCTTGATGATCTCGCGGTCGCGCTCGAAGACCTTGATCGCGTACCACCGTATCGAGCGGAGCGGCACCTTGCCCTGTATCGACTCCTCGATGTGGGCGATAGCGTGCTCAACGGAGCCCGAGAACACGTGCGGCACGTCGGGTAGCTTGCCGGGGCCCTTCTCGACGACGGCCTTCTTGGCCATCTCGACGACCTTCTCTGCGGCCTCCATGCCGCCCTCGTTCTTGAGAGCCGAAATCCCGACGACCTCGCAGCGAAGCGCCTTCGCGATCTTCTCGAAGTCGATCTTGTCGCCGTTCTTCTTCACGACGTCCATCATGTTGACGGCCATCACCATCGGCAGCCCCAGCTCCGCGAGCTGCGTGGAGAAGTAGAGGTTTCGCTCGATGTTCGTTCCGTCAACGATGTTCAGGATCGCGTCCGGACCCTCCTCGACGAGGAACCTGCGCGACACCTTCTCCTCGATCGAGTACGGCGAAAGCGAGTAGATGCCGGGAAGGTCCTGGATTACGACGTCCTTGTGTCCTGAGAGGATGCCGTCCTTCTTCTCGACCGTCACGCCCGGCCAGTTGCCGACATACTGCTCGGACCCCGTAAGCGCGTTGAAAAGCGTCGTCTTGCCGCTGTTCGGGTTGCCCGCAAGGGCTATCTTAATGCTCTTAGACATCTGCCACCTCCACGTTGCGAGCCGTCGCGTCGTTCACCGCTATGCGGCTCTCGTGCACTGCGAGTATCATGTTTCCGTAGGACTCTCCGACGACGCGCACAATCGTGCCCGCCACGAACCCGAGAGCGCCGAGGTGCCGCTTCACGGCCTCCTCGCCAGAAACGCGGACTATCCGCGCCCTGTCCCCTTCTTTCATTCCAGCCAAGGTCATTTCTTGTTCTCCGATTAGCCTAATCTCACTTAGACAGGGCAAAGTTTACCATATCTAAGTCGCGGTGTCAATGGGGTATCGGAGAATTTTTCCATAATCACCAGCCCGCCCGCGCTGAAGCACAATTTTTGGTATAATATCCGCCAATCATTTCAGTCTGTGACGTCCGGACATGGTGCCCGGCGTGTGACAAACTGAGTCTACAGGGAATGAAAATGAACACAAAGAAGAACCATTGCCACGTCTTTACGTCGGAGTCCGTTTCGGAAGGACATCCCGACAAGGTGGCGGACCAGATATCCGATGCAATCCTCGACGCGTGCCTGAAGCACGACACGGGCGCACACGTTGCTTGCGAAACGGCGGTCGGACCCGACGTGGTCGTGAACGTCGGCGAGATAACATGCAAGGACTTCGAGAGTCTCAACATACAGTCAATCGTGCGCGAAGTCATCCGCAGAATCGGATACACCGAGGAGAAAGAACACTTCGCGGCATCAAATTTCAAGTACTGCAACTTCCTGCACGGACAGTCCCCCGACATCAACCAGGGCGTCTCGCGCGCCAAGAAGGAAAAGCAGGGGGCGGGAGACCAGGGGATGATGTTCGGCTACGCGACGAACGAGACGAAGTCCTACATGCCCGCCGCGATCGTCTACTCGCACGAGCTCCTCAAGATGTTCGCGAAGCTCCGCAAGACGGACCCGAAGTACTCTTGGCTCCGCCCCGACTCGAAGAGCCAGCTCTCCGTCGTGTACGAGAACGGCAGGCCCGTCGCGATAGACACGGTCGTCGTCTCGCACCAGACGACCGAGGAAGGCGCGACCAAGGCGCACTACGCCGAAATCGAAAGACTCGCAAAGGAATACCTCGCCAAGACCGGCCTCCTCACTCCGAAGACAAAGTTCTACATCAACCCGACGGGCAAGTTCGTCATCGGCGGACCTTGCGGAGACTCCGGACTCACCGGACGCAAGATCATCGTCGACACGTATGGCGGAATGGCCGCGCACGGAGGCGGCGCGTTCAGCGGCAAGGACCCCTCCAAGGTCGACCGCTCCGCCGCTTACTACGCCCGCTACGCCGCGAAGAACATCGTAGCCGCAGGCCTTGCGGACCGCTGCCAGATCCAGGTCGCCTACGCGATCGGAGTCGACAAGCCTGTCAGCTTCTGCGTAAAGACGTTCGATACCGCACACGGCGTGACGAACGAGCAGCTCGAGAAGATGCTCGCATCCGGAAAGGTCTTCGACTTCCGTCCGTACGCGCTCATCAAGGACCTCGGGCTCATCAAGCCGAAGGGATGGAAGTACGAGGACACGGCGGCCTACGGACACTTCGGACGCGCCAAGTTCCCGTGGGAGAAGCTGGACAAGGTCGCAAAGATCAAAAGCTACCTCAAGGTTTGAACTCTTGAACCTTTGAACTTTTGAACCTCTACATCCACATCCCGTTCTGCAGGCGCAAGTGTTCGTACTGCGCCCTCTACTCGCGCGTCGGCTCCTCGGCCGACGCGCGACGTCAATACATAGAGTCGATTAGGGCCGCATTAGGGTCGCTTAGGGCCGAACAACGAACCACCATCTACTTCGGCGGCGGCTCGCCCGCCCTCTGCGACCTCGCGCCTCTGCGCGACGCACTTCGCGCCCTACTCGACCCTATCTCCTCCGAATTCACGGTGGAGCTGCATCCGCTCGACGTCACGCCAGCAAAGCTCGACGAACTGAAGTCCATCGGCGTCAACCGCATCTCGATGGGCGTCCAGTCCTTGGACGACGCGACTTTGCGCGCGATGGGACGCGGCTACACCGCGGACGACGCGGCGCGTGCCTTCGAACTCGTGAAGTCCCGCTTCGACAACGCCGGAATCGACCTGATTCTCGGCTATCCGGGCGACCCGACCACAATGAACGCCGAAGCCCTTCTCGCGCCGCTCGCGAACTGGGGGCTTCGCCACTGCTCGGTCTACTCGCTCCAGAACGAGCGCGGACTCAAGAACGTGCCAGACGATGACACTGTTCTGGACGGCATAAGGGTGGCGTCTCGGTTTCTCCAGTCCATCGGACTCTCCCGCTACGAAATCTCCAACTACGCGGTGCCTGGCTATGAATGCCGACACAACCTGGCCGTCTGGCGCGGCGAGGACTACATAGGGCTTGGCGACGGGGCATATGGACGAATCGGGCTCGTCCGCACGCGGAATTGGTGGGGACAGTCCCCAAATTGGTGGGGACTGTCCCCGATATTTTCAACGAAGCGGCGAGACGCCGCTTCCCCCAGTCAGCACCCACCCAAAACAGGGGGACTGTCCCCGGCGTTTGGCCAAAAAACAGGGGGACTGTCCCCATCAAATTCCCCAAAAATAGGGGGACTGTCCCCGGCGTTTGAGACGGTAAGTGAAGAAAATGACGAGAAAGAGCGCACAATCTTCCGTTTGCGCACCATAGAGGGTTTAGACGCGACGAAGCACCCGGAATGGATTCCGGCGCTTGAGCGCTTTGTCGGAGATGGTCTTCTAAGGCGCAAAAACGACACAGACCATCCCGTCTACGCGCTTACCGAGCGCGGGACGGAGGTCTGTGACGCGATTCTCGAAGAGATAATCTAGCGGTCTGCGGCTACCCGCCGGACTGCGGCTACTTGCCTATGTTGAGAACCTTGAAGCCGAGCTTGCGCAGCGCATATGCATCGAGGCAGTTGCGCGTGTCGAACACGAGGGCGGGCTTTCGCATCGATTTGTAGATCTTCTCCCAGTCGAGCTCCGGATATTCCTTCCAGTCCGTCATGAGAAGGACCGCGTCCGCATCCTTGGCCGCCTTGTAGGGATTCTTCTCCCACACAATCCCATCCAGGTCGGCGAGATCGCGCTTTCCGTTCTCAATCGCCTTGGGATCGCTGATCGTGAGCCTCACGTGCTCAGCGTGGAGAAGCCGAGCCACATTGCCCGCCGGCGTCTCGCGCGTATCGCCGGTATCCGCCTTGAAGGCGAAGCCGAACATGGCGATCTTCTTGTTCGCAAGGGTGTTGAACATCTCCTTGAAGAGGCGCGACACGATGCGCTCCTGCTGGTGCTCGTTCATCTTGATGACCAGAGACCAGTATTCGGCCGCCGTGTGGAGTCCAAACGACTCGCAGAGATACACGAGGTTGAGGACGTCCTTCTTGAAGCAGCTCCCGCCGAAGCCGGGGCCCGCCTTGAGGAACTTCGGCCCGATCCTGCGGTCCGCCCCCATGACGCGCGCCACCTCGTCCACGTCCGCTCCCGTCGCCTCGCAGAGTCCGGCAAGGGCGTTCACCGAGCTCACGCGCTGCGCTAGCATGGCGTTCGCAGCGAGCTTGGAGAGCTCCGCAGACCACACGTTGGTCGTCAGGATCTTGTATCTCGGCACCCACTTGCTGTCCTTGCCGGCGTAGATGTCGCATATCTCCTTCACCGCGGAGAATCCGGCCGCGGTCGAGGGTCCGCCGATAAGGACGCGGTCCGGCTCGAAGAGGTCCTTTATGGCCGTTCCCTCGGCGAGGAACTCTGGGTTCGAGAGGACGGTGAACGTGTGCTTCGCGCTGTCGTTCAGTATCGCCTCCATCGCGGCCGCGGTGCGCACGGGAAGCGTCGACTTCTCGACGACGATCTTGTCGCCCTCGGCGTACTCCTTGATCTCGCGAGCCGTCGCCTCCCAGTACTGAAGGTCGCTCGCGCGCCCGGCGCCGCGTCCGAACATCTTGGTCGGAGTGTTGACTCCCACGAAGACGATGTCGCAGGCCTTGACCGCCTTGCGGATGTCGGTGGTGAAGAAGAGGTTCTTGCCGCGCACTTCCCTCACGACCTCCTCGAGGCCAGGCTCGTAGATCGGAAGCGCGAAGTCCTTGGAGTTCCACGCAGCGATCCGCTTCGCGTTTATGTCGCACACGAAGACCTTGCGGTCGGGGTTCATCTTCGCGATGACGGCCATCGTCGGACCGCCTATGTATCCTGCACCGATGCAGACTATGTTCTTGTTCATGATTGTAGACTATTATACCATTTTTAGCGGACCGAAATCGCGCCGATCATGTCCGAAAAGCGGACCTTAATGTTCGCGGAGTTCGACTCCGTGCCGAGGACGATCCTGAGCACGCACGACTCGAGGACCGAGTAGAACCCCTCCGCCGCGCGCTCGGGGTCGACGTCCGACTTGAACTCGCCCTTCACGACGCCCTCCGTCAGGAGCTCGCGGAAGACCGCCTTGATTCCGCCCGTGAAGCGGTGGATGCGCTCTCCCATGTCCTCCCCCGCGCGCACCATCGAAAGGACGAAGTCGAATATCGCCGCGAGGAACTCCTTCTTCTCGAAAAGAACGTCCGCGACGTGGAAGCAGACCATCCCAAGCCGGTCCGCGACCTTGCCACGCCCGGCAAGCTCCTTCTTGCACTCGCCCATGATCTGGCGCGTCGCCGCCAGGATCGCCGCATCCAGGACCTCCCTCTTGGAGCGGAAATAGCGGTACAGCACGGTGCGCGCCACGCCGGCGGCGGACGCTATCATTATGAGCGACACGTTGTCGTAGCCGACCTGCGAGAAGAGCTTCATCGCCCTCGACGCGATCTCAAGCCTGCGCGATTCGTGGTCTATTCTTGCGGACATACTCCAGTTCGTTCCTTGCAAAGTTCGATTCAAGTGGTTTGATTATTATACCAAACTTTTCAGGCTCGCGCGCAATCGGAGAGTGCACCGTCAGCGCGAACCGGTGCCAGTAGCACGACTGTATGAGCCCCTTCCTCGCGAGCGACTTCACGTACCTCTCCGCTCCGCGCTGCTCCGCCTTCGTCTCCGTCGGGAAGTCGTACATCAAATACGCGTGCACGAATATCTTCGCCGCCTTGAACGCGCGCAGCACCTTCTCGGCAGAGGCGAGCGTGATCCCCTTCTTCATCAGCGCGAGCAGCCTGTCGTTCGCGCATTCGAGCCCGCCCGTCACCGCGATGCACCCCGCCTTCGCCATCTTCTTCGCGAGCGCAGGCGTGAACGCCGCGTCGAAACGGACGTTCCCCCACCACTCGACGTCGATTCCCCTTCGCAGTATCTCGTCGCACAGCGCTGACACGAGAGCGGGAGGCATCGCCTCGTCGACGAAGTGGACGCCGGAAATAACGTGGCTCGGAAAGAACTCCTCGAGGCAGTCGGCGATCTCTGAGGCCTTCGGCATCCTGAAGCAGCCGATGTACGGAAGCTTCACGTCGCAGAACGCGCACCTGTGCCAGTAGCATCCGCGCGCCATCACGAGCTTCACCCACTTACCCGAGCTCCACAGGCTCGTCACGAAGTTATCCGTCTCGACGACGTCGAAATACTCGTCCCAGTCGATCCCCTCGTACGACGGCCTCACGAACGGCGGAACGTCCTCGTCGCGGCATCTTCCGCCGAGCAGCCTCGCCATCGCCGCATACCCTTCGTCGAGAAGGAACTCGTCGAAGTATTTCCTCGGCCGTTCGTCCGTCATGTCCCTAAGCTCCGTCGACACGTACCCTCCGCCGAGCAGAAGCCGCACGCCGGGATACCTCCGCCTCACGAACCGCGCGATCTTGAACGCAGCGACGAGAGTCCCCGGGAATGGACACGTCACCCCCACGACGTCCGGCCTCGCCTCCTCCATCGCCGCCTTGAGGTGCCTCTCCAGCGGAGCGTCCATAACGCCGCGCCGCTTGACGCGGCGCTCGAGCTCTCCGAAGTCCGTGACCGCGCGGCACAGGTGCTCCGCGTAGCGCGAGAAGCCGAAGTCGGGATCGACGTTGTCGCGTATCCATATCGCGAGCGCGTCGATCGCCTCGCTCGCCTCGCGCTTCGCCTCGAGCGGCGCGGGTCCGGACAGGAACTCCAGAAGCTCGTCCGTAGTCTCGTCGCCGTACTTGAGCAGGACGTCCCGCGCCACCTTTATCGACAGGTCTCGCTGGAACACCTCGAAGCCGCGGCCCTTCAGGAAACCGGCGAGGTGCATCGTCGCGGGATACGGCGTGTTCGTCTGCAGCAGCGGAGGCGTGAGGAGGAGGAGTCGCTTCTTCATTCCGCCGGCTCTCACTTTGTCGAGGCGCTCGGCGCGAAGAAGACCACCTTCGCCGCGTCGTCCTTCCTTGTCTTCGTCAGCATGAACCTCGCCCTCGCGGAACCCGCGGGGATCTTATAGCCCTTCTTCGACGACTGCTTCACCGTCAGCGACTCGACTCCGTTCACAGCTCCCGACGGCGTCTCGAACACGATCTTCAGCTGCAGCGGAGACGACTCCTTCGCGAGCGTCAGGTTCGCGCACACCTTGGCCTGGTCGGCGTCCAGCGCAAGTTCCCTGCGGTCTACGACGAGCGCAGGATCCTCCTCCACGTCGTACGACTTCGGAACTATCGCCCACACCGCAAGCGCCGTGACAAGCGCCGCTGTGCACGCAGCCCCGACGACGACGCGCTTCTTCGCGCGCAGGCTGTCGACGCCGCGCTGCATGACGCTCGAAACCTGGAACGGAAGGTAACGAAACGACACCGTGCGCTCAGTCGAGTCGTAAATGACATACGACGAGCAACACGCCGTGTCGCGCGGATACCCCACCGAGCCAGGGTTCACGATGTACCTCTTGTGGTCCTCGATCGTGAAGTCCTGCGGTCCTGTCTTGTACACCTTGCCGGAGCGCCCCGTGAGGAATATCGCAGGCTCATGGGTATGGCCCACGAAAATGAGCTTCGCGTCCGTCTTCGCGAAGTTCGCCTCCGCGCCGGACTCGTCCATGATATAGTAGAACTTCGGCGGATCGAACACATCGCCGTGCGAGGCGATCGCCTTGTCGATCGTGCAGGTGTAGGGGCGCGTCTTTAGCCACGCCAGGTCCTGCTCGGAAAGAGCCGCCCTGTGCCGCTCGACAGCGTCCTTCGCAAGGTCGATGAAACTCGACGCGTCGCCGCGTCCGGAAACGGCGTCGTCGTGGTTCCCGGCGAGCGTGATGAAGCACGTCTCCTTCACGAGCGCAAGCGTCTCGGCTGGCTGAGGTCCGTACCCTACGACATCGCCGAGGCACACGAACTTTTCGACATGGCACGCCTTCGCGTCCGCTATCACCGTCTTAAGCGCCGTCAGGTTGGCGTGGATGTCGGATATTATCGCGTACTTCATCCTAGATCACCTTCGGCTTCCCTGCCGCGAACTTGTCGGGCAGCATCCTGTTGAGAAGCTCGTTCATCCACTGCGGCATAACGCCGCCCGCCCAAGCGGCAAGGCGCATCGGCCAGGGAAACGCGATGAGCCCGACGTCGCGGTCGGCACGCCGCAGTATCGTGCGCGCCGCAACGTCCGCCTCCATGAAGAACGGCATCGGACACGTATTGCGGTCCGTTATGCGCGAGCGAACGAACCCTGGGCATATCACGGAAACCTTTATCCCCTCCCGCCGCAGCATGCCCCTCAGGGACAGTCCCCACGTCTTCACGCATGCCTTCGTAGCGGAGTACGCGGGGCAGGCGCGGAGCGGACCATATCCGGCGATAGACGACGTTATCAGAATCTGGCGCGGCGCATCCGCCGCGCCGCGAGCGCGAAAGACGGCGATCGCGGGAAGGACTGTGTTTACCACGCCTCCAACGTTTGTCGCGAATGTGCGACGCACATTCTCCTCGTCCTCGATTCCCGTTCCGATTCCGGCGTTCGCAAACACCCTTTCAAGCGGCGCGTCGGCGTCGCACGATTCGATCCATCCACGCATCGCGTCCTCGTCGGAGACATCGACTGCGTCCGCGCGCACCGTCGCGCCGAGCGCGCGGCACTCCTCGGCGACGGCGTCTAGCCGCGCCCTGTCGCGTCCGCAGAGAAAAAGCCTGTCGCCGCGCGCGGCGGATGCGCGCGCGAGTGCCGCCCCTATCCCGGAGCTCGCGCCTGTTATCAGGACATTCATGCTTGTCTGATGATTATAGCAAAAATTACGGCGTCTGTGTCATGCAAGCCGCTCGGCGAGGGTCGTGCGGCGCTCGCGCACGACGTTGGTGTCGATCGCGCGGCTCACCGCGTATGGGACGCCGATCAGAAGAACGAGCTTCTTTCCGCGCGTTATCGCCGTGTAGAGGAGGTTGCGCTGGAGCATCACGTAGTGCTGCGTGTGGACGATCACGATCACAGCCGGATACTCCGAGCCCTGCGACTTGTGGATCGTCGTCGCGTATGCGAGCACAAGCTCGTCGAGATCCCCGGGCTCGTAGCGGACGGGCCTTCCGTCGAACAGCACGACGAGCGAGCGCGTCTCCGCGTCCACCGCCTTCACGAACCCGACGTCGCCGTTGTAGACGTCCTTGTCGTAGTTGTTCCTCAGCTGCATCACCCTGTCTCCGACGCGGAACGTCGTGCCGCCGCGCACTATCGCGGGGCCGTTCGGATTCAGCGCCTTCTGCAGCTCGAAGTTGAGGTTCTCCGTCCCGAGCAGGTTGCGCCGCATCGGCGTGAGGATCTGCACGTCGGCGAGCGGATCGAGCCCGAACTTCCTCGGAATCCTCGTCGTCATGAACTCTATCGCGCGCCTGAGGCACTGCTCGGGGTCCTCGCAGCGGACGAAGTAGAAGTCCGTCTCTCCGTGCCGTATCTCGAGCGGCTCGCCAGCGTTGACGTGGTGCGCGTTCGCGATGATGAGCCCCCCGGCCTCCTGGCGGAAGATGTGGTCGAGCCGCGTCGACGCGACGGCACCAGACTTGATGAGGTCGCCGAGAACGCTTCCCGGGCCGACGCTCGGAAGCTGATCCGTGTCCCCAACCCACACGACGACGGCCCGCGGCGGAATCGCCGCGAGAAGGTCGTCCGCGAGGTTGATGTCCACCATCGAGGTCTCGTCGAAGATGAAGACGTCTCCCTCGAGCGGATTCTCATCATTGTACGTGAAGCGGTTGGTCACAGGATTCCACTTGAGGAGGCGGTGGATCGTCTGCGCGTTCGCGCCGACGGACTCCGCCATCCTGCGCGCGGCGCGTCCAGTGGGCGCGGCGAGCACCACCTTGAGCTTGCGCGTCGAGTATATCTCGACGAGCGCGCGGATGATCGTCGTCTTGCCGACGCCTGGTCCGCCGGTGATGATGGAGAACTTGCTCGACAGGCACTTCTCGAGCGCCGACGCCTGCTGGTTGGCGAGCGTGAAGCCAGCGCGCTTCTCCCACCACTCGACGGCGCGAGGAGCGTCGACCGGACGGAACGACGGCGGCGTCGCGAGGATGCGCGAGACGTACTGCGCCGTCTGGCGCTCCGCCCAGTAGAGCGAGCGGAGGTATATGCGGCGCGGCGCTACGACGTCGTGCCGCTCTGCCCAGTCCGCGCCATTCTCCGCTTCTCCCGCAGCATCGCCTTCCGCGACGACGCGCTTCTCCTCGATCTCCTTCTCGAGCGCCTCGCCGAGTATCTCCGTCGGAATGCCGGTGAGTTCGTTCGCGTGAAGGAGGAGGTCGTTCTCGAAAGTCCAGCAGTGTCCGCCCTCCTCCGCCTCCGTCTCGAGCGTGTACGAAATCGACGCGCGGGCGCGGAGCATGGAGTCCTTCGGAATTCCGACGGAGAGCGCGATGCGGTCCGCGGTCGCGAAGCCTATCCCCCAGATGTCGCGGCAGAGCTTGTAGGGATCGGCCTTCACTATCGCGATCGCGTCCGGTCCGTACTTGCGCACGATCTTCGTCATCTTCGCGATGGAGATCCCGTACGTCTGCCCGAAGATCATGTTCTCGCGCATCGTCTCGTTGGCGTGCCAGCTCGCCCGGATCTGCTCTATCTTCGCCCTGCCGAGCTTGGGGACCTCGGAGAGGCGCGCCGACTGGTGCGAGAGGACGTTGAGCGTCTCCTCGCCGAACGTGTCGACGATGCGCTTCGCGAGCACCTTGCCCACGCCCTTTATGAGCCCCGAGGCGAGGTAGCGCTCGATTCCGACGAGGGACTTCGGCGCGACGCAGACTATAGTGTCGGCCTTGAACTGGCGTCCGTGGGTCTTGTCCGTGACCCACTCTCCCGTCGCGCTTACCTCCTCTCCCTCCCAGACGGCCTGGGTCTTGCCGACGATCGTAATCTCGTTGAGCTGGCGGAGCGCGAAGCCGGAGGGAATCTCGACGTGGAGGACGGTGTATCCGTTCTCGTCGTTGTGGTAGACGACGGACTTAACCGTCCCCTCGACCGTCTCCTTCGCTTCCTCCGCCATCGCCGGAAATCACGTGGCGGGAGTTCCGCCTCCGGCGGGAGCCGTGGGAACGAGCACACCGCCGCAGCTGCCGGGCTCTCCGGCGAAGAGGATCATCCCCTCCGAGACGCCGACCGACATCTTGCGCGGGGCGAGGTTCGCGACAAAGACGACCTCCTTGCCAACGAGCGCCGCGGGGTCGGGATAGGCCTGGCGGATTCCCGAGAAAATCGTGCGCTTCCCGAGAGAGCCCGCGTCAAGCACGAACTTGAGGAGCTTCGAGCTCTTCGGCACGATCTCGCAGCTCTCGACTACGCCGACCCTCAGGTCGAGCTTCTCGAAGTCGGGAAACGCAATCTCGGGCTTGAGCGGAACGGACGGGGGCTCACCCCTGCTAGGGCATCCGCTTCGCGGACAGCCTGCGGCTGGGGGATACGGCACCCCCGCACCCCCGCCTGCGGAACCTTCTTTTCCCTTGTTCTTGCTCGCCCTCGACTCGTGCGCCACCTCGCCCGAGTCGGCGGGCTTCACGGTCGCGGCGGCGATCATGGCCTCGACCTGCTTGGCGTCGATGCGGCTCGCGAGGTACTCGTACTCGCCGAGCGAAACGCCCTCAACAGCCGTTTCGCGCGATGCCCACGACCACTCGCTCTCGCCGAAGAGCTTCATCGCCTTGTCGGCGTAGACGGGCAGGATGGGCTTCAAGTATATGGCGAGGATGCGGAAGGCGTTGAGCGCCGCGGTGAGCACGACGCGCGTCGCCTCCTCGTCGGTCTTCACGGTCTTCCAGGGCTCCTTGCGGTCGAAATACTCGTTCGCCGCATCGGCGAGGCGGCATATTCCGACGACGACCTGGTTGAAGCGCCGGTTCTCGTAGTCCTGCGCGATCTGCTCTCCGCCGTCGCGCAGCTTCTGGAGGAGCGCGAGCTCCTCGTCGTGCCCCGCGAGCGAGGCGAGCTTCCCTCCGAGCTTCTTCTGCAGCATCTGCGCGGAGCGGGACGCGATGTTCGTAATCTTGCCGACGAGGTCGGAGTTGACGCGCGTAACGAAGTCAGTGAGGCTGAGGTCCATGTCGTCGGTCGTCCCGCCGAGCTTCGCAGCGTAGTAGTAGCGCAGCGCCTCCGGCGGAAGATGGTCGAGGTACGTGCGCGCGTTGACGAACGTTCCCTTCGACTTCGACATCTTCTCCCCGTTGACAGTGAGAAAGCCGTGCACGAAGATCTTGTCGGGCTGCTCGAACCCCGCGACGTGCAGCATGCCGGGCCAGAACAGGCAGTGGAAGCGGATGATGTCCTTGCCGATGAAGTGGTAATGCTCCACCTTGGTATTGGGTTCGGCGCCGCCAGAGGCCCCGTCCGCCGTGCCCCACCAGTCCTCGAACTTCTGTCCGTTCCTCTCGCACCAGTTGCGGAGCGAGGCGAGGTATCCGATCGGCGCGTCGACCCAGACGTAGAAGAACTTGCCGGGGTATCCCGGGATCTCGAAGCCGAAGTACGGCGCGTCGCGCGAGATGCACCATCCGCGCAGCGGCTCCTTGAACCACTCGAGGAGCTTGTTGGAGACGTCGCTCGTCGTGTGCTCGGGTATCCACTTCTCGAGGTAGGCGTGCTGCGGTTCGAGCTCAAAGTAGAGATGCTCCGAGTCCTTCACGACCGGCGTGGAGCCGCAAGTCGTGCACTTGGGGTTGCCGAGCTCCTCGGCGCCGTACGTGGAGCCGCAGTGGTCGCAGCTGTCGCCGTACTGGTTCTCCGCGCCGCACTTGGGGCAGACGCCCTTCACGAAGCGGTCGGGGAGGAACATCTTGCAGTGCTCGCAGTAGAGCTGCGGGGAGGTTTTCTTCGTGATGCCGCCGGACTTCTCCATCGCGGCGAATATCCGCTCGGAGAACTCCTTGTTCTCTGGCGAGTTCGTCGTGTAGTAGTTGTCGAACGCTACCTGGAAGTCGGTGAAGTCCTTGAGGTGTATGGCGTGCGTGCGCGCGATGAGCTCCTCTGGGGAGATACCCTCCTTGCGCGCGCGGATCATGACGGGCGTGCCGTGCGTGTCGTCCGCGCAGACATAGACGCAGTCGTTGCCGCGGAGCTTCTGGAAGCGGACCCAGAAGTCGGTCTGAAGGTACTCGACGAGATGGCCGATGTGGATGTCGCCGTTCGCGTACGGAAGCGCGCTGGTCACTACTATTCTTCTTTTTTCTGACATATCGCCGCCTATTATAGCATATTGGGGGGACAAATTGTTGCGCGATCACCGCGCTTTCGATCAGCCGATGGGCATCGCTGGGTTGCCAAGGACCGTTACACCAGGATCAACATCGACAAATACCGCAGAACCAGCACCGACGACAGCTGCGGCTCCTATCTTCCTGCGCGGGGCCACGACCGAGCCCGGATAGACGACCGCGCCCTCGCCGAGGATGACGGAACCGCCTATGGAGCACTGCGCGTAGACGTGCGAGAAGTCGCCGAGACGCGAGTCGTGTCCGACGGAACTCGAGTGGAACACCGAGACATGGCGACCGACCGAGACGTCCGCCGTCAGCGAGACGTGCGGTGCAATGAACGAGCCTGCGCCTATCGCCACGTTCGGACCAATCGTCGCGGTGCGGTGCACTACCGCGACAAACTTTGCTCCTCGCGACTCCAGTTTCTCCGCGCACCTGCGGCGCGACTCGATGCTGCCGAGCGCAGTGACGAACACGTCGCCCTCGGCAATTTCATAGCCGTCGGGCGAACCAATCACCGGTGGATAACCGGCAAACGTCGCAAGCGCATCAGGCCTAGCGTCGAGAAATCCCTTGACGTCGAATTCGACGCCATATCCGACCGACTCCAGCGCCGCGCCGTACATCTCGCGTCCGAATCCGCCCGCGCCGACTATCACAAGATGCTTCACTGCGCCACCCCCGCCGCCTTCATGAGGTCGGCGACCGTCCTGCACGATTCGATGTCCGCTCCGGAAAGCCGCCTGCCGCAGCGCTGGTCGATCATGACTCGGAGCGCGAAGGCCGTGAGCGAATCCCACAGCGGACCTGCGCGGAAGTCGGTCTCTGGCGTCACGGAGGGGACTTCGAGCAGCCCTGCCGTCCGGTCGAGGAATTCGTTCGCGTCCATGTCTAGAGCGCGGCTCCGGGGAAGAACGTGCCGACGGACTTTCCGTCGAGGAGCGACTCAAGCACGCGCTTCCTGCCGTTGGCGATGAAAGTGTCGATTCCCGCGCCCACCGACGCCTTGACGGCGCGCAGCTTGGAGTCCATTCCGCCCTTGGAGAGGCTACCCTTCTCGCCGGCCCTCACGAGCTTCGCGATGTTGCGGAAGGAATCAACGCGCGGAATGCGGCGGCCCTTCGCGTCGAGAAGTCCGTCGACGGTCGTGAGCAACACGAGCGTGTCGGCCTTTACGAGACGGGCGATGAGATACGACATCCAGTCGTTGTCGCCGAAAGTCTTTCCCTTGAGCTCCTCGTCCGCAACGACGTCGTTCTCGTTGATTACGGGGACGATTCCGCACCTGACGAGGTGGTCGAGCGACTTCTTCACGTTCTGCGCGCGGTGGTGGTCCTCGAAATCGTAGTGCGTGAGAAGAATCTGCCCGATCTTCACGCCGTGCTCCGCGAAGAGGCGCTCGTACTCGTATATGAAGCGGGCCTGACCGACGGCGGCGCACATCTGCACGTCGTTGACATCCGCTGGGCGCGCCTTAAGCCCAAGGGCCTCGATTCCGGCGGCTACCGCGCCGGAGGAAACGAAGAACACCTCGTGCCCCGCCTTGCGCAGAGTGCTGAGCTGTGCGACTAGCCGCTTGAGCGCCGCATGGTCGGGTTTTCCGGCCTTGTTCGCGATCGCGTGGGTTCCGACTTTGACTACGATTCTCATAAGTGGTGAATATTATACCATATCGCGGACTCAATCGGCGTCGCGGACGGCGTCGAGAAGATCCTCGACCATCACGAAGCGCCCCTTGACCCGACAGGTCACGATGCGGCCGATGAGCGCGCTTTCAATGTCAGAAATGCACACTCCGTCCTTGCGGTCACGGAGGATGCGCATGAGGTCGCGTCCGGTTACTCGGTACTTCTGCTCCTTGCGCGGAACGAAGAGATCCGTGATGCGGACAAGCACCGTCACTAGCGGGCGCAGCGCAAGCGACAGGACGCGGTACGTGCGCGCCATCTGCAGCGTCCGGTGAAGCGGCCTTGCCGCGCACAGCATCTTCGGCATGAACTCGGAGACATACAGGACGACGAACGCAGAGGCGACGCTCCACACCGCGTTTCCGACGCGCGTCGGCCCCAGCACCTCGAGCGCCAGCGCGGCGGATGCCGAGGAGTAGGCGACGGCCGCGAGGTTGTTTCCGATAAGAAGCGTCGTAAGCGTGCGCGACATCTCCGAGAGCGCCGCCTGCACTATCTTCGCCTTCTTCCCGCCAGCGCGGGAAAGGTGCAGCACGCGCTCGCGGCTCACGGAGAGGAAGCCCGTCTCCGCGCCTGCGCAGAACGCCGCAGTCGCCAGGGCCGCAAGCGCGGCCAGCAGCAGGAAGAACGCCGTCATGCGTCGTCCTCCTCCGTCCGCTCCACTGCCGCGTCCGTTTCCTCCATAAGCTCCTCGTCGGACGCCGCCGGCGTCCGCGAAAGGACCTCGAACCTTACTAGCGTGACGCGACGACCGCGGCGCTTGAGCACCGTCGCGCGGCATCCGTCCGCCTCGATCTCCTGTCCGACGTGCGGAATGCGCTCCGCGTGGTACGTGACCCATCCGGAAAGCCTGTCGGCGTCTTCGGCCTCAAGTTCCACGTCCAGCTCGCGGTTGACCTCGTCGAGGCTGGCGCGCGCGTCGATCTCCCAGACGTTCTCGCCCTTCTTCGAAATCGCTGGCTCCGCGCCCTGCGCGTCGCCGAACACCTTCGGACCCATTATGAGCTCAAGGACGTCGTTGAGCGCGATTATGCCGGCCGTCCCGCCGTATTCGTCGAGAACGACGGCGAGGCGCTTTCCGCTCTTCGCGAACACCACGAGAAGATCGTCCAGGGTGATGTTCTCCGGAACGAACAGCGCGTCCTCGCGCTCGCGCGTCTTCGAATTGACGACGCCCTCTATCGCGTCCGGCGTGCGGCGGAAGACGGGGAGGATCGTATGCGTCGCCTTCGAAAGCGCAGCCTCGCGAACTTCCGCGGGAAGGTCGAGGTCAAGTCCCTCGATGTCCACGCGCGGCGTCATCTCGTCGTTCGCGTGGAGCTCCGAGAGCCTTAGGACGCCCTCGATCATCTCCACGTCGTCGGAGAGCGAATCGTCGCTTTCCGCGGCGGACTCCAGCACGGACATGAGCTCCTCGTCGGAGAGTGCGCGCCTTTCGCGCTCGAGCGCCGGCGCGAAGGCCTGCGAAGTGAAGCTAAGCGCGCGGTTGAAGGGCCTCAGAGCGAAGCGCCAGAACGCGAGCAGCCTCGCGCAGAGCGGCGCAAGCTCCTCGCAGTACCTTAGCGCGAGCCTCTTCGGCGTAATCTCGCCGAAGACGAGCAGCAGCACCGTCATCGACGGCACGGCGAGCCATGCTCCGCACGGGACGTACGCGCGGAACGCGTGGAACCCGATGGTGGAGATGGCGAAGTTTACAAGGGTGTTGCCGACGAGAAGCGTGGAAAACAGCACTGCCTTGTCGGCGAGGCATTTGGCGATGAGCGCGTCCGCGGAGGCGCTTTTCGCGCGAATCCTCTCGCGCTGCGCCCCCGTTAAAGAGAAGAGCACTGTCTCCGCTCCGGAAAAGAAGGCCGAGAGCAGAAACAGTGCCGGCAACGCAAGCAGCATCGCCATGCGTCAGTCTTAGGCGCCGAGCTGGAGGCGCGCGAAGCGCTTCACGGTTATCGGGGCGCCGATCTCCTTGGCGACGGACGCGAGGTACTGCTCGACCGTCTGCTCGCCGTCCGCGACGTAGTCCTGCTTGACGAGGCAGATCTGGGTGCAGAACTTCTGGGCCATGCCCTTCTTGATTCCGACGAGAGCCTGCTCGGGCGGAAGCTTGCCCTTCTGCTCCTTGAGCGCGTTGAGCTTGATCTCGATCTCCGCGTCGATCTCGGCCTGCGGGACGTCCTCGGGGTTGACGTACTTCGGCGCGTTCGCCGCGACCTGGAGGCACACCATGTGCGCCGCCTCGTCGAGCTTCTCGCAGGGCTTGTCGCACGCGAGCTCCACGAGCACGCCGATCTTGCCGCCCATGTGGATGTAGCCGCTGAGGCATCCCGCGCCCTCGAGCACATAGCGCTCGCTGCGGCGGATCTTGACGTTCTCGCCCGTCTTGGTGAGGAGCATCTTGTAGTCGTCGTTGAGCGTCTGCTCGATGTCCTTGCCCTCAAGCGCGACCTTGGCCGCATCGTCGACGAACTTGATGAACGCCTCGGTCTTGGCGACGAAGTCGGTCTCGCAGTTGATCTCGGCGAGGGCCATCGACTTCTTGTCGTCCGCGACGGCAAGAGCGACGATGCCCTGCTTAGACTCCTTGTCGACGCGCTTGGCGGCGACGGCGAGTCCCTTCTCGCGGAGGTACTTGACGGCCTCCTCCATGTTTCCGTTGGTGGCCGTGAGGGCCTCCTTGCACGCTCCCATTCCGGCGGCGGTCGCCTCGCGGAGCTCCTTGATCTGCTGAATAGTGATTGCCATTGTTTTAAACCTTTCTGTTCCTTGCTGAAGGGGTTCGGGGGAACCGGGGTTCCCCCGTCCGTTCCAACGTTACTCGGCCTTCGGCGCCTCGGCGGCGGGAGCGGCACCTGCGGCGACGGCGGCCTCGGCCTCCGCAACCTTGGCCTGGCGCTTCGCGGCGAGATCGGCCTTCGCCTTGCTCTCGGCGGCCTCCTTGGCGGCGCGCGCAGCCTTCTTGACGTCGGCGGTCACTCCGCCCTTCTTGGCGGCGGGAGCGCCCGCAGGCTTCTTGGCGACGGCCTTGGCCCTGCGCTCTGCGCGGGCGGCCTTCTCGGCCTCGGCGCGAGTCTTGCTCTCCTGCTCGCGCTTGCGGCTCTCCTCGGCGGCCTTCGCGCTGTACTCCTCGTTTGCGCCCTTGATGACCTTCGTGAGGGCGTTGATGATGAGCTCAACGCCGCGGACGGAATCGTCGTTGCCGGGGATGACGTAGTCAATCGGCTCGGGGTCGGCGTTCGTGTCGACAATCGCGACGACGGGGATGTGGAGACGCACAGCCTCCTTCACCGCGTTGGCCTCGCGCACGACGTCAACGATGACGACGGCGCCCGGGAGCTCCGCCATGTCGGCGACGCCGGTGAGGTTCTTCTCGAGCTTGGCGAGCTCGCGGCGGAGCATCGAGGCCTCCTGCTTGTGCTGGGAGAGCTCGCCGCCGTTCGCCTTCGCCGTTGCCTGGAGCTGGCGCATGCGCTTGACGGAGGAGCGGATCGTCTTCGCGTTCGTGAGCGTGCCGCCGAGCCAGCGCTCGGTCATGTGGTACTGCTCGACGGACTCCGCGGCGTTCTTGACGATCTCGGAGACCTGCTTCTTCGTCGCGACGAAGAGGACCTTCTTGCCGGCGAGGACCGTGTTCTTGAGGAACTCGGCCGCCTCGTCGAGAAGAGCGACGGACTGCGTGAGGTCGATGACGTGGATTCCGTTGCGCTTGTCGAAGATGTAGCCTTTCATCTTCGGATTCCAGCGCTTCGTCTGATGGCCGAAGTGAAGACCGGCATCAAACATGTCCTTGAGCGTGATGCCCGTAAGGGCGGACGTAGGCATTTCCATTTTGTTTTCTCCTTTAATCCTTGTTTTTTAGAGATTAATCCGCTTTGGCCGAGGATGGACTACCCCTGCTCATTCGCTTCATCCCGCCCACCGTGGACAGAATGGCGCATAGTATACCAAAAACGCCGCCACATGCGCAAGGGGGTGTCGTTTTTTGGTATAATGTTGTCAGAAAACATTCAGGGCTGTCCCTAACTTTGCGTCGACAGACAGAAAGGAAGGTGTCTTATGAACAACAGAAACGATAAAATCATCGCAGTCGCGGCCGTCGCGCTCGCGGCATGCTCCCTCACAGGCTGCAGAAGCTATCCGCACACAATGCGCAGCTCAAGCTACGTGACCTATCCTACCTCGTCGACGACCTATGTCTCGCCCGCCTCGTACGCGCCGACTTATGTCGCAGAACCAGGCGTGAGCACCACGACATATGTGACGGAACCAGTTGCCGTCGGCACTTCCACCACATACGTTGAATCCTACTACAACGACCCCTACTACTACGGACCGGGCTACTACGGACCAACCTACTACGACAGGGGCGTTCCGCCGCCGCGCCACCACCACCACGACCGCGGACCCGAACACGGCTACGGGAGAGGTCCGGTGATGCCTCCGCGCGGAGCAGGCCCGGCGCGCGGTCCGTCTCCGCACGCCTCCGCCGGCGCGGCCGCGCAGCGCGCCGCGGAGATTCAGAGGAACGCCGCCGCGCACAAGGTCGAAGCCGCCCGCCAGGGCGCCGCGATGCAGGCGAACGCGGCAAGGAACGCCGCGGCAATCCAGGCCAACGCAGCAAGAAACGCCAGCGCGGCGCGCAATGCCGCGGCGGCGCAGGCCAATGCGGCTCGCAACGCCCAGGCCGCGCGGAGCGCTCAGGCGGCACAGGCCGCTGCAGCACGCAACGCGGCGGCCGCAAGGAACGCTACGGCCGCGCACAATGCAGCGGCGGCACGCAATGCTGCGGCTGCGCGAAATGCTGCGGCGGCAAGAAACGCCGCGGCCGCAAGGGCCGTTCGCAGGCGCTAGCGCGCAAGAAGCCTGGCGCGCGGCAGCACAGACCGTTCGCCGGACTTAACTGAAACCTTGATCCACCCGAGGGAGGGCGTCTCGCCGGAAAGCGGACGCCTTCTTTCTTCCTTCGTCTCGGCGAGGACGGACACCGTCGTGTCCCATGCCGTCGTGTTGACGAGCTCTAGCGATCCGTCGATCCAGCGCGCCTCGACGCGGTCGATCGCGCGAACATCGGCGCCGTCTCCGTCGAGAAGCACATACACCCCCGGATTCTCCATCATCTCCATTGCAACGGTCGAACACCAGTTCAGATTCGAGTCCCCCTCGTCGATCGAGTTGCCGATTCCGGACCTCTCCTCCCAGTCGCCGGTGTTGACGCGCTCGCTCACCGCGCCGTTCGTTCCGCCGGGGATGACGGGGTGCAGCGGAGTGTGCACATACTGTCCGCAACCGCGCGCGCTGTCGCGCAACAGCTCGAAGACGCGTTCGTCGTCCGTCGCCCTCCAGACGCGAAGGAAAACATCGTGGCCCCAGAAGAACGGACCAGGCGCGCCATGGCGGTTCTGAAGGTTCGCCCACACGGCGCCGGTCGTATGCGTGCCGAGGCGCCCTTCGCGCGAGTCTGGCGGGAGCGGATAGTCCCACGCGTCGACCCATGTCGCATACAGCGCAACCGCGTCGCGCGCGGCCTTGAGCCACTTCCCGTCGCCCGTCCGTTCCCACAGGCGCTCGAAGCTGACTGCGAGTTCTCCGATGGATTCGCTGTCCGGACACTGCAACGCCTCGCACGGTCCGCCGCCCGAATATCCTTTCGCAAGGTGCTCCCTGAGGAAATACTCGCCGATCTCCGCCGCGGCCGCGGCGTACTTCCCGCCGCCGAACTCCTGCTCGCAGAGGAGCAGTGCCGCCGGAACGAGCGCGCCGTTGGTCGAGTTCCATGTCACAATGCGCCCGGTCTCGGCATCGAGGAAGTGCCCGAGCTGTCCGTTCTCCATCCAAACCTTCACGAGCGCGTCGGCTGCGCGACGGCACATTTCGCGCCACTCCTTACGGACCGGATAGCCGAGGTTCTCCATCGCCCGCATCTGCTGCAGGACGGCGCAGATCGCGACCGACTGGCGGCGCACCATCGTGTGGACGCGGTACTTCACCGGATCGGGATACGCGTCGCCGAAGATTTCCTTCCCGCGGCGGATGGCGTAGAAGAATCCGCTGGCACCCTGCATCGACTCCATCGCGTCGAAGGTGCGGGCTACGCGGCGGGCACGCTCCGCGTTCGGCGCGAGGACATACGGCAGCGAGTGATGGGGAGCGCCGCACCATCCGATCTGGAGATGCCAGAAGATGCAGTCGGAGTCGGGCTTGTCGGCGATGTACTCCACGCCGTCCTTCGAGTACCACTTGTCAGCGTCGTAGTGTCCAAGCACGTACTCGCAGAGCTTTCCGAATGGTTCGATGCGCGGACTCTCCCCGCGCGGCGTTATGTCCTTGCGGTGCGAGAAGACGAAGTCGAGGTATTCGTTCACGTCGGCGGCGCTGCATTCGAGGCGGAGGATCCCGAGCGGAACCTTGCGCGCGGGGTCGGCGGGACGGTCGTCGGACGGGACGAAGCGAGTCATCCTGTACATGCGCGAACGCACGCCCGGCGCGGAAACGCGGAAGGTGCACTTCCCGGATGCGGGATCCTCCTCAATGGCGAACCCGGTCTCGCCAGCTTCGGTGAATGGATCGGCGAGGATGACGACGCCCCTTCTTGCGCGCGGATCGAACCAGCCGAGGAGCGGAGCAGACGAGTCGCCCGCAAGCCACTCAATCTTCGCCGGGGCGCCGTCCGTCGAAAGACGGTAGAGGTCCGCCATCGTCACCGGCATGTCGGGGGAGCTTTCGAGGAGGTACGGCGGATACTTCATCGGCACGACGCGGAAGCGGTTTCCGCCGTAGCAGACTGTCGGCGCAAACGGCCAGCAGTTGGTGGTCCATCCGGAGACCATCTCCTCGTAGACGTTTGTCACGACGAACGACCTGCCGTTCTCAGCCGCCGGCGCGGCATCCGCCACAGTCGGGACGAGCAGGAGCAGCGCGACCGCGAGCGCCGGCGCGGAGGCGCGCGACGCCGCGAGATCGAACCGCCGGTTGCGGAAATAGAGCGCAATGTCGACGGCAACGACGAAGAAAAGCGCGATGTACATCCAGATCACCCAGTTGTAGTTGTTGAGAATCTTGTGGATGATTCCGAAGACGTATCCCAGCTCGACAAGCAGCATGAACATTATGCTCTTCCCCTTCGCGCTCCTGGAGCGTATCGATTTTGCAATTGAAAACGGCCACGAGAAGCCGAAACACACCAACATCAGGAATTCAAATATGCCCATTTTCTAACTTTCAACTTTTCAACTATTAAACCTTCAATTCCACTGTTCACACATCTCTGGTCCGCATGAGGGCGAGTCCGGCGATGGCGGCGGCAAGCACTGCGGGGAGTGCGGCTAGAGCCGCTACGGCGACATAGGACGCGGGAATCGTCCCGCTGCCCGAAAGCGCCTCGGAAAGGCAGTAGTTCCCCGCGAACGGGATGAACGCGCACACGAGGAGCGCGGAGACTGCCGTCGCCGCGTTGGTCCTGAGTCGCACGGCCGCGGCGGACGCGGCGGCGGCGAAGAACGCAGGGGGAATCCAGAGAAGCACTATCGCCGGAAGAAGCCGCGCGATGCCCTCAAAGTCCGGACGGTACGCGACGGACGCGACGGATATCGCAACTGTGGAGAGAAACGCGCTCAGGGCGAAGCGGAAGTTCGCCGCGCGGTTGAGGATTGCTCCGATCACGTACGGAGCGACTACGGCCGCGACGCCGAGGGCGTAGGACGGACCCCACAGGCGCGGAATGTCTCCGGTCTGCCTTGCCACGACCGCGCCAATGCTTGCGCCGTTCACGATCGTCGCCGTTACCGCTCCGAGCGCGACAGCGAAGAGCGCGAACGCGGCAAATGCGCCGCACGCCTTCGCGAGGAAGAACTGAGCGCGGGAGACTGGATGCGACAGCACGACGGCGGCGGTTCCGCTCTCGAGCTCGCGGCGCATGGACCTCACCGCGCCGGAGACGACGAAGACCGTTCCGCCGATCAGCAGCGCGGAAAGCCCCGCGTCGCGCGCCATGCGCGTCGCCTCGCCGAACTGGTGGTAGTGGAAAGCGGGGGCGAACACCGCGAGCGCGAGCGCCGCGGACAATAGCAAAAGCGACAGCGGCTCGCTGATGATTTCGAGCGCCGTCGCCTTCGCGATCGAGACAAAACGCCTCACTGTCCCCATCCGCATCCGCCGCAGTAGAGCGGAAGATGCAGATCCTGCCAGAAGTAGTACCAGCCGAGGAGACCGATCGTCACGCAGGCCGCGATCTGGACGATGAGGCTGGCGATGTTCGTGCCCTTCGAGACGTCCGGAATCGCATCCGCGGGAATCTCCGGGGCCGTGAACTTAGGCTGGTTGGCGGGCATGTCGGGAATGTCGGCGACTTCCGGGATGTCCGCGACCTCGCCTTCGGCGGAGCCGGTTGCCGTCGGCTTCTTGACGCCGAACTTGCCAGTGGGACGAACCGCACCGGGGCGCGAGATCTTGAGCGTCTTGCGCTGCGTGAGCGTGGGCTTCGCGGGCTCTTCCGCAACGGGGGCGGCGGGAGCGGGCTCTGGAGCGGGAATCGACGCCGTCTTGGAGATCGCGTCCGGACGCTTGATGCGGATCGTCTTCATCGGCGCGGCCTCGTTCTGCACGGGCGCGACGCCCATCGCGTCGGAAAGCGAGATGCGGGCCGTGCGGGACTTCGCCGCCTGCTTCTGCTGCTCGGTGAGGTCCTGATCGGCGATGATGCCCGTCTTGTGGAGAATCGCCTGCTGGGGGATCTCCTGCGTGACGCCCTTGAGCTTCTGCGTGACGCTCTTGAGCTGCTCCATCGCGCCGCCTTCGGCAGGTGCGACGGGCGAAGGCGTCTGGGTGGGAAGCTTCATCCCGGGCTTGATCGACGGACGCGCAGCGCCTGTTCCGCCGATGGTGGGCTTGCGGATGACGGGCTTGAGCTTGAGCGTCGACGCGCGCGGACGCGAAAGCGGGTTCGCGGGTGGCGGCTCGGAGCCGGAAACAGGTGTCATGTTCTCTTCTGCCATGTCAGACCTCCATTTTAAGCGTTAACTTGAAAATTCGAACTTTAAAACCGGACTAGACCGCCATCACCTCGGCCTCCTTGGCCTTCAGCTCTGCGTCGATCTTGGCGATTCCGTCGTCCGTCGCCTTCTGGATCTTGTCCAGCGCGGACTTCAGGTCGTCCTCGGAAATCTTCTTGTCCTTCTCGAGCTTCTTCGCGGCGTCGTTAGCGTCGCGACGGACGTTGCGCATCGCGACCTTCTGGGCCTCGGCCTGCGTCTTCGCCGTCTTGACGATTTCCTTGCGGCGCTCCTCGTTGAGCTCGGGAACGGTGATGCGCACGACCTTGCCGTCGCTCTGGGGCGTCACGCCGATGTTGGCTGCGAGGATCGCCTTCATGATCCCGTCGATCGTCGAAGGATCGAACGGCGTGATCTTGATCTGGCGGGGCTCGGGCGTCGATATCGTCGCGATGTTCTTGAGGGGCTGCTTCGAGCCCCACGCCTCGGCCTGAATGCCGTCGACCATCGCCGGGCTGGCCTTGCCGGTCCTGAGGCCGGCGAACTGCGATTTAAGCGTCTCGAAGCTCTTGCCGATCTTCGTCGTCGCGTCATTCAAGACTTCCTGAACTGTCTCCATGTCTTTTTCTTGCCTTTCTAAATTTTCAACTTTTAACTTTTCAACTTACCACAGTGCCGACCGTCTTGCCGCGCACGACGCCCTCGAGCGCCTTCGGATCGAAGAAGTCGAACACGATGATCGGGATGTTGTTGTCCATGCAAAGCGCGAAGGCCGCGGAGTCCATGACCTTGAGCCGCTTCTCCAGCGCCGTCTCGTACTTGAGCGAGCCGTACTTCTTCGCGTTCGGATCCTTCTTCGGGTCCGCAGTGTAGATGCCGTCGACCTTCGTCGCCTTCAGCAGCGCGTCCGCGCCGATTTCGCTCGCCTTGAGCGCCGCCGCGGAGTCGGTCGAGAAGTAGGGGTTGCCCGTGCCGCCGCCGAAGATCACGACGCGGCCCTTCTCGAAGTGCCTGAGCGCGCGGCGCTGGATGAACGGCTCCGCGAGCTTGGGCATCTCGATCGAGGTCATCACGCGCGTCGGGACGCCGATGGACTCGAGCGCGTTCATCATCGCAAGCGCGTTGATGATCGTCGCGAGCATTCCCATCGAGTCGCCGGTAACGCGGTTGACGCCCTTGCCTGCGCCCGTGAGGCCGCGGAAGATGTTGCCGCCGCCAAGAACGATGCCGACCTCCACGCCCATGGAGTGAATCTTCTTGATCCTCTCCGCCATGAAAGCGAGGTTTTTCGGGTCGATGCACTCGCCCGTCTCCCTGTTGCCAAGCACTTCACCGGACAGTTTTAGGAGTATCCGGCGATACTTGACTTTGCATGCAGATTTTTTCACATTGGGAATTATAGCAAAAATGCGCGGCGCCGACAATACAGCCCGGGGAAGATTTTATTAAATAATTCAAGGGGTTGTTTCCGATGCTACTTCACCGAAAAATCGACACCATCCCAGACGAAGGGAATATCGTCGCCAAAACCGTCGAACTTGCCGACCTTCGCCGTGGGAACGCCGACGATTTTGCCTATCTTCGCGTCCCACTTGAGACCCGAGGGAAGCCCGGCGACCTTGACGGACCAGCCGTCGGCGGGCGTGCAATCCACAAGACCGTCGTCAAATATGACGCCGGACCGGACAACGCCGTATGCATCTGTTTCTGGCTTGAGCATAGGCAGCGCCGCGCACTCAAAATTGGGCACCGGGTACCTCCCGAGGTGGGCACCGGGTACCTCGCGTGGTAGGCATGGGGTACCTCGCGAGGTGGGCACCGGGTACCTCGCGAGCTAATTTTCGGTTTTCCCGGCGCAGGCGCGGGGGAGAAAACAAACTGAAAACCGAGGAACCTCAAAGGTCACTTTCCACCCCAAAAGAGTCCATAAATTTGCTATAATTTCCCTATGCCAACAAAGACCCAGAATCCTGCCCCTAAAAAGGAAGGAAAGAACCCAGGGGCGCTGCGCTCCTGGATAATGATTGCGCTTGTCGCCGCGCTCTTCTTCTCTTTCTACAAGAGCAACCCTTCCGACGCGGGGACGCGCGAACTCACCCAGCTTGAGTTCTACAAGGCCCTCGACGAAGGAAAAATCGTCGAGCCCGTCGTCCGCTTCCTGGACCGCGACGAAGGCGAGACCTACCTCACCGGCGAAATGGAGACCGATGACGTCGACAAGGACGGCAAGCCCCTCGCGGACGGCAAGGGCGACCCCGTGCGCGTGAGATACCGCGTGACCCTCGTCCCCGGCGAGAACGAGTCCCTCATGGACGACCTCTTCGATCGGCAGATACAGGTGCGCGTGCGCGAGCGCCGCAGCCCAATTTCGCCCTTCCTCATGAACATCATCTTCTTCGCCGCAATGATGTTCCTCTTCTACTGGCTCTTCTACCGCCGCATGGGCGGCGAGGGAGGCATGTTCGGCTTCGGCAAGTCGCGCGCGAAGCTCCTCGACGGAAACTCGTCCAAGGCGAAGGTGACTTTCGCTGACGTCGCAGGCGTCGACGAGGCGAAGGAGGAGGTGCAGGAGATCGTCGCGTTCCTCAAGGAGCCCGACGCGTTCCGCAAGCTCGGCGGCCGCATCCCCAAGGGCGTCCTCCTCGTCGGTCCGCCCGGCACCGGCAAGACCCTCCTCGCCAAGGCCATCGCAGGCGAGGCCAAGGTACCCTTCTTCGCGATCTCCGGCAGCGACTTCGAGGAGATGTTCGTCGGCGTAGGCGCGAGCCGCATGCGCGACATGTTCGCGGAGGCGAAGAAGAAGGCGCCGTGCATCATCTTCATCGACGAGATCGACTCCATCGGAATGAAGCGCACCGGCGCAGGCGCGCTCGGCGCGAGCCGCTACAACGAGCAGACGCTCAACACGATGCTTGTCGAGATGGACGGATTCTCGCCGAACGAGGGCGTCATAGTCATCGCCGCGACGAACCGTCCGGACACGCTCGACGCCGCGCTCCTCAGGCCAGGGCGCTTCGACCGCCAGGTGATGATCGACCTCCCGACCCTGAAGGGACGCGAGGAGATCCTCGCCCTCCACGGCAAGAAGATCAAGTTCGGCCCGGACGCGGACCTCTCGCGCATCGCGCGCGGCACGCCCGGCTTCTCGGGGGCGGACCTCGCGAACCTCCTCAACGAGGCCGCGCTGATGTCCGTGAGGAAGAAGCTCGAAGGCGTCGACATGGAGACGCTCGAGGAGGCGCGCGACAAGGTGCTGTGGGGACGCGAGCGCAAGAGCGCAGGATACTCGAAGCGCGACCGCGAGATCACCGCCTGGCACGAGGCGGGCCACGCGATCCTCCAGCTCCTCGCGAAGCACGCGGACCCTCTACACAAGGTCACGATCATCCCGCGCGGACGCGCCCTCGGAGTCACGATGTCACTTCCCGAGCGCGACGTGCTCGGACGCACGAAGAGCCACTTCCTCGACGAGCTCGTCGTCTGCTGCGGCGGAAGGATCGCCGAGAAGATGTTCACCGGCGAGATCTCGACCGGCGCCGCGCAGGACATCGCGATGGCGACGGACATCGCGCGCAAGATGGTCTGCACGTACGGAATGAGCGACCGATTCGGCTTCCAGGCGTTCAACGAGCAGAGTCCGTACGTGATTGCGGAATCGATGCCGCCAGCCTTCAGCGAGGAGACGTCGCGCGCGATCGACGCGGAGGTCTCCAAGCTCGTCACAGACGCCTACGCGCGCGCCGAACAGGAGATCACCGAGAACAAGGACAAGGTCGAGCTCCTCGCGAAGACCCTCCTCGAGCGCGAGACGATGGACGGACGCGACGTCGCGAAGCTCGTCGGCATCGAGATGAAGGAGCCCGAGAAGGAAGAGTCCGCGGCGAAGACCGGGCTTTCCCCGAAGGAAGTCACCGAAACGGAGGGTGCGTGAGCGATTTCCCGATAGAACTGCCGGCCGTAAGCGCCTCTGACGTGATCCAGATCGCGATTCTCTACATCGTGATCTACGCGATCCTCAAGGGCGCCAAGGGCTCGCGCTTCGGTCAGGCCCTGATGGGCTTCGGCATCCTCGCCGCCGCCCTAACGGCTTTCGCCTATCTGTTTCACTTCGACGTCCTCACCAGAATAGTCCAGTTCCTCCTCGTCTACATCGCCGTCTCCACTGTCGTCATCTTCCAGCCGGAGATCCGCCGCATCCTCTCGGCCGTCGGCGCATTCGGATACCTCGAGCGCCCGAAGTACGGGCCCGGCAACGCCGCGACGCCGGAGCTCGTCGTGGAGACGCTTATGGCGCTTTCCGAGCGCCGCATGGGCGCGCTCATCGCCTTCGAGCGCGGCATCTCCCTGCGCGGATACGAGGAGACGGGCATCCGCCTCGACGCGATATTCTCCAAGGAGCTCGTGACGTGCATCTTCACTCCGCCAATGCCGCTCCACGACGGCGGAATGGTCATGCGCGACGGACACGTCTCGTCCGCGCACTGCATCTTCCCGGTTTCGAACAACCCCAACCTCATATCAAGCGGCATGCGCCACCGCGCGGCCGTGGGGCTCTCCGAAGACACCGACGCGCTCGTCGTGGTGGTTTCCGAGGAGACGGGCGACATCTCCGTAGCGCGCAACGGAAGGCTCTTCCGCTACAGCGGCGCGCAGCGCGAGGAGTCGGTGATGCGCTGGGTCTCGAAGGCCCTGCCCACTGAGGGCCGGGGCTCGAAGCGCGTCGGCAGGCTGCGCGGCCTGCTGCGCGACACCGTTGGCTTCTTCGCGAAGGGAGGTCGCTCATGAAGGCGGAGAAAAAACGCGGCGGAATGCTGCGCCGGCTGTTCTCGATCCTCACGCACAACTGGGGGCTCAAGCTCCTCGCGCTCGTCCTCGCGATAATCGTATACCATTCACTCAAGCCGGACATCGGCTTCACACAGGAAACAAATGACCGACACATCTTCCAGCCTAGCAGCACCCAGGAGTGAGAGAAGCGTCCTGGGCTGGCTTCTCTGCATCTGGCTGATCCCGATCTCGCTATTCCCGCTCGTCGCCCTTCTAACCTACGACTGGCGCGCCGTCGCCTCGCTCAGGATCCCCGCCGAGGCCTCGACGAACTGGATAGGCCCGCTCGGCGACGCATTCGCGTACTACGGCTACCAGCTCTTCGGGCTCGCGGTGTGGATCGTCCCAGTTGTCTGCATCGTTCTCGGAGTATTCCGCATAGCCGGACGCCGCATCGGCGGACTCCGCCGCTTCGCTTGGCTTATCCTGCTCCTTGCCGCCAGCGCGTGCCTCCTGCAGGTCGCGCAGCGCCACGCACCCGGGATATCCTCCGCAATCGAGCGCAACAACATCGCCAACGCAGGCGGAGTCGTGGGCTATCTCGTCATGGGCAGGTTCCTGTCACCCCTTCTCAGCGACTTCGGCGCATCCGTCATCATGGTCATACTCGCCCTCGTAGCGGGTGTAGAGACCATCGGCATACGCAACATAGCCGCGTTCTTCGCCTCGCTCTACCGCTGGGCGACGATGAGCGGACGCATAGCGCCGACTCCCGAGACCGCGGGCTCCAAGGAGGAGTACGAGCGCCAGCTCGAGGCATACGAGGCCGCCGTCAAGGCGCGAGAGGCCGCCAAGGAGCAGGCGAGGCTCGAGAAGGAACAGGCGAAGGCCGAAAAGGAACGCATCCGCGCCGAGAAGGAAGCCGAGAAAGCCGCCGCAAAGGAGGCCGCTCGCGCTGCGCGCGAAGCGGCAAAGGCCGAGCGCGAGGCCGCCGCGCGTCCGCCCGTCACCCCCGCCGCGCAAGTCCCGCCGGTCCAGACCGCGGCAAAACCCAAGCCCGCCCCTGCGGAGTCCGGGGAGCAAGAGGAAGCGCCCGTCGAGGACAAGGGTCCGTACATCCTCCCGTCGCTGTCGCTGCTCAATCCGCTGAGGACGACGATGGCGGACCACAGCGATGTCGGCGAGATGTCCCAGAAGCTCGTGGACACCCTGAAGCTCTTCGACGTCAATGCGTCGCTCGCATACACGGTGCAGGGTCCGGTCGTCACCAAGTACGCACTCACGCCGGAGCCGGGGACTCGTCCGGAGAAGTTCACCTCCCTCCAGGCGACGCTCATGATGGCGCTCAAGGCGAAGTCCCTGCGAATCGAGGCGCCGATCCCGGGCGAGGACAAGATCGGCATCGAGGTCCCGAACCGCAAGCCCGCGGGAATATCCTTCCGCGAGATCTTCGAGTCGGACGCCTGGCGCGACTCGAAGGCGGAGCTTCCGCTCCTCTTCGGAAAGCGCGCGGACGGCAAAGAGCTCGTCGCGGACCTCGCGTCGATGCCGCACATGCTCGTCGCCGGCGCGACCGGACAAGGCAAGTCGGTGTGCCTCAACTCGCTCATCTGCGGACTCCTCATGACGCGCACGCCGGAGCAGCTGAAGCTCATCATGGTCGACCCGAAGTGCGTCGAGTTCACGCCCTACTCCGCGATTCCGCACCTGCTCGTGCCCGTCATCACCGACAACCGCAAGGTCGTCTTCTCGCTCCACTGGGCTGTCGCCGAGATGGAGAAGCGACTCAAGCTCTTCGCCCGCGCGAGGGTGAGGAACATCTACGACTTCAACCACCGCACGACGTTCTCGCAGCCCGACATGTTCGGCGGAGGCGACACGGCGACGAACGACATGCCGAAGACCGTGCCGTACATCGTCATCATCATCGACGAGGCTGCGGACCTCATCGGCCAGTGCGGCAAGGAGGTGAACCCCGACATCCAGCGCATCACCCAGAAGGCGCGCGCGGCCGGCATCCACCTCATCCTCGCCACGCAGCGTCCGGACGCGAAGATCATCACCGGCGCGATCAAGGCGAACATCCCTGGACGCGTCGCGTTCAAGACGGCCTCCGCCGTGGACTCGCGCACGATTCTCGACGACTCCGGCGCGGAAAACCTCATCGGCAAGGGCGACATGCTCTTCCGCGGCAAGGACGGACTCCTCGTGCGCGCTCAGGGCGCGTGGATTTCGGACGGCGAGATCGCCAACATCACCAACTTCATCCAGGAGCACTCCAACCTCCAGTTCGACGAGACCTTCGCGAAGAAGCTCGGACGCGTCAAGGAGGCGTCCATCGAGGACCCCTTCGCGTCAAACGAGGACGATCCCGACAACCAGAAGCAGGAGGAGAGCGGACCCTCCGCGCGCGAGCAGGTGAAGGCGAGCGAAGACGCGGACCTCTTCAAGCGCGCCCTCGAGTGCATCATCAACACAAACCGCGCGTCGGTCTCGCACTTCCAGCGCAGGCTCGGAATCGGATACAACCACGCCGCGAAGCTCTGCGACAAGCTCGAGGACGCTGGCGTCATCGGTCCGCAGCAGGGCGCGGGTCCTCGTCCGATCATCATGGACCAGCAGCAGCTTCTCGCGATATTCAACGGCGGCACAGTCGCCGAAGAGCAGGCGCCGCAGGACGCCGCGCCGGAGGAACAGCCGACGGACGGCATGTCCGAAGCGCCTGAAGACGAAGATCTATTCAACAGGGAGGAACAGCAATGATCGAATTCGGAAAGACCCTCCGCGCCGCGCGCGAGGCCAAGGGACTGAGCGTCGGCCAGGTCGCCGAGCAGACCCACATGATGGTCCAGACGGTCGAAGGACTCGAAAACGAGGACTTCGGCAAAATCGTCGCGCCCATATACGGACGCGGCTTCGTGAAGCTCTACTGCGAAGCCGTGGGGCTCGATCCGAAGCCGATGATCGAAGCCTTCATGTCGATATACGCCGACAAACACGCGGCTGGCGCGAAAAGCCAGCCGCCGAAGCCGGTGACTGCGTCCGCACAGTCACCAGCCCCCGAACCTGTCCAGAATCCGTCAAAACCCATCGCAGCGGAACCGCCACCGAAGCATTCGGAACTCGACTTCGGTGCGACGAACACGGCGAAGGCCCCGCTTTCGCGGTATGCAGGCACGCTCCCCTCCGATTCCGAACAGCAGCCGTCCCCCCTCGCGATGGTGAACTGGCGCATCGTCGCCCTCGCGGCAGGCGCCTTTGTCGTCCTGCTCCTCCTCGCGCTCGGCATCCGCGCGGTGTACCATGCGACGATGAGCACTCCCGAAACGCCCGCCGAGAGCGCCGAGACTCAGCCCACGAACTCGGAGACCCCTGCCACCAGCGGCGAACAACAGTCCACCGGCGGCGAACAACAGGCCGTTCCCAGCCGCAAGCCGCTGCCGCTCAAGCCCTTCTACATTGATTCAGACCACTCAACAGACAACGAAAGGAGCAAATAAAAAAATGGAAGTCGTAATCTGCAAGACGAAAGAAGAAGCGTCAAAGCTTGCCGCGGACATGATAACCGCCGCGGTCAAGAAGAATCCGAAGACCATCCTCGGCCTCGCGACCGGCTCCACGCCCGTCCTGATGTACTCCGAGATGGCCAAGGCCGTTAAGGCGAAGAAGGTCAGCTACAAGCAGGTCAAGAGCTGGAACCTCGACGAGTATGTCGGGCTTCCGGGCACGCACGACCAGAGCTACCGGTACTTCATGAACAAGAACCTGTTCGAGAAGATCGACATCAAGCTCTCCAACACCCACGTCCTCAACGGAATGGCCAAGGACCCCGCCAAGGAGTGCGAGGCGTACGAGGCGCAGATCAAGAAGGCCGGCGGAATCGACATCCAGGTGCTCGGAATCGGCTCCGACGGACACATCGCGTTCAACGAGCCCGGCACTTCCCTTAACAGCCGCACGTCGATCGTCTACCTCACGCCCTCGACCGTGAAGGACAACGCTCGTCTCTTCTTCAAGGGCGACATGAAGGCCGTCCCGAAGAGCGCGCTCTCTATGGGCGTCGGAACGATCTGCGAGGCGAAGAAAGTCATCCTCCTCGCGTTCGGCGAGAACAAGCAGGACGCGATCAAGGGATGCGTCGAAGGCCCCATGAGCCAGTTCTGCACCGCCTCCGCGCTCCAGGCGCACAACGACTGCTGGATCTTCTGCGACGAAGCCGCCGCCAAGAAGCTCAAGCTCAAGAAGTACTACGCGTGGCGCAGCGCCACCAAACTGGGACTCTGAACATGAACGAAGACGGATTCACATCATTCCTCTGCGACCACTGCCACACCGAGATCGAGGCCTCGCCCGACATGATCGGACAGGAGACCGAGTGCCCGGCGTGCGGCGCAAAGCTCGTCGTTCCGGCTCCTGCCGAGAACGACGGCGTCAAGCGCCACGCGACCAACGACGTCGACCTCAAGCGGACCCAGGCCATGAAGAGCCGCACGATCCGCATCGAGCTCCCCGACCTATGAGCGCGGCACGCAAAAGGAAAAAGAAAAAAGGACGCATGTCCCTAACGCGCAGGATCGCCCTGTGGACGGTCCTCGCGCTTACTCTCGGCTACCTGCTCGTAGCATGGGCCGCCATATCCTTCGTCCACCAGCCGAAGGAATGGCGCCTCGAGCGCGAGCAGTCCTGGCCGGACTTCGCCGTCGCGTCGCTTTACTGGGTCGGAAACGGACTTTCCGACCTGACGGACGGCATGGGCCTCACCGGCTACGACGTGGTGTACGAATACGACACCGAAGCCCCGCACGGAAGCCCCCTTTTCGCCGGCGCGCCGAAACGCGTCGGGAACATCCAGCCCGCCGACATAACCATCCTCGACCGCGGCGAGTTCGTCGTCGGCTGGTCCCCTTCTCTCAGGCGCCCCGTCTGGTGCGCCTACCACGTCGTACCCGACGTTCTCTACCAGACCGACAAACGCCCCAGCTTCACCAAGGACAGGGAAGCCGTCAACTCCCCGTCTGCCGCAGCCTACGAGAAGTCAGGCTACGACCGGGGACACATGGTGCCGAACCATGCGATTGAATCGCGCTACGGCTCCACCGAGCAGAGGAAGACCTTCATGATGTCAAACATCACGCCGCAGAGTCCCGCACTCAACCGCGGCGTGTGGCGCAACCTCGAACATCGCATCGCCGACCTCTGGCCTGCCAAGTACGGAGAAATCTGGGTGATCGTCGGGTGCATCCCGAACAAAAACGGCGAGACGATAAGCGGCTCCGACGTAGAAGTCCCAGGACAGCTCTTCCAAGTCGTCGTGGCACAGGAAGGTCTCGACGTGAGAGCCTTCGCAGTCGTCTTCGACCAGAATGTCTCGTGGTGGGAATGGGCGGCGCGTTCGCTCATCTCAATAGACGATCTCGAGGAGATGGCCGGGCTAGACTTCCTGCCGGACCTGCCGGAGTTCATCCAAAGCCCCCTCGAGGCAGAACGCCCAACGCGCCTCTGGCCCGTCAGGCTCTCCGACATCTTCAGCCTGTTCCTGCTCAGGTTCCAGTAGACCAAAAACCGTGCCGCGGTCTGTACGAGGGAATCGCCAGGGGGGAAAAGGCGAGTCGACAGGCACGCGGCACAGGTGCGTTTATTTTATCAAATGCAACGCGGCCGTTCCGTAACATAATGTTACTGAACGGCCGCGTTTGACCTTTTACTCCAGGACGATGTCGCCCCAGCTCTCGCACATGAGCTTTGCCTCCATCGGGATGTCGCTCACGAGGCCGGTGTTCTTGCTGAAGAAGTACGTGCGGAGCATAGTGTGCTCGCCTGCGGCGTCCGACGAGAGGAACCCGACGTCGCCCTTGAGAGCGAGGCCGCTCGCGCCCTTCGCGCCGACTATCGTCCACGGAATCTCCGCGACGACCCTCACTCCGTTCCCGGTCATCGAAACGGACGTCTTGACGCGTCCGTCAAGGACAACCGAATCGAACACACGCGTCGACACGGGCGAGGAGTAGGTGCGCTTCGCCTCCGCCGCCGCTCCGCTGGCCTTCTCGCGCATCACGAGCGCGCGGGTCTGTCCGGAGATCGGCCCGACGAGCACGCGCACGTCGCCGTCGCGCACGTCGCCAGCCTCGGCAGAAGGACGCAGCTGGATGTCGACCGCGTCGCCGCCCTTGAAGAGGAGCGTCGCGTCGGTCGTGCCGTTCTTCCAGGTCGAGTCTGGATCGGTGACGTCCCACATCACGAGAAGCGACTCGTCGTTCCAGCCGAGCCTGACGTCGGCCGCCTCGATCTGCCCCGGACGCGACACCGTGATCGGCGCGACGGCGGCGAGTTCCGCGGCATCCTTGACGCGCTTGACTGAAAGCGACTTCGGGCCCTTCTCCGCCGCTTCGCGTGCGGCGCGCTCTGCCGCCGCCTTCGCGAGCAGCGCGTCGTCAACGTTGATGGCGACGGTCTTGAGCTCGCGCACGGACTCGAGTCCGTCGATTCTCACGACCATGCCCGCCTGGCTTGCGATGCCGCACGACATGCGCGCGACGCCGTCGTCCTGACGTCCGGCCCAGCCGCAGAAGTGCTCGCTGCCGCCCGTGAAGCCCTCGATGGGCATGGGCGCAAGCTGCTCCTCGGTGGCGGGGAGGCGCGGCGAGGGGATGCGTCCGTCCTTGAGGAACGCGCTGACGTAGAGTCCGTCCTCCGTGAGCCAGTAGTCCTCGCCGAGGTTGCCGCGGATCATGAACGTCGACGGAGCTCCGTCCACGCCAGGGACGAATCCGCAGATCCTGAGGCAGCCGATGAGGAGTCCGGGCTGCGCCATCGGAGAGCCGTGGGAGCCGTGGACGCTGTGGTAGCGGGAGGGATACTTCCAGAGCTCGCGCCCCGTCTTCGCGTCGAAGCCGAGAATCCAGACGCTCTCCTTGCCGGCGACGTTCCTGTGGGCGAAGGCGATTACCTTGTCCGTCCCGGGAACGGGGGTCGACTCCATGAGCGACCACTCGTCCGCAAGCGGAACGCGCGACCAGCTGTCCTTCGTGTAGACCGGCGCACCGTCCTTCGTGTACGACGCGGGGCGGATGCGCCACGTTCCGCGCTCATTGCGGAGCGCCGACGCGTAAATCGAGAAGTCGGTGGGATTCGCTCGCCTGTACCAGCCCTTGCCGTCCATGCACGGGATGCCGGGCTTCCCGAACTCACAGCGCGTGCCGACCGGCGTCTTTTCCCTCGCAGGGAAAATCGTGCACTCGGAACGCTGGACGAGTTCGTCGCCGTTGAGGTCGGTCCACGCGAGGACGTCCGCCGGATCGCAGTCCGCAAACTGGCCCTTCGCGGGCTTCACGATCTGCGCGTTGTACTCTCCGCCGAAGCCCTGCTGGACGTTCGCTATGTCGGCGACTGCGGCGACTGTCTTCCACGAGCCGGACTTCTCGTCGCGCATGCACACGACGAAGGCGCAGCCGTAGTCTCCGCCGGAGACGAGGTACTCGTGGCGCTTTCCGGAGGCGGACGAGAAGAACATGTGTCCGTTGCCGTCGAGCCTCGGCGCGGGGTCGCCCTCCGCAGAGCCGATCTTCGACGCGTCGGGCGTCTGGATGAGTTCGGCGACGCGCCAGCCTCGCTTGCCCTCGAAGCGGATCTCGTTGCCCTCGGCGTAGGCGCTAGTCGGATCGCTGTCGTGGAGGAACGTGTTGGACGCGCAGTATCCCGTCGTGCCCACGTAGTCGCGCGCGAACGATCCGTCGGGATTCCACACCGACATGCGGCGCGGACGGTTGGAGTTCTCCGTCACCCACACGAAGCCCTTCGCGTCGACCGCGACGGAGCTGCCGGCGTAGATGCCGTCCTTCTCGAAGTGGCCCTGCGAGGGACGTCCGCCCTTCTTGCCGAACGTGACGGCGAGGCGTCCGTCGGCCGTGTACTTCTTGACCTGCGAGTCGGGCCCGTTGTCCAGCACGTAGAACGCGCCGTCCGCGTCGATGGCGAGCGCGCCGGCGACGCCGATTCCCTCGAGCTTCGGCACGGAGACCTTGACACCTTCCTTGAGAGGCAGCGCGGAGAGGACATTGGCATGGAAGTACCAGAGCACGTCGCCGGAAAGGACGCAGGAGAATTCGCCCGTGAACTCGGGCTTCGCGGGCAATGCGCCGCGGAACTTGACGGAGGCGGTTTCGGCGTCGCAAACGACGACCGTTCCGTCCGCCTGCACGAGTGCGAACGCGTTCTCGTCTGCGGAAAGCCCGACGACCTTCGCGCGCTTGAGCGCGCCCTCGCCGAGAAGCGCCTCTAGCGAGAGCGGCATCGGGAGCTCCTTGCCGTCCTGCACGAAAGGTGCGAAGGCGCCGGTCTTCGCGTCGAGGCGGAGAAGAAGCTCGCCCATGGTGTTCCAGTCGTTCGGAACGGAATAGGCCCAGCGAGCGTTGGCGGACGCTACGGACGATCCGCGCACGTTGCCCCACTTCTTGAGTCCGTCGGCTCCGATTCCGATCGTACCCGAGCCGCCTTCCGCGAAATCGCACCAAACGACCATTCCGTCGCCGGACTTCGAGACGACGCGCATGAAGGAGTGGTCCGCACCCCACGCGCCCGATCCGTCGACCGTGCCCCAAGGCGGCGTGCCCGGGTTGTAGAAGCAACGCTCGTAGATACCGTGGAGCGGCTTGCCGAGGACGAGCGGACGCGCCGTGTAGACTCCAGGCTTCACCGCCTCGCCGTCGTCGTCGAGTCCGTCCCAGCGGACGACCATTTTGCGCTTGCCGCCCTCGGCCGACTCGGTGTAGAGCTCTACGTCCGCTCCGCCGACGAGGTTCCTCACGCGGCGCCCCTCGGAGTCGTCGATCGCGACGGTGAGAAGCGATGCCGGCTCCTCGACGTCGAACGAGAATGCGATCGCGCCCTTCGAGACGGGAACGTCGGGGACGTAGCGGCGCGGAGTCTTGACGCTATCGCCGACGAGCTTGAGGTCGCCCCAGGCGTCCTTGGCGGTCCAGTAGAACTCGCGCGAGAGCTTGCCGGGCTGCATGTTGTCGACGCAGCGGTGCTCGGGGAAGGTCTTGCCGGAGGGATCGCTCCAGAGGAACTCCATGCCGACGCGGATCACCTTTCCGAGCTCGCCCCTGGTGCGCAGCGCGGACCACGGGATGCGCAGCTCGTGCACGAAGCCGCGTCCGTCCTCCGAGACCTTGTACGCCGACGCGAAGCCCTTGCCGAGCTCGGGCGAGCCGTCGTTGTTGTAAAGCACGAACTCGTCGAAGCGCTTGGGGTTCCAGAGATCCTTCGCGTCCATCGCGTCGAAGCCCAGCGCCGGGACCTTCCCGTCGTAGAGCCACGTCGTCGTCCAGAACGCGTTTTCGCCCGCGAGGATGCGCAGCTGCTCCGCGTCCGCAACCCATCCGCGGCTCGGGTCGAACGCGGGGTTGATCTTGCTGCCGAGCGGCGACGGATCGCGCCACACGAAGAGCATGTAGAGGTTAGTCTCGTCCCACATCGCGCTGGTGCGGACCGAATACGTATCCTTCACCGACGTGTCGCGGTAGCTCTGGATCTCGCCGGAGCGGTCCCATTCGGACGCGTCGCCGTCGATCTTCACCTCGCCCTTCGCGGGCACGGCGAAGAAGCCTTCGTTCTGGGTCTGGAACCCGACCATATTCTCCGCGGCGAAGAGCGGAAGCGCCCCCAGGGCTGCGGCAATTAGTGCTGTCTGTTTCATATTGTACCTCTATCCTGTTATTTTGCGAATGTTGAAGTCTTGAGCTTCCAGAGAAGCGCCTCGTTCGCGCGCACGCACGCGCCGATGTGGAACGGCGGGCAGCCGAGGCAGAATCCGCGCGCCTCGATGACGTTCCATCCCTTCTTCAGCTGCACCGACTTCGTGACTTTGGTGCGAGCGTAGGTCGGATTATCCTCCTTGAGCTGCACTGGGACGTCGATCTTCTCTCCGTTGAGCTTCCATGTGACGTACGCCATGAAATGCGAATAGAGGTCTAGGTCGACATTCGCGTCCGCGGGAGACCACACCGCCGTCGTCGCGAACCACACCTGCGAGCCGAGGCCCATCTTAATGCGCACTCCATCGACGGAGATGGGCTGCCTCTCCCACTTGAGCGACTCCTTCTTGTCCCACCAGCCGTTGATGGTCTCGCCCTTGTACTCCGCGTCGGCGCGCGGCGCCTCCGCGTCCGGACCGTACTTCCCCGCCTCGCACGCGCGGCGCACCTCGTCCTTGTTCGACGGATCGTAGGTGAAGCGCTCGAAGCCGGGTCCGCCGAACGGACCGATCGTCGCCCATGCGCGCATGACGAGTCCGTCGCCAAGCCCCGCGAACTTGCACAGGCTCCACGAGCCCGGGAAGAAGCGCGACTCCGTCGGCTCGTCGTACGTCTCGCGGCTCGCGCTGCCGTCGGTGTTCGACCACCAGAAGCGGTGGTGTCCGCCGAGGTTCGCGTCGAAGTTGACGCGCGTGCGGAAGCCGCCGGAGAACGGACGCGCCACGGGAACAGCCGAGCGCGGAATCGCCGCCTCGATCACGAAGCCCTTCTTGTCCTCGTCGAGCGCGCCGGTGATCTTCGCGCCCTTCACGAGCCCGACATGCGCGTAGCTCGCGCGTCCGCCGGCGACGGTTCTGTAGGTCTGGGGCTTCCCGTCAGCGCCCTTCCACTCGGGGTAGAACCCGACGAGCACAGGCTTTACGCCGCCCTTGCCGTCGTCGAAGAGTCCGCACGTGAAGCGCACGTCGCCCGGACGTCCCTCCGCCGCGCCGCCCGCGGGGGCGTCGGGATCGCCCTGGAAGTAGACGCTCACCGTGTCCGCCGCCTGGTCGTGGTTGAAGAGGCGCTCGGGCTGCTGCAGGACCGTCGGCACGACGGGCGTGTCCTTGCGCACATGCCAGCGGAAGGCAAGAGCCTCGGGCGTGTAGAGGCAGCGCACCTCGACCTTGTCGCCTCCGTCGGAGAACTCCACGGGGTTCGCTCCGTCCCATCCGTTCGCGCGCGGGGAGAACTCCGCGACGAGGTCCGTGCCGAGCGCCTTGCGTATCCTCAGCGCCTCGCGCGGCGGATCCGCCGTGGCGGACGCTGTGAGCACGACAGTGCGCGTCTTCTTTGCGATCGGAAGGGACTTGATCGGATTCCTCTTCATGTCCCAGCCCTCAAGCTCGTACACGAACGGCGTGTACTTTCCGGAGCCGTAGTAGATCTTGTTGTTGTCCTTGTTCGCGAACACCGAGCCGACGAAGAACTCGCCAGGCTGGACGTACACACCGTCGCCGGCATCGCCCGCGAAGAGCGTGTCGACGTAGATGCCGTCCTCGGTGTAGAGGAACACGCCGCTCCTGGACTGGTCGATGACCGCGAGGATTCCGTTGATCGGCTTGAACATGCGCATTCCGCCCGCGATCTGCCCGCGCACCTTCGCGCCGCCCGGAAGCTGCGTGCGCCCAACGCGCCAGACGAGGTCGTATCCGCCCTTGCCGTTGCGGCGGTAGCGCGTGATCTTGTGCTGCGGACGGAAATTGGCGGAGTAGTTGGGTCCGCCGCTCGCGTGGACATACATGTCTCCGCCGATCGTTCCGTCGGCCTGCATCCAGTCGCTGGAGAAATTGTCGGCGAGTTCGTTTCCGCCCCAGAGCGCGGTGGCCTTTCCGGAGGCGATCGCCTCGAAGACGGGATCGGTTAGAACCTTCTCCCAACGCGTGAAGGTGACGTCTCCGTTGTCGGCGATGGACGGGACCGCGCGCCAGACTTCCCTCGTGCCCATTGCAATCGCGAGGTAGGAGAGGTCTTCGAGGAAGTTCTGTCCGTGGTACGTGAACGCGCCGCCGGGAGCGCCCTGCAGATCCTTCGCGCTGCCTGCGCGCACCACGCTTTTTCCGTCGTCCGTGAGTCGGAACACCGCGCCTGAAAGGACGCTGACGAAGTAGAGCCTGCCCTTCACGCGGAAGCACTTCATCTTCGAGAGGCCCGACTTGCCGTCGTCCGGAACGCCCTCGAACACCGCGTCGAGCTTCCACTCTCCGGTCGCGTAGTCGACCTTGAAGCGGCTGAGCCAGTCGTTGTGTCCGGGAATGTAGACCATCTCGGGATGAGCGGGATCGACCGCGTAGCCGCAGTTCGCCTTGAGCTGGAAATTCGGATACTCTCCCATGTACGCCATCGTCTCGGCGTTCCACTCGGAGATGCGGTTGGGGCCGTCATGCTCGACGACGAGAATCCTGTCGACGCCCTGGGCGTCCTTCCAAGCCGAAAGCCTGCGCGGCGCCATCATCGACTCGGCGTCATACGAACCCGAGACCTGCTTCGCGAGACGTCCAGCGGTGCCGGTGACCTTGCCGCTCGCGTCGGTGCGGAAGAGCTTGTTCTTCGCAGGATCCGGGAAGAAGAACCTTCCCTTCGTGTCGCGCGCGAAATCCTCGCACTCGATTTCGGCAGGAACGTCGAAAACCTTGCGGAGTCCGCCCGGAACGCCGTCCACGATCTTCATCGCGCCGATCGCGAGACGAGCGCCGTCCGGACGATAGAGGACGTAGAGCGTATCGCCCGCGACCTTTATCGCCGTGGGCTTCTGCGCAACAGGGACCTTCGCGAGAATCTTTCCGTCCGCGCCGGTCATGACGGTGATGACGTCCGTGCGCTCCGTCTCCGACTCGCGCCACCAGTCGCTGCCCCAGCTCGCGCGGTACTTCTCGAGCGTGCCGCGCTCTACGACGTAGACGAAGCTCTTGTCGCCGAACTTCGCGGACGCCATGTCCCAGACGCGCCCCTTCGGAAGATACCCGCCGCGGCGGTATGGGGCGTTGTCGGGTCCGAAGTTCTTCATGTCCGGACGGTAGATGAACCACGGCGCGCCGTCGTGGCTGCACGCCCAGACGTCAGTGCCGTCCGTCGTCGCGCATGGACCGCCGCCCGCGCCTCCGGAAGGGAACGCGGCGATGAACTGCGCCTGGCCCTTGGGCTTCGCGAGGTCGAGGAGCGGACACGACCTGCCGTTCTCGAGATACTGGAAGCCGAGAACCGCCTTGCCGTCCGGCGTCGTGTCGACGTCGAGGAGCGGGGAGTTCACGGGATCGCCGAAAAACGGAAGATGCTTCTTCTCCACCTCGGGTTCGTCGATCTTCGGAAGGAACGCGCCAGGTCCGCCGACCCACCGCGCGGTTATCGCATGCGCCTCGCCGTCCACTGGCCAGACGTGCGCCGGCGCGTAGATGCCCTTCACCGCGTATTCGCCGGGAGGACACGGCATGAAGTTCTCGTCGAGGCCGTCCCACGAGACGACGAACCTGTTCGAGACTGTGGTGTCAAACACCTCACCCGCCACAAAGGTCGAGACGATCCGCTCGGGATGCGCCTTCTCAACAACGGCAACCGAGACCTGGTAGAGTCCGCCCTTCGGCAGCTCGAACCCGACCGGCACTCCCGCGAGCGCGGCACCCGCCGCAAACGCCAGAATGGACGACAACAACTGTTTCTTCATCTTCTGCGTTCCTTTCATGGCACAATAATACCATAAATTCCCCAAGACGCGAACCCCCACCAACAGGGGGGATTTCATTCTGACTTGGCGCTCAATTCTGCAGCTGAATAGACGCGCCTCTCTCCGTCCGCGACGATCTCGACTGTGCCGCCATGCGGCGCAAAGACCTCCGCGGCAAATGCGCCGCGCTCGCGGCGGAAGCGGCGGAACTCCATCGGCTTCGTCGTCCTGAGCGAGAACTCGCCGTGGACGTCGAGCCTCACGCCCGACGCGTCGCATTCGACCGAGCAGCGACGGCCGTGGTACCAGAAGCCCTTCCACGATCCGAAGTCCGCAGGCGAGACCGCGCCGAACCTGAGGGAGTCGTCGAACTCCTCGACGGAGAAGAGCTCCTCGAGCGGAATCTGCACGAGCATCGCGCCCCAAGCGTAGTGGTCGTCGCGCCCGCCGTTCCCGGCGAAGCGGTGCGAGCGCGTCGTCACGCCCCTAGGCGGATAGTTCTCGCAGCTGCGGTGCCACGGAGTCCACTCCGCCATGAACTGCTCGCGGTTGCGGCGCGCATACTCGCTGCGGACGTCTGACCACTCCGTGCCGACGAGCGAGAGGTAGACGATGTAGTTCATCGGACCCCACACGTTGCCGCGCCAGTAGTTGCCCTGCCAGTAGGAGTCGCTCTGCTTGGCGAAGTCGGAGAACGACGGATCGGACCAGCTCACGGTCGGGATGAGGTTCCCGCCCCAGAACTCCTTCGGATCGGTCAGAACACCGCGCAGATTCTCGGCCGTCTTCGCGTCCGCGATTCCAGTCATAAGCGGATAGAAGATCGTCGGCGTGCGGACCTTCGAGAACGCGCCGTCCCAGAACCTGTTGTTGTAGAAGCCCTGCTCGGGGTCGTAGAGGTGGTCCCTAATGCGCCCGGCGACGCGATCCGCCTCGCCGCGCAGCCACTTCGCGTCGTCGTCCTTCCCGAGCCTGTCGGAGACGAGCGCCATCGAGCGGCACGCCGCGACATAGAGCGAGTTCTGTCCGACGAGGTCGAGGTTGAGCGTCCCCTTCACGAAGTCGAACTTCACGCCGTCCGCGAGCATCGCCACGCGGTTCTGCGCGAAGCCCGCGCAGTACATCGGACTGTCGTCGTAGCCCGTCTCGTCGAGAGCGCTCGAGACGACGTGCGCGGAATAATCGCGCTCGCCGGCCTTCATGAACGTTCCGCTCTCGATGAGCCCGTCGCCGTTTCCGTCGCGATGGGCCTGCCCGTCGCCGCGGTCGGCGAACCAGAAGCGGACGAATTCCATCATCACCGGATACGTCTCCGCCGCGTACGCGTCGTCTCCGCAGAGCCTGACGAGCTTGGAGTATAGAACGGGGATGATGAGGTTGCGCTGCGGCGGCGCGCCGGCAAGTCCGCGCGAGCGAATGATGTCGAGCGTGTTCTGGAGCGACTCCTTGGCGAGCTCGGGGTTCACGCACGCCGTGAGGTACGCGTCGAAGAAGTCGTCCCACATGAAGTTCGGCGGCTTCGAGCCGTCGCCGCACCAGTCCCTGTTCACCGCAACGTAGCGGCGGCCGTTCTCGTGGTTGTACGCCGAGAAGAACCCGACCGTGCGCGACACGGCGTCAGCGCACCCTTCGGCCGCGCCGGAGCTCGCCATCATCTCGGACTCCGCCGCCTTGCGCGCCGCGGCGAAAAGGTCGTCTGCGCCCGCATTGCCGGCGACTCCCGGCGTCAGCGCAAGCGCGACGTCGATGGGCCTGCCAGCTTTCAGGGCGACCCTCGCCGCGCCGACGCTGCCGTTTCCTGCGGAGGAAAGTCCGCGGGCGGCGTTTTCAACCGCGTCATCGTGCGGACCGGACAGAAAAGCGCCGGCTCCCTGCGGAAGCGTGACGGAGACTTCGAGCGCGCCCTTCTTCGCGAAGACCGCGCCGTCCTTGAGCTCGGGTGCCGCGTCGAGCGAGCCGAGCGCGCCGTAAACGAACACGAGCGCGTCGATGTCGCGGTCCGTGGAGTAGCGCACGTGCAGGACGCCGTCTCGAGACACCCACTCAACGGAGACCTTCGCGGCCTGTCCCTCGGGATAGTCCGGGACGAACGTCGCGTTCTCGCCGTAGGCCTCCCACGCGAGCATGTCGCGGATCGCCTTCGGATCGGTCGGAACAATGAACTCGGTGCGGCCGTAGGATCCGTCCGAGGCGTACGGTCCCTTACGGAAGAGATGGCGCTCGAGCATGCGGCGGTCCTGGCGTCCCCATTCGGGAAGGAGCGGAACGAGCCGCACGCCGACGGCGTCCTTCCCGCGCGCGATCGCCGCGCCCGAGACGGCATTCGCGTCAAGCTGCCCGACAACGGTCCTGTCGAAACTATCCGCCGTCGCCGCCCCGGCAAGGGCTGCGGCAAGCACTGTGGAAGCAAGCGAGATGAATGATGGATATTGCATGGCTATATGTCTCCGAAGTTACGGGAACATATTACCACAAATTCCTCCTAAGTCCCACCCCCACCGACAGGGGGGATGCCTTACCTTATGAGCCCGAGGCGGAGCGCGGTGGTGACGGCGGAAAGCGTATTGGGGACGTCGAGCTTCTTCATGATGAGGCGCGTGTGCGTCTTCACGGTCTCCGTTCCGACGCCGAGCTCGGCGGCGACCTCCTCGCGCGTCTTTCCGGCGGCGAAGGCCTTGAGGACCTGTATCTCGCGCGCGGAGAGGATCGTCGGCGCCTCATCCGAAACGTCTTCGACGAACGCCTCCGGATCGGAGACTACAAGCCGCACCATGTCTACGAGCTTCTCGAGCTGGACGCTCTTCGAGACGTAGCCCCTCGCGCCCGCCTCCTTCGCCTCGTCGCGCTCTGCGGAAAGCGGCGAGCCTGCGAGCATGATGACCTGCACCTTCGGGAACTCGGCCCTCAGCGCGGTCAGCAGCTGGAAGCCGTCGCCCTTCGGCATGCGCACGTCCGTGAGCACTACGTCCGGCGGCTTCGCTCTGACGAGCGTCAGCGCCTCGTCCGCATCCGCAGCCGTTCCGAAGCTGTCGAAATCCTCCTCCGAAAGCAGCATGGCCTCCATGCCGTCCCTGACGACCGGATGGTCGTCGACAAGTATGAACGTTATCATGTCTTTTTTCATGTGCTCCCCTTCGGCACCTTCACCACAAGGCGGGTGCCTTTTCCGATTTCAGAAGTTAGGTCGAGACTGCCGCCGAGCTGCTCTGCCCTCAGGCGCATGGAAGCGAGGCCGAGTCTGCCGACGTCGGGAACAGAATGCTCGACGTCGAAGCCGCATCCGTCGTCCTCTATTCGGAGGACGGTCTCCTCGTCGCCGAACGTGACCTTCACGCGCACGTGCTTCGCCTCGCCGTGGCGTATCGCGTTGCCGACCGCCTCCTCCAGTATCATCAGCAGCGCGCCGCTGGTGCGCCTCGAGTCGCCTCCGTCCTCACCCTCCGACTCGAACGTCACGACGTCCTTCCACTGCGGGAAGCGCTTCGCCGCGTAGGTGAAGAGGCCCATGAGCGAGCCGGACGCCTCGTGCTCGCTGTGAAGGCCCCAGAGGATATGCCGAAGGGAAGACTGCGTCTGCGTGACGGCCTGGCGCGCGAAGGCGAACTGCGCGAGCGCCTTCGCCTCGTCGTGGCGGCCCATGTAGTTGATTCCGGCCTTGAGGCGGCACATCGTCCCCGCGAGGAGCTGCTGCATGTCGTCGTGCAGGTCGTACGCAAGCCTCATGCGCTCGCGCGCGACAGCATCCGCCTCCACGGCGGTGCGCATCCGCGCGGACGTCTCCCTGACGAGCGCCGCGGTGCGGCGTCTGAGGATTATGCGGAGTATGACCGCATAGGCGATGAACAGGACGAGCGCGGCCAGCGTGCAGATGAAGGCGACGAGCCTGCTCTCCTCGTCCCAGAAAGGCGCAGGCGTCAGTTCCTCGAAGGCGGCGAAGTCGATTATCTTGATCGGCTGGTCGCCGCGCGGCTCGCCTGATGCGCGGACGTACGCGCCGATGTCCGGACCCTTCACGCCCTTCCTGTAGGTGAGACGCTGTATCTCGCCGTCCGGACGCTGCACGTAGACGATGCGATGTGTGAAGTCGTCGCTGATGACGACTCCCTCCACCGTCTGGGTGGGAGCGAACTCGTCCTCGCCACGCGCCGTCGCGCAAGCAAAGGCGGCGAACGCCGCAAGGACGAGTGTCGCGACATGCCTCACGCCAGCTCTTCCTCCAGAAGTTTCCGCGCCGAGCCCGGTCCGGCGAGAAGGCGCGCGTAGTAGCCCTCTATCTTCTCCGCAAGCGGAGTCTTAGTAAGGTCGAGTCCGAAAATCGTCTCGTTCGCGAGTATCTCGCGAATCTTCCCGTCCTTCACCTTCGCCATAAGCTCGTCCTTCAGCGGATCGGGCGAGACCTCCATCGGCGTGCCGTCGTCGAAGGTTCCGTTGAGGTAGCGCAGCCACCCCGCGATCGCGAGCGGAATCGCCGTGAGCGAGCCGAGGTCGCGCCCCTCGCGGATGTAGCTCTTGATCGTCTCGCCGAAGCGGATGCCGACCTTCTGCGACGTGTCGGTCGCGATGCGGCGCGGGTCGTCCGGCATGAACGGATTGGGCAGGCGCTCGTTCACCACCTCGTCGATGAACGCCTTGGGGGAGAGAATCTTCGGATCGACCACGACCGGGAGCCCCTCGACGTAGCCGAGGCGCTTCACGAGCTTCACGATGTCCGCGTCCTTCATCTCCTCGCAGATGAGCGTGTAGCCGAGGAGGCATCCGTACATCGACATCGCGGTGTGGAGCGGATTCAGGCACGTCGTCACCTTCATCTTCTCGCACATGTTAACCGTGTCGCGGTCGCAGAAGTATACGCCGGCCTTCTCCAGCGGGGGACGTCCGTTCGGGAACTTGTCCTCCACGACGAGGTACTGCGGCTTCTCCGCGTTGACGAACGCGGCGATGAACGTCTTCTTCTCCGTGACGATCGGCGCCATGCCCTCGATTCCCGCGTCGGAGAGGGACTTCTCGACCATCGGATGCGGGCGCGGCGTGATCTTGTCGATCATGGACCATGGGAATGCGATCTTCGACTCGTCCTTCAGGTAGTCGATGAACGCCGCGGGCGCGAAGCCGTTGGCGACCCACGCGGACGCAACCTCGAGGACCGCCGCCATCAGCTTCTCGCCGTTGTGCGAGCAGTTGTCCATCGAGACGACGGCCATCGGAAGCGCCCCCGCGCCGAAGCGCTCGAGGAGAAGCGCGGCGACGATGGACATCGCGTGTCGAGCCTTCGAGGGGCCCTCCTTCATGTCCGCCTCGACGACGGGCATGAGAGATCCGTCCGTGCGGCGCAGCTGGTAGCCCTTCTCGGTGATTGTGAACGAGAGCATCTTGAGCGACGGCGCGCGGAAGATCTCCTTCAGGTGCGCGGCGGACTTCTCGTCCGCGAAGTTCGCCTTCACTCCCTCCGCGACGCCCGCGAGCACCTCGCGCGTCGTCGTCCCGTCGGGGTTGAGCAACACGTTGAGAGTGAGGTTGTCGTGCGCGTCGTAGATCTTCTCGATGACCTCGTAGTCGAACGTGTCGCACGCGATGATGCCGGTCTTAGCGAGACCGGCGTCGAGAAGGCGCTGGTTGAGCGAGCCGATAAAGCCGCGGAAAATGTTGCCCGCGCCGAAGTGGACCCACTCCGGGGCCTTCGCCGTCTCGGCGCGCATGGCGGCGATGTCGAACTTCGGAAGCGCGACTCCGGCCGCCGTCCAGGCGTCCTTCTCGCGGATGATTGAATCAAGGTTGAGCTTCATGTGTTTGCTTCTGTATCAGACGGCTCTCGCCGTCGCTGGTTGAAATTATAGCATAACTAAGCGCGCGATTCCATCGCGAGAACGAAATCGCACGCTTTCCGCGGCGCGGCGGATGCGCCGCGCGGCGCTTACTTCGCCGCGTCGTAGTGGCGCGCGATCGCCTCGTAGCCCTCGATCATCGCGGCCGGGAGCTTGCCGTAGAGCCTGTAGTAGTCGCATACGACCGGCAGGCAGCGGGTCTTCCACTTCGCGATCGTGTTGAGCGCGATCGACTTGAGCTGGTGGTGGGCGAACGGATTCGCAAAGCGCTCGAGGACGCTCTCGGCGTACTCCTTCTTCTCGGCGTCCGGAAGGTCCACCGTCGGGAATATCTCGTCGAAGATCACCTGGCGGACGAACTTGTTGAACTCGGGGTCGGCGATGCACTGCGCGACCTCCGTGAAGCCCTTTTCGAGCCCACGGTACACCATCGTCGTGTGAGTCGCGTTAAGGAAGCGCACCTTGCGCGTACGGTAGGGCTGCATGTCGGGCGTATAGACGACATTGACGCCGGCGGCCTTGAGCGGAAGCTCCTTCTCGAGGTCGAAGCCCGCGGGCGTCTCGACGACGAAGAAGTGGAACGGCTCGCCGCAGACGAGCACCTCGTCCTTCTCGCCGAGCTTCTCGGCATAGCGCGCGGCGGACTCCGGATCGGGCCTTCCGGCGACGATGCGGTCGACGAGCGTCGAGCAGAACACGCACTCGTTCATGATGTACTCGGCGAGGGCGGGATCCGGCTCGTCCGCAAGATGCTTGAGGACGCACGCCTTGAGGTTGTCGCCGTTGTGCTCGATGAGCTCGCACGGAATGAAGACGAGTCCGGGGAGCTTCGCCGCAAAGCGCGCCTTGAGAAGCCTGAGCACCTTGGCGGGGAACGTGTCCTGCCCCTTCACATACTGGATTCCCGCCTCCGTCGTGTTGGAGACGACGAAGCGCAGCGACGGGATCGCCGCGTACTTATCGACGTTAGCGGCTACGTCGACTCCGGCAACGGACGAGATCTCCTCGATCTCCTCGACCGTCTTCCCGCCGATGACGCCCCTGAGGCACGTGTGGTACTTTCCGCCGCGGTCGTTCAGTATCTTCGACGGAACGGAAAGCTCGTCGCCGATGGGCTGGATTATCTGGACCTTGCCGTCGAAGCCGGCCTTGTCGTTCATCTTCTGGACCATCCAGTCGATGAAGCACCTGAGGAAGTTGCCCTCCCCGAACTGCAGTATCTTCGTTTCCATTGTTTCTTTCCTTTGTGTTGAAATCAAGCGGTCTTCCGCATACAAGTTACGCGAATATTCTACCACCTCGCACCCCTGATAGGATATAACAAAGACTAATCAATAAATAGCACTATTCAATCAGATGGTCCAGTGCACAAGCCGTCGCGGAGCGACGGCTCCCCTAATGGGCCACTTTCTCGTCCACAACTCGCGCCTAAAGGGGGTCCGTCGCTCCGCGACGGACCAGAAAATAAAACCGGCCGGCCGGCTTAAAAAACGCCGGTCAGCCGGAGGGGAGCTGACTAGTTGAAGAACCTCGCCTCGCTTCGATCGGCACGCAGTTGGCTGCTTGGCCGCGCTGGCTTGTCCTTCTGACACAGGGGTTTCAGGCGCTTTTCTTCTGCCTTCTATCCCCTATCTGCTACATATTGTACCAAATTTTTCTCCGCAGTGGAATAACCCATTCGGGTGATGCCGCGCCGACGCGGCGAGACGCCGCATCTCCTTGGTGGTAACGAAGCGCGATCAGTCCCGCGTGACGTCGACATCATCACCGTCGCCGCCGTACGGAGGAGGCGAAACGCGCGCGCGGTAGTCGCTGTAGTCCCAGCTGGACTCCATAAGCGCAAGCTGGTATTCGCGGTACCCCTCGGTCCAGATCATGTAGGCGATAAGGATGCGCACGAAGCCCCATCCGCCGCCGGAGAACATCGCCTGCAGCCCGGAAAGCCCCAGCAGAATCGCAAAGACGCGTCCGACCCACATGGCTACGAGCGTAGCCTTCGGGCGTGACATGAACGCCCTGAGAACACTGCGGAATATCCTCCCGCCGTCGAGCGGAAAGCCAGGCAGCAGATTGAAACCGCCAAGCATAAGGTTCAGCCACGCAAGATACAGCAGTGAGAAGAACAGCCACTTGTTCTCTATCGGAAGAAACATGCACGCCGCAAACCCAATCCCCGAAAGAACAAAGGAGACGAGCGGACCCGCAACCGCGGTCAACAGCTCCTGCCATGCCTTGCGCGGCAGCGCAATGAGCGAGGCGCAGCCGCCAAGGAGCGAAATCGTGATGTCCCGCGTCTGATATCCAAACGCCCTCGCGGTCAAGGAGTGGCCGAATTCATGCGCAATCACGGACAAAGCAAGAATGATGGCCTGCGTCATGCCCTCCTGGAAAGACCCGGCGGAAGTGACGAAGATCAGAAGAAGAAACGCAAACGAGATGTCGACATAGATCGGAATCCCGAAAAGCTCACAAAGGTGAAATTTGTTACGAAACATCAGCATTGCGGGACAACTTTCCTTTCGGAGGCTTAACTTCAAAAGGGATGGTGGAGAAGAAGAGATTCGAACTCTCGACCCCCACGTTGCGAACGTGATGCTCTACCAACTGAGCTACTTCCCCATCCGTGGAAAACGAGAGATAGTATATCATATCCTGAATCGGCGCGCAAGGGGGTAAAGTGAGATTTTTGAAAATACATGAATTCAACCGGCTGGAATAAAAAAGTCACCTCGCGAGGTGGGCATAGGGTACCTCGCGAGGTGGGCATGGGGTACCTCGGGAGGTACACGGCATGTACCTCGCGAGGTGAATTATGCGTCAGCGGATCTTGACTACGGTGCCGCCTCCCTTGCAGTCGAGCCAGAGTCCGGTCGGGACCTCGCCCGTCGCGGCATCGTTGTCGCCATAGGTCCAGCGGAACGACGCGCGCGCCTCGTACTTCTCCGGAAGCGACAGGTCGAGCATATCGGGCGAAACGGTTCCAGGCCAGTCGATGAGCTTGCATTTCACCTTCGACTTAAGGGCCGGGGAATCCTGGCTTACCGCAAACGGAATGCAGGCGTTGTCGTTCGTGTACGTATTGAACGCCGATCCCTGCGTACGCGGATACTGCGAGAAGACAGGAGCCTTGAAACCGCCTTCGGGAACGATGAACGTGAAGCCGCCGCAGTTAGTGTGGTCGAGACGGACATAGTTCACGAGGAACTGGGGCTGCTCGCCCATGACAATGAACTGGATGCCGTCGGTATCCTGCTTAACGTACTCGATCTGCACGCCGTGGGGATTGGTGCCGTCACCGCAGTAGATCGTGGAGTCGTCGAGGATTACGGTGCCGTTTCCGCCCTGGCAGCGCAGCGAGTAGTTGCGCAGGTAGAGCGTCGACCTGCCGCGTATCTCGAGGTCGGCGTCATAGGACGCATCCGCCTCGCGCCACCAGAATTCGGTGTTGAGGTCCAGCGTCGAGCCATAGAGGATGCGAGTCTTGGAATTCTTGTTGGGCAGCATCTTGCCGTCGCTCCTGACATATGCATTCGACATGGTGAAGTCCGCTCCAACCGGGAAGCGAAGCCCGTAGTCTCCGTCCGTGACATGGAGTTCATGGTCCGTGCCGGGCACCCCCTTGCCGGCAAGCGTAAGCTTGACGTTCTCTTCGTTCGCGAGCTTGAGCTGGTAGATTTCGTACTTCCCGTCGAGAACAACCGTCGTAGGCCCAGTGCCGCGATTGTCGAACCTCGCCTCGCAGTACGGTGAATTGGGGAACGTCTTCTTCCCGGAGGAGCTTGTCTTGTCGCAGTCCCAGTTGTCTGGATCGCCCCAGTTGCCCTCTGCGACGTCGGCCTTCCAGTAGTACCTGCTATTGTCGACGACATTCACCGTATACTGCTCGGACACGGTGTCGAAGACCTCTGTGGGGCACTCGCTCTTGACGTGGACCTGATAGACGTACTCGCCATACTCCGGGACTTCGTACGCGAACGTGAAATCATCGCCTTCGACGAGCTCCTTCTCGGCGACCTTCTCGAGCGTGCCCGTGCCGCCCTTCTTCGCGATCCAGAGCTCGGCTGTGCATCCGTCGCCGCTGTTCGCCCCGTACTCGGCGAGAGAGCATGCAACCGAGAGGTCCCAGAGGCTCCAGGAGTGCGTGATGGCCCCGATGACGGGCGCACCGTAAGGACGCACCTCCTCGACGCCGGAATAGCCGACCTTGCCTTCGCCGTCTTCGGCACGGAGGCGGATGTACACCGTCTCGCCAGGAACGATGTACTCGGGCGACGTTTTGTCTGCGGCGTGGAGGGTCTTCTCGACCTTTCCGCCAGCGGCAATCGTCCCGCAGGGATAGAAGACCGCATCGGTGAAGTCGCCCGTGCGGCTAACCTCGACGCGGACGGAGCAGGAGCCATCCGCGTACACGAGGGACGAGCCGACCGATATCGTGTCCCCGAGCGAGAGCGATCCGAACCCCGTAACGGCGGCGAACACGGGGAGGTCGCCGTTGCCGAGTGCTATCGGAGCCGTCCAGCTAGTCCCTTCGCCAGTAACTGCGCAGAATCGCACGTACTTGACTGTATCGCCGATCGAGTTGGACGGGAGCGTCGCCGACAGATCGAACGAGGTCGCCGCGGCGGGAGCGCTGCCGAGCTTCACGCTTGACGCCCAGCCGGAGACGTCGTCGCCTCCGAACGCAGGGCCATAGACCATGTATATGTCGGAGGCCGCTTCTGCGACGGCCAGTTCGAGCGCTCCAGAGACGCCGGCGGCCGAAACAGATGCCGTTCCGAGCGAGATCGCGCGCGCGCCTGCCTCGGGCTCGGAGAAGGTCTCGGTCGTGAATGTCATCACCTTCGTCTCTGTCGCGGCAGCCCCGTTGTCTACAACGAGCTTGGCGAAATACTTCGTGCCGGGAAGGAGCCCGGAGAGCCTGCCGGAGAAGAATGCGGCGCCGCTTCCGGAGGCGATGGACTCTTCGTATTCGAGGTCGGACGCCGAGTAGCCGTAGAATACCTTTGCCGTCCATTCCGCATTGTCGCCTGCATCCATCACCGCAAAGGTGAACTTTGCAGAGGACTCGTCGACGTCGGAGACGGAGACGCAGTCAAGGCTCGGCGCGGAAGAAGGCTCCTCCATGTCCACCACGGGAACGGACTGGGCAAGGCTCAACAGCTTGTCCCCTTCGCCGTAGGCGGCGAAGCGGACATACTTCGTTCCCTGAGGAATCGTGAACGTGAAGGTCTTGCGGTCGACACCAGCCGGGAATGTTCCGACCGACGTGTTGACGGAACCCCATGATGCAGGGTCTATGCCGCCGCGCGTCTCGCCGCACCATGCGCGCACGGAGGCTGCGGACTCAAACTGACCGTCGAGAATGACGGTGACGCTGCCGTTGTCGTTCAGCGTGGAAACAACCTTGAAAGTACCGGGTATTTTCCCGTCCTGCGTGCAGCAGAGGAAAGATCCATCGCCGGGGTCAAGGACCTGCCGCCAGTCTCCGCCGGGAATATGATAGCCGACGCCCAGCCAGCCGTCGTTGTTACCTGCATGGCCTCCGCCGTTTCCGACGCGGATGTCGATTGCGTGCCAGCCCGTCGTCGTCGGCGTAAAGTCACCCGAGGCGCTTCCACAGCCGCTTGAACGTTCGACCTCGATCCCGTCTATCGCGATCCTGCCGTCATCGTCCTGACATGTCCAGAACGTGTACGTCACACCAGCCTCCATACTTATGAAGCCCTGGTAGAGGTAGGTCTTGTAGTCGTCCCACGCGTAGTCCTTTCCGTCGACATCGTTGCGGATGAGCTGATCATAGCTGGTGACCTTTTCAAAGCCCATGATCGGACCGAGCGCGCGGGCGATGTCGATGTCAGAGGCTGAAAGTCCGTCGGTAATATTGAGATTGTCAGCAAGCCTCGCCTGCCAGAGTCCGGGGAGCTCCACGCCCTTCTCGTATGCGGTCCTGAAGGTATTGGTCGCAGCAAGCGCGACCTCGCCGCCGACGGAATACTCGACGGCGTACGTGTACTCGGCATCAGACACGAGGTCAGAAAGGTCCCGGGAAAAAGTCTTCGTAATGCCCGTGCCAACAAGCTCGAGGTCAACAGTCCTGTGCAAATTTGCCGGATTGCTCCCGAACCTGATCGCCGCCGTTCCTTGAGCCCTCGACGTTATCATTCCGGAAACCGTCGCCGAGCCAACGGCGGGGACGGCTTCAGCGGAAACGCCTTCGATGACGGTTCCGCCCTTCTCGGCCTCGATTTCCCAGTATGCGCCATAGCCGACGTTCTGTATTCCAAATGTTATGCGCACATACTTCGCGCCGACCGCAATCGCCGCGCCGCCGTCGTCGTACATCTTGACGTAGCGGCGCTTCGCGGAGCTGCCGACGTATTCGCCGACGGTGTTGCGGTCCTGCGTCTGGCTGTAGTCGAACTTCGAACCCGGGACGACTATCCAATGTTCCCCGTCGGAGGACGTCTCGATCTTGTCTACCGAAACATCATTGCGGTATCCACCGTCGTCCCACTGCGTGTAGAACTTGAAGCTCTTGATGTCCGTCGCAGCTGCAAGGGTGAATTTGTAGACGGCGAAGTTCTCGATAAGGCGACGACCTTGCACATTGTAATCGGACCCAGGCATATTGGGGGCTTCGCCGTCTGTCAGACATGCTTCCGAACCCGACTGCTGGTCTTCATAGTATGTATATCCTCCTTCGACCTCCTTGAGAATGGCTCCGTTCTGGCCGTTCACGAAATCGCCTTTCGTGTATTCAACGGAACATCCATTGAGCGCGTTGTCCCCCAGGGAAAGCGCCGTGAATGCATTCGGATCCCATTGCCCTGCATCGTATACGACGGCCGCACCGGCGAACGATGTCGCGAAGATCGCGCAGCCCGCGAGGAGCGTACGCAGTTTGTTTGTTGTTTTCATTGTTTGTGTTCCCCTTTCGATTAAATCATTGCTTGATTTCGAGTATTCCCCAGTTCTGGGGCTTGAGTTCCGCCTCGCTCGGCACGTCGGAGACGATTCCCGTCGCCTTGTTGGACCAGTATAGGCGCGCAATCGTCTCGCCGCCGCTTCCGCGCAGCACTCCGATGTCGCCCTTCACCGTCGTTCCCGCGGCAGGCGCGAAGCCAATCACGGAAAGCGGAACCTCGAGCTCGTAGTCGCCGTTCGCGCCGCGGACGAGCTTCACCTTCTCCGACACGTCGGTGACGCGATCGAACTTGACGTTGCCGACCGGACTCGTAAACGCGACCTTCTTCTCCTCCGGCGTGCCGGGGACGGTCCGCTCGTAGAGCATGGACTTCGTCTTGCCCTTCACCTGCGATGTAAGCAGGCGTATTCCGCCGTGGACGTCGAGCATTATGTCGAGTCCGCCGCCGGTCTTGAAGAGAAGCTCGTCCGTCCCGCCTGCGTTCTCGGCGAGATTCCCGGCGCCCTGCGCCTTCCACGCAGCGTAGAGATGGGTCTTCGTCGCGGCAAGTGCGCCGCGGATGTCGTACGGCTTCGAATTGGAGTCGAACCACGCGGCAGTTCCGCGCGAGTCGATGACGGCAAACGTGTCCTCCGGCCACTCGCCGATGTCTCCATCGAGATTCGGAGCCTGGGGGAGAAGACGCAAAGGAATGCGTCCGGTGCCGGCCTTAGCCCTGCGAGCGGCCTCAATCTTCTCGCGGGCCTTCGCCACTTCAGCGAGCGTCTTCGGCGTAACCGTCACCGTTCCCGCGGAGAAGCGCCTGAGCGTCTCGAGTCCGCGGAGGTTGACGAGCGTGCACGAGAAGTCGTTCGCGACGATGTGGAGCGATCCGTCCGCGTACTGCGTGAGCGTCGGCCAGAAGTGCTCGTCGCCAGGGGAGACTCCGGCGAGCTCCATGCCGCGCTTCGCCGTCGGGAAGTTCCAACGGCGTCCAACGGCTATGTCCTCGAAGAAATTGTCGATGAAGTATCCGTCGGACGTGAGGAAGAAGATGTCGCCGTGGTTTCCGTTGATTGCGACGACGGCCTCCTTCGTCCCCTTCGGATACACGAAGTCGCCGAGCATTCGCGTCACCGCGACAAGCCTGCCCTTAACTGCGTCGCGCGGCGCGGAATGGCCCGCGTGGAGGCCGGGCCACATGTTCGGAATGGACCACGTTCCGCCCGCCGCGTTGCGCCCTGCGACGGAGTAGAGCGGACCCGGCTTCACTCCATTCGACGTAAACGCGTTGCCTCCGCGGTCGACGAGCATCTGGTTTCCGCCGGAGGACGGACCCCACGTGGCGCCCTTGAACACGGTTATCGCCTTCCCGAAGTCGTAGATCGGGTTGCCCTTCGGGCCGAACCCGACAGGCTTTAGCCTAAGCGCTCGCGCACTATCCTCATCCTTGTGCTGCTTCTCCTTCTCGAGGTAGAAGCAGATCGTGAGCGAGAGGTCCTGCTGGAAGATGTATCCCGTCGTTATCGCGTCGGAAGAGAACAACTCGCCGTCGTCGCGTTTTCCGTTGGAGTTCGCGTCGCTCCAGAGGTGGAACCGCTTGTTCTTGTGGTCGAAGTAGGCGTAGGCCGCAGGAACAAAGCGGTTGTTCTCCTCGCGGCAGAGGATGGTGCAGCTCGTGCCGGAGACTGGATCGGTATTGTAGGAATTCGAGTACAGGCGCTCGCCCTTGGGTCCGTATATGACCTCGCCCGGCATGCACGCGAACTCGCCGGAGAGCGGGAAGCCGCACGCCTCGAGCGCCGCCTGGTCCGTGTCGGGACGGAACATCACGCGCGTCACCTCGGTGGAGCCGGTCGCGTAGTCGAGCCTGAACTCGAGCGTACCGCCAGCCTCGGTGTAGTAGAAGCGCGTCGGATCCTTCTGGTCGGGACGTCCGCCGGCGCCGTACTTCGGCGGACCGTAGAACGCGCGCACGAGCTTCCCGCTCCTCACGTCCCAGACCGATATGCGCTTCGGCAGATAGTCGTGCTCCGCGACCCAGAGCCTGCCTTTCGAGTCGCATGCCATCTCCGCCGGATGGTTCATGTGGTTCGGGTCGTACTTTCCGGAGCGGCACGGACCCGCCACGCCGATGGCCTTCACGATGCTTCCGTTCTCGGCGTTGATGACCTTGATCTGGTTTGAATCGCCCTGCTCCGAAACGAAAATCGCCTTCGCCCCCGCAATGGTGATGGAAGCGGGCTCGATGAGTCCGGCCGTGACGGTCTCGGCTGTCTTCTCCGAGAGGTTGACGCGCACGAGGCGGCGCCCGCTAATCGCATAGAGCTTTCCGTCTGCGGCAAACGCGACGCCGCGCGGGGAGTCGAGCTTCATGCGGTCTTCATCGCCGGTGTGGAGATTCCTCCACCAGAGCTCTCCGCGGCACGAGAGCGACGCGACGACGAGTCCGTCGCGAACCGCTATCCCGCCGTGGGCGCGCCCCTGGTCTGGCCCCAGCGGGATCGCCGCGAGGCGCTCCTCCCCGCTCCCGACGATTGCAGTGACGCGGAGTTCATAGACGTCGCCGTTCTTTCCGAGTCCGCCGACGTAGTAGTCGTGCTTCGCGATGCGCTTCTCGCCCATATCGCAGGCGAGGAAGCCCGCAGCGGTCCATGTGCCTCCGATCCACCTGCGTCCGCCGGTCTTTACACCATCCATGTCGACTGTGATGAGTCCGTCGGGCCCCTCGGTGATGTTCGCGCCGAGAGCGACGAGCTCCTTGTCTCCGACGCGTCCGGCAGGCAGCAGGCACGCGGCGCGCGGCGGCTCGTGGTTGGCGAGCCAGGCGCCCGTGTGGTCGGGAGTGCACCAGGGCGGGTTGCCCGGGCAGTACGCGCTCATCTCGTAGGTGCCGGATAGCGGACGGTGAGCAATCCCCTTGACGACGTACTTGCCCGGCGAGACAGGACGTTCGGGAACGTGGTAGAGACCGTGGCTCGCTGCGTCTATGTCGCGCGTCAGGTCGTCGGAGCAGTCCCACCACACGCGGTTCGGCCCCTTCTTGAAAGTGCCTGCGGAGACGAGGTTCCTCACGCGGTTGCCCCACTCGTCCTCCACGACGAGCGTGGCGAGTCCGTCGAACGGCATTTCGAAATCCACCGGAACCCCGATCGTCGCCTCGTTGACGACGCATTCCTTGCGGACGGTCCTGCACATCTCGCGGTCCGCTAGCACGTACAGCTCGGAAAGTCCGGAAAGCCTGCCCTGCTGTATGTAGTGTCGGACGTGCTCGTGCTCCTCGCGGTCGAAGCCTCCGCCGACGGCGGGTCCGGCGATCGGGCGGATCCTTATGCCGCGCGTCGTGACGTTCTTGCCGAGGTCGATCCAGGCGACGCGCGAGGCCATCGGATAGCCCGTGCGCATTCCATCGACGACGGCGACGACCTTCCAGTCCATCTCCTTCGCGTCTTTCGGATGCACATTCTCCTTGGCCGTGCAGGCGAGTATCTGCGCCTTGGTGAAGAACGGCTGGCCGAGTCCGATGAACCTCGTCGTCACCGGAATCGGCCACGAGAGGATGCAGCTGGCCTCGCTGCCAGTCTTCGTGCCCCAGCGGTTCCATCCCTCGGTGTCTCCGTCGACGAGGTTCATCGCCTCGCGCTCGTTGTCAGTCGCGCCGGCCGAGGCGTACGGCGCGATGTTGAAGAGCTGCTCGGGGAAGACATAGACGGACGACAGCCCGCCGCTGCGGTTGCCGGACTCGTCCGCAGGATCCGTCTCCGCCACAGTCGCCGTGACGCGTATCGCGCGAGTCGAGACGGGATTTGCCGGATACCAGAACGACGAGCCCTTCTCCTTGGAGACGCGTGTCGGCTTCCTGTCTCCCTGGAAGCACGAGAGCGGCTGCCAGAGATCGTCGTTGCCGAGATCGCCCGGATACTCCGCGTCCTCCTTGAGGACGGAAAGCGAAACCTTCCCGCCCGTCAGGAACACGCCTCCAAGGCGCACCGCGTCGCGGAACGCGAGCCTGAGGTGGCGCTTGCCCGCGTCCGGCGAGCGGCCGAAGGACATGCCGTACACCACCTTCGACTGCGATCCCTTCTCCACGACGAGTTCGGCGGCCTTTGGACACGGCTTCTCGTTTCCGCCGAACCACTCGGCGCACGCCGCCGCGTCCGTTCCGCCGCGCGCGACGGATGTCTCGACTGCGCCGCGGTAATCCGCAGTGCGGTCGCGTCTTTCGTTTTCCTGCGCCCCCGCGCAGAGCGCCGCGGCCCCCGCCGCGAGCGCGATTATCATTTTCTTCATTGTCGGTGCTCCCCTACCGGCTGTTTGTTTTTATTAGTCTTTCTTCCCTCGTCCGTGATCAAGCGCCTCCATCTTGTCCTCGATCACGCGCACCCTGCGCGCCGCGTCCGCGGAATCTGCCGGGACGAGCGTGGCGGTCATGACGGACTCGATATGCAGCTCGCCCTTCTCGGCGGCGACGGGAGAAATCGCAAACGTGTGCTTCGCGCCGCCGTTCCACCATTCCGGGAAGGCCTTGACGCGGTAGAAGAAAAGACGCCCGGGGCCGGGAGAGGACCCGAACTCGGCGAACGGCTCGCCGTCCGCCTTGACCTCGAACTTGAGACCGTTCTCGTCGCCTTCGCCGAAGATGCCGACGAAGTTGCAGTCTGCGGAGACCTCGAGCGGAGCGGCGCAGCCCTTCGCGGACGCGACGTCGCCCATCCAGCGCGAGGAGAGTCCGTCATACCACATCGACGTGCGGTAAGTGAGCGAGCGGGTCCATCCGCAAGGAAGCTTCCCGTCGACCACGACATTGCGGCGGACGTCCCTCATCGTCCCGAAGACCGGCTTCTCGGGCACGCGGCACACCGCGCCTTCGCGCACGCCGCGCTCGAAGCCCTCGCGCACCGCCTCGAAGAAGTAGCGGTAGCCGAAGTCGCCCGGATGCGCCCCGTCGATCGGCCACACCTCGTCGAGCGTCGTCTTGCCGCTCTCGAGGTCCTGCGCGAGGGAGGAGAGCTGCACGTCGCCGTCGGGCGTTCCGTACACCTTCGCGAGCTCGCGGTAGATGTTGCGGCGCGGAAGCGACTTCACGGGCTCGAAGCCCTTCCCCGCCCAGAAGCGGAACGTGAAGAACATCTGCTCGACCGGGATGCCGCGCCCGATCATCTCCCTCAGGAGATACTCGTACGCGCACGTCGCGTCCGGAAGGTCGTTGTCCGTCCCGTCGTTGCAGAGGAAGTCTAGGAACACGAGGTCCGGCTTGTGCGAAAGGACGTCGCGCTCGAGGCGGAACGCGCCGAGGAGCGAACCCGTGCCGCCGATCGCGGCGTCATGGAACGAGAAGCGCGCCTCCGGATAGCGCTCGACGAGGTACTTCGCGAGAAGCCCGCGCACTCCCGTCACCGCCGGGTCGCTCGCGTTCGCGCTGAACGTCAGCGAGCCGCCGAAGAAGACGACCGACAGCTTTTCGCCCCTCCTGGCCCTTGCGTCGAAATCTGCGAAGGATGCCTCTTTTGCATATGCGGCCGCAATCAACATCGCGGCAAGTACCGTCAGCGTCTTTTTCATCGAATTGCCCCTTTGACGCGCTAGGTTGGCGTCTCGCCACCGTGGCCCGACACCACCTCTCGCATTTTCTGACGCAATTCTAGCACAGACGGCACGAAACATCAAGTCCGTGCCGCCTGTTTTGCAAATTTTTTTTAGTCTGTTTTACAAATTGAAACCCTAATGCCTCCAACAGCGTCACGCTGTTGCGCGCAATGACCTGCGGCGCAGGGCCAGGATGCCTAGACCGAAAAGAACCATAAGCCCGCTTGTCGGCTCGGGGACGGCCTGGAAGGAACTGAACGCATATGGGTCAATTCCTGACTGGCTCATGTTCGCATAGATGAATTTATCCTTCAGCGCGGCATAGCTCACCACATCGCTCACACCCACAAGCTTGTCGCCTTCGGACGAATCCAGGTAGAGTTCCGCAATGAAGCTGTATTCGCCTGTGCCGTAAGATCCGATGTCCGAGTATGACGGATTGGTGAGAAGTCCGGCGACCACTTCTGGATATTGGGGATGCGAGACATCCACAACGTCAGTGCCCGCGACGCTGAGATATGTTCCATCCGCGACCCCAGGCCCCTTCACCGCGATTTTTGCGAAGGAGAATTGAACGGGATCCGAGACGCCGGACTGATCGACCATCCAGTACAGGTACCCGGCATTGGCCGCGCAGCTGCAGACGAAGGCGGCGATTGCAAATAAGTATTTCATCAGCGGACCTCCTTTGTCGACCAATATATGCTGACTTCACCAGAATTTTCCCTTATGTACCAGAATGCTGTACCGACGGGCACTACGTTGTCCGTCGTAGTCCAGACGGGCTTCACGTATTTGCGTCCGCTTGCAGTCTGGAAGACCGTGTTCTTGTAGTATCCCCAACTTTCGTTCTGCCACGTCAGGTTCTTCGGCTCGCCCGCCGTAGGCACGACGATCCTGTCGCCTTCCGTAGGCTGGAGTTCGGAGAAGTCGAACTCCGAAGTCGCTGGGCTGCCGACAAGGTTCCATCCCGCCGAAAGCGGCGTCGTCACAGCGTCGGACGTCGCATCGACCTGTCCGACGAGGTAGACGAAGTCTTCAGTGTTCTGGCGCTCGAGCCAGAAACCGGCTCCACGCGCAACGGAGGAATCCTTCGCGGCCACCGCGGCAGTCCAGTCGACGCCACCGCTCTCGCTAATCGAATATACCGCAAGAGCCTCCCACGTGCCGCTGTCGCGAAGCTGGAACGCCCTGTAGCTCTTCTGCGAGCCGTCGTAGACGAACAGCCTGTCGCCCGTCGTAAGGTTCATCGTCTTCACGAGGCTGACAGCATCGACCGGATACGTGCCTGACGGCGCAAGCTTCGTCCACGGCACAGAAAGCGCAGCGCGTTCGGCCGCCGTCGCGACGCGGAGGACGCCAGCCGTGTTGACCGTCGTCACAAACTCCTCCGACGTCGCCTCGCCCGTCGGGACGAACAGCAGGTCAATGACATAGAGCCCCGTGGGATCCGTCGCGACGTTCACGTCGAAGACGCCGGTCGCGTTGACCACGTCGCGCACGAACTCCACTGCAGTGCCAAGCTTCTTGTCGAGACGGTAGCGAACATCGAAACCGGATCCGCTCACTGGCGCAAGGTCGTTCATCTTGAAGCGGATGAGGTTGCCGCCGACGGAACTGTACTGCGGCGAATCAATCCAGAGAGCCGCGTTCTTGGAGCCAGGTGTTATGCCGAGCACATAGTCCTGCCAGAGCTTAAGCCCCGTGTCTGCATCGACGACCTCGAGGAGTCCGGTGAGAATCGACTCCTGCTCTTCAGTCGTCTTTCCCGAAAGCCGATCCTCGATGTCAGGATACCGCTGCAGCATCCACGCCGTCGTCACCGTGATCGGGAAGAGCGGTGCTTCCGCTGCGCCCTGCATCTTCACGTGCACCTTGGGCGAAGGCGTGAACATCTCGGACACCTCGGAGAAGCGCGGCTCTAGCACGAGGTCCTCCACGACGGTGAGATTCCATACGGTGTCCGTCGAGCGCGGAGTCTCCTCGCCGGGCACAAACCAGCCGAGGAACGTGCGCGCAACCCCTGGCGTCGCCGTCAGAGTGACGGCCGTGCCCTCTTCGTAAGTGTCGCCGTAGAGCGTTATGCCCGTGACGGTGCCGTGGACTACCTCGCCCGCAAGCCTGATCGTGTGGTAGACCTTCTCATCCTCGGACCATCCGGACGCACCCGCCACCCCGAAGGAGCGGGCTCCGGCGAGCTCGTAGTAGTCCGTCACCATGTGCTCTGCGTCGGCGGGCTGGAGATCGCCGAGGGCGACAATCGCACCAGCCTTGTCGCGCTCTCCGATGCGCGCGCCGTCCTGAACAGTCGCGTAGGACATCTTGACGACGCCGTTCTTCCATCCCGACGCGTCGAAGTACGTGTACACTCCGTCGGCTCCCAGCACAGCCTCGCCGTAGGTCTCTTCCGCGCCGTTCACGGTGCGAAGAATCGGCGCGTAGCGTGCGAGGTCGGCGTTGAGCGAACCGTCGTCCTTCGAAACGAGACGAGCTCCGTTAACAGGCATCGTCGTGCCGATGTTGTTCTGATAGATGCGGGTGGTGGCATAGTAGCCGCTAAATACGCTGGTACTATTCGCCTCGACGTAGCGGTTGTGCTCGGAGACATGGCGTCCGTCGCCAATGTCGTTGTACGCGCAGTAAACGGTATAGTAAAGCTCGTTCGTCATGCTTCCAGCCTTCAGCGAGTAGTCCAGCGCCTTAATGTCCGATTCACGCAGCACGGGGCCGCCTTCGGCGTTCAGCTGAATCTGGTAGTTGTTGCAGAAGAGGTTGTTCACAGAGAAGAACGAGGCCTGAACGGGAGAACGCAGTCCGACCCCGCCACCGTTGTCCCAGCTGTTCGCCGCGCTGAAGTTGCCGGAAACCGTCGTGTTCATCATGTAGAGGCTGACCACGTTTCCGGTGTGGTAGTTGTTTATCGCCCCTCCGATCTCGGTGGAGGAGTTGTTGCAGATCACGCAGTTGTTTATGTACATCGCGCCGCCGTTCTCCGTCGCGCCGCCGCCGCCTCCCGTGCTGAGCGAACGGTTCTCGGAAAGACTGGAGCGATTGAGAACGGCGAAGCCGTAGTTGAAGATGCCGCCGGCGCAGAAGCGGCAGTTTCGCACGAGGCGGCAGTTATTGACGAAGAGCCGAGCCCCTCCCTGGTTCATGACAGCCCCGTTCGAGCGGGTTATCGTCACGTTGTCCAAGAGAAGCGTACCGACGTTCTCCACGGCGTAGCTGCCGTTGTTGTTGTCCGATGCCTTGGTGATGCCACCGCCCATGAGCTGCATGTTGCGCAGCGTGACGTCGCATCCGTTCCACACGTAGAACATCTGCCGAAACTCCAGCGTGAAGTCGGTCGCGACGTAGCCGGACTCGGAGACAAACGGATTCCTGACCTTCACAAGGTGCCCGTTGCCGTCAATCGTGAGCGTCTTGCCTTCTGCGACCGCCACGTTCGAGTCAAGCGCGGTAATGTCGGACACAAGGCTCACCGTCTCGCCGGACTGCGCGGCCCCAACGGCGTCCGCAAGGGATGTATAGAACTTTTCGCCGTCTCCGGTCGTACGCTTCGCGACACGTGCCCTCACCGCCGACTCCCCGTCCGCATAATGATAGCGCCAGCCCAACTCGGTGTAGGGCGCGGACGCCTCGGGCACGACATGGTACGGCGTCTCCGTGTCGGTCACGTCATGGAGGATGACATAGCCATTGGCAAGCCACTGGGCCTTGGGCGGAAGCGAGAAGGATCCGCCGGAGATTATCGGCTCGGCATTCTGATATTCGGACGATCCGTTCGAATAGTGTATGTGCCAGCCTCGGATGTAGAACCGTCCTCCCGATATGACAAGGTTCCCAGTATCGTTGCCGGTGAAATAGCACGACATAAGCGTCGCAGCGTGCCATGTGCCGCCCGTCACCTCGATGCGCGACTTCTTTCGCAGATAGAACATGCTGAACGGTTCGTGCCCGTTCGCATCGCCCGTGTTCACATTCGTCACTGTGAGCGTCTTGCCTTCGCCAACCGACACAAGGGAGGCTCTGTCCGTCGTTCCTCCGCCCGGATTGGCGCCGAGCGACGCGTCGACCGCCAAGGTGCCGTTCATAAGAGTTCCGCCGTACGGGAACGAAAGGCTCGGATTGAGATAGAGGCGCGTGACGACGTGGCCGTTGAGGTCGAGCGTGAGCGCGGCCGCGGCCGTTGCATCTTTCTCCAGGAGGACATCCTTGAGCAGGACCACGGTCTCGCCCTCCTTCACCGCCGCCATGGCTCCGCCGAGAGTCGAATAATTCACCGAGCCTATGCGCGCGACAGCGAGTTCATCCTTGACCTGTCCACGGATCACCACATTGCCGCCTGTCGTCACTTCAGCCGTGAGATCAAAGGATCCTGCGTTGGCGAACTCGACCATGTCAGAAGGCGATGTGCCGTCCGGCAGAACTACCGTTCCGCCATCGGAAACAAGCGTGTATTCGACTTCTCCGTCCACTGCGAACCCGGAGAAGTCTATCACAAGCTTCGTGCCGGCGGACATCGTGAGTCCTGAACCGACGTGAACGCCGGCGGGAATGACGAGGCGGCCTTCGCGCACCTCCGTCGCCCCCGTGTAGCCCTTCTGGGCCGTGAAGACGAGATCCTGCGCGCCTGTCTTTACGAACGTCCCCTTCTGCACGCTTTCGGTATCGGCGTCAACAATGTCCGCAGACATGACGCACTTGCTGTCCGCCTGCAGCGTGCCGCCGTTCGCGGTCAGCTGCAGCGGAACCTCGCGCGAACCGTAGTAATAGTTGCTGTCCGTGTTTCCGTTCTTGACGAGCGTGCCGCCGTCGAGGATAAGTTCTGATCCGTCGAACTTCGAGAACTTGATGTAGCTCGCGCTGACTTTGCCTGATTTATGCACCGTCAGCGATCCGGGCGCCGAACCAGATGCGGAAACGAACAGCCATTTGTTGCCGGCCACCTCGAGGTGAGCCGGGGTTGCGCCCTCTTCATTGGAACCGACCGTCGCCGCGCCGCCCGCGTCGCCCGCGAGGTTAACGTCGCCTAGCGAACTGAACGTGCCTCCGACAAGGTCGAACTTAGCCGAACCGTACTTGCCGACGGCAAGTCCCTTCGGCTCGCCGTTTCCATTTCCTCCCGCCTTATAGTATCCGCTCTCGATGCGGAGCCAGCCCGACTTAAGCTGCTGGTCGGACTGATCTGTCCCGTCCGCAATGTATACACCGCCCGAGAGATCGGCGAAACCGTACCCCTCGCCGGTCGCACGCCAGACGACAGGTTCTGTGAATCCCGACTCGGAAGGATCGCCTACTTGGACATTGCAATTGATTTTAGGCCACGCCGTCATAGTCACGGCACTGTCGAAGGCGACAACCTTCCCGGCGCTCCCGCCTTCAAAGCGCCAAACCTTGGTCGGCGTTCCGTCGGGATTCCAGTTAGCCGCAACCGACACCGCGCACATGGCGTCAGTCACGCCTTCTCCCGCAGCAGGACCGTCCCAAATCGCCGTTTCGGGCTTGGCGACAACTCGGATGCCCGTACAGACGCCTTCAGATTCGTCGAACGCCAGCACGTAATTTCCGGCATATGTACCCGTAAGAGCGATGAGGGTCGAGGGATCAGTCCCTGACGGAACGGATATCGTGCCGCCCGTCTTCACAATTGAGTACGGACTCGCCTCCGTCGAGCAATCGATCTCAACGCGTCCGTCGGCGGCAATCGCCAACGACGCGAACTGCGCGCCCGCGAGAACCTTAAGCGTGCCGCTCTGCACGTTCATTCCGATCGTGTCTTCGACCGCGCACTTGAATGCAAGATATTCGGATCCCGTCTTCGTAAGTACGCCCGAGCCGGACAGCTTCGCCACGAAATCAATCGGGTAGTCGCACTGAAGCGTTCCGCCGTTCTCCGTCATCTGAACAGTGAACTCCTCTGCGCCGTAGCCGCGTCCGTTGCCCCAGTCGCCAACGAGAGTGTTTTTCCACCGCGCGTCGGCATTATCCGCAACCCAGCTGTTCAAGCCGTTCTTCACGATCGTTCCGCCGTCGAGAATGACCGCTGACTTGCTGAAGTTGTCCACGCCGATGAAGCTTGCCGATACAACACCGCCCGTCTTTACACGCAGAACGGAGGTCGCATCGTCATAGAGCCCATTGGCTACATAGAGGCATTTTTCTGGAGAAACATTAAGCTGGCCTTGCCCTTCGACAATGACTTCTCCCGGCTTCTGCTTTGCTACGAACAGGTCTTCAGTACACACCACCGTTCCGCCGGTTATGTCGAGCAGGGACGGCGCACCCCAGCCAAGATGGATGCCGGCGAAGGAATATGTACCGCTTTCAATGCGGAGCGAGCCAGACTGGCAATCCCACCCGGGAGCGATTGCAAGCCCCCAGGAAAGACCGTTGGGATGATCAGTAACCGCAGGCACCGAAATTCCGAAATCCGGCTGCGATGCCTGCCAGACGACGATACCTAAGTTCGTGGAAGCCGTGTCCTTCGATCCGACGACAACACCGATGCTCGTGTCGTTAAGCTGATGCGCCTGATCGAAGACAACCGTCTTCCCGTCCGTGCCACCGAAGAAATATGCCCGCTTCGACGGGAACTCGCCCACATTCCAGTTCGCGCCTGCAGAAGACGACGTACCGCCTTCGGCCGTCGGGCCAATCCACGTCGCCTCGTCCGCAGACCAGCCCATACCCGCGCACATAGCCATCGCCCCCGCAATGACAGCACGCGACAGAAGTATCTTGAACTTCGCCATCTACATTCCCCCTCTAACCTTTTATTAGATATTTATATAATTATATCATATCTTAGCACCGAAGGGGCAAAAAAGTATAACGAATGCGTATCTGAGATGCAAAAATGCGCACCCGTAGAAGTCGCGTCGTTCGCGGTCGACCTGAAGTAGCGCGGAGCTACGCGTACCGCTCAAGGTGACGTGAAAGAAGTCCGGCAAGCCTCGTCTCGAGCCACGGAGTGACCTTCCAGTAGTCGCGAAGCTCGAGATACTCGCCGATCGGACCGCCCTGCCCGGGCTTGACGCCGTATTCGCACTTGAGCATCACGTTGCGCGCCGTCGCCTCGCTCGAGACGAACTCGATCACCTGCACCTTGAAGCCGAGGATGCGCAGAATCATCGCGCGGAACGAATCCGTAAGAAGGTCGCACAGCCTCTCGCGCAGAATCCCCTGCCTCAGGAGCCCCGCGAACTCGCGCGAGGAGTTCGGGCCAATCGTCTTCTGTAGCTCGTGCTGGCAGCACGGAGCGGAGAGGATGTAGCGGGCCTTCCACTCGACGCCCTTCGCAAGGGCCTCGTCCGTAGCCGTGTCGCACGCATGGAGCGACACGACCATGTCGACATGCTTCGACTCGGACGGAAGCTCCGCAAGCGACGAAAGGTCCGCCTCGATGAAGTCGACCTTGCCGGAGAGGTCGAGCTGCGCGGACATCTTGCGCGCGGCCGCCACGACATCGGCGCGGCGGTCGATTCCGACGACCCTGACCTCAGGAATCTTCATCACCTCCGTGAGATAGTACCAGAGCGCGATCGTGAGGTACGCCTTGCCGCATCCGCAGTCGACGACGGTGAACGGGAAGTCGAGTTTCGCGGGAACGGAGACGGTCTCGCCGACCACCTTGAGGAACTCGTTCACCTGGTCGTACTTGCCGCGCATCGACGCACGCACCTTCCCCTCGCCGTCCGCAAGGCCTATCACCTTGAGCAGCAACGCGGAGTCGAACTGCGCAAGCGGCACGTTCTTCACGCGGTCGTGCGGCTTCACGACGGCGACGCGGTCCATCTCGGCGGAGCGCGAGACGAGCACATGTCCCTTCTTCGTGACGCGCACGTGGAGATCGCCCTTCGCGGTCATGAGATGCAGGTCACGCGCGCCTCTCTGCGCGATGATCTCCTCAAGCCCCTCCGCCGCGCCGTTCGCGTCGAAGTTCTTCACCTGCACGTCGCGTCCCTCGGCCATCTCGGCCTGGTACTTCCGGACGCCGCCGATCTCGACGGGGCGCATAGAAATCCTGAAGTTCCCGCCGCCGCGACGAACGGTCTGGACGAGCTTCATGAATCCGTCGCCAAGAACCCTGGCGCGGATCTCCTCCTTCAGCGAATCCTCAAGTTCGTATTTTTCCATGGCCTCACCCGTGGCGGCGCATCTGCCGCGTCACCGGAGGATCGATCACCTCGGGCATGACGGCGGCGTCCTTCGACTTCGCGGCCGTCTGACGGCGGATGACCCACATCTGCACGATCGAGAAGAGGTTGGAGAGGAACCAGTAGAGCGACAGGGCGGACGGGAACGAGTAGAACATGAAGAGCATCATGATCGGCATGAAGACCATCATCATGCGCTGCTGGTTCTTGTCGCCCGAGGAAGGCGTGAACGCGCTCTGGAGTCCAGTGGAGACTGCCATCAGGATAGGCAGTATGTTGAGTCCGCCGAACGGGAACCAGCTCGCGAAGAGCCCTTCCGGCTCGGAGAGGTCGCCGATCCAGAGGAACGGCGCGTACCTGAGCTCGACAGCCGACCTGAGCACGTTGAAGAGCGCGATGAACACCGGGATCTGGATGAGCATCGGCAGGCACGAGCTCATCGGGTTCACCTTCGCCTCGCGGTAGAGCGCCCAAGTCTCCTGCTGGAGCCGCTGCGGGTTGTCCTTGAACTTAGCCTGTATCTCCTTCATCTTCGGCTGAAGCTCCTGCATCTTCTTCATGCCGACCGTCGACTTGTGCGTGAGCGGCCAGAAGAGAAGCCTGACGAGGATCGTGAGCAGGATGATCGCGACGCCGTAGTTCGGGACGAGGTTGTGGAAGAAGTTGAGCACCCAGACAAGCGGATAGCAGAGCCACCTCCACATGCCGAACTCCATCACGTCCTTCATGCCGAGGTCCCAGAGGAACGCCTGCTTCTTGGGGCCCACGTAGAAGACGCTCGTGCGCTTCGCCGCGTCGTCGGCGAGCGAGACGCGCGCGGAGACGGACGCCGGACGGTAGTTCGCCGCGCCCATGTCGCGCACGACGGTCGTCTCGAAGCCGGTGTTCGCGGCGCTGGACGAGCAGAGCGCGGTCACGAAGAAACGGTTCTTGACGGCAACCCACTTCTGCGCGCCCGGGAACGGAACCGCCGCGCGCTCGGGCATGCCGGCAGCGCTCTTGGACCCGCTGCACCCGCCGGAAAGCCCACCGACGAGATATCCCTTGAGCGGAGAGTCGCCCTCGCAGTGGTGCAGAACGCCCTCCTTGCCCTTCCCGGCGTCCATCGCCCAGCTGTCGACGGAGAGGAGGTCGTTCTTCGAGTCGCCCATGCGCATGAGGCCGAGAGAGAGGGGCCCGCCGATTCCGTCGTCCTCAAGCTCGATGCGGTAGTTCTCCCCGAGCGTAATGACGCGGCTCTTCGCGCCGCAGGTGAACTTCACGGAACCAGCATTCTCCTCGGCAACTTCGTACGCCTCGACGGACGAGCCCGAGCCGAGCGGGGAGTCGGCGAAGTCGAACACAACAGGCGGATTCTCCTCCGAGACCGGCCCGCGGTTCTTCGCGTACTTCTTCAATGTCACCTTCTTGACGACCGCGCCCCAGGTCGAGAGCTCGAGCTTGACGTCGTCGTTCTCGAGCGCGACGATGCGCTCCGGGGTGCTGGGCAGCTTGGGGGCAGGAGCGGTCTGCTCCGCCGGGGCGTTGGCGCCTTCAGCGGCGGACGGCTGAGCGGCCGGGTCGGCCGCGGATGGCGACTCGGCCTCGGCAACCTGGTTAGTGGCGGCGATTGCAGCCTGCTCGGCCAAATATTTCCGACGCTCCTTGGTGCGTCCCATTTCGGTCCACACATACCATGCGAGAACCGCGCCGAGGAGAAGGCAAATAAACTTTTCTGTCTTGTTCATAGAAGGTATATTTTATCATATTTGCGCCGCGCCGTGCAAAAGCACGGCGGGAAAACGGCGCAATCGAGCGCGCCAGGTAATTTATCCAGCGAATCAGGCGTTCGTGGGCACGCGTGGCGCAGCGCCTTTTACGAAAGCGAGCATGGCCCGTTCTGGCATCCGCCGGGGCAGGCCATCACCTCGAGGAAGTTCACGGGAATCTTCCCGGAGGCATGGAGCTTCACCATGGTGCAGGTCTTCTTGTCGATGCCATTGATCTGCTTCGCGTTCAGCTTGAAGCCCGGGATCTTCGACGTCGCCTCGTCGAGAACCGCGTCCGTCACGCCGCAGCTCCGTGCGTAGTTGCGCGCGGTCGGGTTCGCGGGACGCTCCACCGGCCACGGCTCGCACGCTATGACGTCGATCTTGCGTCCGGCGAGTATCGCGCCGAGCTCCTCGAAGGAGAGCACGTAGTCGACGTCCTTTCGGCGCGCCTCGCTGCGCTTCGCGACGCACGGCCCGATGAAGACGGTCTTCGCGTTCGGGTCCTTCGCCTTCACGAGCTCGCGCGCGTAGATCATCGGACTCGGCGTGAGCGAAACGTGGTCGATGAGGTCGGGCATGTGCTTGCCGACGAGGTTCACCCACGCGGGGCAGCACGACGTCGTCATGAACGTCTTCTGGTCCTTCTCCATGCGCTCTATGAACTCAGCCGTCTCGTGTTCGGTCGTCTTCTCCGCGCCGAGCGCGACCTCCATGACGTCCTTGAAGCCGGCCTTCGCGCAGGCGGCGAGAAGCTGCTCGATCTTGCCGGGGAACTGCTTCTCCGCGGCGGGCGCTATCATCGCGACGAGCTTCTCGCCGCGCTTCATCGCCGCGAGCACGTCAACGAGCTGGGAGCGCTCCATGACGGCCGCGAACGGACACGCCGCGAAGCACTTCCCGCAGAAGATGCACCGCGCGAAGTCGATCTCCGCGACGCCGTGCTCGTTCTTGCGGATCGCCCCCACGGGGCACGCCTCCTCGCACGGGACGGACGTCTTCACGATCGCGTGGTACGGGCATGCGGTGATGCACTTGCCGCACTTGATGCAGAGCGACTGGTCGATCACCGACTGACCGCCGACGATGGAGATCGCCTTCTTAGGGCAGTTGTAGACGCACGGACGCGCGAAGCATCCGCGGCAGTTCGGCGTGGAGACGACCTTCGCGTCCGGGCAGCCGCTGCACGCGGGACCACAGACGCTGAGCGGCGTCTTGGGCTTCGTCTCGTTCGTGCCGCCGCCCCACGCCTTCTCGGCGTAGTAGGCCGAAAGAGCCTTCGTCTCGTCGGTCTCGTCCTCCACCGAAACGCCAAGTAGCGCCATCAGGCGGTACTTGAGTATCGCGCGGTCGTGGTAGACGCAGCAACGCGAAGAGATGGAGTTCTTGGGCCTGAGCTTGATCGGAATCTTGTCGAGCTCCGTCTCCAGCGTGCCGTCGTCGAAGGCGCGCACGATGCGAATCATCAGTTCGCGGCGGATGAAGGTCGAGCCGTTGAGCATGTCAGGCAACCCCTTCCACTAGTTCCGAGATGCGCGCGAGCACCTTCTCGGGAGTCGCCTGCGCCATGATCTCGGTGTCGTTGAACCTCACGTACGGCGCGCCGCCGAGGTTCTCCTTCTCGCAGAGCTCGAGACACGTCTTCGCCTCGACCTCGACCCTGCCACGGCAGTTCTCGGGCAGCATGTCCTCAAGCGACATGAGATTGGCGGCGCCAAGCAGATAGCACGCCGTTCCGCAGCAAACCTCGACTTTGATCTTGTCCATGATGTCTCCTAATCTGTGACTTATCCTGATATTATACCATATCCCGCCGCAACGGGGAAATCAGTAGTAGTCTACCGTCACCTTCTTGCGGTAGTTCTTCTCGAGCGCGGCGGTCATGCGCTTGACGACGGAGCGGCGGAGCTCCAGGTCCTGCGGGATGTTCGGGTCCTGGTGCGACTCGTTCACCTTCGTGCCGATGACGAACTCGATGCGGTCGTGCCGCATCATTCGCTCGAGAATCGCACGCGCGGCCGCGGGCTCGCGCTCCGGGGGGCGCATCTGCTCGAGCGCCGAGAGAACGCGTCCGAGCGTGAGGATGCCCTCCGTCGCTATTCCTACGCCCTCCATAGTCCCGACGGGCGGAAGCCCGCCGGACGACTTCATGTCCGAGAGCTTCACCTTCACCTTGACGCCAAGTTCGCGCTCCATGATGTTCGCGGTCGTTCCGCCGCAGATCACGACGTGGTCGAATCCGAGCGTCGCCTTGCGCGCGTAGTCCGCGTCGTGGTCCTTGTAGAACGGCGGACCCGTCAGGACGCGCATGACGCGCGGACGCCGCAGGTAGCAGACGACGCAGCTGATGTCGTCCTTGCAGCCGCCCGGCGTGAGGAAGAGCGCCTCGCGCGCGATCGCCGCGCTGAGGTCGCGCGCCGAGATGTTGGGGTCGGCGGCGATCTTCTCCTGCGCGAACTTGAGGACGCCCGAGCGACGCCAGCCGAACTTCATGTCCTTGCGCACGCCCAGTCCCGACTGCGTGACGCCGTCGGAGCACATGATGATGCGGTCGCCCGCGCGGAAGTCGGCCTCGCACTCCCTCACCTCGCGGTCGGGCCAGTGCGAGGAGGCGATCTGCTCGTCCTTGAGCGGAGCGATCTCCTCCGTGCCGCGGAGGTGGATGTAGCCTGGGTTCCCCATCTCGCTGATGCGCGCCTTTCCGCCGAGGCGGAAGTCGAAGAGCGAGAACGTCGCGTAGCCGATCTTCCTCACCTCGCAGACCGGAAGCGAGTCCATGATGATCTCGACCGCCTCTAGCATCGGGACGTTCGACTCGAGGAACTTGATCGCCATCGAAGTCGTCATTGTCGCGAGCACGTTCGCCTTCACGCCACTGCCGAGTCCGTCGGAGAGCGCCACGAGGTGCCGGTTCTCCTTCTCGACGGTCATGAACCTGACGTCGTCTCCGCACGCGCCCTGCCCGGTCTTGGTGTACTGGGCGGCCTCCATCTCGATGAAGAGGTCGCTCGCGGCGCTGTAGCCATGCTGAAGCGCGTCAGCCATTCAGGTACTCCTCGCTTCCGCCTTGGCGCAGACGCTTTCCGATGGTCTGTGACTCGTACGCGCCCGCGATTTCGTTGAGCATGATCTCCGTCTCAGCGATGTGCTCGCCGAAGAGGCGCGCCACCTGCTGGACGGTGTAGACGTTCTTGCGGATGACGTCGCGCGCCTTCGCGGCGATCTCCTCGCGGCGTCCCTCGTTCTTCGTGACATCCTGAACGACCGCGCCCGCGAACTTTCCGACGCTGATCGGGAACACGCTGATCGTCACGATGCGTCCGTTCCACTGCTGCCGGTACTTGACGATTTCGCTGCCGTGCTCCACCGCGCCCGCGAAAAGCTCCGTGAAGTCGGGCATGAAGGCGTCAACGCCGAGTCCGTCGAGGTTGCCGAGCGCGTCGTACTCCCCGAGCGCGCCCGCCATCTCCGCGAAGAGGCGGTTGCACTCGACGATGAGCCCCTTCGCGTCGACCATCACTACGCCCGCGGGGATGTACTTGATGAGCGCGTTCGACGTGCGCTGGAAGTTCTTCTTAAGGTAGATGTGGCACATCGCCTCCTCCGCCTTCCCGGCGAGGAGCGCCTTCGCGAACTCGCGGCACGAGTTGTATCCGCACGCGCCGCAGTTGATCTCGTCCGCCTTCGTCGTCTTCCCGACGCGCGCGAGCGCGCCGGCGATCGCCGCCTCGTCCGGCTCGTCGTCCACAACCGCCGCGGCGGGATATGCGGACGTCCCGCAGTGCGAGAAGCAGCGCGAGGAGGACGCGCGGATCGGCGCCGTGGCGTCCGTCGCGAACAAGGTCGCGAGTCCCGACGCGCCGCGCGGCATGGCGGGTCCGTTGACGCATCCGCCCGGGCACGCCAGCACCTCGACGAACAGCTTGCGCGTGAACTTCTCGGGATGCAACTTGAACTCCACGGGGTCGAAGTCCTCGAGCATCCTGCGGAAATCCTCAAGCCCCGAGACGGAGACGTATCTGACGTCGTTCTTTCCGTCGCGGAGCGTGTCGTTCATTCCGCCTTCGACGGAGTAGAAGCGCCCTTCCTCGGCGGGACCGAGCGCGAGCTCCGCCTCCTCGCCGAACGCGATGCCCTTCTCCGCGAGGAACTGCTCAAGCGCGGGGAAGATGACGGCGAGCGCAAGCTCGTCGGGATGCGCGTCGGACTCGTTCTTCTTCGCGGCGCACGGTCCGAAGAAGACGACCTTCGCGTTGTGTCCGTACTTCTCCTTGATGAGCCTGCAGTGCGCGCGCACGGGCGAGGGCAGCGGCGAGATGAACTCGGCGTAGCCCGGCAGGTACTTGCGCACCATGTCGACCGCCGCTGGGCAGGCGGACGATATGACGAGCGGGGAGTCCGTCTCGGCGAGGAGCTTAGAGACGTGCGCGCTCACGGATTCCGCGCCGTGCGCCGTCTCGCTCACGCCCGCGAATCCCGCGGCCTTGAGCGCCGCGGCGAGCTGCCCGATCGTCACGCCCTTGAAGTAGCCGGCGAAGCTCGGCGCGACGGACGCGTACAGCGTCGCGCCGGACGCGACGAGCTCCTGCAATCGCGCGAGGTCGCTCCTTATCTTCTTCGCGTGCGCGGGGCAGACCTTCACGCACTCTCCGCAGGCGACGCACGATTCGGGGATCACGCTCGCCTTGCCGTCGACGATGCGGATCGCCTTCACGGGACAGTGCCGGACGCACTTGTAGCAGTCCTGGCACTCGTTTTCCGTAGTGTAAACTGGACTCGAGAGCATATTCTATCCCTTCTTCGGAAAGAGGTTTTCGAGGATGTCGCGCATGACGAGCGGCTCGACGTGGGTGTAGACCTTCCCGTCCACCACCACGACCGGACCCTCCGCGCAGTGCCCGGTGCACAGGCTCGCGCCGAGATCGACGTCGACCTCGTCCTTCAGCCCGCGCTCCGCGAGAAAGCTTTCGCACGCCTCGACGGTCTTCTCGTTCCCGCGCGCGAAGCAGGAACTGCCCATGCAGATTACAATGTTGGGTTTTGCCATATCGCTACCATTATCTCAAATCCATGCAACTTAGGCAAGTATAAGTATGCGTCATAACATGCGTGACGGGGCCGGTGCCGTCATCCAGCGCCAACCCCGTCACGTCGCGTGCCTTCACTAGGCCGGAAGGACTACTCGATGTCGACGACGCTCGCCCAGTGGAGGAGGAGCTCGTGGTTCTTCGGCGTCTGGTCGCGCGACGATTCCGCCGCGGCGACGATAGGAAGCCACTTCTGCACGTCGGGAAGCTTCACCTTGAGCGCCTCGCACGCGAGGGCCATGTACTTCTCCGCCGCCGCGACGTGTCCGGAAAGCCAGAACAGCAGGTACGTGCGCGCGACGTCCGCGAGCGGATCGCCGAGGCGCACGTGGCTCCAGTCGATGACGCGCCAGTCGCCCTTCGGCGTGATGATCACGTTCGTGGGGTTGAAGTCCCCGTGGCACAGCGACTTCCCGCGCGGGAAGCTCTGCAGCTTCATGTGCAGGTCGTAGCGCGTCTCCTTGGGGAGCGGCGACGCCGATATCTGCTTGTCGAGCTTGTCGGCGAGGTTGCCCATGCGCTCGGAAGTCTTCGAGAATATCTGGCACTGGATCGCGATGAACTCCTTCAGGTACTTGACGAGGTTCTTCTTGTCCTTCGCCATCACGTCGGCGAGCGTCTCGCCTTCGACCCACTCGCGGCGGATGCACCAGTGGTCGCGGATCTTGAGTACCTCGAGCACCTTGGCGACGGGAAGACCCGTCTCCGCGGCGCGCGCCTCGTTCATCGCCTCGTTCAGGATCGCGCTCACCTTGTAGCTCGGCCCGAAGATCTTGAGCACAGTGCCCTTGTCCTTCGTCACGACCTTGTCGGTGCGCTCGAGCAGAACACTGTCCTGCCTGCTCGGACGTCCGCGCTTCGCCGGAACCTTCTTCGCTGTAGTTTTCTTCATTTTCAAACTCCTAAACTTTCAACTTCAAACTTTGAACTTTCAACTCAGACCACCTCGTGCTTGCCGTAGTAGGCGTTGAGGTACATCTGCTTGATCTCCGACATCAGCGGATAGCGTGGGTTCGCGCCGGTGCACTGGTCGTCGAAGGCCTGCTCCACCATCGCGTCGAGGCGGGCGAGGAAGTCCTTCTCGTCCGGAACGTAGTCGCGGATCGTCGGCTTGATGCCGATCCTCGCCTGCAGCTCGCGGATCGCCTTGCAGAGGTTGTTGAACTGCTCGCCCTTGGACTTGCCCTTGATGCCGAGCGCGTCGGCGATCTCGAGGTAGCGCTCGAGGGTGTGCGGATGGTCGTACTGCGGGAACGTGCCCATCTTGCGCGGAACGGGGTCGGCGTTGAAGCGGAGGACCTCCTCCATCATCAGCGCGTTGGCGATTCCGTGCGGGATGTGGTGGAACGCGCCGAGCTTGTGCGCCATCGAGTGCATCACGCCGAGGAACGCGTTCGCGAAGGCCATGCCGGCCATCGTCGCGGCGTTCGCCATCTTCTCGCGGGCGGCGGGGTTCGCCTTCTTCGCGACCGCCGCGTCGTAGCACGCGGGCAGCCACTTGAAGATCGTCTGGAGCGCGCGGATGGCGAGTCCGTCGGTGTAGTCCGTCGCCATCATCGAGGCATACGCCTCGAGCGCGTGCGAGACCGCGTCGATTCCGGACGCGCTGGTGAGTCCGGGCGGTGCCATCATCTGCATGTCAGCGTCGACGATAGCCATGTTCGGCATGAGCGCGTAGTCGGCGAGCGGATACTTCACGCCCGTCTGCTCGTCGGTGATGACGGCGAACGGAGTGACCTCCGAGCCCGTTCCGGCCGAGGTCGGGACGCACACGAAGTACGCCTTCTCGCCCATCTTCGGGAACTTGTAGACGCGCTTCCTAATGTCCATGAAGCGCATCGCCATGTCCTGGAAGTCGACCTCGGGGTGCTCGTAGAGGACCCACATGATCTTGGCGGCGTCCATAGCGGAGCCACCGCCGACGGCGATAATGACGTCCGGCTTGAACCCGGCCATCAGCTTCGCGCCCTCCTTGGCGCAGGCGAGGGTCGGATCAGGCGCGACGTTCGAGAACGTCGTGAACATGATGCCCTGCTTCTCGAGCGAGCGCTCGATCGCCTTGGTGTATCCGTTCGCGTAGAGGAACGAGTCGGTGACGATGAACGCCTTCTTCTTCCCGAGCTCCTCGCCGAGTTCACGGAGCGCCACCGCGAGGCACCCCTTCTTCTGGTACACCTTCTCGGGCGCGCGGAACCACAGCATGTTTTCCCTTCTCATTGCCACGGTCTTGATGTTCAAAAGATGTTTGACGCCGACGTTCTCGGACACGGAATTGCCGCCCCAGCTGCCGCAGCCGAGCGTCAGCGACGGCGGGAAGCTGAAGTTGTAGATGTCGCCTATTCCGCCGAGGCTCGACGGAGTGTTGACCAGCAGGCGGCACGCGTTCATGCGGTCCGCGAACTTCGCGAGCTTCTCGCGCTCGCCGATCTCGTCGATCCAGAGGGACGACGTGTGGCCAAGTCCGCCGTTGTTGACGAGCAGCGCCTCCGCGATGTCGAGCGCGTTGTCGAAGTCGCGGCTCTTGTACATGCCGAGTATCGTCGTGAGCTTCTCGTGTCCGAACGCCTCGGAGCTGTCCGTCGAAGTCGCCTCGCCGATAAGCACCTTCGTCGACTCGGGGACCTCAAAGCCCGCCATCTTCGCGATCGTCACCGGACGCTGTCCGACGATCTTCGCGTTGAGCGCGCCGTTGATGAGCATCGTCGCGCGGATCTTGTCCGCCTCCTCCTTGTTCAGTAAGTAGCATCCGCGGCGCTTGAACTCGTCCTTGACCTCGTCGTAGATGAGCGCGTCAGCGATGACCGTCTGCTCGGTCGCGCAGATCATGCCGTTGTCGAACGTCTTCGAGTGGATGATCGAGTTGACGGCGTTCACGAGGTCGCAGCTCGGGTCGAGTATCGCCGCCGCATTGCCCGCGCCGACGCCGAGGGCGGGCGTGCCGCTCGAGTACGCCGCCTTCACCATGCCTGGGCCGCCCGTAGCGAGGATGATGTCCGCCTCCTTCATGAGAAGGTTCGTCTTGGGAAGGCTCGGCGCCTCAATCCAAGAGATGATGTCCGCAGGCGCTCCCGCGGCGACCGCCGCGTCGAGGACCGCCTTCGCCGCCGCCATCGTGCAGTTCTTCGCGCGCGGATGGGGGCTTATGACGATTCCGTTCCTCGTCTTGAGCGCGAGGAGCGTCTTGAAGATCGCCGTGGAGGTCGGGTTCGTCGTCGGGATGACCGCGCCGATCACGCCGATCGGCTCCGCGACCTTCATGATGCCGGCCGCCTCGTCTTCCTCGACGACGCCGCAGGTCTTCGTGTCCTTGTACGTGTTGTAGATGTACTCGGCCGCGTAGTGGTTCTTGATGATCTTGTCCTCGACGATGCCCATGCCCGTCTCCTCGACCGCCATCTTGGCGAGCGGGATGCGCAGCCGGTTCGCGGCAAGCGCGGCGGCCCTGAATATAGAGTCCACCTTCTCCTGGGAGAATGTGGCATAGGCCTTCTGCGCCGCCCTCACGCGCGCGATCGTCGCCTCGAGTTCCGCGATGCCGGGGTCTACCGCCGGCGCCGCCAATGTTTCTGCGCTTTCCATACTTTCCTTTTCCTGTGTTTTTCGTTGCGTCGGACACTTCTCCGACGTTCGGGGAGATAGTATAACAATTTTCTTATGGATAATCAAGTATCTATTTGTGGAAATGTTGCATCTGCCTCCGACCCTTCCAAATCTGCCTCAAAATATACTATAATATGCGCCCTGACGGCAAAAAGTGAAAGGCGGCAATCGATGAAAGACAGTAAAGGCGACGGCACGGACACGCCAAATGGCATCCTCGGCGCGATATTCGACCAGGACGGGCTTCTCTTCGACACGGAGAAGATATACCAGGAATGCTGGCTGGAGTCCGCGCGCCTTCAGGGCGTCGACATGGATCCGTCCTTCCCTCGCAGGTTCTGCGGCGTCGGACGCGGACTCATCGCCGAAATGGCGGCCGCGGAGCATCCGGAGCTCGACATCGAGCGCTTCTGCAACAAGGCCGTCGAGCTCGCGTGGGGCAGGCAGCTCGCAGGGGTGCCGGAAAAGAAGCCCGGACTGGACAGCATGCTCGAGTTCTGCCGCGCGCACGGAATCAGAACCGCCGTCGCGAGCAGCTCGCCGCGCAACGTCGTGGAGCACAACCTCCGCGCCGCAGGCGTGCGCGAGTACTTCGATGCCGTCGCTACCGGCGACGAGGTGGAGAACTCCAAGCCCGCGCCGGACATCTTCCTGCTCGCCGCACAGCGCATAGGCGTCGCGCCCGCGCGCTGCTGCGTGTTCGAGGACGCCTTCAGCGGAATCAGGGGCGCGAACGCAGCCGGAATGAAGGCGGTGATGATTCCCGACCTCCGCCAGCCGACGGACGAGATACGCGCGATGTGCACCGTCTGCCGCGACCTCGGCGAGGCAATCGCCGCGCTGGCCTGACCTAGACTAGTCGACGAGCCCCGGCGAGAGCAGGAAGGAGAGGTCGCTCCAGCACGGACCAGGAAAGACCTCGCCAACGCCCTTGAGCCCTTCCCATCCGCTCATGTTCACGCGCTCGTTTATCCAGCCCGGCTCGAGATTGCGCGGCTCATCGGTCCAGAGTGTCGCGCGGATCGGACGCTCGGGCGTCGCAATGACCTGCGGAAAGAACGCTATCACGTCCTTGAACATCTCAAGATACGCCATGTCCCCTGAAAGCGCCGCGAGTCGCGAAAGCGCGTCGCCCGAGGCAGTGCAGAAGCCGGGCGCGGCATGGCGGTTCTGGAGGTTAGCGATTACAGACCCAACGGTGTTCACACCGCGCCTGCCGTACTCCGAATCCGCGGGGAACTCGTAGGCATACGGGACGACCCAGGTCGAGAGGAGATTTGCCGCGTCCTTTGCGCGGGCAATCCACTTCGCGCGGTCGGGATGCCGCTCCGCAAGTGACACGCAGCTCTCGAGAAGCGCGTAGATGCTCTCCGAGTCGCACGCGTCCGCCGCGTCTCCAGGTCCGCCGAAGGAAAGTCCGCGCGCGAGATATTCCCTGCACATCTGGTCCGCGATCTTCGCGGCATAGTCGAGGTGCCTCCTGTCGCCGAAACGCACATACATGCGAACGAGCGCGGCGGGCGCCATGGCTGCGGAAGTCGATCCCGCGATGCGGCTCTCGCCCGTCACGCGGTCGATGTACTGCGGCAGCTCGCCGTATCTGTCGAAGAGTTCGCAGAACGCATCCGCGCAGCGCTTCAGCGCCTTTTCGCGGCGCATCTGCCGCGCTTTGTCGCTGCCTGGCGCCTTCGCCGCCGCGTCGAGAATCTGCTCCGCCCAGAAAAGCCCGTCCGCCGCGCGCCTCGTGAGAAGAAGCCCTTCGCTCGACTCAAGGGCGAAACGTTCGCGCACGGGCTTCCCGTCACGGCTCAGCCCGCGAAAGAATCCGCACGGCTCGATCGTGTCCGCCATGAAGTCCAAAGTCGAAGCTGCGATTTTCCCGGCGTCCGGCCAGCCGACGGCCACGAGCGCGGCGACGTTCATGGGGCCGCCGCACCATCCGCTGGACCACGTCCGTCCCTGGTCGGGGACTTCGCGTATCGACCCCTTCACCATGCTTCCCGCGACGAGGTTCGCAAGACGGCGGCGCTCTTCCGCAGGAGGCGTCGCAGCGCGCTCGCCGGAAACGAACGACCTGCGGCGGCGGAAGTACTCGGCGTACAGTCCCGCGACGTCCTCGCACGCGAACTCGTCCACGCGGCAGCGCGCGCGGAGCGTTTCGCCCGGCGCGCACGCGATCGGCGGATCGACCTCGTCGGAGGCCTTGAAGAGGAGCTCCTTGCGCCGCGCGGGATATTCGACGCGGAAGACTCCGTTCTCCAGCCTGTAGCCCGCGTCGCGTCCCTTTACCTGCGGCTGGAACCAAATGATCGCGCCCTTCTTCGCCTTCGGAAAAAAGAACGCCGCGCACGGCGCGGCGAGATCTCCCGACGAGCCCTCGAGCACGCCTGAGTTGTCAGGCGCGAGCGCAGGGATCTTCTCGTGCATCGTATAGGGGCACTTGCCGCTTCCGAAGTCAGACGGACGATACCACGCGCCGTAGTCGCCTTCCGGCGGCGCGATGTGCACGAAGGCGCGGTTCCCGTCATAGGCCGCAGCGGGAAGCATGACGTATGTGTCCGAATCCCACCCGTCGAGCCTGCGCTCCCAGGAGAAGCGGCAGTTCCCGTCCGCGTCGGCTTTGCCAACGACGGAGATCTTCCCCGTCGTCGCGTCGATGACATACGTCGGCTTGGTGATCGGGCCGAGGTCAAAGGCGACGGTCGGATCGTATATGACGACGATGCGCTCCGAATCGGACTCCGACTCGATGACCGGATAGTTGAGCTCGGGGCGGTGCGCGGTGAGGCGACCTTTGAGCAGCGCCTCGCGGTGCTCTTCTGCGAAGCGGATCCAGCGCGCGAGCATCTCGCGCGTCTCGTCGGACGCCTTCGAGAGGACGACGGAATACTGGACGACGCCGAATATCGAGTTCAGGACGAGCCACTGCGCGTTCTCCAGCGTGTCCGCGTCGTTCCAGCGCAGCATGTCGGCGTGGACAGCCGTTCCCTCGCAGAGGAGTCGGAGGTTCGCGATGTGGACGCGGTTGCGGATGGGCGAGCCGGGGCAGTCGCCGACGCGCACCATGTTTCCGTAGCGGCGTATCTCGGGTCCGACATACGCCTGGCGGAATTCCAGCAGGACATCCGGCTTCTCGGCGCGAAGAGCGTCCGTCACTTCCTTCAGCAGCTTCTCCACTCCGTCGGGAATCGAGCGGCAGTCGCGTCCGGCGTAGTTCTGCTCCACGGCCGGATCCTTCCCGCCCTCGAGCCCGAACGAGTCGACGAAGTCGAGCTTGAAGCCGTCGATGTCCCAGTCGCGCAGGCAGCGGAGGTACACGTCGCGCAGGTACGCGCGCACCTCGGGGAAGCGCGGATCGAGCACCCACGCGCCGAGTCCGTCTGCGCGGCGGAGCATCTTGTCCTTGAACTTCGGGTAGGCTTCGGTCTCTTCGCCGACAAACGGCATCGAGAACCAGACGACGTACTTCATTCCGAGCGCGTGCACGCGCGCGACGTGTCCGCGCATGTCGGGGAAGCGCTTAGTCGAAATCCTCCAGTCGCCGCACGACGCGTAGCCTCCGTCCGTGTCGTCGCACTGCCAGCCGTCGTCTAGGATGATCGTCTTCATGCCGAGCGCGGCCGCACGGCGGCATTCATCCTCGATGACGTCCGCGCGGAGGTCCTTGTGGAATCCGTACCACGTCGAGTAAAGCGCCTCGTACGCGGCTTCCGGCGGATGGGCGGCCTTGCCCGCGCGCGCGGACTGCCAGCGGGCGGCTGCGCGGACTGCGTCGCAGAACGGAACGCCGCGCATGTCGAGTCTGATCTCCGTCTCGTACGAGTCAAGGGGCTCGGAAGGCTCGGTGAAGAAATTGACGGCCGTCGAGCAGGCGAACGGACCCTCGTCGAACCATGTGTCGAACGTGACCGTGCGCCTGAGCTCGCCGACGGCGAGCGCCATGCGGTTGGTGCCGGCCCTGTCGAACAGAACGCGCAGCGGCTGGGTGCGCGCGATGTTGAAGACCTTGCCCCACCAGGGGAGGAGCGTGATGTTCTCGCCGCAGCTGAAGTTGGGATTCCACGCGTTGTCGCATCCGACCGCCGGAACATGCACCGCCACGCGGAAACGCGGAACAGGCGCCGCCTTCGGGGCGCGTGCCGACACCTTCACGATGCGGATGCCCGGCTCAGCCTCCATCTCCTCTACGGATAGTTTCCACTCTCCGCGGTCCCTGCACTCCAGCTCCACCGTCGGATTCAGCAGAGCCGCGGCGATCAACAGCATTCCCGTCATTTCATCTCCCCTTCATTTTTAAGGTTGTTCAGTTCCCGAACACGGCGAAGTCGGCGAGCGCGGGCGTTATGCCCTCCGGAGCGCCGACGACAGTGATGCGCACGGCGTCCGCCGTCGCCTCCGGGGCCTCGCGGTAGTCGACCGTGAGGTCCGTGGTGTTGCCCGTCGCGTCAAGCCATGCCTTCCATTCCCCGCCCTCGCGGCGGTCGACCCTGTACTGGTAGGCGCCCGGCTTCACGCCGCGCTCGATGTCGAGTCCGAGGTCGCGCCAGATGACGCGGAACGCGCGGACCGTCGCCTCGCGCCCGAAGAAGAACGCCGCCTCGCGCTTCTCGCGCGGCATCGCCCACCAGCTGCGGATCGCGTCGTCGCACGCCGCCCAGGCGTCAGTGCGGACGACCTCGATGCGCTTCCAGCCGGTGTCGCCCTTCTTTCCGGAAGACGGCAGCCACTGCGGGGTGGACGTCGCGGAACCGACGGAGATGTCTCCGTCCTCGTCGAAGAAGAGCCTGTCCTGTCCGATCATGCGCTCGAAGCCGTGGTAGGCGCTCACTGCGACGCAGTAGTTGATCCACCAGTCGCCGTCCTTGTCGCTCCAGATGGAGCCGTGGGAAGTCCCCGTGACGAGTCCCTTCGTCGTCGCGAAGAAAGGATTCCTCTTCTGCGGCGTGAACGGTCCCATCGGCGAGGAGCTCTTCGAGCAGCACCAGACGTAGTCGGGGTTGATCGTGTTGCCGGTGGCGTAGCAGAGGTAGTATGTGTCGCCGCGGCGGAAGGCCCACACGCCCTCGATGAGCTCGTTGAGCCACGGATACTTCGCCTCGTCGTACTCCATGAGGCACTTCGCGTTGCCCTTGCCCTTCACGGGGTTCTCGGGATCAAGCTCGACGACCCACAGCGCCTTCGGTGCGGCGCAGCAGCCCCAGTAGAGGTAGAGCCTGCCTTCGTCCGCCAGGAGCGCGGGATCGCCCGTGCCGGGCATCTGCTCCGGACCGAAGCTCGACATGTCGAACGGACCGAGGTCGGTGAACGGACCCGTCGGGGAGTCGCCGACGCGGATGTTGCCGAACGACGTGCAGAGGTAGTAGCGCGAGCCGAGCTTCGCGATGGCCGGCGCGTAGTCGTTCCTGTCGCTCACGTCGACGCGCTCCCACGTTCCGCCGCTGTTCTCGCTCTTCCAGAGGAGACCGAGGCTCGGATAGAGGTACCATGTGTTCCCCTCTACGTACGTAACGGGGTCGGCGATCTCGCGGTGCTGCTTCATCGTCCCGCCGTTGCAGATGCCGGCGTTCCAGAAGCGCTGGCTCCACGCGTCCTTCGGGAATTCGGTGCCATTCTCGTGTCCGCGGCAGTATGCGCCTATCGGCATGCCGGGAATCGAGAGCGGATTGCAGAAAGTGGACGGACCGGCGAAGACCGGCAGCGCCAGTGCCGCGGACATAAGAGCGATTTGTACTTGCATGACTTTTGACATGTTCTGGTTGTTGCTAAATCTTATGCCAACATTGTATCATGCATGAGCGGGGAACGCCACCCCCACCCCCGTGGGGGGCTATGCGCCCGCAAGCCTCTTCCTGCGAGCGCGCCGCTCGCGCAGGGCGCGGGCTCGAATCACAATGCGCTTCACCGAGAAATAGGCAAGCGGTGTGAGGACGATCGCAAGGAGGAATCCGCCGAGGAAGAACGACGCCATAACCTCCGCGCCGAGCCGTCTGACTGCGACCCAGGTCCATTCCGTCCCGGCGAGCTTCGCGTACGTGAGCGAGCCTCTGAACAGGAGCCTGTTCACCACGAAGGTCTGCGCCGGATAGATGAAGAATATCGACACCGGGTTCGTGATGAACGTCCCCAAGGTCGCGCCGACCTTGGAGACGCGCATCATCATCGCCAGCGGTATCGATATTATGAGCTGAAGCCCAAACGGCACTGCGCAGCCGACGAACACGCCGAGGGCCCATCCCGCCGCGATGTCCTCGGGCGGAAGCTGCTCCTTGACCATCCTGGTCTTGAGCCTGCGCCAGTACTCGCCGAACCCAGCCACTAGACCGTGTGCACGAAGAGTCCGGACCTGAGCTTGGGCTCGAACCACGTGGACTTCGGCGGCATGATCGCCCCGGCGTCCGCAATGGCCATCATCTCCTCGACCGTGACCGGCTCCATCGCGAACGCGACGGCGTTCTCGCCGGAGTCGACCTTGGCGGCAAGCGCGGCGTCTCCGCGGATTCCGCCCATGAACGAGATGCGCTTGTCGGTGCGCGGATCGCCTATGCCGAGCACGGGCGCGAGAAGTTTGTCCTGCAGGTAGCTCACGTCGAGCGACGAGACGACGTCCGATCCCGCGGGGATGTCCCACGAGAGGTCGATCCACTTCCCGCGGAAGTACATGCGGCAGTTGCGCGCGCCCTTCTGCCCGATCGTGAAGTTCTCGCTCACGCGGGACATGAACTCGTAGTCGGAGAGGCCGTTGAGGTCCGCGACGAGGCGGTTGTACGCGAGGATCTTAAGCTGGCTCGCGGGGAACGCAACGGCGAGGAACCAGCGGCTCTCGCCTTCGAAGCCGCGCTCCTTCGCGTAGCGCGACGCCGCCGCGCTGCGGTGGTGTCCGTCCGCGATGTAGGCGACGGGGATGCGCGCGAAGAGCTCCTGGAGCTCGTCGCCCATGCAGGACGAGGCGGACGCGATCTCCCACACCGTGTGGCCGATTCCGTCATCCGCGACGAAGTCGTAGAGCGGCTCGCGCCTGCACGCGTCGGCGACGATCTCGTCGATCGCCTTGTCGTCGCGGTAGGTGAGGAACGCGGGGCCCGTGTGCGCCTGCAGCGTCTCGATGTGGCGCGTGCGGTCGTCTTCCTTGTCCTTGCGCGTCTTCTCGTGCTGTTTGAGGACGCCCGCGAGGTAGTCCTGCGTGTCGAAGGTCGCTACGATGCCGGTCTGGCTGTGCGAGCCCATAGTCTGGCGGTACGCGTAGAACTTCGGCTCGGAGTCCCTGACGAGCGTGCCGTCCGCGACAAGAGCGTCGAGCGCCTTCTTCGCCTGGGCGTACGCCTCGGGCGAGGAGCAGTCAGTGCCGTCCGCGAGGTCTATCTCCGGACGCGACACGTGCAGGAAGCTCTTGGGGTTGCCGGCGGCGAGGGCCTTCGCCTCCGCCGTGTCGACGACGTCATAAGGAACGGACGCGACCAGAGCCGCGTCCTTCTTGTTCGGCCTCACGGCCGCGAATGGATGGATGTTCATCTTGTTGTGTCAGAAGCCGACGTTGAGCACCGGCATGAACTGGAACTCCGCGTCGCGGATGATGTTGATGAGACCGAGCTGGAAGCCGTACATCGTCTCGCTGCGGTTGATGAGGCCGACCTGGAAGCCCTGCGAGTCGCCGGACACGTTGATGAATCCGAACTGGATGCCGCGGTGGCTGAGCGACTCGTTCCAGAAGCCGACCTGGATGCCGAACAGGTCGCCGCGCGCGACGGAGTTGTACACGCCGCACTGAACGCCCGCGCAGGAATCCTTGACGTCGTTCCTGAGGATGTTGAACTGGAAGCCCTCGAAGTACTCGGACCTACCCCAGAAGCCGACGTCGACACCAGTGACGTTCTCCTGCTTCGTGGACCACGGAATCGTGAGCCTGACGCCGACGAGATCGGGCGTCTCGGGGAACTCCCACACTCCGATGAACGCAGGCCACGTCGCCGCGTTCTTGCGGGGCGCGTCGACCTTGACCGCAAGCTCGTTGTCTTCTTCTATGTCCAGTTCGTCGGTTTCGGCATCCGAAGCGGCAGTGGCCGCGCAGAGCGGGACGGCAAACGCGGCGACGAGCGCCAGGGGGAACAGTTTCTTCATGGATTTAGACTCCTGAGTTGTTTATGTGATGACTATTATATGCTTTTCTCGGCGATTTGGCAACCGTCAGGCGACGGATATTTTTCGGATGAGCACCGCCTCGGACGGGACGTTTTCGTACGGACCGACCGAGCCGGTGCGGACCTTCGCGATCGCGTCGACCACTTCCATGCCGTCAGTAACGTGCCCGAACACGGCGTAGCCGTATCCGCGGACGGTGGGCGAGGTGAAGTCGAGGAAGTTGTTGTCTACGAGGTTGATGAAAAACTGGCTCGTCGCCGAGTTGGGATCCATCGTGCGGGCCATCGCAATGGTGCCGCGCGCGTTGCTGAGTCCGTTCATGGACTCGATCGCTATGGCGTCGCGCGTCTCCTTCTGGTTCATGTCGCGGGTGAAGCCCCCGCCCTGGATCATGAATCCGTCGATGACACGGTGGAAGATGGTGCCGTCGTAGAAGCCGCCCCGCGCGTATTCCGCGAAGTTGGCCACCGTCTTCGGCGCCCTCTTTTCGTCAAGCTCGAGGGTTATGGTCCCCTTCGAAGTCTCAATTGTCGCTTTCATGCTGCGTATTATACCAAAAATCCGACAAGCGGACCACCGTCCCCGGACCCTTTTCACGAGACGGCGCCACACCCAGTCGTTCGCCTCCCAGACCGCGTCGAGCGAGTCGCACGGGATCTCCGGCGCGGCATCAAGGCACTCCTCGACCGTTTTCGCGATGTCGGTGTATCCGATGCGTCCCTTGAGGAACGCGCCCACCGCCCACTCGTCCGCCGCCGCGAGAACGGCCGCGGCACATCCGCCGCGTGCGCACGCCTCCTTCACGAGGCGCAGGCACGGGAACCTCACCGGGTCCGGCCTGCGAAACGTGAGCGCGCCGAGCGCGGCAAGATCCAGCGCCGCGCGCTCCGAGGCGAGCCGCCCCGGCCACGTCAGCGCGTACTGTATCGCCACGCGCATGTCCGGCGGCGAGAGCTGCGCGAGCGTCGCGCCGTCCGAAAAGGTCACGAGGGAATGGACTATCGACTCGGGATGCACCACGACGTCGATCTTCTCCACGGGCACGTCGAAGAGCCAGCGCGCCTCAAGGATCTCGAAGCCCTTGTTCATCATCGTCGACGAGTCGACCGTCACCTTGGGGCCCATGCTCCAGCGCGGATGGTTGAGAGCCTGCTCGACCGTGACGGAAGAGAGGTCCGCCGGCCCGTCGAGGAACGGACCTCCTGACGCCGTTAGGACGAGACGCTCGACCGACTCGCGCGGCGAGCCCTGGAGGCACTGGAATATCGCCGAGTGCTCGCTGTCGACGGGAAGCATCCGCACGCCCTTCTCTCTCGCGCGCCGCGTCACGAACTCGCCCGCCATCACCATGACCTCCTTGGTCGCGAGAGCGACGTCCATGCCCTTCTCGATCGCCGCAAGCGTCGGCTTGAGCCCGGACATCCCGACGGTCGCCACGAGGCAGATGTCCGCGTCGCTCTCCTCAACAGCGCGCAGCGCCGCGTCCTCGCCCACATACGAACGGCAGCCGAGCTCGCGGGCCAGCGCCTCGCACTTCTCCCTCGACCGGTGCGCGGCAACCGCCGCAACGCTGAATTCGTCCGAATGCGAACGCACGACGTCGATCGCGTTCATCCCGATCGACCCCGTCGCGCCCAGAATCACAATCCGCCTGCTCATCAATTGCCTTCGCGTTTCAAATTTTCTTCCCGTATGCGGCACAGCGCCGCTTTCTTGAAAATTATACCATATTCGCACGGCCACCGCCGCTGTGCATGCAAAGCAATGACCTCGGCATGCAAAAGCCGGGGAAGCCGGAAGACCTGGCAAGACGCAGCGTCAGTGCGCCTCAAGCCAGTTGTCGCCCACGCCAATGCCGACCTCGAGCGGTACGCCGAAGTCGAGGGCCGTCGTCATCTCGCGCGTCACGATCTCCTTTACCTTCTCCACCTCCTCGCGCGGCACGTCGAAGACGAGTTCGTCGTGGATCTGGAGCACCATCTTCGTGCGCAGCCCCTCGGCCTTCAGCGCGCGGTCGACTTTCACCATCGCGACCTTGATGAGGTCCGCGGCGGAGCCCTGTATCGGCGTGTTCATCGCGTCGCGCTCCGCCGCCTGGCGAGCCGTCGCGTTGCGGGAGTTGATGTCCCGCAGCGTGCGCCGCCTGCCAAGCACCGTCTCAGCATAGCCCTTCTCGCGAGCCTTCGCGACGGACGACTCCATGTAGTCCCTGACCTTCGGATACAGCTTGAAGTACGCCTCGATCAGGTCCGCCGCCTCCTTGCGCGGCACCTTCAGCCGCTGGGAGAGTCCGAACGCCGAGATGCCGTAGATGATGCCGAAGTTTACCATCTTGCACTTGGCGCGCTGCTCTGGCGTGACGAACGCCGGCATCACGTCGTAGACGCGGCTTGCCGTGTCGCGATGGATGTCCTCCCCGCGGCGGAACGCCTCGAGCATCGCCGCGTCGCCGGACATCGCCGCCATGAGCCTCAGCTCGATCTGCGAATAGTCGGCGGAGATGAGGACATGCTTCGCGTCGCGCGCCACGAACGCCTTGCGGATGAGCTTGCCGCGCTCGGTGCGGATCGGGATGTTCTGCAGGTTCGGATCGGACGAGCTGAGGCGCCCCGTCTCGGTGAACGCCTGCGCGTAGGTCGTGTGGACGCGTCCGTTCTCGTCGATGAGCGTCGGCAGCTTGTCGACGTAAGTGGACTTCAGCTTAGTGCAGGCGCGGTATTCGAGGATCAGCGGTATTATCGGATGCTCCCCCGCGAGCTTCGAAAGCGTCTTCTCGTCCGTCGAGAACTGTCCACTCGCCGTCTTCTTCCCGCCGGCGAGCCCGAGCTTTCCGAAAAGGAGTTCGCCGAGCTGCTTCGGGCTGTCCGGGTTGAAGTCGGGGCCGGAATGGGAAAGTATCTGCTGCGTAATGCCGAGTATCTCGCGGTCGAGCTCGCGTCCATACGCCTTCAGCGCCTCGACGTCTATCCTCACGCCCTCGCGCTCCATGTCGATGAGGATCTTCACAAGCGGCTCCTCGACGTCCGCAAGCGCATTGGGAAGCGGCGGCGCGGCGACGGGCACCTTCGGACGGAGCGCATCCTCCAGTCGCAGCGTGACGTCCGCGTCTTCCGCGGCGTAGTCGGTGACGAGCTTCTCGTCCTTCCCCTCGAGCGTGGGCTCGGGCTTGCCGCGCTCCTGCTCGCCCGCGACGTCCTCGAAGCGGATCATCCTGTAGCCGAGGATCTGCTCGGAGAGCTCCTTGAGTCCGTGCCGCGCAGCGGCGTCCATGCAGTAGTGCGCGAGCATCGTGTCGTGCGGGACGGACGCGAATCCGATTCCGTAGCGGTGGAGGACTGTGCGGTCGAACTTTACGTTGTGTCCGACGAGCGTCTTCGAAGGGTCGGCGAAGAGCGGACGGAAGATGTCGACGAGTCCTGCGTCTATGTACCACGCCTTCCCCGGCTCGGCGCATAGCGAGAAGCCGAGAAGCCGGCACGTCTTCGCGTCCGTCGCGCTCATCCCCGGCTCGCGCGCGGCGGTCTCGGTGTCGAACGCGATGCGCTCGCGCTTCATCAGCTCCGCGAAAAGCTCCTGCGCCTCCGCCTCGGTCGTGACGTGGCGGTATTCGTGGGGAACGTCCGCTATGGACGAGAGACTCGAGACGGGAGACGCGGCGGCGCCTTCCTGCGCGCTCTTCGCCGCTGAGCCGGCGTCATCGCCGAGCAGCTCCTTCGCGAGGCGGTTGAGCTCGAACTTCGCGCACACCGCGGCAAGTTTGCCGCGGTCGATTCCGTCGAGGCGGTAGGCATCCCAGTCGGGCTCGATCGGGACGTCCGTGCGGATCGTCGTGAGGAACTTCGAGATCGTCGCGTCGTCCTTTCCGTTGGCGACCTTCTCCGCGAGCTTGCCCTTGAGGGACGCGGCGTTCGCGATGATCCCCTCGACATCGCCGAAGCGCGAGAGGAGGTCCGCGGCGGTCTTCTCCCCGACGCCGCGGATCCCGGGGATGTTGTCGGACGCGTCGCCGGCAAGCGCGAGGTAGTCGATCATCTGGCGGGGCTCGCGCAGGTGCCAGTGCTCGCACACCTTCGCCTCGTCGTATATCTCCGCGGCGTCGCCCGCGTGCGCGGGGCGGTAGAGCTTCACGCCGGGGCGCACGAGCTGCGCGGCGTCCTTGTCGGGCGTCGCCATGTAGACGTCGAAGCCCGCCGCCGCGCCCTTCACCGCGAGCGTGCCCATCACGTCGTCCGCCTCGAAGTCGTCGACGCGCACGACGGGGATCCTCAGCGCCTCGGCGAGCTCGAAGGCATAGGGGATGGACGCCGCGAGGTCCTCGGGCATCTTCTGCCGCTGCGCCTTGTAGGGCGCGTACGCGCGGTGGCGGAACGTCGGGCCGCCAGGGTCCATCGCGAGGACGGCGTGAGTCGGCTTCTCGCGCTTCAGGATCGACTGAAGCCCCGAGGCGAGCCCTAAAAGCGCGGAGGTGTTAATCCCCGTCGACGTCATGCGCGGGTTTCTCAGAAAAACGAAATGCCCTTTGTAGAGAAAGGGCATCATGTCGATGATGAATAGCTTGCCCATACAGGGCTATAGTATAGCAAAAATCCGCCGGTCGGTCAGAAGAACCACTTGGCGCAGGCGAGGAGGCCCTGCTTCCAGGGGACGCGGTGCGAGACGCCGGACTTGCCCTTGAACTCGTCAAGGTGCGCTACATACCAGTCGTAGTTGCGGATGAGCGCCTGCTTGTTGGAGTGCTGCGGCTTGAAGTCGAGTATCTTCTCCGCCTTCTCGATCGAGACGAACGAGTCGGTCGAGGCCGTCTCGTAGACCCACGGATAGAGCGGCGAGAGATGGAGCTTCTCGAGGATGCGGAGAATGAAGACAATCGGCTTCACCGGCGTGCCGCGGATCTTCTTCCCGTGGCCCGCATGGTCGAGGACAGCCTGGTAGTCCTCCTTCATCGTCGTGAACTCCTTCGCGCCGATGTTGAACTCGGTCGCGACCTTGTCCTTCGGATACGTCATCGCGTTCCAGATGGCATGGTCGAGATCGTCGACGTCCATGAGCTGGTAGCGGTTGTTGCCGCTGCCGATCATCGGGAAGCCGTGCCCCGTGTACGCCCAGTCGTAGAAGAGCGCGAAGACGCCGAGGCGCTCGGGGCCTATGAAGCTCTTCGGACGGATGATCGAGACGCAGTACCCTTCCTTGATCGCCTCGCGGCAGATGTTCTCCGCGTCGATCTTCGCCTGGCCATAGGGCCCGACGCCGATCAGCGGATCGGTCTCGTAGATCGGATGCTTCTTCGGGACTCCGTAGACCGCCGTCGAGGAAATCTGCACCATGCGGTCGCAGCCGAACTTGCGGCACGCGGCGAGCACGTTGCGGCATCCGTCGACCTCGGTAGTGAAAATGTCGTGCTCGGAGTACAGCGGAAGCGCCGCCGCGCAGTGCACGACGACGTCGCATCCCTCGACGCACTTCTCGACCGCCGCGACGTCGCGGACATCCCCGAGCGTGAACTTGAGCCAGCTCTCGCCCTTCTCGGGATAGTCGAAGTCGGCTATGTCAAGAACACGAATTTCCTCCACGCCCTTCGCGCGGAGGAAACGGATGAGGTTTATGCCGAGAAAGCCCGAACCGCCTGTGACGAGGACCTTCATGGCGGCACTCACTTTGCTTCGGGAGCGGGAGCCTCAGGGGCGGGAGCCGAAGGCGCGGCAGGCGCTTCGGCGGCGGGAGCCGCGGGAAGCTCGGGGGCCTCGGGGAGCGCAGGCGCCTCGGCGGCGGGAGCGGCCTCGGCAACGGGCTCCGCCTCGCGGGCCATAAGGCTGCGGGAGTGGACCGTCGAGGTGAGACGCGCGAGAACAAGCGTATTGAGGAGGAAGATCGCGCCAAGGATGGCCGTCGTGCGGATGAGCACGTTGCCCGCGTCGGCGCCGAGAGCGGCCTCCATCATGCCGCCGCCAATGGCACCGCCAAGCCCGCCCTCCTTCGGCTTCTGGATCATCACGACCATGCCGAGCAGAATGCAGACGACGACTTCTACCACGTAGAGAAAACCGATGAAAATAGACATTTACTTTTCCTTTCGTTATTAGTTGGATATTATAGCGAATTTATGCGCCGCTCGTCAATGCCCCGCGGCGCCTAATCTTCATATCCACCTCCGCGGACTATTTGCCGCGCTTGTAGAAGTCGTCCGCAATGTCCGCCTTGCCGTCGCTGTAGCTGAACACGCGCTGGACGGCGTATCCGCCGCCGGAATCCTTTCCGGTGCGGATTCCGAAGCCCTTTCCGTTGACGATGCGGTTGATGCCGACCTTCGGCCCCTCCCCCGCCGCGAGCTCGACGATGCACGCGTTCTCGATGACGACGCCGGGCGTGTCCGGAACCTCAATTGCGTCGTCGAGATACACGCTGTTCCCGTTCGTGTTGATGAAGACGTCGTAGACTCCGAGTCCGACCGCGTAGTGGCGCTTCACGCCGTCCGCCACCTTGTACGCCGCATAACCCTTCTTCTTGCCGCCGTGCGACATCCACCGCGCGTTGCCCGGCGGATCGTAGCACTTCTCGTTCTGCAGGAAGTACGTCGTGCCGTCCTCGCCGTTCCAGAGGACGTCGTGCTCCTGGAAGTGCTCTACGAAGAGTCCGTAGCACGACACCCTGTCTCCGTTCACGACGATTCCGTTCCGCGACGTGTTCGCGTCCCAACCCGTGTGCTCGCCGTGGTCGGCGCGCCAGATCCACGTGTGGTCAACGACCGCGTCGTTGGAGTTGATCTCGAGGCAGACGTCGGTCTTGCCGGGCTTGCCCGTCCCGCCGACGCGGTACACGAGGTCGATGAGGAACGACGGAGACTTCGCGTGCGACGCCGTGCCCTTTTTCGCTCCGAGCACGACAAAGCGCTTCGACGCGCGCTCCGCGTCAAAGACGAGGCCCGCTATGACGAGTCCGTCGACATCGGAGCACACCATCGCCGCAGCACCGTTCTCCGGCACGATCGTCGCCTCTCCGATGCCGAGGACGACTGTTCCCGGACGCGTCACCTTGATCGGTTCCGCGACATGGAAAACGCCCGGCGCGAAGAGGACGTTCTTCCCCGCGGCGAGCGCCGCGTTGATCGACTTCGCGTCGTCCTTCCCCTCGATTGCGATGTGGAAGTCCTTCGCGAGGTCGAGCGTCACGCCCTCGCCCATTCCGCCGTTGGCCTTCCCCGCGCCCCAGCTGACGCCCTTCGCGCCGCGGCGCACCGCGGGGACGAACACCTTGAGCGCATCGCCTTCCGCATACAGGAAAGGCTTCTCGCGCGCCACGGCCGTCGCGTCCACGAGCGTGGAGCATCCGCCCGCGCGCCAGTTGGACCTGACGCCCTTGCCCGCGATCGGCGCGCAACGCGATAGCTGCGTGCCGGTGTTGTCCTTCGCGTCGCCTCCCTCCGCACCGGAGCATCCGACGACGACCTGGTTCCAGTTGATTCCGAACACGCCTGCGCCAAACGTGTTGTTGCGGTAGAAGTACTGCTGCTGCGAATAGGAGCCCGCCGGCTTGTCGAAAAGCGTGTCCGCGACGTATCCGCCCGACGCCCAACCGTAGTACCAGTCGAAGAACGACTTGCGCGCGACGTGGAGCCTGCGCGCGGGCGCGGCCTGCGAGACCGCCCACTGGAAGCCGAAGTACGGATCCGCATTGTTGTCGGAGTCCATGATCGCGACGTTCTCGATTCCGACCCAGAAGTTGCACGTCGCGTTGTTGTTCTCAAGCGCGGCCGGGGTCTTCACGTTGGCGAGCTTCACGTCGTCCGGCAGACGCCCGAGGCCGAGTATCTGCGTGTAGTAGCCGACGTTTAGCGTGCCCGCCGCAGTGTAGTCGCCCGGAAGGAAGAGGAACGCCTGGCGTTCCGGACCGAACTGGCGGTGGTGCTGGCGCTTGAACACGTCCTCCACCGCGCGCTGCACCTCGGCGGGATCGTCGGACGGGGAGAAGATGCGGACGTTTGGACCCAGGACGGACTGGAATGCCGCCGCCGCGAGAAGAACTGCTGCTGTCATTTGGACTCCTTACTGATTCACGTATTCGATGTCGTCGAGGTAGAAGGCGAACGGACGGCCCTGTCCGCCGAAGTTGAAGCCGAAGCCGGTCTTGATGTACGAGAGGTCCTCGCCGTCAAGCGGAATGCGGTAGCGCGTCCACTCCTTCTTCAGCGTAACGTTCTCGAGCTTGCGGTTCGCGGTGTCCGAAAACGCCTTGTCCTTGAGTCCGCCCATGAAGAAGCTAACCTTCTCGCCGCCCTTCTCTCCGCGCGCCCAGAACACGAGCATGCTCGACTTCGAGAGGTTCGCGCCGCCGGCCCTGTCGCCCCAGTCGTTCGCCGGACTCTGCCAGAACACTCCCGCCCAGTTGTCGTTCGCGGAATACTCGACCTTGAGGCACGTCTCGCCGGAATGCGGCTTCTCGTCGCACTTCTCGTCCAGCCTCAGCGCTCCGTTGTTGCCCATGTAGCCGGATGCATACCAGACGCCATGCGCGCCGTCGCGATACACCGGGAACGGCGTCGGTGCGGGTGGAAGCGCCATCTTCGGCTTCGGACCCGACCCGAGGAGCGGGTAGTTCGCGTACGCCGCGTTGCCCTTTCCGTCGAAGCAGTACGCGTAGAGACGGTACTTGCCGCCGCCCGGAAGCTTCACCTTGACGCTCGTCGTTCCCTGTCCGGCGACGATCGCCTCGTCCCAGCCCTCCGGCATCGCAAGTCCGAGTCCGGCCTCGCCGTAGTACGACGCCTCGTCGACAAGCGTCCACTTCCAAGTGAGCTTGTCGCCTTCGGGATCCTTCGCCGAGACCGACGCCTCGATTGTCTCGCCTTCCGCGGGCGCGTCCTTCGAGACCTTCACCTCCTCGATTCTCGGACACTTGTTCGCGATGTCCTTCCCCCATATCTTCGCCAGCGTCGCCACGACCTCGAGCTTGGTGCCGTCCGGAAGCATCGTGCCGAACCACGTCGGCGAAACCTCGTTCTTGTGCCCCCAGGTGAAGACGTATCCGCCGAGGCACCACTTGCCCCTCTCGGCGAGAATCGTCTTCTCGTACACCTCGCGGTACCAGTCCGCCTTGCGCGTGGAAGTCCACTCGACGGGCAGACCGTTCGGCGCAACGCCGCATTCGTTGGCGCCCATCGGTCCGTACTCCGTGAGGATGTACGGCACCTTGCCACCAAGCTCCTGCCAGCGCTTTCCGACAGTGAGCGCGCCGCCGTAGGAGTTGATGCCGATGTACTGGAGATCGGGCGCATACGTGTTGATGTCGTCCGCCTTGTCCTTCCACATATCCGCGACGACAGTGCCCACGGGATGGTTCGGATCGGCCTCCCTGACCTTCTTCGCGAGGGAGTTGATGAACGTCCACATTTCCTTCGGATGCGGCTCGCCGAGCTCCATCTCGTTGCCAAGCGCATAGCAGAGGAGCGCCGGATGGTCCTTGATCTTCGCAACCGTCGCGAGGACATCGCGCTCCGTGCGCTCGAGCGCCACCTTGTCGAGATAGCTGAAGCCGTGGTTGTGGTGTCCGAGCCAGAAGCCGAGCATCACCGTGTGCCCGAACTTGGCCGCCTCATCGAGCTCGGCCTTCGCGTGGTCCGCGCCCCAGGTGCGGAACGAGTTGCCGCCGATCTCCTTAAGCAGCGCTTTCGAGCCGCCGCCTCCGCCGCCGCGGATGAAATACGGCTTCCCGTTGCGCACGAGACGCCATGCGCCCTCGGTGCCTTCGATCGTCACGACGGAACCTGCCGCAAGCGCCGCTGCGGAGACGGCGCACATGGCAACAGCTAGAAGTGTCTTTTTCATGCCGCTATTCTACCAAAAAAGGCGGCATTGCGGAAGCCCGCTTATGCATCAAAAATGTGCCCGATTGCGTACAGGCGCGTTTCGACTACCGAATGCACAAAACGGTATGCGCGCGTGTGATGCGCAGGCGCGGAAGCGTGAGCGCGCCGTGCGCGTCGCGCTCCGCCGTGCCCGAGGCGTCGCCGAAGCGCCACGAGACGCGCGCGGCGGCACGCAGGCGCGGCGACTGGATGCGCCTCAGCGTGACATCGGCCACGGCGGACTCCGGAGGCGCGAACTGGCGCGTCGAAAGCTCCTCCGCCGACGCGACCCATAGCTCCATGCGCAGCTCCTCGTCGGTGTCAGAAACGACGCGCCACCTGAAAAACGCATTGACCTGTCCCCTCGCCTTCGCGCCTTCGGCGATCTTCATTTCCGCGGACGTTATGTCTCCGCTCCAGCCGCTGAACCACGCACGGTTCGGCTTCCACACCGAGAACGGCCACGGCAAGACATCGTCGCAGTCCGCGTTCGTGAACGCCGGATACGCCTCGTTCTTCTTCACCGACAGCCAGTCGAACCTCTCCACGAGGTCGTTCCTCTCGCGCGCGGCAAGGACGTCCCCGCAGTGTCCGTAGTCGCCCCACAGCCCTATCATCGCCCATTTCCTCTTCGCGACGTTCCTGTACACTACCTCGCGTCCGCGGCTCCACGTGTCGTCGACTCCGCTCCAGTCGACGAGCGGCGGCGGATCGGGGAAGCGCCCGACGGA